>Ga0209092_10001096_pt1 | contig 27145 bp, 49 predicted proteins | sample FraStrMetagenome_FD_187446 | JGI IMG/M metagenome (GOLD analysis project Ga0209092, IMG submission 187446) | Marine eukaryotic phytoplankton communities from Arctic Ocean - Fram Strait ARC3M Metagenome (SPAdes) (version 2) | ecosystem: Environmental > Aquatic > Marine > Oceanic | place: Fram...
AACCTCAACACTTGTTCTTCTGCTGAAACACTATTTACAATCATATGTGCTAATGGAAATATGTCTTGCTTGTTTAGGTTTACTTTGCTTATGTCACCAATAGAAACTGTATTAGTAAATTCAGTACTTCTTAATTGTTCTTCTATTGTTGAAGTTAATTGATAATAACCCCTTATACCTTGATTGCTCATTTGAAATTTTGTTTAATTCTTTTTGCTTCTACCTCTGCTTTGTCTTTCATAAAGGATAGCATCATAAAACATTCGTGTACTCCTAGTTTAGTGATATCTTCATATCTTGTAATGTCTCCTTGAGCAAGTCCGTAAATTGAGTTATACCAGCCCCATTTGGTTGTGAAGTTAGATACTGCGTCAAGGCTTGTGTTTGATCCTTGTCCAAATAATTCATCATAGTTTTCGACAAGTCCAGACCTAAATTCCACAAAAAAAAAATTGATGATAATACTGCATCCATAGGCATATCTAAAATATCTTGATCCTTACCTACTTTGTATTCTTCTATTGTGTATTTGTCTTTTATCTTGTTTACTACTGGTCTATATAAAACTGACATAGCTTTTTCTATATTTTCCCAGTCTCCAATAAAGGTATCTAAATCTATATACTCCCCTAAAGTTAAATCATCTAGTTGTGGATGAAACCCATAGTTAATATTGTTTAGCTTAAAACTTCTAACTAGGTTAGGCTTCTGCTCAAACATTTCTGTAAGTGTACTTACTATTAGTTCACTATCATTAAACTTTAACCTCATTACATCTTCAAGGTTTAACTTGCAGAAAATCTCAATGATCTTTGCATTTAAAAAACTTTCATCATCTACATTTTTCTGTATTTTAAGAAAGTGCTTATACTGCCTTAAAGTAATTTCACTTAAATCATTTGGTACTGTAATATTGATATTCATACTTATATAACGTTTTTAAAATGGTTTTTTATAGTAAGGTAAATATAATAAAAAAAGGTACACCATTTCTGATGCACCTCTTAAACAAAACTCAACTTAACTAAATCATACTTGCTTCGTGACAAGTGCCACTACACACACCCTCGTGGTCTATATCTGCACCACATTCTGTGCATTCAAACTCTTTGTATTCGGGTGGGCTATACCAATCCATAATATTCTGTTTTAAGTTTACCATTACGGTAATGTTCTATAATTACACCAGTTGATAAAGGTACTACCTTGTATGGTCTGATGCTTCTTTTAATTAGGAATTTATCTATTATCTTTTTCATATCTGTTTTATTTATTCTTCTATTTCGTTAAATACTGCGTGTTCTAAACAAGATCCACATAATTCATCACTTAAATAAGATGCTTCTGCACCACAACAATTACTATACATATTCTTTTTTTATTTCGTTATACTCTTTGATGTATTCTTTAGCATCATCTAAAAAAGTTGGTGCTATATGTTTTAATACACCTCTGTTATCTTCCATATAACTAAAGTAGGTTTCTAACCTCAACTTAATAGCATATAGCTTTTGAAATTCTTCTAATGGTAATTTTACTGTTTCTTTCATATCTGTTTTGTTAGTTAATATATTGCAATATAATAAATAAATAACATACCAACAAATAATTTAATAACTTTTATGATATGTAGTAATTACCTTTGTTTGGATTTAACTCAAAATAACACCTCATCATAAGTGCATCACTATAATCTGGTGACCTACCAATTTGTTTTTTTACCTCATCTTTACCAAGTAAACTTATTTTAGATGTATCAACTTCTTTTGGCAATCTTACCCATTCAAGTTCTTCTGTTAATAGTTGTTCTATCTTTTCACTACAATTTATATATATTTCATTTCTGTTTATTATTTCAGATAGTTTATAATAGCATTGAGTTTTTAAATTTGAAAAGTTTTCTGAAAATCCTTTTACCTTTACTGGTCTTGAATTGTTCACAAATCCTTGACATTTTAAATAATCAACAACACCACCACCAACACCATCTTCATCAACTATAATATTGTTTGTATTTACGTTATACTTGTTTTTTAAAAAAGTAATTAAATCAACACTTTCATTTACTCGGCTTACATTTTTTGTCTGTACCTCAATAACTCTTAACCCACTCCAAACAAACACAACTGTTTTATCATTTCCTAAACGTGCAATATCAGCAGTAATATATTTTATTCCATCGTTTAAGTGCGTGTTGCTAAATATTTTTATAATACTATCATTGTTTACTAATTGCCCAATATCTTCACTGGCTTCTGCCTCATATAGTTCTTTAAATATTTTTGCTGGCAAATCTTTCTTAGCTTGTTCCACTTCTTCTTTTGACAATATACCAGCTTCAATAGCATCCCAGCAAGTAACTTTAAAGTACTCATACTCTTTATCTGATTTACTTTTTTCTTTTAATTTATGAACCCAATTAGAAATGCCACCAAAGTTACCTATTAACTTACAAGGTGCTTCTGTTGATGATAGTGTAGACCTTAAAGCATACCAGGCTTCTGGTCTTGCTCTTGGTGCTTCATCAAACACACAAGCATAAACATCTTCACCATAAAGATTATCTGGTTTCTCAGCAGTCTTAAAATGCATTTCTGCACCATTTGGACATACTATAACTAAATTACTTTCATTGAATTTATACAAACCAGTTGAAGATAAATATCTACGCATCCTTTTAAATGCAATTTTAGCTTGATTATATACTGGAGCAACCCACCAATAATTGTGATTAATAGCAGATTGATGTTCGTGTGCTTTACCATATAACCACATTATATGAGAATAAGTTTTACCAGCTTTTGTTGATGCTTCAGTAATTGTAAATCTTGCACTTGAGAATAATATTCTCTTTTGGTATTCTGATAAATTTGGTTTTATTATTTCCAATCTGCCATATTAATTATAGGTACTTTATCAATACTTACATCTACACTCTCTTTAGGTTTACCATATCTGTAACCGAAATATAAACTCATAGCACGACTATCACCTTTTAAGATCTGTTTACCTAGTGTTTTAATTACCTCATCATTATCAATAAGGTTATCTAACTTTTCTATTAGTTTAAGTTCATCTGCTTTCTTTGGTCTACCAGCACCATCTCTTTTACCACCGTTATTTTTTCTTTTATCCATTTGATAGAAATTTGTTTATTCAATTATATAACGTATTTACTCAACGTTTTTATTTAGCTTTAATTTTAGCAGTCTTTCTCTTATTGCTTTTCTTTCTTTACCCTTTGGTAATTTGTCAAATAGTTGTTGTAGCTTTTGTATTAGTTTCTTTCTGTTCATAGTTTATTTATTAGTTGACGTTATAAGGTGTTGTATGCAATTAAAAAAGACATACAACAATAAATATAAGTAATAAGGGTTAAGAGGCTTGCTACATTTAAGTGCGAATTTAACTATTTAAGCACCTCTTTATTTTATACTTTTTCGACTCCCTTACTACTCATATTCTTTGCCGTTGTAAACACATTTAAAAACGTGTTACAACAAGTAATATAAAAAATAACTAATTTCTTTTATCTTTTATATACTCTTTTAATCCCTCAGCAACATTTAATAAATTACTTAATAATTCTTTTGCTTCTTCTTTCTTTTCAATAGTTGTTTTAACTTCTGTTACGTCTAATTCTAAATAGTAATCTCCGTAATTTTTTAAATTTAATTTCATTTTTATTTATTTTTAGTTAATTATTCCGTTACTTTTCATATTACAATACCGTTGTAAGTAATTACAAGCGTTCTATTATTTCATCTAATTGCTCTGTGTTGTGTAGTTGGCAGTTATTATAAGCGAAATCCTTTAAATCTTCAATTGCTTGTAACTTCTCACAACAACGTGTATAATTAATAGCTGGTTTTAGGCTTTCATATAAACGAGATTTTACATTCGCTAATGGTTCTAATCTATCAAATATGTCATTACAGCAATCTTCAATCAATTTTAATAATTCTTTGTCAGTCATTTTTGCTTTATTTATTAAGGTTATTTCTTTATTCACGCTACTAATCATACACTTTTAAGTTGTAGCACATTTATATCAGCGTTGGCTTCCAAAGTAATTCCTTTCATTAATAAAGGATTTTCGTCCAGTATTTAAAGACTTATCTACAATACTATTTGCTTTTACACCATTTCTTTCTAGCACACTAACTATATTCCATACTTGCGGGCTATCTGCTACACCTTCTGGTACATACTTATTTATTAAGTTGTTTGCATCTTTTAAGGCTTTAACTAAATCGTCATTTCTTTTTTGTAATTTCTGTAAATCAGTCATTTTATTAAGTTTTAGTTTATTTATACGCTACTAATCATAATTTTTCTATTTCTTTTAGTACTTCTTGATAGTATTCTATGTTGTTAGATGGTTTTAGTATTTCGTTTTCTAGTATAAGACTTATATGTAATTTAGCACATTTCTTTGCTTCTGTGCTTGTTGTTGTTTCTACATAAAATGCTTTTACTAATTGGTATGCTTTCTCTTTTGGTGTTTGCATAAATAGCCATTCTTTTTTTATCACGTTGCACAGTTTATTATTTCATACTCACTATTGTTTTGCTTCCATTCAAAAGACTTTAATACTAAAGCTGCACGTTCATCATACATTGTTTTTTGTTCTTCTTCTAAACCTCTGTATTTCTTTTCGTTTAGTGTGTAGCCACCATTGAATTGGCTTAACTTTTCTATTGCTTTGAAATAATCTTTTTCTAGTGTTGCATACTTTTTTTGTATCACTTCTAGTTTAGATATTTGGCTATACTCTATTTGTGATTTAACTATAAAGTTGCTTTCTAATTTATCGTAATAATCAAACCTATCTTTTTTGTACAATGGGTACATTTTGTTTGCGTGTATTGCCGTTGCGTGGTCAAATGATTTACCCTTTGATTTTATAAAGTCAGATATACTTACCCATCTCATATCAAGTTTGTTTCTTAATATATGACAAAGCAAAGCACGATGCTCAACGTATTCAGTTTGCCTTGTTTGTTTGTATATATCTATGCCAGTTAAAGTAATAAGTAATTCACTTACTTGTTCTGGTGTTTCTAGTATTGTTGGTACTGTGTTGTAATTCATTTGCTTTGTAGTTTTTGTATGTATAAAGCTGCATCCATTAATTCTTCTTTTAGGTGCTGCAAAAAATCATCTTTGTTATTGTCTTGTAGTGTTGTTTTGTATTTGTCTATTCCTACACAACTTCTTATATCAAATTCTCTTTTTAGATCTTCTACTATTTTATCTTTCATTGTGTTCTTAATTTTAAAAGGTGATAGCACTCTGCATATTTTTGTCTTGCTTTACCTTTGTATTCTAGTTTAAATAATTCATATAGCTTTCTGGTGTATTGGTATTTAGTTGTACAATTTGCATAGTGTTTTTCTGCAAACTTCTTACCTTTACCTTTAAAGTAGTTTACATTGTCTGCGGTATCACCAACAATGCATTGCTCATAGAAATTGTACATAGCTTCTTCTTCTGATATGTCTAATATTACTTTATGCTTGTAGTGATAGTTGTACATCAAGCAAGGAAATTGTTTGTAGTCTTTGTCTATTGAAACAATCATTACTTCATCTCTGCCAATATCATCGCTAATTTGCTTCCAGTACCTAGCAACCATATCATCTGTTTCAATACCAGATCCCCATATACTATCATAGTGGTCTTTTACAAATTGGTGCATCTCATCTAATAATGGAGGCAGTTCTTGTTTCTTTCTGTTGGCTTTGTACTTTGGTGTGATTAGTTTTCTAAAGTTACCTTTTGAGCCACTAAATGTAAGTACCTTGTCTATTGGGTATTTATCTTCCAAGTCATTTACAATTTTCATAAACTGTTGGTCAAACTTGTTTCTACTATCTTCTATTTCTGTGTAGTATAGTTCATCATCTGGTGTTTCTCTTTTTCTATAACAACTCGCAAATATTAAACTATCTGCATCAACTAATAATATCATAATTCTGTTTTTTAAATTCCACAATGCCCACTATCACAATCATTAAAATCTTCATCAAACAATTCTATTTGTTTTAAACTTTTTTTAATGTCTTTGTATTTCATACCATTTTTAAAAGTTCGTTTACCATAACCATTTTCTTCTGAATTTATAAACCATTGAAATTTATTAGGATGTTTATCACTCATATGTTTTAACAATACTGGTGATCTATGAAAACACCCAATACAATTATTCATATATGCAAACCTAACTGGTTTATCTTGCCAGTACTTTTCTATAGTATCTTTAAATGTTGGGTTAGATATTAATGGAAAACTTGGTTTTTGCCACTCTATGTCTGCCCATTTATTTTGATTTGTTTTACCACCTCTTTTACCAACTATTGTTTTAAATTCTAAATTACCATTTACATTTGTTTTTTCTAACATCGTTTTAGCCCGTCTTTGTTCGTTTGCCCTAAAACCAATTCTCATCTCAACTACTTCATTTATTTCTTTTCTCCACCAATCAAAAATAGGCTGCAGTTTCATTTCGGTTGTACAAAATCTTTGCGTAACATTTGGTAAATATCTTTTGCCATTTCTAACGGTTATTTCATCAAATGTTTTACCAGTAACCCAATCAATCTTTGATCCAATATACTGCTCCAAATCAAGCATAGTATATATTATCATATCATCTTCAAGTGTTCCTATAAATTCTGTTCCTAATCTATCTGATACTTCTTGTCTTATTTTAGCATCTGGGAACAAACAATTTTTATCATCAGTTCTTACTAAAGAAAAAACATTGTAATCTGCTGGATAATGTTTAGCAATATAACTTGATGTTTTACCACCGCTTAAACTATTTACTGTTATCATAATTCTATTCTGTTATCTTGTCCCATTTGTCTATTGTAATGTTTAGTTTTAAATAATTCTTTTTACCTTCTTTTACTTGGTAGTTTATAAGCACATCTGTTATTTCACTATCTTGTTCAGTATGATATTCTATTTGCTTTTTTAACTTTTCCCAAGCTGCTTTGTTTACTTCCATAATGTTATTTTTATGCAAAGTAACACTATTTTACTTTATAAACAAAACATTTAACAACTAACTTGGTTCTATATTTATATTTATTCTAACCGCTTGGTTTTCTTTAAGCAAGTACACATCTTTTAAAAGTCTTTTCTTTGTCCACATTGTTGTATCTGGGCAATACTTTTTAACTGGTGCTGGCATCTCTAGTTTGTTGAGGTAATACATAAAGTTTCCTTTAGGATCATTTACAAAGAATATCTTTACAACATCTAAAACCATTAGAGCATCGTACTTTTCTTTTTCAAGCATCTTATCTTCATAGTACTTGTTTCTAAATTTCATCTCTATAACGCAATCAACACCCTTTGGTGTTTTACCTTTTGCATCATACCTAGAATAACCATCACCGCAATGTTCTAAATCCCAACCATCAAGATTTAAAAGAAACACTACTGCCTTTTCCCATTCGTGAATTTTTTTAATTCCCATTGTTCCAAATTATGTTAAGCTGCTTTATCCACAACTTTATTTTCTTTGGATTGCAAGTGCAAGGTTTATGGTATTTATGATTATAGTACTTTGCGTGTAACTGGCATATTAGTTCAAACTCATTAGGTTGTAAAGTGTTCTTTGGTTCTGACCTAAAATCACTCCAGCTTTTAAAATCTTCTTTAGTAAATTTTACCATCTATCTATTTTTATTTCGTTTAACTTTTTTCTTCTGTTGTTACAATCACATTTAGTACCTCTTAATTTATGGTATTTATCTACTAGGTATTTAATACCAGTATATTTTGTAATGTAATAAATAATGTTTCCTAGTTTCATAATAGTTTTAATTCTAAATGGTTTATATCTTCATATTTTACTTTTACTATTTTATCTTTTTTACCCCATTTTTCTCTTGTGTAAAATTTAAAATAATGTTTTTTATCAGTAGTACATCCATCGGTTTTACTTACAACATAATCTAACAAATCTTTTCTTTTATATATGCTAAATTTATCTAATTCTGTTATGTGCATTGCTATATACATTGCATCACCTCTTAACCAACCTTTAAAACCATTTACATTTGTGTGTTCTAACCAAATTGTTTTTAATCTTCTATTACCTTTTACATCAACCCCATATCCATTAACATAACAATCTATATGTTTATACCAGTCATCTTTTTTAGTTGATTTTTTATATTTTAATTTAGACTTAACAACTCTGTTTTTAAATTCTTCTTCAAATGAATTACCTAATTTTTTACAATAATCAAATCTATTTTCAGATACATTCATAATAGTTTCTTTAGTTTGCTTTTTACTTTGTTATATGTGTTGTAAAGTGAATAGTAATGTATTAAACTTTTCCTAGAAAATTCTGCAATGCTTTCACCATCATTTATTATTTCAAACACCTTTCTATCATACCAAAACATCTTTGATAGTTCTTCTTGTATTTTATCATATGGTTCTTGATAGTTTACATCTGATGTCGTTAAGTGTATGTCATCCATAGAAACCATTGTGATGTTTTTACCTTTTCTTTTTAAATCGTAAAACAATGTTCTTAAAGTTTTAAAAATATAGTAGTAGTTTATTTCTTTTTCGTTGTACATTATATCTAAACCCTTTTCAAGTTTCAGTTGTATCTTATAATACATTTCTTGTACAATATCTTCAGCGGTTTCTTGTTTGCACCCAAAAGATAAAACTATTTCTACCCACTCTTTATGCTTTGCAGCAACTATAATCATTGTTTTTTGTACCATATCATTTTAGCGGATCATATAAATCATTTACTATTGTTGGCAATCCTTTTTCGTTTACTTCAAAGCTAAATGTTTCAAAAGAGTAACCCCTACTTCTACCACACTTAACCGTTGTCCAATCTTTGTTTACTGTGTTTGCTTCCAAACTTATTACTGTTTCTGCTTTCTTTTCTAATGCACTACCTAAATGCCCAGTTCCGAGTTTAGCACTTCCAAAGTTTTGATGTATCACACAAATGATATGTACGTTTTGTTGTTGGCTAATTCTCATTAATGCACTTACTAATTCATTACTTTGTTCTATGTTGTTTACATCTGCACACAAATCTGCCACACCATCTAGGATGACTAGAGATGGTTCTTTTATGTTTTCCTTTAAGTAGTGTTCAATAAACTGTAAACGTTCTTTATAACCTACTGTACGCAATGCAAACGTATGATATTTGTCTTTAGGTATGTTGCTATCCATATCTAATGGTCTTTTAAATACTTTGGATGCGTGCCAGCTTCCTTGTTCTGTATCTATGTGAATTAAATCACCATCACCTCTAAAGCCTTTTATTTGTCCACCATAAATATTTGAACCACTTAAATAAGCTGATGCCAATAATGATACAAAAAATGTTTTTCTAGTCTTTGGTGGTGCAGTTATAACCGATAGGTTACCAAAAGTTCCTAGCGCTATTGGTATGATGCTATCACCTTTATCAGATCTTATAACTTTTTCACCATAGCTTAAACATACTGGTGGGTAATCTATTTTTTTTGTAATGTCTATATAACAAGTATCTGCTATAAATTCCATTAACATATTCTGTTCTGTTTCTTTTTCTGTCATTCGTTAAATATATAAAAAAAAGGTGCAAGTTAAAAACTCACACCCCTTTTTAAATTAGGCTAATTAAAATGGTAAATCATCACTTGCTGGTTCTTTTACCGCTTGTGGTTGATCATCTCTTTCAGCAACCGTTACACCATCTGGTGACATCCATACCACCTTACCGTTTCCAAGATAGGTTTTAGCAACCTTTGCTTCACGTTCTTCTTTGGTTTGGCTATCCATAAAAGCTACGTTGTTTCCATACCTAGTTTCATCTTGTACCGCTATTGTGAAATTGTAGTACACCGCACCATCTTTTCCTTTAATAAATTTTTCTTTAGGTAGTCTATCTACTCTAATACTTCCGTTGATAATTGCACTCATAATATATAGTTTAATTTTGGTGTTGTCAATACACGCAACACCTCGTGTTTTATTTTCTTTTAAAGTCATCACTTTCATCTTCCGAGTAAACACCAAGTTGATAAAAGCCAGTTAGCTTTAAAACTGATCTGGACAATGCACGTTTCTCTGCCATTTCCATAACATACCAACTATTACAATTTCCATCTTTATAGTTAGCATTTTTTAATGCACTACCAAATGTTTCTATTTGTACTTCTTCTTTTTTTGCATATGCTTTCACAACCGCAAAGTTAGGTTCACACTTTACAACCTCGTAATTGATTGCTATGTTTTCTTTTGCTGCAATCTTCTCAATACCTTGTCGTGTGATTATGACATAGTGTTGATGTTTATATACATCGGTTTTTTCAAGTTCATACTTCTTGTACAAATCTAATAATTTTTCTCTATCCATTTTGATTAAATATTTGTGATACTTCTATTTTTGCTTTTAATTCTTCTATCTTATTACATAAGGCTTCTATTCTATATGTATACTCGTCAAATTTAGTCTGGGCAGTTTCTTCTGAAAATCCCATTACTGAATATTTATTAAAGTTGATTTTGCAATATCTAAATCAATTAGTATTGCCCTTTGTTCAAATAAATCTTTATTAAAGATTGCTTTTTGTAGCTTTAATTCCAGATTTAAAATTTCATCTTTTAAATCGTGTTTCTGTGTTCTCATTCTGTTTAGTTTAAATTAATAATACCCAAATATAAACAAAATATTTAATAACAAAACTATAAAAGCAAAAAAAAGGCTTGACATATAGCCAAACCCCTTTCCCTTAACAAAACAGAATAGTTAAAGATAGTCTTTTATAAACTATCTACCAAGTCTTTATAGTGTTTTATCATATCTTGTAGTTCATCATTAGAATACTTTACAGTTTCTTTTGATTTTATATATAATTCTTCTGCTGTACCATCACCAAATTTTTCATCCAGATACTTTGAAAATAAATATTGTTCACCAGCTTTGAACATATTACAACCCACGCATTGAACCGCTACATTCATTTCTAACCATCTTGTTGCATAGTGTTTTCTACTTTGAAAGTGACCACATTGCATACCTTTTTTATAGTGTGATACCTTACCACAAGTAAAGCAAGTAACATCACCATTATGATCTGCATCCTTTAACCTTATGTACTGGCTAAATATAGCATCAAGTTTTTTTACTATTTTACTTCTTGATAATTTAGATGGCATTATCTATAACTTCTAAAATGTTTCTTAACTCACTTCTTTCAAACTCACCAAGTGATTTATCATTTACAATTAGTAGGTAATAATCTTTTCTTACTGCAATACATTTTGTGTTTTCCATCTTTTATTTGTTTTTTATTTTGACCTTAACAAGTGTTTATTATATTTTGGTTTAAATTTAGAAACATAAGAACGTTCTATGGCATTAAATTTTTCTGTTGGAACAAAATTGCCGAGTGCCTCTATAATTGACCAAGCATCAAATACTTTATTAGAATTAACGTGTGCTGCTAATCTGGTTATCAAAGATGTTGATTGTCCTATATATACTATTTCATTTCTATACAATAAAGCATATATGTAATAGTTACCAATTATTATTGGTCTGCTTTTGTTTAATATTTCTTCCTTTGTAGTCATATATTATTTGCTATATGTAAAGGTAAATAAATAATAAATAACTTTTTGTGTGTTTAAGTCTGATTTTTTGAATAACTTTACACTTTTTTATTACTTCAAATATATAAAATAAATAATTAGAAATATATATATAAATATAAATCTAAAAATATATATTAAAAAAAATAATAATATACTTAAAAATAAAAGATAATGATTTTGGGATAGTATTCTTTTTAGAAACTTAATTACCTATTTTTATTTAGTTGTTTATCTTTAGTTTTAGAACCAATAGATGAACCAAAAAAGAAATTTATAACTTGTTGTCTTTCTTGCAGTAGTGCAGTAGTTAAACCACCAATAGCAGAAGAAATAATTGCTATTAAAGTTTTTTCTTGCATATAGATTACTACAAGTATTTCTATAACAATAGCTAAAAATACAATCCACAAGTTCCAGACAATTACCCTTTTGGCAATTTCATCTGCCATCTTGTTTTCAGCTTTGTACATTTCTCTTGCACCAGCTCTATCTTGATAATCTAATTCAATGAGTTTATAGGCTTCTTTTTCTTGTTCTGCACTAATACCATCATCTTTTTTTATAAGTGTTTTAACTGCACCTAAAAAGTCACCAGTAGCTACATCACCAACCATATTAATAGCCTTGTCTAAAATATCAGACCTACCAATATCTCTTAACCAGTTACCAACTCTTGTACCAGCACCACCATTTTTTATAAGTTTTGGGTTACTCATTATTTCTTTTGTTCATTAAGTACCATTTATGTGCGGTATACCCAATAGTTAAAAGTAAAAGTGTAATCTTTAAAAATACATCAACGTTTGACATTGAGAAAATAAATGTGCCTAGATTAATTAAAAGTGTTTTGTAGTCTGTTACCATATTAATAAGTGTAGTACACACCTCTTTTTTTAGTTACTAATACTTGTTTTCTATTGTTGTCTTTATTGAAAGAAACGTGCAACCATTTAGGTATTGATCCAAACTCCCATATCAACTGATCAAACTCTAGATTGTCTTTTATCCAATGAAACATATCTAGGTTAGATTTACAATTTTCTTTACCACAAGCCATACTTGTAATGTCCATTGCTTCACCTTTCATATGAGATGACGTTTTAGAGCCTTTTAAGGCAGTATTAAGTTCTAAAGACCTAAACATACTATTAACTCTTATTGGACACCCTACCCACTCTCTTAATGGTTCAAACACCTTTTCAGCTAATAGTTTCATATTCTCAACTTGTTCTTCATTTGGTTTGTTCTTTATACCTTTTTGTTTAGCATAATTAGAACCAACTGCTTCTTTGTGAGAAATGTGTTTACTTATTCTTTTCATCTGTGATTAATTTAAAAGTTCCATCTTCTAGGTTAACTTCTATGTTACCATATTTTGCTTCAAGTTCTTTTTTACTTTGTTCTTGCTTCATAGAAAGTTCTGCAAACATATGAGATAGTGTATGTGACTGTGTAGCCAATAATCCTAAATCGTGTAAAATTGCTTGTTTCTTCTGTTCTTGCTCTTTAAATTCTTTTAATTCACTTTTTGATAATTTTCCCATTGTATTTGTTTTTTGGTTAAGTATCAAATATACTAATTATTTAGGTACTTCTGCGTTTCTTGCATATCCGTAAAAGCTATGTGCTGCCTCTATTGGATACACCATAAAAGCACCAAAGTCTAAATCCAAGCTGCTCATTACATCGATAGCATAACCAGGATAGTAAATTGCTGGAGTAATTATATTACCATCTGCATCATAAGTAGCTGGTATCTTTACAACCTTACCGATATAAACAACCGCAGCCGTATCTTTTGCAAATACTATTTCGTTATCTGTTTCAACTAAAACACCAATACTTAAAAGGTAATCTTTGCCCTCTTGCTCTGTTGGAAAATTTGTCTTGTATATATTCATTATATTGTTGTTAGTTCTGTTAGTTCTTGGTCGCTTAAAGCCTCTTTCCAAACTGCAAGTGCTTTTGTTTTTGCGAAAAAATTAAAAATTCCCGTTCCGTAATAAAAATCTAAAGTATTAAGAGCATTTAATGGGGGCACATTTCCACTTGTATCTGTTCCTATCTTAATACCATTTACCCAAAAAGAAAAATCATCTTGTTTCCACTTTAAAGCTAATTTATTAAAGTTTGTTATATCATCAAGAACAAAAAATTCAGATGCTTGGCTACCTCCAGCGTCAACTACAAATCTAATTTGATTAGCAGTTGCAGAGGTTTGGAAGCCAATTCTATTAGCTCCACTACCATCGGATAATCCAAGAACTTGAGTGCCCGAAGCAGCTTGTAGCATTGCACCCTCCCAATATATCACCCCTTCTGTGCTATTTACACTTGCTAAACTACCGCCATTGGTGCATACGTCTTGGTTTCGTGTAACTGTTGAGCCATTGCTCGGAATATACGAAGTGGCATAGTCTTGGTCATTTGTAGCATTTGCACCCCAAAGTATTATTTCAGATAAAGTTCCACTACCTCTAAAATCTACTGGGTAAAAAGTAGTTGCAACTGCTGGTGATGAATTTAATTCAAATCTTTGCCATTCTTCAGTTAGTGTAAATACATTGTTTGTATTTGAGGGATGGCTTAAAAGAGTTGCTGTTCCAGTTCCGCTTACTGTTTTTGCATAAATACTTCTTGCGGATGTTGCGCTTACTGATGAAACAAGATATAACCCCCCATCACCACTAACTTTATAGGCTGTATTTGTACCATCGGGTGCTAAATATCCACTTTCAAGCGTTATTGTTCCAACTATAGAAAATTGAGAAAAATCCTCTGAATACGGCAATATTTGGGTTGTCTGCGGTTCCCACAACCAACTTCCGCACCCACTATCTGGCACTACTTCTTGCCCGAGATATTCTTTTACAGATACGTTGTCTATTGTCACAGAAGAATTTGAATTTCCATTTCTAATATAAATTACAGAAGAACTACTAACGCTTATAATTTCAGAATGAGTACCTACATCTTGATATTGTGCAACATTCCAACCCCCTAAGAAAAAACCAAAAGAAGAATTTCCAACCTTATTACTTATGGTGTATGTAATCTTATATGTCTTACCTAGCTCAACTACTGTATTGTTTGAATTTATTGTAGAAAAGTTTACAAAGTTTACAGATGAGTTTTCGAATATAGGGTTACCTCCCGCAACAGTCCAATTAGCACTCCCATTATCAAACGTACCATTCAAAACCAATTCACTTCCTAAAACATCTTGATAACTAAACCCCTCGTAGTTTATTCTCGGTAGGTTAGTATCGGTAGTAATTTGGATAGTGGTTATATTTGTTATATCTGCTTCAACTCCAGCCTCTGCAAGTAGTTTAAAAGAATAGCCATTAGTTGAGCTAACATAAGCCGTAAAAGTTCCACTACCTATACAATTACCTCCACTAATACTAACACCATCATCTCTTGTAATAGATAAAGTAGTAATAGATGCACCATCATTATAGTTTCTTGCAAAAAATCTTAATCTTGTTCCAGCGGTTATATTTTGTGTCCATTGTATTTTGTAAGTTGCGGTTACACCAGCACCACCTACATCAGTTTGTATTATATAGCCTTGTGTTGCATCACTTATCGCTATATTATTTCCAATAGACCACCCCGTTCCCAAATCCCAATTTTGCGCCACCTCTTTAACCGAGATGTTTGTGATAGATATATCTGTTATACCACCAACCCTCCCAATAGTTAATTCACCAATACTACCATCATTAGGTATATATAAGATGTGCGTACCAACTGAATTAGGTATATTCGTGTTAGTTGTACCACCCGTAAAAGATACTTTTAATTGACCGATTTGTATATCGGTAACTTCAATAGTAAATTTAATTGTTTTGCCTTGTGTTGATGTAAAACCATTTTGCTTAATATATTGAAAACTACCATCTGTGCTAACTACTTTTGCCGCATCTTCAACAATTTCACTTTGACTTGATAAATCCCAATCTTGACCTACCTCACGTACTGAAACGTTGTCTATTTTTAAATTACAAGGAGATATAATTCTTTGTATGTTCCAAGTACTTGGGGTGCTTCTTGTAGATGTGTAATATATAGTAAATTCACCGTTTTGAGATGGTATTGCTTCTCTTGGACTTGTACTACCTATTGAGGAGAAACCAACAGAGCCACTAACATAATCAGAAACAACTCCAGTAATTCTATAAGTTTTATTTGTTATAGTTGTGTTTGCTATAACTCCAGTATTTGCAGTATCGTCTTGTAATATATGAGCAACACCATTTGAAACAGTTGATTGACCAGTTAAAGTCCAATTTGATGGATTATCAAAATTAACATCGCTGCTAACTTCCACCCCCTCTTGAGAAAAACTGCCGTTAGAAACCTCTTGTACACCTTCCTCACTAAAGTCTCCGTTCTGCACTAAATTACTCGATAGTATCTGTACGTTTTCAACAAGACCTTGAGCATTTACTCTTGTAGCTGCCGAGTTTCTGCTAAAATCAAAGTCACCACTTCCATCACTTGGCTTTACACATAGTGCTTCACCATTGTTATACGCAGTTGGTGTTAATATAATTGATGCTTTATCTAAAAGGTTGCTCATTATTGTATATTTTCTAATTCATCTAAAGTTGCAGTTGTACAAGTTACATTCTCATAGTATGTTGCCCTTGCTTGTAAGGTTAAAAGTAATGCTGGTACTGCACTACACCCAGCATATTCTTTGTAGACTAAACCCCAATTTACAGAGTTATCACAAACACCTCTACCCCACCAACTTTTAAAATATATTTCGTTTGCCATTACTTCTTGTTTTTTTTCTTTTTAAGAAATACCTTTAATTTCTCAATGTTCTTTGCCTTTGGTTTGTAACTCATAGCTTTTGGTAATATAATAAGCCGTTTTTTTTTTAAATTAAACTAATATCAGAAACAAAGATGATAAACTCAAAACCCACCCATTAAATGTAGCCTCATAACTCGGATAAATATCATCATTCACGTTATTTGTGTACTCTGGATATGTAGCTTGGTTAAAACTCATAAAGTCTATAAAACGTCTTGAATACCATTCTGCATTGGTTCTTGCTTTCTCAACTAAAAAATCAACCTCGTTTTTATCTACAGTTTGTGCATTTTCAGATGTGTGCTTATATACACCACCGTTTTTAATTTGGTAAGCTGCAAAAGGTATGTAGTTTGCTTGTGCATACCATATAAGCATTTCAACAATAAAATCGTCAAGGATAGTTTTCCATCTTGCATTGGCTGGTAAATCAATTCCAGCAACAATAGCATCAGTTAAACCCGTATACATATTTGTACCTATGATTTGTTGTATGTCTATCTGTTGTGCGATCTTAATAAACTGTATGAATTTATCAGTATCTACATTCCCATCAATGATAGAGTTCCTTACTAAATCTGTTCTATTTATAAATAATACTGTTGCCATATTTTTCTAGTTTGGGTATGCTCCTCTGTTTTTCATATCAATAGGTGCTTCTGCTGCATCTTTATATTCACTTCCTTTTGGTTGGTATGAGTTTGGTATTGTATCTACTTCTTTACCTTTAGAGATGTATTTCTCTGTTTCACTTTTCATTCTATACAATTCTTCTTGCCAGAAATGTCCACAGTAAATACCACCCTTAAACTTAAATAAAGAATAGTTTTGCCCCTTATGACCAAAGTTATTATTTACACCTTGAAAAGATGCATTATCAATATCTTCTTTTCTATACACAACACCTTTACTAGTTCTTGACATCATTGTTTTGCAAAAATCCCTACTATTAGCAGATGACTTTCTTTCTTGGTATGTGTATCTGATCTTGTAAAATGATTTATCTAACTTGCTTTCTTCATTAGGTTTTGATTTAATAAAATCAGCAAACTTTTGTATTCTAGATAGCTTCTTTTTTATCTTTGAATTTGCCCATTCTTCAACATCTGAATTTTGATCTGAAACCTCTCTTACATCTACAAGTTCATAATCATCACCTATAGTTTCATATTTAAGGTTTTCTAAAATAGCATCAGCCATTTCATCTGTAAGTTCGTTTTTATCAGATGACATTTCAACACCAGTTTCTTCTTCAATAGTTTCTTTGTCTTGAAGTGTTTGGTCTACCTCTGTAAATTCTAGTGGTTGTAAGGTCGTAAAGTATAGGTTTAAGCTGATTTCATTGTAAGCTAGTATATTATCAAAACTATCAATTAAAAGTTCTTGAAACGGTCTTATAACGGTGTTATCCATTAACAAAGATGCCGTCTTTATTTCTTCTGCATTATTTCCTAAACCACTACCATCTTTAATTCCTAGAAGCATTGGTGATACGATCCTATGGGCAACCATAATTTTCGATGTGCTTTCTTCGCTCAAGAATTGGTACTGATTATGAGCATCACTTAATTGTACTGGTGTTATTTCTGCTTGGCTTTCTTTATTGTCGTTAAAAGCTAGTATGAATTTACCAGCGTTGCTAGTTCCAGAAAACTTCTGTGCTATTTTCGTTTCTATTAATTGTCTTTCTTGTTGGTTAGGTGTACCATTGTTAAAGTTGATTAACATTGATGGGCTTAAACCATTCATAATGTTGTTCAAATGGTAGTTAGATACCTCTTCTTCGAGCTCACAGTACTGTAAACCTCCCTGATAATCGACAGGAGAATAGTAGTAAAAGCCTGATTTATAAGGTTTTATGTAGTATATCTCTATTTCTTCATTAGACATACCAAAGGCTGGTATTCTTAATGGTTCATCAGTTTTTTTGATGTTTGCCCAATCATTAAAATAGTAATAAGCTGGCACTTCTCCATCTTCATTACATTTTTCTGCTCTTAATGTTTCAATAGGCATATGCTCTAGTTGAACAATCTTGCTTCTATCCTTTGAGTAGATAACTTGTATTGCAGCTTGTCCCATAAGTTTAAGATCATAACAAGCCCTACGCACTACATCTTTTCTAAACAAAGAAATCATCTGTGCATATTCATTAGGTTTTCTGTTGCTATCTGTAGCATTTAAACCTTTACCATAAATAGCTTGTGAGATACCATTTATAGCAGCATTGTTTGTAGGTGAACCATTATACCTATCGATAAGGAATTGAAAATAATTGTTATCTGCACCATATTCAATCCAATTAGCACCATTAACTTCTTTAACCTCTGGTGATGTGTATGTACTTAAATTTACAAAGCCAAACTCTGATACTTTTGTTTTGCTAAATTGTCCTTTTTCGTTTCTTTTTCTCATATTACAATATAGTCATTATTGAAACCATCGTATTCTGTATATTGGTCTTTATTTACTTTATAGAAATAATTGTTATCTGCATCAATTTCTGCTTTTTGTGCAGTACAGAAAATCCTATCCTTATATATTACATTTGTTTTTGCTACATCTGAATATATTGTTAAATCATAAAAATGCCCCTCAACTAAATTTGAATAGGTATCATTATATACATTGTAGGTATCATTTACAATTTCAATATTACCAACACCAGCAACTCTAGGTACTAATGTATAATCAACAGTTACATTTGTGCTATCATCTCTAATAGTCATATATGCACTTGATACATAATCTCTAGGTATTATAGTAAATTGATTTGTGGCAGTTGTGTTAAATAATATCATTACTTATATAACGTATAAAAAATAGTAATTTGTAAAAACAAAAAAAAAGCACCCGATTAAGGATGCTTTCAATTTAAAATAAATATTAATTATGCAGTTGGGTCAACTTGTTCTGCATCTCCAGTTACTGCACTTGCAAGGAAGTAAGGTGCAGTTTCTTCCATACCCTCAAAGGTAAGTGTAAACCCACTTAAATCTCCCGCTGCTGCTCCAGTTACTACTGTTCCACCAGTACACTCCATACCATTTTCAAAGCCACATAAGAAACTATTACCATAGTAATCTTCTACTACTACATATGGTCTTGCTACTGCAAGTGTTTGTAGTTCTTGTTGCGTTAAAGCATCTAAATAAGTAAGTGTTAGGTTTAAAGTTTGAGTATAAAAAGTTGTTCCGTTTTCTCTGCTACTTGTTACAGTAGTTTCTAAACTAGAATTTCCTTTTACATCATATTCATACCAAGTTGGTGTTCCCGTAAACGTTGCTTCACCAGTTGGTGCATCTACTGTGATTGCAGTAATGTCACCATAATCAGCAAAGTAAACTCTTTTAATGCCACCAAAAGCACTTTTGCAAGGTAGTTTTCTACCCGTTGTTAATGTACAAGCCATTGTTTTTATGTTTTAAAAAAAAAGGGTGAGCAGATTACCTACCCACCCCTTTTATAGATTAATTAATTAATTATGCGTACTCTACTAAATCAGATGCAATTCCGAATTGTACTGCACTTGTAAAACGCATTATCATTCGTACATTGTTTGATCCATCTAAATCTGCCATATCCAATACTTTTACTTCTTGTGCTGAATTTAGTAACCCAGTTCCAAAGTATAAGTTAGAACGTTGTGCTGCATACATTTTGTTGTCACTCATACCTGGACATACAAAGATTTTTACCCCTGAAATTGTAAGGCTGCCGTTGTTCCACCACTGGGTTCCCATATTTGCTACACCATTTGCTCCTAAACCATTTGCTCCAAAACCACCAAGTGCTTGAACATATAATTTAGCTGCTTTAGTTCCGATGTATAAGAATAAATCTTCTTTTCCGTATAGTGCTGCTGGTATTGCATCAACTACTTTAGAAAGTTCATCGATGATGTTTAAAGATGTTAAACCACCACCTACTGCTGCTACTTGTTGTGCTGCTGGAATATCTCCCGCTGCTGCTGATGCTGCAATTAGTTTCTCAAACCCATCAAAAGAGTTGTTAGTTCCCGCTGCTGTATCACCTTGCCAGATACAAAACTCTGTGTTCTGTGCTACTTCAGATGCAACGTGAGCAATCATAAAGTCAGAAAACTTTGGTGGCAATGTTTGACCAAGACCATAACCCATTGATTGTGCTTCCCAATCGTTTACGAAGTCATACTTACAAAGTTGTAGGTTTACTTGTAATTCTTTTGGTTCAATAATTCTTTCAGTTAGTGTAACTGTAGATGTTGGATCAAAGTCACAAGATGCAGATGCCACTAAAGCATTTGTAGCTAGTTTTTTGATTACTTCTTTAAAAGCAATGTTTGCCTTTACTGTTAAACCACCATCATCAATAGTTGATGCAGATAATAAAGCTGCTGCGATATACTCACCAGCAAATTCACCCGCATAAGTAGTAGTGATGTTAGTTGTAGTTGCTAAATTTACGTTTCTTTTTTTCATTTTATTTATTTAATTTGTTTAATACTCTATCAAGTGTTGTGTTAAATTGTCCTTTAGCAAATTGCATTTGTTTTTTCTGTGGTGCTTTTGCTTCTGGGTTGTGTTTAATTGGTTTTCTAGCTGCTGAAAGTTCTTCTTTCTTTTCTTCTTCTTTCACATCCATATCTGAAAATTTCTTTTTCAGCATTTCAATTTCAGATTTTACTTCTTCAATAACTGGGGCAATCACCTCAACTACTGCTTCAATAATTGCTTCAACTTCTGTAGCTACTTCTGCTGGTACTTCTGTTTCAACAGTTTCTTCTTCAAGATCCTCTGTTTCTTCTTTAGCTGGTACTTCATCAGATACTTCTCTGACATCTGCAATCATACCCTCTGCTTCAACTACTAATAGTCTACCATCTTCAAGGATATACTCCCCTACTGGCATTGCTACTTTCTCATCGTCTGTGACAATAAAGATTTCACTTCCTTTTTCAAATGTTTCAGCACTTACTACAGTACCGTTTTCCAACTTCATTTCTTCAAGTTTTACCTCAATGTTTAGAAGTGTTCTAATTTGATTTAACATTTTTGTTTTTTCCATACTATTTATATAACGATTATTAATTTACTTTTTGCATTTTCAATCTGTTCTTGTTATTACTCCAATACCTTGTGATTGCATAGAACCATCACAACAAGAGATAGAATACTTGTTAGTGTCCCAACATAAACAAGCACGTCCACCCCCAGTAGGTGATGTTCTACTAGGTATAAAAGTTTTATTTTTGTTGTTTCTTTGCATTTATATAGATGCTATTTATAATTATTTTAAAATCTGTTGCTGTACCATTTCTATAATAGCTACTGCTTCATCATAAATGTCTAAAGAGTTTTCAAAATTATTTATTTGTCCAGCTTCTACTCCCAATTCTTTTGCCAAATCTTCAGTTTTAACTAGAGTATCTTCTAACTCTTTTGCTTTACTTAATAGATCAGAAAAATCACTTTTCAGTTCATTTGTAACTTGGTCTATTTCTATTTTATATCCTTCAATCTCAAAAAGGCTTTCATTAATATTCTTTATTAATACATCTGTTGTTGAGCCTAATGATGCTAAATCAAAAGCCAAATTTAATTCAACTTTTTGTTTTTTAAGGTTTACTTTTTGGTTTGGTAGTTTGCTATAAACTTTTTCTAATCTACTTTTCATTTTATATTTGGTTTTATATTTGTTTTAGTTGTATAAATCATACATTATGTTTTGTATTTCAATAATTTTGTCTGGTATTGATGAAAGTGGTCTTGAATTGTCATCTGCCCATTTTACATATGCAGATATTATTGTTAAACCATTTTGTAGTTCTCTATAAAGTTTTACTTCTGTTGGATCAATTCCTACAACTTCTGATGCTGCTTCGTATCTTTGCATTACATCTTTTACTTGTTCTTCTGCTTCAACCAATCTGTTGTAACTTAAGGTAGTTTCCATAGAAAAACCATAAAATATACTGTATAAATCATCTAGTTTTTTATCTGCATCTTTGCTTCTACTTTCTAAATCATCTAATACATCTGCATTATCAGAAACATTTTTTAGAGCAGCATTAGCATCTTCATCTAAAGCACCTAAATCAACCTTATGCTTACCCAAGTTGTGTTTCTTTTGTGGTAGTTTAGAGTATACCTTTTCTATGTTACTTTTCATTTTACTATGTCTTTTATTTGGTTTAATAATTGTGCAGCCATTTGTTCTTCTATAGCTTCTTTTGGTGCTTCCATTTTATCGGCGAAATAGCCTTCTATACTGAAACCACGCACCTTGTTTGTTTTAACATACTCATTCCAAACATCTTCATTGTTTACTTTTACACTTCCCATCCAAGTACCTACTGGTACATCTAAACCATACAATGCAGTCTTGTCTTTGGCTTTATCTTCTACTATCCAGCTTTCAACTAATGTTAAACCATTTAGTGCTTGTGCGTGTTCTAGTGTTGATCTACTTTGGTTTCCATTCTGTAAGAACATTTGAGATGCTTTTACAATAGTATCTTTTGAAAAGAATATGTAATACTCACCCTCTGAACCATTTCTGTAAATAGGCTTGTCTGGTATTAATAAAGCACCCATTAGTATCTTCTTTTCTTTGTCTACTTCTGCTAACTTTATTTCTTGGTTCTTTAATGCAACAAAGTCACTTTCAATGGCTGGGCTTTCTACAATTGAAATCGCTTCTACTCCAGCATCCAAATCTTCTTCATCTAAAATAAGTTCTATTATCCTCATAAATATATAACGTGTTTAGTTTTTAATTTTGCATTTAGCCTATACTAGCACCCTCAATAATGTTTCTATCCATTTCTTGTGCAGTTGTTACATCATTACTCACAACGTATGCCCTTGCTGGTCTTTGTGTTTGACTACCTATTGCATCTGCTAATTGTGTTTCGCCACTTGCTCCTACTATGTTAAATGCTGGTGCTTGTGATCCACCACCCATAGATGGTTTTGGTACTGTATCTGAACCACCCTCAAATTTTTGTGCTGCAATACTAGCTATCTGTGCTGCACCAGCTACACCTAATGCAATCATATTTGCAGTTCTTAAAGATTGTGTTGGTGTTACATCTGTAGTTTCTGCTGCTGCTTTCATTATTGCTTGTGATGTATTAATACCAACTTGAGCAATACCAACTGCCTTACTTATTTTAAAAGCTATCTTTGCATTCTTTTCATTTTCTCCAGCAAACAATTTACCAATAGATGATATTGCATCTAATGCTTGTGATGCTACCCTAAATTTAGCATCTTCTAATTGTTCTTCTATCTCTAATTCTCTTTCTGCGTTTTCTTTAATAGTTTTTAACCTATCATCTCTCCTTTTATTAAAAGCATCCATTTTTTTTGCTCTCGCTTCTGCTCTTTCTTCTTCTCTTTCTTCTTCAAACTTTTTCTCTATATCATTAATTTCTGATAACCTTGCTTCTTCTAAAAGTTTTGTATCTAAATTATATTTTTTAGCTTCTTCTATTTGGGTAAAATATTTATCTCTTACCGCATTTATTTCTTGTTGTTCTTTAGATAGTTTAGACTGTAAATAATCATCTTCTAGTTTAGTTATTTCTTCTATTGATGTTGCTGCATCATCTATTGCTTTTAACCTTTGTTGTTCAGCAAGTTTTTCTGCTTCTGTTTCACCAGTATCTTTAGTCTTTTTTGGTTCTACTATTTCTCCTAATTCAAAACTATCATAAGCATTAATTAAGTTATCTAGTTTTGTTTGTTGATCATTTATTGCAATTCTTTCTTCTTCTGTAATTTTAGAAACCGCCTTACCTCCAGCCTTTACTAATCTTTGGTTAGATAATAATTGTTTTTCCCTCCAAGTAGCCATTTCAGCTTCATCTTTTATTTCTTTTAACCTTAATTTTTCTGCCTTTATTTGATCTAATAAAGCCTTTCTTTTTTCTAAAACTAAAGACTTTTCTTTTTCTATTAAATCATCAACATTTTTACCTTGTTTTTTTTCTAATTCTATTTGTGTTCTTATATTTCTTAATTTCCTATCAACTGTATCTAGGTTTTTACTATTTAATATTATTTGCTTTTCTAGTTCTTTATTAGATCCACCTATTAAATCTGTTATTTCATCCCAATATTCAACAAGCAAACCAACTGCAATAGTAATAGCACCAATACCAGTAGATATTAAAGCAACCCTCATTGCCTTACCACTTAATTTAGCTGCCTTTGCAACTTTCACTAAACTAGATGCTAAACCACCAGTAACTTTGTCCAGTTGTTTTACGGCAGCATTACCAATGACCATACCCTCTGTAAGTTCTTTTCCAGTTTTCTTGGCTTGTTTTTGAGTTTCTTTTAATTCATCATTTACCTTTTCAATTTCTTCAACTGCTTTACTAGTATCTGCTTTTAATGTGGTATTTACAACTACTGCCATTTTAAATCTCTTTTAATTTGTTTGTAACCCTCTTTTAACGTTTCTGGTAACTTATATTTTCCTTGTGCTATTCTTATGTTTTCAGTATCAGCCTCAACAACTTGCAATAAGTCTATTATGTTCTTGATCATAGTATTGTGTTTAGTAATTCAAATTCTGTTTTACCAGTTGTTAGATCTGTTTTCATTGAATTTATTTTGTAGCTATCTTGCCCTAATTGTATCAAGTCATTTAGTTGTAAGTTATAATACACTTTCATTGGTAGGTATGCAGTAACTTTTAACAATCTTCTTCTTACATTAAACACATCTTGTATGTACTCTCTGTAATCAGTTTGAAATAAAGTATCTGTAAAGCCTAAAGCATTATCACCAGCAACAAGACCATCTGGTTCATTAGCCAAATACTCATTTAGTTCATTTTGAAAATGTATATTTATTCTACTTGTAGATGGTGCAATAGAAAAACTATTTGATGGTATAATATAATCAACAATATCTTCTACATTATTATTTAAAACTGTATCTCTAATTCTAATATTTGTTCCATTGGTAATTGGTATACCATAAAAAATTAATGGTTCACCTATATATGATTGTAAGTTTTCATTTACAGAATAACCCCATTGTACATCTGTTGATGTTGGTGGTGAGTTACCTTGATCATACAACCTTTCAAACTGCATATGCTCAAATGGTACTTCTATTTCATATGGTTCACTTGGTGCATCAAAAATATCACCATCCAATGTGTAGCTTAAACTACCCCAACCACTATTGGTAAGCTGATTAAATTGTTGTGATAATAAAGTACCTAAACCTTTGTAGCTAAAATTAATCTTATTGTAAGGTAGTGCAACATCTGATGTTGATTTTGTAGTATCTAGGTATTTATCTATGTTGTAAACTTGTGTGCTATCTGCATAGTAACTATCTAAAGTTCTAACCACTATTGTTCCTACATCATTTACATAAGCAGTTAGGTTAAACAAATTAAACAAGCCAGAAAGAACATCTATAATTTTCATCTTTGGTATCTGCTCAACTATGTTAAATTCTTTGCTTTGGTTAGTTCCAAATTGTAAACTGTTTTTGTATTGATCTACTGCTGAAACACCAGTTGCAGTTGCACTTACAGATACAACTATATCATTAGCATTAAAAGTTACAACTCCACCTATTTGTATTGTGTATGTTGCATTGTTTTGAAAATCATTTGTATCACCTCTAACAGTTAATGTTTGGTTTCCAGTTACACTATTTAATTCACCAACTACTGTTCCACCATTTCTTAAAACTTGCACACTATAGGGATTAGGTGATGCTTGTGCTAAATCAACTATGAAAAAGGCTGGTTGCAATCCATCGTTAGTAGGTATAGTTACAGTTATAATACCATTAGTAACACTTGAAATACCTTGTGATTGTGTTTGTACCAAATCAACTAGCCTTGTGTATACAAAATCAACTTGTGTTGGTCTTTCTACTGAACCACTTTTTCTATGCAACCACATATACAATGTTGAAAATTGTTCATTGGTATTGTCATTAAAAAAATCATCAGAAAATGTAATATCGTATTTTGTCTGTATTGCTTCTATTATATTTTGTAATCTTACTGCATATTTAAACTGGTTCCAATACACACCATTTTGACTTTTATTACCACTACCTTGATGGTATAAATTATTTATTGTAGCCTCTGGATCAAATGCAACGTGGCTACCACTATTGTATATTAATCTGTTTGTGTGAGTAATTAAAGGTACTATAAATGGAGTAAGACCAGCTTGCATCACACCAGTTACTGTACCAAAATCATAAAGCCTATCATAGTAATCAGAGAAACTTAAACTGCTTAATTGAGCATCACCTAGTATATCTTTTAAATTTACAGTATTACCAAAGAAAGTAATTTTATATGTATGAGCAACATTGTTTTTTAAGTCTACACCTTGCAAAGCTATCTTACCATCTTTAAAAGGTAAATCATTTAATTCTAGTCTTGCATCTGCTTTAATTCTTGCATCAAAACCACCACTAATATCAAAGTTATAATAGTGCTGAAATATCTTATTATTAACACTTGATGCTGGTACAGAAAAGGTTTGCGTAAATTCAGTAAATACCTTTGCCAAGTCTTTTACATTCTTTATTGTTTGTGTAAGTGAAACACTTTCATCCTTAAATAAATCTACTCTTTCAGTACCTATGTATAGTTGTAGTCTACGCATTTATCTAATGTTGTTTATATAATCAAAGGCTT
>Ga0209092_10001097_pt1 | contig 27139 bp, 18 predicted proteins | sample FraStrMetagenome_FD_187446 | JGI IMG/M metagenome (GOLD analysis project Ga0209092, IMG submission 187446) | Marine eukaryotic phytoplankton communities from Arctic Ocean - Fram Strait ARC3M Metagenome (SPAdes) (version 2) | ecosystem: Environmental > Aquatic > Marine > Oceanic | place: Fram...
CATATGAACATCATGATATTTGCATTTTGAGGATATTTTTTACAAGCGAGATTTCTGCATTTGGCTTAACTACACTTACAAGAATTTCATCAAAAAAATCGGTGCAAGTATGATGCTAGCTACGGTATAAGTTATTTTTTACGTATCGTAAAGATGGCGCATTCTATCTATTTGATGCCATACAGAAAATATGGTATTGTAAGTATTTTTTTAGTTCAACATTACTGTTCTTGTATATTTTGTGCAAAATAATTAATTATATGACCAGGTAAAAGTGGACTTGACACCTAATTAAATTGACTTCAAGTCGCCTGCACAATAAATCGTTAAAAGATTGTGGCTTTCCAACTTCAAAAATAAATTCAGTAAGAAAAAAATTATGTGAAAATGGCTTATATCTACATTTTGCTTTCTATTCTACCTGCAGCAAGAAATCAAGCTCAAATTAAATAAGATTCTCATTCTATTTAAAAATTTTGATAAAGGTAATTCAGAAATGATAGACCTAATTGTTCTGTTTAAAATCTGATCTGTACTGAAAAGGTATGTAGAAAGATCGCTAAATTATCTAAAGAAGAACAGATGCTAGAAAAACGAATTTCAGTCTTCGTGCGCACGCATATTGGGGATTTTTGGAAGGCTTTTGTTTTATTTAACAGATAAGACCGCATACAGCCTAAGTAATAGTACAAATTAAAATGTTTCGCTGTAAAGAACGAATAAGATTTAGACATAAAGATAATCGAATTCGGGTTCGTGAGAAGCGAAATTAGACTAAACACAGTGAATCATTTGAGGAATTATATATTTGATGGGTATCAAAAGATAAATTCTTTGAGCTCTTCACAAAACGCCGCATCACAATAACCGATCTATTTTTACAATCGGGTTGAATTGATTTAGTCCGTTCGACTGCTGACAATCAAATCCTTACGTACGGCGAACATTGATCCAGATGATGGAATTTGGATCTTCTACAAATAACACCAGTATTCTGCCTACTGATATTGAAAAAAAAGACGTGATGAATGTACAAATGAAAAACAATGGGCAATTAAATGTTTTGAATCCAAAGCCAATGCAAATGTTCGCTAGGCATCAAAATAACGTGGAGGGTATGGATTTGCAAAGTATGACATCAGCTGGTATGAATTCGTTTTTGATGTCAAATTCTCAAATGTCTTCACAGATACCGCAATACATGATGGAACCAATGCAGCAAATAATGCAGATGCAACAGCTTTCAAATGCAACATCTCAGAGCGGATCAATAGCATTGCAGAGTTTATATCCACATCTTGCAACTCAAAACGCGCAAGAAAATCAGACGGCGCAAGATCTGCAAGATGAGGTCAACAATGAGTCAAGTTCAAACAAGGATGAAAATGACGACAGTGATGCTAGCAAGAAAAAAAATTATCGTGACGCCTCTCTATATGCTGATCCTCCAATTACAAGGGGGCGCAATTGCGGTGGAGTTACAGAACCCTTTCCTGAAAAATTACATACTATGCTAAAATATGTTGAAAAAGAAAATCTTACTGATGTAGTTTCATTCCTTCCGCATGGAAGAGCTTTTGCTGTACATATCCCAAAACGTTTTGTTTCAGAAGTGATGGTAATTTTCTTTCGACAAACACGCATCACATCCTTTCAAAGACAATTAAATTTGTATGGGTTTCAAAGGATTTGTCATGGTCCAGACAGTGGCGCGTATTATCATGAATTATTTCTCAGAGGTCGCCCAGGCTTGGTTGCCAATATGAGAAGGACGAAGGTCAAGGGCACACTGAAGGTGAAAAGAGATCCTAGCTCAGACCCTGATTTTTATGCGATGCCGCCTGTAGTGGGTGACAATCAATGCTCCACCTTTTCCCAGAAGAAACAAGAACCACATAAAAAACGAGATCATAAACAACACCTAGATCTAAAGCGTTTATCTCACAAGAATCAGATTCTAAATGGAATGTCTTCCGGTATCGGGAATCTTGCCATGAACCAAGTTCAACCAACAATGATTTCGTCTCAATCTCCACAAATTATGCCGCTGTCACAAAAGTTGCATTTACAAGCCCTAAGTCAATCGTCCACGCCAAGTTTGTCAGGCCAACCCCTTTGTAAGTTTGTTTATTCTTTTAATAAGAATATGATTGCTTTATCTAATTCGAATTTGTCGTCTTCCCACGTTCAGCCTCTCTACAAGCACAGCAACAGTCTCACCAGACGCAATTACAGCAAATGGGAATGTCTCCAGCAGCTCTGATGCCAAAGGTCCTAGCTCACCCAAGTATGCTCAATTCCATGCAATTTACGCAACAACAGCAATCTCAAATGGTTCTACCTATGCAATTCAATACTTCGGTACAATCACCGATGCTACTATACGCTGCCAAACAACAGCAAGCACAGAGGAATATAACCTCCCCTTCTGGACTAGGTGCATTTCAAAACATACAGCAGCTCCAGCAACAGCAACAACAACAACAACAACAACAACAACAACAACAAGAGCATCAACAAAATCAGCAGTTACAATTGATGCAGTCTCAATTAGGTTCTGTTCCCCAAAATGCTTCAAACTTTACCGCTAGCATGAATGGAATGCTGCAAAATCCATCATTATGCTCGCAACAGCAACTGTATGAGCAACAACAACACCATAGAGACCTTCTCCAAGCACAAAATCAAAATCAATTGAATCCGAACAGAAATGCGATTTTATCGCTTCAAAACTATAAGCCACAGGGATTCGATGCCAATTCTGCTAAAAGTGCTGCATGAATTGTTCCATAGACTCCTCATCCTTGTTTTCGTATAATGTATATTTTGTCAAACCACAAGACTCTTTTCTAGTATATATAGAATGTTGAAACAACAAAATGACCCTTCTAAAAGAATAAAATTAAAAGACTAGAGTATGTGAAAGCTTTGTTGAAGACATGTTTTTTTGTTTCGAAATACATGTAATGAGAAAAAATGCAGCATAATTTATGTACTATCATATAATCGTATCAATTCCATTCCAATCTACCTTCTACTAGAGCTTTTATATTTTTCGCCATTTCCTCAGCCTGTTGCATTGACATTTCTGTCAACATAAATTCTTCCTGGGTTCCGTCTTCCAAAATTTCTCCCATATTTGTCCCCATCATCCTAGAATGATGCGGCACCTCAAACAAAAGTTGAGCTAATTGGCGTTCGACTGGCACAGAACCCCTGTTGTATGCAGACATGAGAAGAAGATCTCCTTCTGTGTGGACAACAGCGCAATGAGCTTTACCAAAGGCAACACAACAGTTTGCAGCAAGTTTTGCATGTATAAACGTTTCATTGTTGTGAGGTATGCGACTTTTATCATGAAATATTGGAGAGCCATCAGTTTCAGAAATTTCTGGTGCAGGCGGTGGAAGTTTTTGAAAGGATGTAGAAAGAATGTACATCAAAGAATCTAAGATACCTTCCTCCAAAAAGATCCGTGCATGTTCCTAATAAATAGATAAAAATATAAAGCATAAGTTATCTGACTGATTTTTGAAAGGGGAGCTAGCAGAAGATGATTGATTTACCTTATCTTTCACCAAAATTAATATCTCTTCCATTGCTTCATTCTTTTCATCGTCTGTTGTTAATGCGCTAGCCATGATTTCAAGCCATGCTCTTGGCTGTGAAGAAGGCTTCATAGCATGTATTTGACCAACAGGTGTAATGCGAGCTTTAACAAATAAAGTGAAAGCATGAGATATCTTTCAATTAAACATCACTTGGGCAAATTCAACAGAATTAAGTATACTCACTTTTTCTCAAACATGCAACAGTTCGTCTCCTTCCTTTATCACCTCCATCTCCACCATCGCCTCCAACATTTGCAATGACACCGCCAAAATTTCCCAACAAACCATCATTGGCACTCTCAATCGTGCCATCATCATCTTTGTGATCCTTTCGGAATCGTTCCACATCTGAACCATCATCTTTCACATCAAAATGGTTTGATAACCAAGAAGGGTTGTGATATCCTCCTGCTCCCATGGTATCACTTCCATCTTCCTGTTCACCTCGTTTCGGCAAACAATTATCTGGAACTTCAAAACCATTTCGTTCAAATGCTGTTACACAACTATTAGATATATTTTCACTTGCATGCAACGCTTTATCAGTAGCTTTCGAAAAGGAAGTTTTGGCTGCTTCCGTGACCTTGGATCGTTTTTCATGAGGAATTTGATAGAATCCACCCATCAAACCGACGGATGCTCCTACAAGTAGCCCTACAGGTCCAATGACGATGGCTGAATGGCAAACACATTTTAAGATATACAGCAAGATAAAGCAATCCGTTTAATGAAAAGACGCTTGCACGATTCTTACCTCCTATTGCAGCAGCAGCAGAGCAACCAACTGCCACTTTCATTTTTTCTTCATCTGTTCCTATCTCTTTGAAGGTTTTGGAAAATGATTCCTGGACAAGGTTTTCGTTTTGTTCATGATTAGACAAATGTTGAGTTGAATTCCAATTATTCCTCTTTCGGGTTTCAATATTATCGTCATAGGTTAATTGTGTGCCATGATCAGATGCAATGGACGTATTTGATTTTGCAGGTTTTGCACTTGTAAGTGTTGTATCTTGTTTGGGAATACTGAGACTATTACGAAGATGTTGATTGGTTGGGATGGAAGAGTTTCCATGTACTGCTTTACCTTCGTCTTTACTTCGACTATGTTTTATTCCAGAGGTGGAAGATGATACAGAATTAGGCATTGTATTATCTGTACCAGTTCCTGTTACAGTACCCCTTCCAAGACTGGAATATCCATTTGAAAGGTAAGAATCTTGTCTTCTTTGTTGCTGTTGATGAAATGAATGAGGCATCTGGCTATCATCATCGAGAGTATTGACTGTGCCGGTATCGAAGACTGTTGTCTCATCGTCAAAATCAGCAAATTCAGGGGCTATTTTACTTCGAAAGGTTTCATGATTTTGATCTAAGGGTGTTTGATGATAATGTTGAAGCCTAGCTCCTCCTGAATCTTCAGTGACTGTGGTATGGTCAGCCGTGGCATCATCCCTTGGGAAGTTATGTGAAGGTGGTTGATATTGCTGTTGCTGAAGGTGATAAGTATAGTTTTGATGGGTTGGAGGAACAAATGCATTTTGATTTCTATATGAATTATTTTGAGTTATGTGTTGAACTCGAAGAGTATCTCGAGATTCTGCAGATTCTGAATATCTAACCGAATGAGTTTGACTTCGTGCATGAGAATCATGTGAAAAATTGTTACTCAAATGCGTAGAAGTATGAGAAGTTTCAGAGGTAGCTTTGGATAGAATGGGTGGAGGGTTATCATGATCTTCATGATAACTTTCTATGTATCTTTGCGTGGGTTTGGAGTATTGCTGTGTTGGTATTGATGAATTTTTATGAAGATTTGTAGATGAGGTCGTAGTTCTAATTGTATTTGATTTTAATTTGTCGTGTGCAGGAGTATTTATGGATCTATTTTCTTCAACAGCATCCATGCCACGAGAATTCTGTTGGTAATTATTACTATTTTGTGATTGTGATACTTGCTTTCGTGTTTCGACGTTTTTCCGTATTCTATGCAATGCCCTTCGCCGCTCAACACGATCATTGCTGATATCATTAGGATCAAAATCAACATCAGGCTCTGAGATGGCATCATATGAATCTTCATCATTATTGTTCAAGTTTCTCCGTGCAAGTGCTCTTCTGCTAGGCGATGTTACGGGCTTCCTCTGGGAACTACCGGCTGATGGACGCATATCATTATTTGCATTTGATGAAGTAACATTAGCTTGTTGAGTTGTGGGTTCATATGCCCGACTGGAAGATGAAGATGACGCAAGTTCTTTTTTGTGTTGCAGCTGCCGTCTTCGTTGTCTCCGTTGTTCTTGTGCCTTGTTCGTCATTTTTTTCAATAATTATTCCAATGAAAGTCACGTGAATTGAATTCGTATGAATATATGCTCAGTGCTATTGTATGTTAATTCATATTGTATCGTTCTAGATGGCCATGTGAAGTAGAATCAATTTGGGGGGGCAGCTGAGAAATAATTTTGATTGATGAAGAGCTTCAATTTGTTTTGATTGTTTTAAATTAATTTGAATAACGACTCAAGACTGTATACATTTTTTAACAGATAGATGCAGTTGTATGTGGAACAAAATGTCTATTTGAACTATGTAACTGATTATTTTTCTTACGGGAATCAACTTTGACAACATTGGACTGGTTATGTGTATGGCCTGCTGCTGTTCCTCGTTCACATGAAAAGATTTTTTATTGAATTATTTGTTTTTTTTTTTCATCTATTTTATAATGAATATGACGAATAAATGAAACGCCATTTAACGCCAACAAATTATCAGTCTCATGACTGCACTGGTTCAAGATGGAAAATCCAATGAGTCCAGAAGATCAATCTCAACAAAAAACTCTTCCCAAAGAAGCAATAGAATGGATGATTGCCTTTCTCAACGCGAAGAAAGATCCTAATTGCGCGGGTGAAAACAGGAGTCTTTCTTCGAAACCGTATAGTGGAATTCCAACATATGTTAATAATAGAATTGAGATCAGTAGGAAGCTAGATTTGTTTACTGGTATGTCAGTTGTATTCTTTGACTTGAATTCATTGTATGTTCTTTATCTTATATCCATCTCCCACAATGAATTCGTGAACTGTTAGTCATGGAGTTGAAAATGCTCTTGAAAGAGTTAGAAATTAGGGGAAAAAAGTCAACAAGAACCTTGGGAAAACGAGTGAACAAAGCCAAATTAATACTGAAATTGAAGACCTTTTTTTTTATTGATAAAGAATGTGAACAACCAATATCAAAAGCAGATCCTATTTGGAAATTGCTAGAAGAATCTAGGCGTAACTTTTTCAACAGTAATGATTTTGTATCTGACAGTGTACCTTTGCATACGAATGCAATGATGCCTAGTACTGCCATCGCGGCATCTTCGCCCGCACCAGATCAAACCGGAATTTTGCCAAGTCCTTTTCAACAAACGGAAGTATTCCCACTGAATAATTTTAATCATCAGCATCCACCTGCATCCTACTATCAGCCAACATTCCCTCATTCATTTCCGATAACTTACCCAACCAATGCTTTCATTACTCATATTTCTCCTAATGTACATAGCAACCTACCATCCCAAATAAACAACAATCAACAAACTGCGGTTGGAAGCAAAAGGTCTCTAAAACGTAAAAAAGCAAACCGAGCAACATCTGAACAAAAAAGAAAGACATCTTTATCAACTGACAATAATACATCATCCAAATCCATAAATGGAACTCATTTGCAAAACGGTAATTCAATAAAACACACATATGCTCAAACCAAAAGAAACGTAAAAATAAAAGAAGAACCCATTGACTATGATTCTCATCCACGGAATCCACAAGAGCAAGCAATGTTGATGGAATTGAGAATCATGGGATTCACTTCACGTATAGAAGCACTTGGTGGGATTCGCTATGCTATTGCTAACTCACCACCTGGATTAGCATCTCCAGATGCTGCAATGTTATGGATTGTGGTAAGTTTTTTAACTTGATTGAAATCGGCAGTATTCTTTATTTCCAAATAAGTATGAACTTAATGTTTTGGTTCAATTTTAAACGCGTGTCATTTAATCACTTTGTTGTCAAATAATTGATAGAGTCAACGGGAAGCTGCTGAGGAGGCAAAATACTTAGACTTGGCACGTATACAATCGGAAAGAACACGAGAAGCTGAAGCGACAATAGAAAAATTTAGTGTGGAAAGTATGTTGGTGCATGCTCCCGCAGATTTTATTCTCTTGGGGACTGATCCTTATGGAAAAGAAGCAAAAGAGAAGACTGTTATGAACAATGAATTTTACCCGACGTCTATAGTTCTTAAGTCGGACAAATTTCGACGTCTTCTCCGTACTGTTTGCTCGAATGGAAAAAAGGGCAAGGAATTAGTTGTGCAATATTTATCTCTAGAAAAGAAAGCGTTGAAATGGTATGGTATTGCCTCGGCATATTCTTATTTTCAATACAATTCACTTGTTAAACTATCTCCTATGGATAAAAAGGAAGCGGAAATAGATGGTGCAACAAATGATTTAGATAAGATGTTGAAAATCCTTGCAGATGAGAATAAATCACTGGAGAAGGCCTTGTACAGTTTATCCGAACAGACCATGAATATTCCTAAAATATTTCTGAACGCAAAGAAAGATGCATTGGCAAAGGGTTTGCCTACAGATGCGCTAAATAAGAAAAGTACAAACTGTGGTACAAATGGCAAGGCTCAGGACCAAATAGATGTGGATTCAGATGAAGTAATTGTGATAGAAATGAGTGATGATATAGATGTAGGAGATTTTGTGAAGAAAGACATACAGGCGAAACCAAAACATGAAATCGTCGATTTAACATGAGAAATAAAGTTGCATTTCTAATGTATCGACATTGAGTACCATTTAAGGTCCAAACATGATCTTAAAATTTCCTCACTTTATACTTTGTAAATTGGGACATAAGATGAAAAGTATAAATTGTTGACCATCATAATTTTGTGAAGTATAGAAGTCGGTGGATGTTAATTATTAACCTAGATCTTTCTTTGGGTACAAAACCATACATATTCAGGCATGTATTCTCGCTAGAGAGAGGTGGATTTTATGATGAGAAAACAGTACATTGATCATATGAAACTGATCATATGAAAGATAGGATAGAAAGTTTACCTTGCGTTTAACTATTAAACTTTTGTTCACGTTCTTAAATGAAAGAATTTAGATATTTATCGGTGTTGTACCATTGGATTCATCCCCTCGGAATTGTATCTTTAAATCATGTCGATTCTTTTCATTTACGGTACGGTACTTTGTCACGTAATTACTTACCGAAATTTATTTTCAGTATATTGTAGCATGTGAATATTCATATGTATGATGACAAAAATTTGAATGAATGAAAGCGATCAAGCATCATCACAGCACACGACTACAATTTTGATTCTTAAAGCATCATCAAAAATCTAGAATACTTAAAATCAATACCAAACAACAATTTCGCAATATTCCAAAGTTCAGCTCTGTAGAAGCAAAAACCAAGCACCACTCAAGCTTCTCACGACAAACATATACTCTATCTAAAATATCCTTTGACTTCGAGCGAAAATGACCGAGGAAAATGACATTCCCTCATCTGCAGAAGAAGAACATTCCTTTGATGCCAAGACAGCACTTTTTCTGAATCTTATTCTAATTGTTTGTGTTTTGCTAAGTTATTACATCAAGCAAAATCGGATTTACTATCTTCCTGAAAGGTAAGACTTACTTTGATCTATATTCTAATTTGAAACATGACATAGTCACTATGAAATGAAAAATGTTACTAAATTACATAATCTTACACATTGCCTTGCAATTTTTCACAACAAATACACTTAGTGCGGCAGCTATGCTTGTTGGGCTTGTAGTTGGTGGCTTAGCAAACTTATTCGTAGACGATTTGGCACTCTTTTCCTTTGTAAGTAAGCTACAAAATTCATTTCAAGATTCATAGGAGTCGTGATACCTCATCAGAACTTTTCAAATTCACAATCTCTATTTCAGTCACCGGAAGTTTTCTTTTTTGTTTTGCTTCCTCCGATTATTTTTGGTGAGAAAGTATAAAATTCCGAGTTGTTTTGAAATGCTCATAATTCATGACATCTTACACAAATAATTTTTTCAACAGAGGCTGGATATAGTCTCAATAAGAAGCGTTTTTTTGAAAACATGGTAAGCATAGTTCTATATGATTTGCTGTTTCATAAGTTCTACATAGCAGTTCTTTAATTTCGTCCTTCGTTATCAACTTTAGGGAGCTATCATCCTCTATGCAATGTTTGGGACAATGATTTCAACGTTTGTTGTCGGTTATATTTTATTCTTATGCGCACAAAAAGGATGGATAACATCGATTGATAAAGACAATGCAATGGAACCTTTGCTCTTCGGTGCTCTCATATCTGCAGTTGATCCTGTAGCAACACTTTCCATTATGGGTTCTCCAGAACTACAATGCGATCAGCTGCTTTACAGCATAGTATTCGGTGAAAGTGTGTTGAATGATGCAATCGCAATTGTGCTTTTTAAAACTTTCCGAAAATATTACGATCCGGAGGCGCCATCGCTAACACAGCATGAGATTCCGGGTGCATTGTTATCTTTCTTTACCGTTTCTCTTCTGTCTGTGGTTGTAGGGGTGCTCATGGGTCTTGTAACATCCTTTATTTATAAGCATACCAGCATATCAAAGTTTCCGAAATTTGAGACCGCTCTCTTGTTTTTGTTTTGTTATCTTTGTTACGCGATTGGAGAAGCTTTGGAGCTTTCGGGTATTATGGCATTATTCTTTAACGGCATCATTTTGAATCATTACAATTCTTACAACTTAAGTGAAACTGCACATACCGCATCTGATCAGATCTTTTCAACTCTTGCCGTGATTATGGAAACCATTGTATTCCTTTACATGGGAATGGGAGTTTTTACAGGACAATTTGACAATTGGGATGTAAAATTCACAATTATTGCGTTGTTATGCTGTTTCCTTGGTAGATTTTTGAATATTTTCCCTCTTTCATGGATAGCCAATCTTTTTCGAAAGAAAGGTAGAAATAACATTCCGCTAAAAATGCAGGGTGTTTTGTGGTTTGCAGGTTTAAGAGGAGCGATAGCGTTTGCTTTGGCCGAAAACATGCCTGGACCAAATAAAGACACTTATACAACTGTAACGCTATCAATTTGTATTTTTACAACTGTAGTTTGCGGTGGCCTGACGGAAAAAGTGTTATCTACTACTGGGATGAAGCAACCTGACGAGCAATCACAAATGAATCAAAGCCTCGATGACAATGATCATTTATACAGCAATCTTGTGAATTCTTCTCCTATCGCACAAAGAAGTTTGAAAAATGTACACGATGGGCTAAAAGGAGTGTGGAAGACTGTTGATAATGAGTATTTGAAGCCGCTATTTGGAGGATCTGACCCACATGCTATTCAACATCATGGTTCGTCTGAAAATTTGGGAGATTATGAAATGAACGATCAATACCATAACAATCATGATGATGAACGTTCTTCCAATTTTTGAATTACAGCAATGAAATGCATATCCTATCACGTCAAAATTTTGCATTCATAGTTAGCTCAAAACCGAAAACAATTGTTGCATTACGCAACGAACTAATTTCATTTTTCTTGCTTTGTTTGGCTCACATGAAATAAAACAATTCTTTTCATTTTCTAAGCATTTTATTATATACCGCATGGAATAGATACACAGCCAAATATTTTTCATTTCAATCCCGATCTTGAGAATCTTGAATGAATTCCATTGGGATAAATCTTCATGGCAAAAAATTAGTTCTTTATAGAATTCTAAAAGTCTCTGGACATTGTATTGGTGTGATATAACTAATAATTCGAGTACAAACTCAAAAGAATATTGTTCGGGGAGATCAGTGTAAGAATTAGGCATAGGTTTTGCCGTCGATAAGTGAAATAAAAATACTTCAAAAGCTCTATAGGATGAGCATCGAATGGTCACATGCTTTTCTTCACGAGTATTATCATTGTAGCTTTGTTCCAGTATCTGTGCAAGAAAAATTAGAGAGATATAATTTTAAAAAAAAGTGGCAAGACTTTTCCGCATATCATCATTATTTACCTTTTCCGCTAGAAGGGGGGCCTCATTTCGAATCTCATGTAAAGAAGGGCATTCCATTTGAGTTCTTTCTAGGATGTCTTCACTTTCAATCCATATTGAGAGAAAATTTTGATCGCTGTAAAAGGGATCGGAGGTATCCATCTTTGCACGATTATTAGTGCTATATGTTTTTTTGGAGTTGTCCGAACGAAAACATTCCTTATATCTTAAGTTCAGGAGAATATTTGTACTCGAGAAGGTTTTTAATAAAGATTTGAGATTCATGCATTCAAATGGGAAGACATTCGAGACTTTTCCAATGTTGGTATTTCTTCTTTTATCTATAACTTTGCTTCTAAACGAATCTTTTTCATCATACATGCATTCTTTCTCATCGCTTAGCAACAAAATAGATGCGTGAATGATGGATTGACCTCGATAGCAAGATTCCTGCGTTAGGGAAGCGAATATCCAAGATGTTTCAAACGATTCCGAATTTGAGGTCAAAAAGAATTTCATTCTGATTTTTTTAATCAAGGCTCTCGCCAAATCAGCTGCTTTAGTGTTTTGGTTAAGCTTATCTTTATTCTCACAAATTCCATATAGTATCGGGAGGGCTCCTTCTTGAATGAGTTTTACGGTCCAGTGCTTCTCATCAACAACATTTTTCATACTTATTTCTGGAACTGAGCATTCATATAAAAGGATAGTTCGCATAATTAATGAGGCATCATTAGCAATATTTTGATCGCTATGTGCAAGTAGCCAAATCATTATAATCAGAGCTCCGGATGAAGAAAGATGACTGACCATGACTTCATTTAAAAGAAAAGAATCTTTGGATTTTTTAATGTCTTTGATTCCAGTACGACGAGCTTTTCGAATGGAGTGTGATGTGCTGTGTTTTGATCCTCTTATATCTATTAGTTTAATTATTGAAACAAGGCAACGTATACTTATCTTTAACGAAGGAAGGCTAAGATGATTTGAATTGTGCTTGGCTGAGAAGGCTATATAATCTATTGCTTTTTCAAAAAAATCCTTCAGATGCTTCAAGGAAAACATAGGCACTTTTTGACTACTCATATCGCTTATATAAGTCAATACTTCCCATTGAAGTAGAATTAGCAAAATATCAGTCATCCCTAGAGAAGTTCTTATATTATTAGAATGTTTTGGAAAACTTCTTGCAATAACATACTTTACAAAACCAGATTCAACAAACGCCTCTCGAATCGTGTCACATTGTTTTGTATCTACATATTTATTCTTTTTCTCTGTCACAATGAGATGTTTGCATAGTCGCCTCAATATGTGTGTACTTAAATTTTTGCATTCTTTTTTCGTATTTTGATTATTCAAAATTTTCGTCATCGCAAGGATACAAGAAGAACCTTCATAACTTTTCCTTTCACAGAACAAAATCAGTATTGAATCTTCTTTATACAAAAAACTCATGGACAAAATGTGCGCTAGTGCTCGAAGCGATATATCCAAGATTCTTGATGTATTGAGTTGAGTCATTAATTTATCTTCCCAATTTTCTTTACTGAAACTAAATTTTAGACGAGCAACGTACAAAAAGAAAGTTAGCTGACGCCTTTATCAAGAAAAATATTACAACATCATCATTTTGCTCACCTAGATTTGTTCTTAGCTTTTTTACCAGCATTTTTATTTCTTATGGATTCTTGATTATCCCTTTCAAAAATTATCTTTGTTATTATAAAACAAAATGCCTTTAGAACATGTGTGATCCAAGAAGTGCCTATATTCAATTCTTTATTATCTATTGAAAAAATAATCTGCGCAAGACTTAAAATTGCACAATGATGCAAAAGTCCATCTTCTGGGATATTGAGATGAACTGCCTTTGCTAAAAGCTTCAATAAATCTGATTTTTCTAGCTCACTAAGCGTCTCGAAATATTTGGATCTGCATGATAGAAATAGCGCAGCCATTGCTTTTCTGTTTATTTCTATTCGAAGAAGGAGTGGTCCCTCATTTTGTTTGTTTTTTTTCTGCTTCTTATATAAATTGGATTGATGTTTTGAATTATTTATTTTCGAAGCATTTTGAATTGATTTTTGACGAAACCCTGGTCTACTTCTAGTATGCTTTCTTGTTTGGATGCAATTTGGTTCTTGTAGGATTTTATGGATAATAGCTTTTCCTCCTCCTAACGACTGACACAGTTTTTCTGGAACAAGCCCCAATTGATCCATTTTTATGAAGCGTGGCAAAGTAGCCTGTTGCAAGCTGTCTTTATCAAATTGATACTCAAAATAAACAAATAAGCTTTTCAAATTTTCTTTTTCTTCTCCATTAAGTCAATTTTTGGCGCAACAAAAGAATTTCTAAAAAACAAATGCGATCAATAGCTTATTGTCTGGAGGAAAACGGCTCATCTTTGCTTAGAAATTATTTTAAAATATTTTTTTATGTTTATGAACATTCAAGCTTTTAGGAGTGTTTAATCATCCGATGTTCCTAGTAGAGTCATAGAGAGTTGGCCTCTCTTTTCATCCAGTCCTTCTAATTTCACTTTTACCTTTGCACCTTTAACAGAAATCAAAATAGGACGCATCGAATGAAAACACATTTTTGAAAAGATATAATTGAGTTAAAATATACCAACAACTTACCAACTGTAATTTGAGATAAATCATCTTCAAAATCAGCAATTGGATGAGCTACACCAACTTGAGGTAGATCCTCTCCTTCATCAATATCTGGAGCAACATAATACCAATCTCCTGTTTTTGACACAGCTTTGACAATCCCATCACATACTGTACCTACAAGTTCTTCAATTCTACTCAACGCGTCGCCCTCTGCAAGTTTTGAGAGCCTTTTTTTAGCAACCTTTTTACCTTTTTTCTCTTTATTTTTTGAATCCATTTTTGGTTTTGTGACTGAAACCATAAATCTTCTTGATTGAGGGAAGATGTTGCTAACAAAGATATCAATTTCATCTCCTACCTGTATTGTTGGTGTGAAAGGGACAGAAGCTTCTTCTTCTCCGAGCATATCACTGATAGCCTGCAGACGATCTTCAGCACTCATGTTGGAGAAAAGGTCGTCTTCTCCATCTAATTCATTCTCATCATTGTCATCGTCTATAGATCCAACAATTTCTTTTTCCCCGCTCTCGGGATCAACAGCGAAAAGTGTCGCTCCATCATCTCCAACCTCATATAAGTCTGAGATGTCCTCCACAATTTCTTGTCCCTCTCTTAATTCAGCGTTTTGCACAGAACCCATGTCTTCAAATCGTAACATACCTAGAATTTTCTCGATTCCTCCTCCTCTACTTTTTCCTCGTTTCCTTCCAACTCCTACATCTACAAATGCTGCATTTGAGTGCGAGCTAACCTTTACGACTTTTGCTTTCATTGGACCATCTCCTACTTTTAGATCATTCAACATAGTTTTGACCTTGTCGCTTGATACCTTCATCTTGTTTTTCTTTATTTCAAAATTTTTATTATTGCCTCTAGCATTCATGAAATTACTCTTTGGTGGATCCAATGTTGCAACTAGTAATGGTAATCCATTATCACCACTTGGATCATAATGGAATACATATGCAGAAACAACTTCATCCCCTTTAATGTGGGAAAGAGCATTGTTACTATTCACTCGTAAGGCAGCACCAAGTTGTTGAAGGTCCCACCCACCTTCTTCTGTCTTTTTTCTTACAAAGCCTGTATGTTGAATTTCGTTTTTGGAGGAATCGGAGGGTATCATTTGAATCAGAGAGGAGGTTGATGCACTTATACGGCCACGACGTACAGAAATTGCAGGAATGTAGAGAATAAGGTTAGAATCTGTCTTCAAAACATATACTTGATTTTGGATGGCTGCAGTGGAGGCTCTGTTTGTATTTTGGGTTGATTCATTGTCTGAGTTATAAAGTGAAAGAAGTAGAGGTCCAACGCCTTCATAGCCGAGCTCATCTGCGTGACCCTGCACAGAACGATCGAAAATGTTATCAAACATGAAAATTACTATCTACATTTTTTGGAGAAAATAATTGGTCCTTACCACTAAACTACTTCCAAATTCTCTTTCCCAAAGACGAACCACATCTCTTACTTTCAGAGCTATTCCTGTAAATGGAGCCACTTGTGATGACTCTGAAGTAACTTCCTCCAAATTTCTGCCGTACTTTTGCACTAAGAATCTCAAATTGCAGCTGATGGATCTAATTCTATCCATGCCTAGAATACTACAAGGAACTAAAATGGGAGACTTTGATCTACGTGTTTTCTTCCAAGCTTTTCTAGAAACAGTAGGATCACCTATGCGGATACGTAGAAGCGACCCAGGTTGAAGGGAAGTATACTCCGGATATGCTTCATTTTCAGGTGAGTTTGACATTTGATGATAAGGAGGATCCAGCAAGACCTGAAGCTTTGTTTGCTGCTGATGACATGATAAGTTTGCTGATGTGTGGCTCAAAGATGATCTTGGACTTATAAAGCCAGCAACTTTACTTGCAAAAACAAAGAGTAATATGCTAGACCAGGTATGCATATTTTGGCTCTTAGATAAAATAGATGATAGAGTATGGACACTTGGATTTCCTCCTTCTGCTATGAAATTGAAATGGATGTAATTATTAGAACAATTGAAATAGAGTATCTATCTATCAATGGCTGTGAAAGAAATTAAAAATAGCCTATAAAAATCCTGGTCTGCTGACACCTTTGGATTCAGAATTGTAAACATTATCACTGCTCCAAAACCATATATTTGTTACGTAGGGTAAAGTACGTGCGTATTTCAAATCTTAGTGGTCACTCAAGGTAATTGATTAAAAAAATAAAAAATAATACGCAACAAATCGATTGATTTTTGCCCCCCTTTAAAGTCCTGCAAAGAATCCAATAAAGTGGATGCATCTTTTTTGCCAAAATAGCACTAGAGTATTTTTTTTTTCAATTTTAAGAACATGCAATGCTTAAATCTTCCTGTGAATAAAAAAGGGTCCAGTTGACGGCACTTCCTATCAAAGTATAGCAATTCTTTCATCTTCAGACTTTGTATTCAAATTTTTAGGTAATGAATTTGTTTATAATTGTTGATTATGGTATTCATCGTGACAGCATGATACTTTTCGTATGCATAATTAAGTGCAAAGATGTTTGCGTTGCTATGGACAACTATTATAAAAGAACTAGAATAAGAAATATTTAGATCCACTTCCAGTTTCGACAATTTCTCCGGACTTAAGAGCTCCGTTTGCAATTTTGCTGGTAGTGATTCGTTCACCATCTGCAAACGATGGTGATCCACTGATGAAACCTGTTATAGTCCCGTCTCTATTCTTTTTCCACTCCATCAGAAATGGCATCTCTGCTGGGATATCACTAATGGCACTCTCAGTTGGGTGCTGCTTTGTAGGTGTCTTCTTTAGATCTCCACTTATCACTGCTTTCGAATCGCTCAAAAAGAATCTGAAGTATGATTGTTGTTTAGAAAATAGAATTATATCAAAATTCAAAGTCACGGCAAGTAATTTCTCACCTTTCTCCATCTATAGCCTCAACTAGTCCTCCACCAACAGCCTCTGTTACCAATGGCATAGTCTCTACTAAATCGCCGTCCTCAAAGCGAGAAGATCCAGTGATGATACCAACTATTGATCCATCACTATTTTGCTTCCATTTGTAAAACGTAGGGATACTTTCGCTCTTGGCCTTTGCTTGTTTCGGCTTACTAACAGATCGCATTATGTTCTGAAAAGGGGAGAAGTTTAAGAAAGATTTTATTTCTTTTGGTTTTCGTTTTATCTCATATGTACCAACGTTTTCTCCCATGCTTGGTTCGCCATACTTGATTTCTGGCTTTCGATGATTTGGTTTGGCTCGTTCTTTTTTTTGTCGAAACGCTTCTGCTTTGGCTTTTCTTTCCTTATCTTCTAACTTCTTTGCTTTAGCGGCAGCAGCAGTAGCGTCTAAGCGCTTTGCGTCAGCCTGTTTTCTCTTCAATTCTGACATTGAAAGATGTACTGTACCTTTTACTTTCGTACGGATCAATGGCTGGAGGTAGAATCTTTCGAAAAATCATAAGTTTCAAATCGGGTGAAAAGTGATGCTTTGAATTAAAACATGTATTACGGCAAATATGAGAAAACTTACTTAGATCCTGAATATGTTTCAACAATCGAGCCTTCTTCGGGCACTCCAATTATTGGTTCTGTTAAAATTTGCTCACCATCTTCGAATGCTGATGAGCCTTTGACGAATCCTGAAATGGAGCCATCTCGAAGCTGAGTCCACTCTACTAGGGCAGGAATTCCTTCAGGCAAAGTTTTTCCATATTCAAGACCAGGTCCCATGGTATTCTTCAAAGGATTGTCAAAAAATGGCGTTTGCGATTCTTGATCATCTGCTTTGACTGCTTTGGTTCCTTGATAATACGTTTCTTGATTATCTGCTTTTACTGCTTTAGTTCCTTGATAATACGTTTCTTGACCATCTGCTTTGACTGCTTTGGTTCCTTGATAATACGTTTCTTGATTATCTGCTTTGACTGCTTTGGTTCCTTGATAATGCGTTCCTTGATCATCTGCTTTGACTGCTTTGGTTCCTTGATAATACGTTTCTTGATTATCTGCTTTTACTGCTTTAGTTCCTTGATAATGCGTTTCTTCCTTGGCTTGCATTTCCTTAATAGCATTTCTTTTGCTTTCTTCTAAGCGTTTTGCCTCCATCTTCGCTTTTAATTCCTCAGCAGCTCTTTGTTTCAAGGCTTGTTGACGTTTATAGTTGGCTTCCTTTAGCCTTTTTTTTTCAATGAGCTTCGCCTGAGCTCTTGCTTTCCTTTCTTTCTCGATTCTACTTTTCTCTGCCTGCTCGACTTCTAAACGCTTAGCCTCTGCCACTGCTTTTCTTTCTGATATAACTTTACGTCTCAGGGCTTCAAGCTTAATAGCTTCTTTCCTACGTTCTTCCTCGGCCTTTTTATTACTTTCAGCAACATCTCTCTCCCTCTTATATTTTTCCAAAGCCTCTTCTCTGCGTTTAGCCTCAATTCTAGCCTTTCTTTGTGCAATAGCTTTTTGCTTTTTTGCTTTTGCGATAGCGTCTTCACGCTGTTTTTCCTCTAATTGAGCTTTATCTTTCATTTTCCGTGCTTCAGCCTTCAACTTGTCTTGTCTTTCTTCTTCATCAACCACCTCCTCAAAATGTGTTGTTTGTTCCGCTTCAGTAGCTAGATTTGTCATCCTTTTTGCTTCAACGTCTTCTACTGTCTTTAATTCACCAAGAAAGTACCTTTTTCATAAAAATAAACGTTCGGTAAGAATTTCAAATAGCCAAAAATATTCAACTAAAACTTAACCATCGTAGACTTACTTTGACCCTGATGATGTCTCAACGACTGTCCCAGATTCCACTTTTCCTGCAATAGCAGATGTCTTAATCATATTTCCATCAGGATATGAAGGGGAACCTTGAATGCTCCCCTCAATTGTTCCATCGCCATTTTGGAACCACATGCTAATTGTAGGGACGCCCTCAGGAGCGAGCTTAAGTCTCTTTGCTGCAAGAACTTGCTCTTTCTTTTCGTTGGTGGATCGATTAGCCCCTTGGGCTTCTAAGCGCATTTGATACTCTTTTTTAGCAGCAGTCTTAGCCTGCAATAATAGTAAGAGCGTGGCGAGAGTTTTAAAGTGTTAGAACAAAAGAGAATGAATCAGAATTCAGAAGTGACAAAACTTACTAGATCTTCTTTGTGTTTTTTGTATTTTGCTGCTTGTGCTGCTTTTCTTGTTGCTTCTAATTTTGCATGTTCCCTTGACTCGGAAATAACTTTTTTGGTGCTATCGACGACACGCTTTGGTGTCGATTTAATTTCTTCTACCACAACAGCGGCTACGTCTGCTGCAGCTGCTTCCACAGAGGCAGAAATATCGGTTGAAATATCTTTCACAGTACTACCAATGGCATCAGTTATGTTGGAAAATATTTTGTTGAAAATAGATGGCTGAGCATTTCTCTCTGTTTGAATTTTGTGATTTATATGAGGTTTCTGTACATGAATGTGCTTGTCCTTTTTTTCTAGAGATGGTTCTTTTTGTATTTCCTTCTTTTCTGGGAAGGGGGCGACCTTCAATTGATGATTTTGCTGTTCTTCTTTTGGTAATGGTGTAATCGGATTGTTTCCTAAACCAGCAATGTTGGATTCAGATCTAAGATCTAGCTTCAAAGATTCGAAAGCTGCAGCCTGATGCTCAATTTCTTGAATTCGTTTATCATTCTTCAATTCTTTGGATTCATTCTTATCTCCCAGCCCTTTGATCTGCGCCTCAAAAGCTCTCGCTACTTCCTCATCGTATTCCTTCTTCTTTTGCATTTGCTCTTCTGTAACGAATAAATCGTTTGACGCTACAGGCGCTTCGCTGCCATCTCTAACACAAGAGTCAATTGGTTCGGATCCAGTGCATTCCGGAGGTTTGATGTCTTCTTCAGCCTCTTGAAGAATCTCTGTGACAGTATTCTGTTCTTGACTTTCAAGAAAACGCAATTCTAATTCAAACTCATCGGCACTTAATTCACCCCGAGCTAGTCTACCAACCATTATATCAATTTGGCGATCATCTAGAAGGGCGTCAGCATCTATGAGACCTGTGGGATCAGTATGAGCTACAGAACCTTCCATCACATTCAAATTCCGATTTTCAGGATAAGGACTATCTATATTCTGCCCAAGGGCATCCTCTGCTTCAATAAAAGCTTTCCTTGCTTTTGCTACGGAATCTTCATTTTGTTTCGAATTTGGTCTGTGAATATTGAAACATGATGTGAGTCCCATGAGATTGTTCAGAATATAAAACCGGAAAACTTGAATTGCCTAAAAATAATGAATGTTCTTACCCAAGTGATGAATCTCTATTGGGAGGTACGAGGTGGACTCTTGCCACATTTTTTGATTGAATCTGAAACCCGTAGAATGCACGACAGCTAGGCAATAAGACAAAACTAGATTGGATGACTAATGCCCAATCCAAACAAAGAAATTTCATCTTGGTAATCAAAATGATCAAGGATATATAATTGTAAGTTTCGTTGCTTCTGTTGCGCAAATTAGTATAACTTCGTCTTTTGCTACCTCTTACTGTAATAGATGCAGTTTGTAAATGATCTCCTGGTGATGGGTATATCTTTTGAGCCTCTAGAGTTTTGATGGAGAAACAAATGCAATATCGTAGATGAATATGAAAAAGCACCTATGTGAAACATGTATTTGATGTTTACGTAATGCAAGCATCTAATTGAAATTGTAAAATTCTATCCGGCTGCAGAAACCTCAAGAATTTATGTCAAGTGTAAATACCAAATGAACTTACGTTCACTGGATGTAAAAATTACAGATTTAATAGGAACAGAACGATCTTATGTAATCAGGTGACACAACCTATGTATTGTATGACGGCATTCAAAGTTTAGATGATTCACTATAGCTGCATGTACAGAGATTTCTTAAATAGCCATTGATGTCATTCTTATTCAATTATGTCAAGGAATGTCAAGTGAATGACATCATTCTTACATTTAAACCTCAAAATTCCTACAGCTAAATTTCCATTCTTTCTCGAACAAAATTCAAATTTTTGATTTCCCGAAGCTTCTTGAAAAGGAAAAGTGTAAAACTAGAATCAGTCGTTTGTAAGATATTATTAATCATATGTAAATCATGCGAAGAAGACCGGTTCTATCTGCCCCATTTTTTTAACTTTTTCTTGATTTCTGGAAGCTAAAACAGCAAAGCTATTTATTATGACATAGATCCAACTAAGACTTTTCCTTTCTATCTCTCCAACACACAATTCAATTTTAGAACTCTAAGACTACATGTCAAGTATTCCTATATGCATTATCCATAATAATTAAAAGAAAGAATCAAGTTTGAACATCACAAAACAATGAGGATCAACTCCTATGAAATTAATTTATGTACAGGATATCTATTGATTTAGTAAGAAAGGATATCGTTGTCTTAAAAGTATGGCTTCTCTCCTGTCTTGACCAAATTCCTGGATCTTAAATTAGATAATATCGAGATCCATTGACAGTTTCGACGACTTCTCCAGGCTCCAAATACCCTGTCATAATTGGGCTAGTGATAATTTTTTCGCCCTCCTCAAAATTCGACGAAGCCACAATGAACCCTGTTAGGGTGCCATTTTTATTTTTTTTCCAGTGCATGAGAGAAGGTACTCCAGGGGGTGCTTTTGTCTTAACTTTCCCCTTTTTGGGTGGGCTTTCTCCATGTTCTCGATAATCTGCCAAATAATATCTAAAATAGGAAAGAATTTCTTCATGAGAATATTTGATATTGCATTTGGTTGGCGACAGAAATATGCTTACCTTTCTCCAGAATAAGTTTGAACGATTTCACCTCCAACTGCTCTCGTTGAAACTGGATTTGTTTCGACTAAATCTCCTTCCTCAAATGAGGGCGAACCACTAATTATTCCAACAATGGATCCGTTTTGACTTTGCTTCCATTTATAAAGAGTCGGAAAACCTTTTCGTCCAATCAAACGATTCATGATCGAACCAGGTTTAGATGCTCTTCGATTCTCTTCTTCTTGCTGCCTTGCCAATTTTGCCAATTCTTCTCTTTCTTTCCTTGCTTCCATTTCAGCTAATCGTTTTTCTCGTTCCACCATAGCAGCTTTTCGCTGCGTAGGGTTGATGATTGGACCCTTTGCCTTCTTATTCTTTTTCTCTAGTGCCAGCGTTCCTTTGGCATTCATCAATGTATAATGCATTTTCGAGTTTTCGGGAACTTTCTTTTGTTGATCTTGATTCGGCGGTAGATGTGTTGTCCTCGAAGGAAAGATGTTGAATGGAGGTTTAATTTCTACAGCCTCTTCCTTTGAAGTCTCGATATTCTCTGAATTTTCTGAACTTGATCCAAGGAAATCAAATGGAAGTTTCATTGGAGCATCAACGTATTTTGTAGTGTCTTCATCTTTCGAAGCATCCGTCTTGATAGCATTGCCTAGCATACTACCAAAAGAAAGGAATAAATCGATTGATTCTTTGGAGGATGTCGTCTCAAGACTTTTAGGTTCTTTCTCCACTTCAGCTTCGGCTCTTGAATCAAATAAGTCAGTCAAAGATGGATTCTTTTCCAAAAAGTACCTGTATAATGTGAACAAAAGAAATTGTGAGCTCAATTTTTAATACAAGACACTGATCTTTTTATTTATGCCACGTACTTTGATCCAGACTCAGTTTCTACAACAGTTCCTCCTTTCACTCTTCCATGTACAGGTGAGGTCTGAATAGTTTCGCCATTTTCATATCTTGGGTCGCCATTAATTTTGCCGTATATAGAGCCGTCAAGACCATGGGACCAATCACAAATCTTTGGGATTGCAACATCTTTAGGTCTGAGCCAATTTGGTGTAAGATTTTCAGCCTTACTTTTTCCAATTTGGAGACTTTCAATTTTGTTTCTTTTTTCTGTTTCCCGTCGTTTTCTAGCATCAGTTTTCGCTTTTCTTTCTGCAGCAGCTTGTTGTTGCTTTAGTTCTCTTGCTTCAACTTGTAATTTTCTTTCTGCTGCAGCCGTCTCAGCTTGAATTCTTTTTTCTTCTGCTTCCTGTCTCCTTGCATTTCTCTCTTGTTCTTTCTTTGTTTCAGCTAAAAGCTTTCTATACTCGGCTTCTTCGATAACTGCTCTCCTTCGTTCGGTTTCAATTCGTGCTTTCTCTAGCTGATTTGCTTTAGCAGCCTCTTTGCGTTCCTCCTCCAACTTAAATTTTTGTTGTTTTTCTGCCTCTATGGCAAGTTTTTGTTCTAACTTTCTTTTTTTTCGGGATTCGATAATCTCCTTACGCTCGAGTTCCAGTTGTGCCTTTTTTTCTTTTTGTGCTTTCAATGCAGAAGCTGCGGCAACCTCTGCCAGTCGTTTCTTTTCGTTTATAGCAGCAATCTTCTGTCTTTTCGCCTCTGCTGCCTGCATCTTTTTTTCATTTTCCTCAGCTATCTTCTTTTCTGCAGCTGCTTTTTTCATTTCGGCTATCTCTGCCTGCCTTTTGGCATAAGCTTGTTCCTTTTTTGCAACTTCTTCAATTTTCTTATCAAGCTCTTCTTGCATTTTCTTCTGGGTATTCTGGATAGCAAATTTTGCCTAATCCACAAATGAAGTACAATTGAATAAAAATGATCTATTTATTAGAAATAAAAATAATAAAAATTTTCAAAATCTTAAGGTTCCTTACCTCATCAATTTTCTTGGTAGGGATGCTAACAACTTCATCAACTGTATTTCCAACTGTTTCTACTGTTTTCTTAACAGTCAGTGAAACCTCCTTTTTCTTAGTTTCAACAGAGTTTACGATTGCATTTGCTGTGCTGTTTTTCATTTCCGCTACGGCTTTCACAGGCATCTTTGCAACTTCTTCAGCAGTTTTCGCTACAGTTTCAGAAGTTGTGCTAACGTTTTCTTTCAAAATCCTCCCAATCGCATTGAAGATATTGGTGGTAGAAACACCCAGTGTAGCTCGGATAAATTTTGAGGCCTCACTATCTCCATCACAGATAACATACATGGAACGAGCACAGATAATTGATATTGCAAGCGGTGGAACAATCAAAGGAACGTTTGACTCATAAAGCTCATTACCGAAATTCATGTCAACAGCTACACCTATCAGTAATCCTAACATTGTTGCTGATACATCAACAGCGTTCTTGTGCTGCTCCTTAGTTTCCAATCTTTTGTTTATCATATATCTTTCGAGCTCAGCTTCGGACATACTTTTTCGAGATTCAATATTCTCAAACTGTACCTCGTCGTGAAGAGTTTGTCCCCTGTACAGAGTGTAAAATGATCCTCCCAACATGGTTGCCAATGCAAATGGTATAGCAATTCTTTGAATGGAGTCTGGTTCGTGAATGTACTCGTAACAAAAGTCAGGGGCAAAAACTTGCACAGTTTCAACTAATTTGTGAGTCAAAATATCAAAGAATGTTCCACCAAAAATCCCAAGTAGAGTACCTCCAATTGCAGCATCGTTCGCGTGTTGTTGATCCTGCAGCTTTCGTAATTGAGTATTAAACTCGTTGGAATTAATTGTCCCTGTTGCTAAATTTTGAATGAGCATGTCGGTTCTATCCACAAGATCATCGTCATCACGATGATTCAATTGTCTTCGGTTCTCTCTCTTGACATCATTTCTTTCGTGGAGACTTCTTAACTTTTCTTTTAAAGCAATAGGAAATTCATCTGTTTGCGCAGTCTTGTCCAGTAATGAAAAAACCTTTTCCGCATTTTGAATTGCATTTAAAGCATTCTTTGTGGGGTCAGATTTATCCCCTGACACTTTTGCTGTTTCCAAAGGTTCTTTCATTCCAGCATTAGTGTCTGAGAGAAGATTATGTCTCTCCAAGGCATTCTTTGATTTGATCATAGCTTCAGTATTGAATACAGATTGAGCAGGATTGATACTGCTGAGAATAGTATCTTTCTCACGAGATGGGATTTCAATATCCAACTTCTTGGGCTTTTGTTCATTTTGGATTTGTTCTACAGAAGCCCCTACTGTTTCTTTGGCTTGGCGAATGATTTCTAAATCGTGGTCTGTATTTGAAGCTCCAAGAATAGAGTGAGTCGTAGAAGCATCATTTCTTCCTGTAACTTCTATCGGAGAAGATCCTACCACTTCCTTTGCCTGATGATTAGGTGTGGGTTTATTTTCTCTATTTGTATCTATTTCAATCGATTGAGTCATTGATGCGTCACTTGTCTTTTGTACGGACTCTATGGAAGCCCCAACTGTTTCCTTGGCCTGACGAAAAATATCAGGATCGTATGCTTTCTTCGATTCTATCCCGACTGTTTCAGTTTTAGTAGTATCGTTTTCATCATTTCGTGATAGTCCTTCATTTGGATCGTAACTGTAGATTCCATAAAATAATTTGCTTGACCTGCGGGAAGAAATGATTGAATATAAATAATTAGAAGAATATCATTACTAATTTAATATGCAATCAAACTGTTTGAACTGCTCTGTAGTGGATGATTATAAATTCTTTCTACAACATGTGTTGATCCTTCTTACCTAAAAGAATGTTCTCGATTTCTTAAGATGTTTTGAATCAGTGGACGACGAGTCATCTGAAATCCATTGAAGGCATGAGATTCTTGGTGCAAAACGACGGAAACGAGTATGTTTGAAGCCAAGAATAACCAACCTGATGAGTATTTGTTATTCATCTTGATGGCCTACTTTAAACGAAATTATATCTTCTCTAGATGTACTAATGCTTTATGACTGTGACTTAGAATGAGGCCAGTACAAGTGCTGTCTTTCTGTTTAATTGTTTTTGTGATGTGTTTATATTGAATCGTCTCAAAGAATGATATCTATGGTGCTGGAATGAGTGATGGATTTTTGTTCTTTGATAAGATATTGCCTAATTTCACCTATGTAACCTCTCATATGAAGATTAATTAGATTTCCTTTCCCTATTTCTGTTTTTCAGACGTCATTCTTGACACGCACAATCAATTGTATTTACATACGAGTTTGTTATCGACGATCCATCACGACGATGTAAATATAGAATGATGTCAATCAAAAACTTCAGAAGATATGGCACTCTTAAAGTGGATTTTTTAGCAGCAGTGGAACTATCTCTCTATGTAATCATGAATCTTTTCATTACAGCAAAATGATAAGAACATGCCACGATGAGATACGATGCATTCAATATTACGTATCATCAATCCGTCTCATATCTATCTTAACCTATATATCATGGTCTAAACAAAAACACTTAGGTACACTAGTTGAACCAAACAGCAATGTTTTTGGAGGGTTTGGTAAGCTTCAAGATAATGTAATCATAGATAAATTTATTCGGGCATTTTTAAGTACATTATGGTGGATCGAAGGATGAAGTCTTCTGAATTGCTTGTTGTGTCTTCAAGAAGTGTTCTTGGCTCTTCCTAAATGGCCTTGATCCTTGAGATGGTGCCATTGGTTGGCTGTTACTTGAAAAGCTTAACATTTATTCAAAAACAAGTTTCAAATTTAAAATTGGGCACAATGAAGTAAAATCTTATCATAGCATCTCTTGGATGCATTAAAACATGAGATTAATTCGCTTTTACTTTTAGTTTAGTCGGATTTTCACTTCCAATGTGTTAAACCCATGATAAATACAACCGAGATAAAAGAAAATAAAATGTATTCCAACTAAAGATGAAGTAGCGTTGATTTGAGAACAGATTACTATATTTTAATTGGACAGACTTACATCATTTAGATTCAATTCAGAATCGTTAAGCGATGTCAAGCCTCACGCTGCGATCCCAGTAGTGTGCTGTCAGGAAGGGAGAAAGATCACTTAGGAATAATAAATAATTTTTATTCTAAACAATTTTTATTTGAAATATCTAAGT
>Ga0209092_10001098_pt1 | contig 27139 bp, 17 predicted proteins | sample FraStrMetagenome_FD_187446 | JGI IMG/M metagenome (GOLD analysis project Ga0209092, IMG submission 187446) | Marine eukaryotic phytoplankton communities from Arctic Ocean - Fram Strait ARC3M Metagenome (SPAdes) (version 2) | ecosystem: Environmental > Aquatic > Marine > Oceanic | place: Fram...
TAAACCTGACTTTGCCTCAAATGATACCCCATCTGATCCACCCGGATTATAAATATTAGGCCATTGGCCTCTATCAACCGCTTTTGCCATGCCTATAAATTCACGTCGTTTGTCTCGAGCTTTTTGCTTTTTTGCCTTCCTCTCTTCTTTTACTCTGGCGCGTTGTAATTTAATTTCTTCCTCTGTGAGTTCTGAATCACATTCTGATTCTTCTTGTATCTTGGATGTTGACGACATGTGGAGTTCTGTGGAAGATGATGATATTGGAGCTTTCATAGAAGGAAACAGGGAAGACGAGACTAAAATATGTCGTCTTGAATTTATATTAATTCCTGATTGATAAATAGAATTAGGGTGGTGATTTGGAATCTTTGTAGGAAGAGAAAGTGACATTGCGAAGCAGTGACTGCTGTTATTATTGCATTGCCTTTGTCCAAAATGTAGGATGGACCTGAGTAAAATAAAGAAGGTCATTTTAAACTTGAGATTAAATGTTGTCATTTTTTGCTCTAAAGACGATGGATTGTCATCAACGATATGATGTGAAAAATAATGGCAGAAGCAGCGGAGTTGATTGATAGGGTTCCTTTCAGAAGTCAACCGGATGAACAATCATGAGAGGGTTGCAAAAAAATAAGGGGCGAATAGTTAAAAGAACAACGGCTACGTAAAGATTATATGAATATCAGTACGCATCAAGAAGCTTGATGGTTTTTATTCTCTACTAGTAGTCTCCTACATACGTTGTTGCATGTTAGTTTCAAGAACCTTTTTTTCCATTTTATGGAACTCAAAAAACCTCTTTTCTCAATCCTTTTCGACTCAATCAAAAACATTATCATCGGTGAGAAAGAATAAATGTTATTTCTTATAAATTATCTTCATTCCATTGAAGGAATACATAACATATCTTCATTTCTCTGGAAGTAACAAGCTCCTTGCACAATAAGTTACACAGTATTCTTGACATTTTGGAAATAGGAAAATGAAACTCTTTTAAAAATAAAATACATATTGTTTTGCAATTCATGCTATTCACACGTTCTGTCTAACAAATGTCACCTTTCTCCACTAATTCTCCAGATGAAGTATCATCATCACTCTCTGAGTCTCGATCAAAAATAGGGGAGCACTCAACATGTTTAGGATCACGCATCAATGCATGTGAAAGTATGAGGAGCCCACTGATACAAATCATACTAAGAAAAGGAACTAAACAGTAGAATAGAACTACTATAAATGTTGCAACAGTCAAAGCATTTGACCTTGTTCTATTCGATATGTAATCATCGAGATTTTTTCCAGCGAGTGAAATTGGAATGTGATTTTTCACTGTATAAGTATGAAACCACCACAATGTCCAAATCAGTGCAACATACATAATCATCTCAGTGTTCGATAAAGCAATCACTACGCTCGTTCCCAATACAATCAAAGCATAATTGCTTACAAAAAAGGAAAAATTGAGTGTAAGTCGATTCTTCACTTTTTCAAAAGTGCTCTTATCCAGTTTCTTTGATGGTGGATTAAACGCTTCTGGAGAGAAACAAAAAGAAGGCCCAGTTATGCCAAGGAACATTGGCAGAGGTCGGATCGTCTCCATAGTTATTTTTTGGCTAAATTTATGAGCACTTTGGGTGAAAATGAAAAAGTTTGGTGAGGATGAATTTGTCATTTATTTCTAATTTGGGAAATGCCTAAATCTCTTTGCAATTGGTTCAAAAAATCATTGGAATGTACTTTTTGTAAGAAAATAATCCCAAGGGATTAACAAATGCTGTTAAGCATGACCAATTTATGGACAAAAAATGCGCTATAGATCATGGCACAATTAAATGGATAATCTACTCAGGATCCACTTACGTCTTCAGTGCAACATCTTTCGCTGATGTGAGCATGTTCACATCTAATGGGTTCATTGATTGCGATTGTTCATTGCTCTTATTCTCTTCAATTTCCACATTTATTGCCATCGTGGATACGTTAGTTTTTGAACCTTATGTTGAACTACTCCGATTACAAAAATGTGTCTTTTGACCGTTGATGGTAAGAACTAAAACGATCTTCTTATTTTGACGATTTTTTGATCGTGTTTATGATAATTTTGAAAATTTATTATTTTTATTTCTACGCCAATGGATATCTACGGTACGTGTTTTTATGTTTTGCTGAAAACATTATTTTTTAAGTTCCTCTGCTGTGTTCCAAGCAATAAATAAAATTTTTCTCTCGATAAAAAAGTTATAAAAGGCAAAACTAAAACTTCAATGGTTGAGGCTATAATGCAAATACTTTTCTGAGAACTGTTCAAGTGAGAGTCGCAGAAGGCAATTCACCATTTCAAATTTCGTAATTACCATGAAGAGAGTTGAGAGAGCACTCTTGTGAGGAGAATTTCCACTTACATTAGGATATTTTGGATACTGTTGCTTAATGTACTTCTCTATTAGTTTGTGATAAATATTTAAAATACCCCCTTTGTTTATAACAAGGGCTTTGATGCTATGGTATCCATTGATGTGCATGATATCATTTTATTTTAATCTTTTAATAACGTGAAAGTTGAAGCAATACAATCGACCCGTGTAGTAAAATCTATAAAGAATCAGAAATTTCAAACCCATGTGGTCTTTACCTTGGGTATTGGACCCCGAAAATAAGCCAGAGTAGTGCAACAATTTAATATATTGAATCAAATTGAATCTTTCAATCAACACCATAAAACTGGAAATATTTAGGTCGAGTTGTTAATGATCATTTTTACGAAATAGACCTCCACAATCTCAATTCCATCATATGTTTCTAAAAATTTCCATACGCATGTCAAATAAATTGATGCGTTGGAAAAAATTCCCACGTCATCTATGGAATTCGTATGGAATCGTACATACAGTGATAATAGAGGAAGAAAATAATAAATATTGTGACGCGAGAATGAGTATGTTTTCTTGACAATTTTTTAACAATTGATTACCTGCAATCATCTCATTATACAGTTGATTACCTTTCGCGTTACCTCTTCCATTCCTATCTTCTAATATTTGAGTGTTTTAAACTGACAAAAACAATGAGTAAATCAATTGCTGCTCTATCGCTCCTTTCTCTTGGTTCTCAGGTTCAAAGTTTCACAACACCTCCAGTTAAAGTATTATCACATTCAGCTTTATCAGTAGTGAAACCAGATCATGTGAAAACTAGCGCTCTTATGAAACCTGAGGAAGGACAGCCTGAAGAAAGAGACACTCGTAGAAAATTTATGGGTGATCTTGTGAAGGCTACAACATTTGGTGCAGCATTTGTAGCAAGTCAAGCCGTACCTGAGCATTCGGATGGGTGTGGATGTGGCGATTGCGCAGAGAATCATGACGACAGATGCGATTGTTTCTGGTGTCAAGGTGGTTTCCTCAATTTCGTAGGTACTAAACCTGCCATGGCCTACTATGACCGTCCCGACGTTGGAGGCCCAGATGCTTCTGCAGAGACAAAAGCATTTAATACTAGAGTAAGTTCTTTGTAATCTAAACCGTGTTCATTTCCGCAATTGAATACTACATGAAAGAAGTTCTAATGTATTGATCATTTTCAACAAAGGATTAATATTTAGGTTACTCATCTCTTAACTCATGAAATAAACATCTTTTTTGCAAAGGCACGGGAAACTGAAGCACGTTTAGATGCCATGGGTTTTCCATTAGATACAAAAGAAGAGGAAGCGAAACGATTGAGTGATGCTATGGCTTCTTTTTCTTATGACAATGAATTGAAGAAGAAAAATATGAAAGGATCAGCTACTCAGAAAAAAGCAAAAAGTATCGAAAAATAGTCGACAGCAAATGATAATAAATACATGTCACCAACATTTTCATCGCTTTTTGGCTTTCGATTTATAAGTGTAATTTTAAGAATCCATTTTTCCGACAGCATCATTCAAATTTGTTCTCATGAGTTCCCTTTTCTTCTGTTTGAATTGTTACCATTTTATTAAGTTGATATCTTACTTCCCCATTACATTTCATTATAATTAAACGTCACAGCAGACAAAAAATCGCAGTTTTGTGTATTGAAAAGGCAATAAATACAATACCAAATTGTTAAATGATATTGATTTGAACTATCCAAATAAATTCAAATTTCTAACTCTAAATCATTGAAGAGGAGTACCAATTTCTTCTTTCTGTTTTTCAACATCAATTTTCACACTCGTCTCAAGGCTATTTAATACGCCACTTTCTTCCAAGGCCACACTCACAGCCATACCACTTGGTAACGACATGTCATCTTGCGGATCATATCTTCCTCCCCAAGTCATAAGGCCATCTACTAAACTCTGCATTGAAGCTGTCATCACGTCATTTTCCTCTGTGATCTCAGAGGAAGTTAGCTTTTCAGAGCCTTCACTTGCTTCAGAACGTCCCGATAATGGAGAGAGCGAATCTTTTTTCGTTGTCGCTATGTTTGGAAAAGGAATACCTAGCGGCGATAGGGGGCGTTCTTCACTATTAATATTATTTTCCAATGGCAATCTAGAGGAGCGAATAGAACCGAGAACAGATGAATGACCAAGACATTTATGTTCAACTGGAACAATAAATTGATCAAGATCTTTGTTTTTGTTGACCATATCTTGCCTGCTCAACAATAATTCCCCATTCTGCTCATTCATTCTCTCAGCATAAGATGTCACCCCATACATTCCTTCTCTCAAACCGACCCATGCGTGTCTCGATGCTCTAGCAGCCTCCTTCTGAGTCCGAGCACATTTTTTCAACATATCGAGCATTTCTCTTTTCCTATGATCATTCCAGCAATTAACATCGTGGGCTAAGGCCATAGCAGCTCGTCTCTTTGCCCCAAATGCTTCATGCTCAACCACAGCTGCATGAATGGCATGAGAGTGAGAAATCGATGCTCTTGTTTGCGCGGTCCTTGCTTCCTCGGGAGTTGCAAACTTAGAATTGCAATGCTTTTGGGCCGCGAGTGCGGCTGACTCTGCAGCAGTTTTCGCAGACAAAGCTGTTCTTGCTGCACGAACTGCTGACCGCACAGTTTCAGCTGCTGATACAGCTGACCCAGCAAGTGATGACTGCCAAGATAAGGCTAACAAGCAATCAGAGAAAATAATTGGATTAGATTGAGCAAAATTATGATTTTTCATAAATAAAATAGGAATCATTTACGCAAGAAATAGTAACTTACAATCTCTCAAGTTCCAATCACCGTCTTCCACCACAGTTCTTACTCCTTCTAAACCTACAACACCCTCCATTAAAGCTCTTTCACCAACAATTTCACCTTTTAGGCCTTCCCATAAATCCAAGCCTTTCACTATTGAAAGATGCAATGAATTTCTATCTTTTCTCGCATCAGCTATGCTTCCAGAAGAGATAGTACATCGCGACAACGTATTTTCTAAGGCATTGATCATTTCGTAAAGCTTAAGGATATCTGTATCAATAGTGGTAGGGTTATCCTTTCCATAATGAAATTTCTTTTCTGGAGAGTTGTTTACATCATTCGTTTCAGGATGCGTAGACTCCGAGGAAAGAATTGGTTGTTCAGGTGAAGGGAGTAAATCGTAAGACTCATCTGAATCCAGTTCCGATTCAATAGAAACAACTCCGTTCTCAAAACATTGATTTTTGCTCTCTTTGGTTTCATCGTTTTGTTCATTGTCATCATTACCTTTCGAATTAGAAGAATTATCAGTGTTATAATCTCCTCTCCACCATTTACTGGTGTCGAAACTAGGCAAGGACGCATGTTGGAGCTTTGCGCTTGCAGATGCACATCCTGTTGCGTCTAATATACCATGAACCTTGAGTGCCATGGCAGCTTGAGCAGCAGTTCGTATCCATGCCAGATTTGGATTTTCAGGTTCCGATAGACTGGAAAAGAACGTAGAAAGATCAAATTTTGCATGATTGAGCGAAGATGTTGATGCGCTGGACAGTGAATTGGTTGTTGAATTTGTCGAAGGTGTGTTTGCTGCTTCATCATTGTCTAGAATTCGTTTGGCAGCATCAAGACCTGACTGACTTGCCTGAATAAGTTATATATTAGAAAAAAAAGGTTAGAAAATATCAATTCCACTTAAATAACAGAAGATCCTAATAGATTCAATTGAAATCATCTTACCCTCAATATAGCATTGAGGGGGAAACTTGTTCTCAAAGCTGGATGTTCCATAAAATAATTCAAACATCTTTCAAGTTCTTTTGCTTTTTTGATGCCTTCACTACTCTCCCACTTTTTATCTTTTGGCTTTCCCCAGTTCGCCAAAGTTCTCAATGAATTCATTGCAACTGATACTCTGGTTCTCCTATCTTGTGTAGGAAATGGAGGTAAGATGCGTCCACATAATGTCCCTCCTAAACGTTGATGTGCTGCAAAGGTTTCTCGAAGCCATTCCATATCTTGCATAGTTCGTTTCACTTTGACTCGAGTTGAAGGATTTATATGAGTTTCAATACTTGTTACAACAAATTCCATGTCTCCAGAGTGTAGAAACGAATCAGAAGATTCGGGTGATGAGGATATAGAAGATGCCTTACTTTTTTCAGAAGCGTTAGGAACTCCAAAAAGGGACACTGAAATCGTAGTTGTAGGCGGTGATTTCAGTGACAAAGAATGTGGTGTTGACGATTGTGAGGTAGTGTAAGGATTATCATGAGCAGCAATTAAACAATGATTCAGATCCAATTCAGGAAGAGGCAAGGACGTGATAACTGGTAGTTGATCATTATTTTGATTCACCAGATTTGCTGCACCCCGTTCTCGTTGAAGGAGCGCTTGTATATTCAGAGAAGATGGTGGTGTAGGCGGTGGAAGTTCAACCATTATAATTTCTGAATTTGGTTGTAGATGTTTTGCAGAAAAGCGAGATTTCGCTTCTTGATATTGAGCCAGAGCAATGAAACGACAAAAAAGCATCCATCCTTCGATAGATAGTTCTGCCTCAATATTTTCATTCAAGTTATTAGATGGCAAAGACGTAGACACAACTGCATTCCAAACTTCATCAAAAGTACAGTTCCACCGTGGTTGTGAAGAAATATTTCCAATGTTTGAAGAGCTAACTGAAGATGAATCATGTTTCTTACGATTCCTATGTAAATTCGGAACACCTGGGAACGATATCAAATTTCCAAAATTAGGCATGTTGGGCATTTTTGGTTTTTCTGTAGACCCAGAAAGAGACATTTTCGCTGCCATATTGTTTATTGCAACATTTGCTGTATTCTTGACACCTGTCGCACTAAATTTTTCTGATGACCCGTTATTTTTATCAGTAGTATCTGTCATGAAGCTACTTTGAATAGCACAGTCTCGTCTCCGAAAAACAGGACATCTCTTTGCAACAAATTCGCTCACTTGACTTCTCCGCAATAGACCTCGACTTTCTGTATCCATAATATAGAACAATCGATGAATGTGCTCATAATGAGTGCGAGAAAAAAATAGTTCGAATGTTCCTTTTGTATCCTGCGAACTCGAAGAAATTCCAGCTGCATTTTGAATAGTAAGAGAGTATAGAAATGTTGTAGATGACGGTCCGTTTTGATTATGAATTCTTCGCAGATTTCCTCTTAGTGGAATTAATGGGCTGTTGCTTTGAAGGATGTGAGACTTAGAGAAGTGTTGTGTTCTTGTTGGTAAGACTGATTTTTTCTTTATTTTAGTCTGTGTTGAGGTTGCATTAGTTGTTTGATGCGTAGAAGTACTTGATTGTGATCGAGACCCTGTAGAGCATGAGCTCAAATTCGAACTTATTCTGGTGTTGGATTGATTCATAGACATTTTAGCGTTTCTTGGTAAGCATTGAATGCTCGAGTGACGATAGAAGCAATCAAAATACTTTCAATTTGAAATTCTTTATGCAATTTTTAGAGTTGCAAGTTTAAGACGAGATCCTTTTCAAAACAAATTTTACTTCGTGATAAAAGACAATAAATAGGATCATACACCTGAATTTTGATAGATTGTGATGGGAATGCTTCTTGATGACTTATCGCAAGCACACTCTGCTGACAGGTTTGAAACACAAAATGCTTAAAAAATTCTTTGGAATTGTACTTTGACATATTCTCCCATTTTAATTAGAGGTTAACGGGACTTCAATATAGGAATGTTGCATGGAATATATTGTACGAGTTGTAACGTTGACATACATCTTTATTGTTGAGGGATGATATCCTATTGTAAGATTGATCGCGAACATTTTCTGATATGATTCCTGAATTTTCAGCTGATATATTCAAAAACAGCAATTTAGGTCCATGTTAAGTATCTAAATATCTTTCAATCACATATAAATTCAAACTGATCAGCTCTAATTGAAGCCAAACTGTAACCGGTCACATTTACTTCATTAAGACGTTTGAGTGCTTTGGAATGAGTAATTCTTAAGAATTCTTTTTCTTTGTTCTACTTTGAGTGCGCACGTATTGGAAAATACGTAGTGATTCTTAGCCAGAATTTGTTGAGTTAATGAAGAAAGAAGATGAGAAGTCGAGGAACTTACGTTAGAAAGTACTGTGCCTCCCATAAGGTAGAAAATCTCTTTATCTGCTGTCAAAAAGAATAATTTTTGAAGACGTAAGTTTCACCAACGTTTGTCGTTGAAAAGGGTTCCAGAACTTCATGTTATGTAGATGAATGCTCGTACTACTCATATATTTGATAAAACGCATCTCTCAGAGGAATCAAACTGGCGCGAATCATTTATAGCAATTCTTTTTTGTAAAGCTGATGCTTATGAATCTATTGTTAAATACAATTCTCATCCATTTCCTACGCAGAGGCTTAAAAGAAGAAACTCTACATCCAAATTCTAACTATGTGATGCAAAAATTCTTGATCTAATCTCATTTGAATTGAATCCCACGTCATATAAAATCTTATTTTTACATCTCCATGTGAATGTTCATGTGTAGCCGTCGTGATCAAGATTGAATTTATTCTTATTGGGCTCTCTTGAGAAATAAAGAAAGAATCAATCAGCAAGAAAAAAATTTCATTTTTTAACTCAACTTGAACCATCAGCTGTAATAGCTACTGTAGACTATGAATAAGTACAAGCAATGTTTATCAATATTCCCATGCCACCACAAAAATAATTAGAATCTGAAAATACGATTCTTCTATTGTTGCTACAAGAAATAAATCAATATTCATTAATTTCAGAAAGATCAAAGTAAAATAAAATAATTGCTTAGTTTTCCTGAGATTGGCGATAAAGCTGCAATCCTTTTCGCCAATCTGCCACCCTCAGTCCTGATGGCGTTCTGTGCGTAACAACACTTTTACCATTCTCCTTACAATTCGTCGCAACCATATGACAATGGTCCCCCCAATTACTGATGTTTTTAGACAAGAAACAAGTAGAGTGTTATAGTGATTGTGTTTTTGGTCACAAATTGGTTTCTACAAGCAGCAATAACAACGTACCAATCGTCAAAAAAAAGCATTTTATCATAAGGTATGTCGGTAATCTTACGAATTCGAGGAAAATGAGTGAGTGACTTATTGCTTTATATAAATTAAGAAAATGAGGGTTGTTAGAGTTTCATAATTTCATGAATGAATTTGAAAAATATAAAAGGCAAATCTAAATGACATACCTGCTTAATGGTGGTTGCCTTCCAATCTGATTTACATCTTCGCCGTCCCAATCACGCATAACAACATCCCAAACGGTCATACCTGGAAGTACTTCTAAAAGTTTCAAAGTTGCTTTACCTACTTTTTCAGCAAAAGGGGTATTTGCAGAACTTGCAAAACACACTTTCATTCCAGGATATTTATTTTGTGCATGTTCCTGTAAAGCAAGGAAAGATCCCTTGTGGAGAGATATTTTATCCATCCCTGAATATACACCGGTAACACCCTCACCAAGCCCTATATATTTTGGTAAATTAGTCAAAGAGATTTCATAAACTAGTGGCTTAGATTTTTTGAATAAGTCCATAACAAATATATGTGATTGAAAAAGCACAAGCCATACCATTTAAATCTGTCTTCACTGTTCTACTTGGTAATGCATCCATTTCAAACATTTCTTTGTCCCAAAGGCATGCATCTAGATCAAATACGACAAGCTCCGGATAGTCAATTCCTAGAGTTGGTGTTATTGATGACGAAGACATGGCAAGATTGCTGTTTGTAGTGATAAACTTCCGGCGGAAAAATGCAGTGGTGGTTGTGGCGGTTGATGCAAGGAATCGTACTGTGTTGTTCGCTAATCCAACTCTCATGTTATCCAAGGTGATGAACAAATTGCTATTTCATGTAGATAAAAAGCGACATAGTTCAGACATACGTACGTTATAAAGCTTTATCATTTTAATTTTTTTGCAGAGTATTATCATTTCTGTAACGAGAGGGAAAAAAGCAACCTCCTATGAACAACAAAGAATAAATTCTAGACCCTTTTCAATAATTAGTTCATTAGATAATTAATTTCTGGGAACGCTCACAAATTTATGTTTGGGCCTTTTTATACTTTTCTAATCCTGCTCTCCAGTCTCTTTCCCATAACCCAGATGGCGTTCTATGTGTAACAACACTTTTCCCATTTTCCTTACAATTCATTGCAACCGTATGGCAATGATCGCCCCAGTTACTTTTTTGAAAAAATATAATTATGTAGTTTCAAGATGAGAATACAAAAAAAATCGAAAATGAAACCTACAAAAATATATGAAACACATACCAGTCATCAAAAAACAACATTTTATCATAAGGTATTCCAGTGATCTCTCTTATGCGTGGAAAATGAGTAAGTGACTTATTGCTGAAGTAGGAAAAATGACAAACATAGAATATGTGATTTTTTGGAATAGACAAAGTAAATGATCTATGAGCGGAATGATATTGGTTTGTAAATAAAGATTTTTTTCCCTCGTACCTGCTTAAAGGTGGTTGCCTTCCGATCTGATTCACATCTTCCCCGTCAAAATCACGTAAAGCCAAGTCCCAAACAGTCAAGCCAGGAACAACCTCTAATAGTTTGAGAGTTGCGCGACCAACTTTTTCTGCAAATGGTGTATCAGCTGAGCTTGCAAAGCATATCTTCATTCCAGGATATTTTGTTTCTGCATGCTCTTGCAATGCAACCAAGGAGCCTTCAAACAATGAAATTTCATCGCTACCAGAAAATACTCCTGTGACGCCTGTACCTTTGCCTAGAGACCGTTTTTTTTTTAACAAAAATAAAATAGAAATATGAAATTAGAAACGACAAAATTTCGTTCCTAAGATGGAATTTTTTTATCATAAACTAACCATTCAAGTCACCCCTAGTAGTTTTGCTTGGCATAGCAGACATGGTGTACATTTCTTGATCCCACAGACAGGCATCTAAATCAAAGACTACAAGCTCTGGATAATCAATACCAACTACTCCCGAAGTAGATGTAGACATTAATAGACTGGTGCTTGAAGGATGAAAATGAATGCTGGAACGTTGCAATGCTGATGTTGAAGCTGCTAAAAGCCGTATACTATTGTGAAGAAAGGCCCCTCTCATTTTTGTTTGCCTCTAGCAAGAGAGGTTTTCTATGTAACTCAAATGTAGAAGAAACTATGGATCCGTTTTTATGTATACATACATAGTGGGTTCTACGTAGGAAAATCTGTACTTTTTTTAGGCATAAGGTATTCCGCAAGTGCCACAATAGAAGAAGTCATCAGGAGTTCAAGGACAGGTTGCATCAAAATTGCATTCGAGCTGGAAAAGAATGTATAGAAAAAATTGTATCTTCAACATCTTAGGTCTGATATGTTTAGGATTTAGTTCAGTGGGTGCATTCACAACACCAACTTCCATCTTACATACTTCAATCACGGTATCTGCAACTACGAAAACTTCCCAAGTCATCTCTTATTCTTCCCGTAAAAACGATAACGACAATAAAGAGACACAATCAGTAGCGGCTGGAGCATTACTTGGTGGTCTATTAGGAGGTCCCTTCGGGCTCTTTTTTGGGGCGTCTATTGGAGCTAACCTAGGAAAAAAATACAAACTGGAAAAAGCACAAAAAGATGAGATGGATCGATTGGGGATAAGTCCTGAAATGTTACAAATGGCAGAGGAATGTGGTATTGCACTTGAACGTTCCATGGAAGGATTAGGTGCGACACGAGAGAGTTTGGAAAGTTTGCAAAAATTGGCTCGTCGGTTGGATCAGACCAATGAGGATTTATATACCAAAGCACAGGCGGCAATCGTGAGTGGGAATGAGGAGGAGGCTAGAAAACTTTTATTAGAAAGACAAAATGTGCAAGATAAACTTAAGAAAACATTAGTGAATTGCAGAGATGAAAAGGTTAGATTTGATCGAATGGAGCAAAACGTTGCCGCTATTGAAGAGAGGGCTTTGGAAGTTGATACTCTTTTTAAAAGAACTGTTGGGGCTAAGGCATTACAAGATAGTAATGATAGTATGGGTATGATGAGCAGTTTCAGGATGGAAGATGAAGATCCTTTACTACGTAAATTCAAAGATCTTGAAAAGGAATAAAACTTATCACTGGTAGTAGAATCATTCACAAGTGGCGCTTTTTGTAAGAAAATAAATTATTCTTTAAGATGGTGTTATGAAAAGGAACTCATCGTAAATTCCTGCCAGCATTGTGATCATTCAAAACCATCAAAGATGAGTGCATTGTATTACAATTGAAATTTAAAATCATGAATATAGTTGTGTATAATCACATTTTTGTGAAATCTAAAGCGGTGAGGTTTCTACAATGCATTTATGTTATTATTCTTCTGCTTTTGGGGGTTGACTTCCAATATATATATGACCAGGGAAAACATGCATTTCTCTCAAAATCTATGAAATGAACAAAATCTTTCTCAATGCTATATAGCACATAATTTCAATTGATGGGGATTGGATTTAACTTTTCACAATTCTTTGTGCAAAGATGACTCATACTACGTCTATCTTCCTGATATCATTCCACGCAAGATTTTGATCAATATCTTTCGTAGATTTCTACATGGACGATTTCTCAAACCAAATCTTTCATTAATTCATTGCCACAAAACAACAACATCATGAAGCTAGACCGGGCATTGCAATCCATCCTCCCTTCCTTGTTTCTCCTCGGATCAACATCAGCATTCCGTGCTAACCTTCCTCGCACAGGACTTGCAGTACGTCCTGCTTTTTCCAGTCAAGCATCCATTTTCTATCAAGCAAAAGGACCTCTCGATCAAAGACTGTTTTCAAGCAAAACTGATATCTCTGATGAAGAGAAACAAGAAAAAGACACCTCGAAAGCTCCTGGGCACGATGTGCGGGGTGCAGCTCCTATGAAGATTGATCCGGAAGAACTCAAAATCCAACAAGCTTTGGCGGAACACCAAAAAAATGCACCCAAATTAGGATTCCCTACTGACGGTAAGATTTAGCAAAGAAATAGGTTTTTGTTAGTTTGTCACAAGAGTTATCTTTTTCTGGTGAATATTTTACTAAGGAATTGATTTTTTTGGTACCATTTCTAATTTTCCTTACTTTTTTTAATAACAAATACAGTAAGAACTCTGGTAGAATATAACCATGGCTATGCAGTCATGTCTACCAACTCAAAAGCGTGAGTGTTTCCCTCTCGTTATGATTTCATGATTGAATTTAGGACATTCTTCTTATCCTCTTAATCTCCTTTTCTCTCTATCATATTCATCTTTGCAGAAATCCTGGATTTCCTGGAGGTTCAGTTGTTGGTTTTGCACCTGATGAAGATGGACGCCCTGTTTTCATTTTTTCAGGAATGTCAACACATACACAGGATCTTTTAGTTGACCCACGTTGCTCAGTAACTATTGCATCAAAAGAATTCAAAGGAGCAGCGGATGGACGTGTAAATCTGATGGGTGAAGTCAAATTGGTGCCAAATGAAGAACGTGAGGCAATGAAAGAAGTTTATTTGAAAAAACATCCTAATGCATTTTGGGTAGAGTTTGGTGACTTCAATTTTTTTAGAATGGATACCATTAAAGATATTCGTTTTGTTGGCGGTTTTGCTCGTGCTGGTAGCATCACGCCTGATGAATACAAAGAAGCAAAACCTGATGCCATTTCTGCTTTTGGTGGACATGTAGCACAACATATGAATGACGATCACAGTGAAGCTACAATCGCGATGATTGTGGCTCAAATACCAGGACTTGAAGTGGAAGAAGCAACCATTACTAGTTTGGATAGTTTGGGAATGTACATCAAAGTCAAAAGAACTCCAAGGGCTAGTGATCAACCCCAGGAGTTTAAGATAAGATTGCCATTTCCCAGGCAAGCAGAAAATCGTGGTGACGTCAAAAAGGTTATTGTGGAAATGACCCAAGCAGCCTCGTCCAAAGAATAAACTGCATGTTTCGATCCTGCGAAATCACAATAGTTGTCATCATAAAGATATCGGATAAGGGAACTATTTCATTTCATGATAATTAATATGGGAAGTTACATTTAACTTATATAGGTTATTGAAGCTCACATATATATCGTATTTTAGTTGCGTATTTAAATTTTATTTCAGTACTGCCATCATTTGAGACCTGAGTGAATCTTGCTCTTCCTTGCTTAAAGAACTTAAGGCTTTAGAAATACCTTCTACTATACCAGCAGTACCGATCCTGCCAGTTCCTCCACCAGCGGTCAATACTTGGAATACTTCCTGTACAACACTATCCTTAGCCAAACCATTGACCTTGCTTTCAAGTTCTTCGTTACATTGAGCCATCCAAGAAAGCATGACCTTATCGTCATTCCAGTTTTCTTCAGATAGTTCAGGGCTCTCCAGGAACCATTGTTTCATCTTGGCACTTGCCTCTAACGCAGTTAAAGTTGAACTAGCGCTACCGATAGTTACAGCATTTTGCATCTTCTTCCTCAAGTCGAATTCTGCAAGCTTTCTTCGAAGTCTCCAGAAGAAAAAGTTACGAGATTCACTCCAATCTACTTCCTTCTCAATTACACCGACAGCCTTCATACGTCCAGGAGTATCGTGGAGGTCGCAGAATTGAACCGCGATTTGCTCATAGACAGGAATCAATGCTCTCTCTCTAGATTTAATTGCGCTTTCTACGGCGACACGTTCTGCATCTTCCATTCTTTCATCAAGTTTCGCGTCAAGTTCTTTGAGTTTATCATCTAACCTGTGCATTGTAACCAAAAGGTCTTTCACTCTGTATTTTACAGATGCGGCACCATTGGCTTCAAGAACACCTCCACGTGATGTCTTTGCTGTTGCATACATTTCCATTACAGAGGAGTTGATAGAGGGATCTACTACAACCCATGCCCCACCACGAATCTCAGCATGAGGTGGGATAAGGACAAAAATAGGTTGTTCATAGGCTACCAATGCATCAACAATAAGTGCACCATATTTGAGAACTTCGTCAAACATGTCACGTTGTCCACCACTGAAACCCCTCCAATTTGCGAAAATCATGAGAGGCAAATCTTCGGTACGGAAATCGTTAATAGCTTGGGCAGTTTTGTAGGCACTATTAGGGAACCATACGCATCCAGCTTGTTGGATAACTGCTTCAGAAGCCTTAACGTCTGCAGGGTCTGCTGGCTTGATAGCTTCAGCGGTCCTGTTTTCAGTCATAATCACTCCCATTGGAATACCTCCAAGGCGTGCTCTTCCCACTACAACACTCTTCGCCCATCCAGCAAGAGTTTCAGTAAAACTGCCCTTATCAAAGAATCCACTTTGCCAAACACCATCTGCATCAACAGCTCCAGTGACAAGTTGTCTAGGGTCGTATGGAGTTCCTGGAGAAGGACAGAAACCGATACTACGTTCAATAGTCTCAACACCACGAATGTCCGAAATTGGAAGAAGGCCTCCTCGGATTGAGGGGACGTATGCTAACCAGTCAAGGGCTTGTGCAACAGCACGTAGATGATCTGATGCCACTATGTGAGAGATTCCATTGTTGTACATAATTCCTGGCCCCCCCAATTGATCGTTTGTGGAATATACATCAACTCCCATAAGTTTGTTGAGTGCTTGATATCCAGTCAGAATGATTGGAGAAGATGACTTCTTTTGAATTGTCCTCTGACCAAGGCGGACAAGGTAAGCACCAATTCCAACAGTTCTCCCCAACACAATAGTCAATGTAAAAATATCATTGTATGCGGAACTAGTTTCACCAGCGATCAACCCAGAACCCTTCAAGTTCTCAACTCCAAGATCGGGTTCAGTTCCAATAATGTCAGTGAGCTTGTAAACTTCATCTCCCTTGAGGGTGACTGGTTCGGCCATCAATGCTTTGTTCATTTTCGCGAGGCGCTCGTAGTCTTCAGGAGTTACGTACAAGTAGTCAAACCCATTCTCGGGCTTTTTAGTATCTTTGAAAGCAACTTTGAATGCTTTCTTCACTCCATCTGCGGTCCCGATCCTTGCTCCAGAGTTTGCTGCAACGTAAAGGCGAGGAATCCTCTTTTCACGGGCAAACTCTGAAGCGAGCTTGAAGACGACATCTTCCCTTGTACCGAAACTGCCTGCTTTATATGTAATATCATTTGAAATAATTACAATTTGACGGCCCTGTAGAGAAAAGTGCGCTAGGATTAGACCTCTATCGGATATTTTATATGAGAAAAAAATTTGGAACTTACCTCAGGGTATTCCTTTGTTTTCAAAATCATCAACCATGCTACCATTCCAACATCGTTTGCACCAGCACCCCTTTGTACTTGTACCATTTCTAAGTCACCATTGATGTAATCTCCCATGGTCCATGGTCCAGAACCAGATTTTCTTTGTACTACAAGCTCTGAGGTGTACATTACCATCAAAGGACGCGTAGGAGCATTGCCGCTCTCAATTCCTACCTGGGCAGAATCATCCCATTGTTGTTCAGCAGCTGCCTCAAAGAGAGCAGGCAAGTCGTAACAATAAAGAGTGTCTGAGGATCTGATGGCTGCCTTTCTTTGTGTATCGAAGGGACGAGTTAGAGGGTAAGGTGTTGTCACATCCTTTCCTTCCCATGAGCTATCTCCACTTGAAGACATGCTGGATTTAGTCTCACCGATGAGTCTAAAGATATTCTTTGTGTTTGTCTCGTCAGCGACTTCTACGTAAGTGTCCATTACAAAAACATATCCTGTTGGATTACTAGCAACCATACGGATTGAAATAGGAGGAGAATCTTCGCTGAGGCAGCATGTGATACGGGTTTCAACTTCAGCTAGACCCAAACGTTTTAAACGTGAACCGTGGCGCTTGAGGACTGCGACAACGCCTTGTTCAACATCAGCAGCATCTAAAACAACATTTTCATCGTTCACAAGATTAATGAACAAGTGGTTGTCCCCGTTGGGGTGAACTGATGAGTTCTCGGTAGAACTCAAATCCAATGCATTTAATGCATGAACGAAGATTTTTTCGAAACTGACAGAGGAAAATTCCTCAATAAAGCTAACAGCGCGGACGAACGTACGAGCTGCTGGGTTTGCTTTTTTATCCTTTACAAGAGCAGTTCGTTTTGGTGTTGCTCGATACAAATGTACATGACTCGAAGAAGACTGACTTGACGATAAACTAGAAACACTGAAATTCTTAGCTACGCGTAGAAGATCGAGATGGTAAGCCTGACTAGGTTCGATGTGTCTAAATAGGGCATCTTCGCAGAAATCACCGCGAGCACGGAATGTGAAAATTGCTGGTGATGGATATTCTTCAGCTTCGTCACTACTGGCGTAGTCAACATTAAATGTAACCCTTCTAATATCTGCTTGAGTCAAAAGATTCTGCAATCCACTAAGCAAATCTTCACAACGTTTAGCAAATATGTTCATAGATTCTTGAGAATTTTCAAGTCCCTCGTTAGTGACATAAATGTGTAGGAGGTTGATGGGCCCGGCTTGACATTTGGCTTCGGAGTTCTTGTACTGTGGGAATGCTTGAAGAAGCTTATCAAAAGTTTCAGTTCCAGATATTTCTTCTAGATTATCAACAACCTTGAAGGCAGCAGTTCGCATTGTGTTTGGTGGGATCTTAGTACTTTTGTGCATGAATAGACTGTTGCTAGTGGACAACTCTGAGTCACTCTCGCCGCCAACATCACTTAATGATCTCATAGAACTGCTACTGACAAGTCTAGTCAAGTCAGTCATACTGGTTAAAGACGTGCTTGAGCTGAAAACACTTTCACTAGATTTGGTTGTAAATTCAACCTTCACAAGTTTTTCATCATTGGCATGTGAAATTTCTTTCGTTGCGTGCTTCTGGTATAAATTTCTTGCATAAATTTCAATAAGAGCTAATTGGGAATCGGTAGAAGTCGATCCTTTCAGGAGGGGGAAGATGATATCTGCCATGGGGACGTTTTCATCCATAAACTTTTTAAGGTCTCCGGAACTATCAGATTCTTTGAGAATGATTTGAGCAACATTTGATACTTTTTCTTGCCTCGTCGCAATACTAGGCAAGCTCTCCTTGAGCAGAAGCTTTCTTGCCATCAATGCAACAGACGAATAAGATACATTGCCTCCCATAGCTCCGATTTCTGTTAGGCATGGTTCTGCGACTGATAAACCTTCTGCCCCAGTAAGACTATCATTAACACTAGACCCCTCTTCAATAGCAGTCATGATATTTTTCACCAACATAGAAGTGCCTTCCAAATAAGAGTGGGAACGGCATATACAGAGAACGGCATCATACTCATCTTTATTGGCTTTTCTTAGATTATCAACTGCGTCGGCATAAGAGATCCCGTCGCAAAACCAACGCTCGATACTAACCCAGCTTCTTAGAATGTCGAGGAAGAATGTTAGTGCCCTCTCCGAACCTGCCAATCCAGTTTTCTTCTCATATGGAAGTGCTGAATTACGTAGTGGCGTAGTAAGAGTAGTGAAAGTCGCTTGTTCAGAACTATCCGCGATCTTTGACCCAAAGTCATTGATCAGTCGTACTACCTTATCGGCAGGGAATCTTTAATAACAAGTGAGCATGGTTAGAAATTAACAAAGAAAAACTTATTATTTCCATTCGGATTTGCGCAAGGTTCTGAAAGTCTTACCGTAGACTAGAAAGATCTTCAGGTGTACTTTTTTCACATAATGATCTGAATTCTGAGATCATTTTTGTCAACTCTGAGAATAAGTTTGCATCAATTCGTCCACTAAGGACAGATAATTGCTCGTTAATTTCGTATATAGGAAGAGCAGGGTCTGCGACAGCTGAACGCAAGTCACTCATCAATGCTTGAAGAGTTTCATCGTCAATAAAGTAACCATCCATGCCAGATTGAAGACGTTCAATTGCGCTTCGTAGCATCAAGTGCGGTCTGGTGGGACTACCACTTGATGAAACTCCCCAGCCAGCAACTTCCAAAGCCCCTTCAAAAATAGTAGTAGATGCAACGTTTTCTGGATTTGCAAGTTCCAAGTTCGCCAACATTTGTCCAGGTGACAGGGCTGCGCCTTCATTTGAAGACCACGTAATAGTACCCGCTTCATCAACCTTTAGAGGCATAAACATTTTCATAACTTCAATCTCAGCATAAGCTTCTCCCTTGGCTACACGAGCTCCATCCTCTACAAGTTTTTTCACAAGCTTTCCTGCAACGTCTGTTCGCAGAGAAGTGGGGTCATAATCGGGAGAAAATGAAACATTTACACCAGCAACACTTAACCTCATGCCGGTAGCTACATCTCCTTTGCTAGTCAAATATGCGACATAACTTTGTCCTCCAATTGCAATCAAGTAACCACCATCACTGAGGACCCGCACATTTGTTTCTAGGGTTCCAGCAGCTTCATTGCCAGTCAAGGAAAGAGTGAATTTATTTGGTCCATTTCGTGTGCATTGAAGCTTGTATTTAATCCCATCCAAAATTAATTCTATGTCGTGTTTCATGCTCAAAAGATTTTTAGGTGGGAGCTGACCTTTTTTCAAAAGTTCCTTAAAAGTGTTCTCGCTTTCGATGCATGCCTCATATGCTGAAATAGTGGTACCAAGAACAACATATGTATGTGGGGTTTCCGACGCTACGTTTTCGTTCTGGCCACTTTCAAAGGTTGCAATTCCATCAACATTGTTTTTGATGATTCCATCCAACCAAGCAGTATCAATATCGTTGTTTACAAAATCATCCAATTCAATCAACTTAGATACATAGTTTACAGTAGTGCTGATATCTCCTCGAATTGATAGCTCCTTAAGTGCGAGCACCATATTTCTTCTCGCTTGCTCACGATCAGAACCAGAGGCAAACAAGTGACCGAACTGAGAATCTGCAAACTCATGAATAGAACCAGAACTGTCCATACTGAAATATCCCCATACATCAGGAGTGGATCTGAAATTCAATTCTTGAATACCTCCAGAAGTGGGTTTAAATCCTGCTTCTGCATTCTCAGCGGTAATACGAACAGCGATACAATGACCATAAGGAGGAAGACGTGGAGTGGTTTCGAAATCAATCTTGGTATCAACAGAAGGTTCTTCAAATTTGTTCTTTCCATACAGTTTTCTAATGTCAGGGATATTGCTCATAGGAATTCCCATTGCAACTTGTAATTGAGCAGCAGGAATATTCACTTTGGTAATCATTTCTGTTACGGGATGCTCAACTTGCAAACGAGGATTCAATTCCAAAAAGTAAAATTTTTGGTCCGTTTCTGAGTAAAGATATTCTACAGTTCCAGCATTAGCATATCCAACAGCTTTAGCAAGGGCAATTGCAGCTTGTTCCATTTTCAGCCATACGTCACCAGCGGCTGCAACTGGTGGACCCTCTTCAATGATTTTTTGATGACGACGCTGAACCGAACAGTCACGACCATTAAGGGCTATAGCATCGCCGTATTCATCGGCAAGAAGTTGGACTTCAAGATGCCTTGACTGACTAGAAAGTTTCATAATAAAAATTGGACTACCTGGAACTTCTCCTGAAACTTGACGGTAACCAGTTTGCACATCCTCTGCTTTAGCAATCATACGGATACCTTTTCCTCCTCCTCCTTCTGATGCCTTAATCATGATTGGAAAACCAATCTTCTTTGCTGCTTCCAATGCCTCAGAAGCTGAATGGATGTTAGCTTGTTCATAGGCGTCATTGGGCAAGCATCCATTTGATCTATCATAGTCTGCAATAACAGATGAACCATTCCATGCGATACAGGGAACACCAGCAGTTTGGGCAATAATGGTACTTCCAATTTTATCTCCAAGGGCACGCATTGGAGGTCCGGCAGGCCCAATAAACTTAATTGGAGGGTTAGATTTGGCAAGAGTATCAGGGAGAAGGGGATTCTCAGATGCATGACCCCAACCAGCCCAAACAGCATTTACGCTGTGTAGACGAGCAAGTTCTACAATAAGATTGACGTTAGCGTAGTTATGATTATTAGAGCCACCAGGAACATCCACAACAATATCTCCCATGCGGATGTACTCGGCATTAGATCTGTTACAAACATTTTTGCAATATTAGACATTTTTAAAGCACTTGCTTCATTTTGATTGCTACTTCCTGATAATATCTTACCTTAAATCTTCGGGGGTAGCCATAACTACGAAGGTAATAGCTTTCTCGTTTCCGAAGATGTCATAAGCCCACTTTCTTACAGATCTAATTGCCTTAACAGCTGCATTTCCATTGTTGGCAATGAGCACTTTCTCGATAACAATAGCCTTATCTCCTCCAAGCTCCTTGACATAGTTTGCGACAGTAGGAAATCTGCGGTGTGTACTACTCAACGAACTCATTTTGATATCTTAGACTTAAATGATTTGATCCTGTATAATTAGTGAGAAAATAACGTCAGAAAAGCGTTGTTGTAAAAATTTTGCAATTCGGAACACAGTTGTTTGCCTGAGCATCTCTGTAGTTAAGTTGACTGATTGACATTGAGAAAATTTTCAGGATGTCTAAGTACGTGTCACTCAATCTCAAATGTAATATTGCATTTCTGGACCATGATAGCAGATTTCCATCCTGAATATCGCACAAAAATTACACAGCGATACTAGTGTAGAGAGACTTCTTCATGACATATAAGAGTACAATGCTCATAGAGAACTCGGTAGCAATTTTGATGCACTGATATACAGCTCAAAAACAACTTCTGCACAAAGCTTTGGGATAACCTGATTAACTCACCAGCAGTGAAGTATTTTTGAGATATTCACTTGGCAGTTTTAACGATAAAGAAGGATATGTCTAAAAATAGACTAGTGTACAAAAGAATTTGGTTCCCCAACTGGATTCTACCGCGCAATCTCTTCAACCAGAAGGTCTGAAGTTATGAAAATATGTAGTAAAGTAGTAGTTTTGCAAAATGCTCACGTTTTGTTTTTTCTTACGATACTTATTAGCATAGGAGTTCGTATTAAATGTACAAGAGCATATTTGTTCTACAGAAAAGGCAACTTCGTTTGGATCTATGCACATATTAAAGAGATGAACAAATAGATTTAAATTACCTATTTGAACATGACGTGGGAATTAAGTAAGATTGCTTATCTCTTCATAAACATAATTGACGATCGATTTAATATGAGTTTCGAATCATTTCCACATAAATGGCTAGACGTTGAAATATCGTAATATTCCTAATATCCTTTAAATCAAATCTTGCTCAATTCTATTCATATGAAAAATGACAATCAAAACTTGTCGACAAAACACGTACGCACATTGAGAAATCTTTTAGCTTTCAATGAAGCAGTTACTGTACACAAAGCTTCAAAGGATTCAATTACATAACTATGTATGATGATATACCTTTGACATTTCTCGTTCGTACCTGAATGGTACAGAATATGAAGGAAAATTCGTGGTACATACGGTTCAAATCGTGAGGACTCCCGGGGTTTATGACGTTTTGACGTCAAAATATTTTTAGACATACGTCATATGAAGTCAAATATCGCTTCTCGCACAATGGAATCGATCACAAGCAACACAATATTCCAACAGGTAATTTAGGACAAATACGTTGCCTTTCGTAGAACTTAAGGTGACGATGCAAGAAGAAGAATAAGATATCATCACAAAAAGGACGTATGCAAATTTTTCCACTTATGATCTAACATACGAAGTTTTTATGCAAAGAGTGATGATACTCCAACTTGAAAAGTTACTGAAACTTTGTTGTATAGGTTTTTAGAAGAAAATTGCATTACAATTTATCTCAATAAGTTCGACTCTCACAATCTGCTGTTCCACGTGCATCCTTTTGAATTTCATTTCATGTACTACTTTAGATTCCTTTGGTGCGTGAAAGTAAACAAAGCACACCCAGAAAATTATTTTGATTTGTTTCTTCAACATCAGGTATGCACATTAAAACTAAGAAGAAGAATATCTTCTCTACAACTTCAAAAAATCGGATGGCACCATTGAAGGAACTAAAGATAATTTTAGAATTATGCGCAATGAAGTAGGTTTTTCTATAAAACATCAAATTTTAAGGACGTCTTTTATTAAGTCTATCAACTATCGAAAAAGAAAGTATAGCCCTTTATAATTATATTATTTTTTGTGCATTAGAACTTGTAGCATCGTCACTCGAGAAAAGCTAATAATCCTAAATTATCAAGAAATACACCCCAGAATCATTACAGTCAATATAACTTGCATTCTGATAAATAGCATGAACGTGAATTACTAAATGACACTAGCAATGAATAGTTTGTGGAAACAGATATAAGATGAATCCTATAGGTATGTTGAATGTGGAAGTAAATACATTGATAGTATAGAGGAAAAGGTGTAACTTCTAATTTTATAAATTCGAAAGACTCTCATAGCAAAATTTTAGAAAATATCGTGTTTTCAGTGAAAATAAGCGGAAAAGAGAACGCATATTTTCATTATCTCAATTGCATTTCTTTAGAGTTCACAAAAACTTTGAATATAATTTTTTATTGTTTGCCATTTTTTTATTAATGCAGTTACATGTTTTATAAGTTTTTCCTTAACCTGTTTATGACGAATCTATGATAAAATCTTAAATTAGTAACTACATCATTCATGTGAAACTTACCACTTCAGCATACTTTTCATTAGCAAAGGGTAGTTTTCTCCAAAATGTGCTTTTTCAAGCTTTCATTTTCCTAGACAGAACTTGATTTTGTAATGAGAGATGATTTTTTCTTCATGATCTAGAAGCAGTAAGGGTCGAACAAAAAAATAAAGATCCAAATAAACGCTTAATTTGTGATATGATTCCTTATCCTAACTTCTTAAGCTAAAGTGGAAAATAAATAACCTCTAAAATATTGAGACCCAAATTACAATATTTTCACTAATCTACAGGAAATTCACTATTCGACATGATCCGCTCATTTCTCATTTCAAAAGTGGAAGACGATTTGATGCCCATCACAATTTTTTCATCAAGATGGATCAACGTACGTACGTTCCTTTAGAATTTCATTACTGTTTTAGATTTTATTGATGATTCTTTGTCAAATTCACCTCAACACAATCATTTCTTTTTCTTCTTTTTACACAAATCATATCCTTTATCTGTTTTCTTCATGTTACATTCATCTTGACAAGAAGATTGAAGGAGAATCTGAACATTTAGAAGGAATTGCTCATAGAGTTCAGCAATACTTCTGAGACACAGACGAAATGGTTTTTGATAAGAGAACGAATCGAATTTTCTTCCTTTTTGCCATAATTTCAATGACAGTATCAAGAGAAAAAATGGCAGATGCATTTGCAACTCACATTAATAATCCTCTCACTCCTTCTCAAGTTATTGCATTTACAAGATCGTGCACAAAACAGCAAAGAGTATCGGATGTGGCCAGGAAACCCAACAAAAGACAAGTTAATTTCAATAATCGGAAATGTAGTAGATTAGAAGCAGCGGACGGGGAAGACGCATCGACTAAAGATGTAAGCCTTCGTAAGTCAAATAAGGAATCATCTACAAGAAGTAATCAAAAAAGAAAAAAGAAAATACTCCCACAGAGCAAATCGAGTGAATTAATGCCAAAAGACAATCCAAACAACTCAACAAAGAATGTGAAACCTAAAATGGTAGGAAATGCTCCTGATATATATTGGTACGTTTCATTGTGGTCAGATCATTCATATTTTTATTTCAAGTTTGCTCATTTGCAATTGAATAATATAGGAGAGCTATTCCAATGCAACATTTGCGCCTTCATCCACATTTTGATCCTTTACCACCCACATCTGAAATATTTTATCTAAAGAACTTAAATGAAGTTTCTCAGTTTCGGCAAGATTCTTGGCAATGGCAAGCATTGCATATGGGTAGGTGTACAACTAGCCAGGCTGCATCAGCAATGGGAATTTTAGAACCACTGGCAGCACGTTGTATGGCAGTTCCTAGGAGCTTATGGAAACCTGGTGTTCACGCATATGATAGATTGAAGGAAGGCGGGAAGGAAGATAAAAATGGTGGCAGCGCTGCATTGGTTGATTTGGAGGAGTTGAATGAAGTTTTATTTGGTATAGAAGAAGCAGAAGAAGAGACTTGGGGCATGGAAGATATCGAATTTAATGATGATGAAGGTGGCGATGAAATACTTTATGAAAGTACCTCAAAGAACGGTGAGATTTGGTACACTTACTCAACAAAGAAAATTTCTAAACAAGCCAATTTTGCTGCCAGATATTCTCCGAAGTATAGCAACACAATGACGAAAGAAGAGGTTGAAACAATTAAACAACGATATGAGCATGCAACAATGCAAGTACGAATGTATTGGGGAAATACACAAGAAGCTACTTCCATTTTAACAGCGCTAAATTATTTTTATGAAAAAGATCCCAAAATTCGTGTTAAAGAAATAGGTCTATGCATAGGAAATGAATATCTTTCAACCCATCAACAACGTATGTTACATGGTTTACAGATAGGTGCATCTCCTGATGCCGTATTAGTTCATTCTGATGGAAGCTTAGAAGCATTGGAAGTCAAAAATCATTGCCCATTTGTTCAAAATCATCCTAGAGGAAGACGTCGCAAAGATGTAGGAAACAATAACCGTTCGCGTAGACTACCAACTTTTAGAATTAATCAAAATGAACCTTATGCTTGTGTTCCAGCAGTATATGTACCACAATTGATGTTGGAAATGCTATGTCTCGGACCAAAGTGTCGATCGGCAGTAATGGTGCGGCAAACTGCAACAAAAGGAGCAGTAGTTCTTCGTCTTCACAGAGATGATGAATGGATCAATGATATGCTAGAACTATTAGGTCGATTCCAGACTGAGTATATGCAAACTAACACCCCACCACCAGAAAACTTTTTTTGGGAAGATGAAAATGAAGAACGTCGGGTAAAATACCGTGATTTTGTTTCGAGGACACGAAAGATTGGCGAAGAAGCTGAGTTGTTGGATTATATCGAACATAAAAAAATTCAAAGGCAGATGCCCGGAAAGGGAATCAAACATATACCATTATTTCTAGATTAAATCAACGGTGGCGTAGTAAATGCGCTTTGATTGAAATATCCAGTATTTATTGTATCTTCCAAAGTTTTAGATAGAAATACAAAAGTAGGATAAGGGTTACATCGTCTGACAAATATTAAAAGAAAAAGTTGAAATTAAATTTTAATCTAAACAGAACTCGAACACTTTTCATTAGATGAAATAATCAATCACAACAAATAAGCCCTCTCTGCTGACACCAATACAAAAGTAATATATATAATAAGATAAAGCAATTTCATAAATATTCTAAATGTTTATAAACTTGCGCTGACAACTTATTCTGATTGATAAGATGTCTGACCTTACCTTAAGGCTGAATAAGCTCAGCTAATCATCATATGAAAATTCACTCGTGATCACCGCTCCAAATCAGAAATATATATGACTTGTGACCTTTCAGAGAATTCTTGGATTTTTGATTTTTTTGTAAAAATGTGATACTATACACAGCAGCAGTAGAAATTTCTTACTTTTAAATTGAAGCACTTGCTAGAGAGAGGCTTCAAAATGTTTTAATCATAAGGTAATCAAAATTATAAGCGTTTTAATTTCTATCACTATTATGCATATCTGTCATCATCTTATACGTACTTCGTAACATATATACGTAAAACTTAACTGTGATAATCAAAACACTCCCCTCAAATGATATATGTCAACATTCTCATTTGCCCTC
>Ga0209092_10001099_pt1 | contig 27119 bp, 16 predicted proteins | sample FraStrMetagenome_FD_187446 | JGI IMG/M metagenome (GOLD analysis project Ga0209092, IMG submission 187446) | Marine eukaryotic phytoplankton communities from Arctic Ocean - Fram Strait ARC3M Metagenome (SPAdes) (version 2) | ecosystem: Environmental > Aquatic > Marine > Oceanic | place: Fram...
GATTGTACAAAAATGGTCTCTCAATTTTTTGTCACGCTTTGCGGACAACTCGCTCCTATTACTGCGTTTGTGGTCTTTCTTTCTCCACTTCCGACTGTTAACGAAATGAGAAAAAATCAAAGTGTGGGGATATTACCTTTGCTACCTTACTCTACAATGGTGGTAAATTGTTTTCTATGGACTCTGTATGGTAAGGAAGAAGCTTCACATATTGGTCTCATCCATTTTTTTTTGAAATTTGAGCACGAGGAATTGTTCCCTAACTTTTATTATATTGAAAATATACAAACCTCTTAGGGATTTTAAGAGCTGAGCCAATCATATGGACTTCTAATTCTACAGGCTGTATTCTTGGTTTATATTACTTCACAACATTTTGTAAAATTTGCCCTTCAGATGCTTCAAACCTCCCTGGAACTAAATTACACCATAAGATAATGATGTTGACTATTTCAATACTCGCAGTTTTATCCCCCTTCACATTGCAGAGAAATACAGCTGAGGATATCATTGGCCGGGTAGGAGTGTTTTTCTGTATCATCTTATTTGGCAGCCCCCTCTCAAAAATGAAAGAGGTCATCCAAATGCAATCAGCGGAATCGATCCCTTTACCATTTACGTTTGCATGTGTTTCAAACTGCTTTTTATGGGTTGTGTATGGTTGGTTCGAAACGGATGATTTTAACGTTTACTTTCCTAATTTTCTCGGATTTCTCCTGGGACTTATACAAGTTGTTCTGAAGGTCTTATATAGAGATAAGGTGAAAAGAAGGCTGGATGGTGAGATGTCGAAAATGATAATGTGATGACATAAAAAATCAATCAAACGGATTTAGAAGTAGTTTTGAAAGGTGAAATCTAATCATCTACAAGAGTCAAAATTCTCAAAGGAGATTAATATTTGCAAGTTTTTGCACTCGAAAGCTATAATTTAATAAATAGTTTCTGTAAGCAAACGTTGTAACAAAATATAGAAAAAGGATTTGCTCAGTTTTAAATCAATTAAAGCACTGTCTTGTCTCGGCATGAGGAAAGTTAAAACATTTAAGCTGAATCATACCCTTTACTTGTGCATATCCATGAAATTATTTAAAGAAAACTCTTGTGATTCTTCTAGAGAGGAATTACTTTCGTTTATTGTCAGCAGATTGAATATTAAAGTACTCGATGAAATTGCAACAAATATGAGAAATACGAAAAACAAAATTACTAAATATTCTTTCATTTCCACGAATATTCGATTTCCTAAAAGATACAGAAGCTGTTGTCAGAACTTTTTGGAATAGACATAATAGACAGCTGAATCGTACATTTTGGATTTGAATGTGCTGGTTCAAGTGACTAACATTCAAAGACTAAGCATTTAAATATGTGCACATAAAAATACACATCTTCGTATTTAGATCTTCGATATAAATGTGTCTATTCATCTTTTGGTTACTTAGGCATATGACTCATTTTTAATTAGGTGAATGTTTTTTGAATTTACACATAATCTATAAGATTCACTCCCCAGATGAACCTGGATACTGAAACACTTCCAATGTTCACTTTACGGTATTGGTAAAGGAACAAAAATGAAGCTTTTTAAACAAAATCTTTTAAACAAAATCTTTTTTTCTATTTTGCATAGTACCGTAGTGTCAATAATAATTAATTATAGTTGATTGAGGAAAGAAAGATGAGTATCGCTGGGGGCAATATGGCCCTTCTTCATGGGATGCTTCAAGTCAAAATCATTCAAGCTGATGGCCTTAAAAACAAAGATGGAACTCGATTTCTCAAAGTTCCAAAAAGCATGAAATCAAGAGACCTGAGTGATGCCTACGTGACGGTTTTGGCAGGAAAACATCGTCTTATCAAATCGAAAACTGTAGATGATGACTTACATCCAGTTTGGAATGAAACCTTCTTTGTCCATATTGCTCATTATGTCTCAGGTTTGGAATTCGTTGTGTATGACTTTGACATGGTCATGGATGAAAAACTGGGAAGTCATTTTCTTTCAGTTGATGAGATTCTGAAGGTGAAAGATGGGAAGCCTCTACGGACTGGAATTCATAAGGTTGCTTGCTTAAACAACGATGTAAAAAATGGCACTTTGCACTATTATGTAGAATTTGTGCCTGCTCATATGATTGATAATGCGTTGGAAGTTCCAGGAGCATATTTTAAGGAGACGAAAGGAAACTTGATGCAATATTACACAAACGCTGATGACATCGATGATGGATCTTTTCCATTGGTCACTTATGGAGGGCCCGACGACAATAAGAAAGAATGGCAACCACCTTGTCTATGGAAAGATATTTATTCTTCTATTTGCTGTGCTCAACATTTCATTTACATTGCAGGATGGTCAGTAGACACAAAAATTTCTCTTCTCCGTGACGAATTTCTTGAAGAAGCAAAACAGGAGTCAAAGTATAGTACCTATATAGGAAAACTACTGAAACAGAAAGCAGATGAAGGTGTAAAGGTTAATCTTATAATCTGGGACGATAAAACCACGATGATGGGTGTTCTTGACAAAGAGACTAAAGAGTATTTTAAGGGCTCTAATGTGAACGTTGTTCTAGCACCATTGCAAGGTTCTAGTGATAGCATCGCCGACGTAAAGATTATATTTACCCATCATCAAAAGTTTGTCATCTTAGATGCAGAACGTCCAGGAATTGAGGATCAGCGAGAACCGATGGCTTTCATGGGAGGAATCGACTTGACAAATGGGCGTTATGACAATCGAATGCATCCCTTATTCCGCACAATCGACACTTCTCACAAAGGCGACACTTACAATCAGTGTTTCAAGGTTAATGCAGCAGCTGTTGGGCCACGACAGCCCTGGCGAGATATTCATAGTTCCATTAGAGGACCTGGAGTCAAAAGTCTACTAAGAAATTTTGAGGAGCGTTGGCGCAAACAAGCGTCCAACTGTGTTGAACACATTGTTAATTTAGAAGCTATTGGTCTAAGTGATATTGAGGAATATAATGTTGAAAATCAATGGCACACTCAATTACTTCGGTCGATCGACTCCAGGACATGCGCTTTTGATGCTTCTCAACTACAATCTTATCAAGAAACTGATTTAGATAATTTAGATGTGGAATTCGAGGGCGACGCTATAAGGGAAACAGAAACAAATCGAGGATCATTCTTGAAAATGATGAAAAAGGATAAATCGAAAAGAGCCTTTGATCGAACTTTTGTAACTGATAATGCAGATTCATTTCAGATAACCAGAGACTTGTATAGAAAGAAAGGTAGAGATATTGATGCAAGTATACATGCAGGACTTGTTCATCATATACGTAGAGCCAAGCATTTCATTTATGTTGAAAGTCAATACTTTCTTGGCAACGCTCATATGTGGGACAAACATGATAGCGTCAAATGTGACAATCTCGTCGCAACAGAGATCCTTCTCAAAATTTGTCAGAAGATTGAGGCAAATGAACGGTTTGCTGTATACATTAATATCCCGATGTGGCCGGAGGGCGATCCCGAGGGGCAAACTGTTCAAGCTATTCTGTATTGGCAATTCCTTACGGTTCAGTCCATGTATAAACAGATTTCAAAAGTTCTGATGAAGAACAATAGCGACTTAAGCCCGAAAGACTATTTGAACTTTTACTGCTTGGGTAACAGAGAAATTCCTGATGGCTCTACAGCTTATGAGCCACCCAGTACTCCTGATGAAATTCTTTTGAATAAGACTAGGCGACATCAAATATACATCCATTCCAAGATGACCATAGTAGATGATGCAGTTTGCATGATTGGATCAGCAAATATCAATCAACGTTCTCTAGATGGTTCAAGAGACAGTGAAATTGTTCTTGCGTCCTATCAACCATCACATCTTGCAACATCTGAAGGAGTCCCTCATGGGGAGGTCCATGGCTTTCGATTGCATGTTTGGGAGTCTATAACAAATTCTCTTGATGATGTTTTTAAAGATCCAAGCTCTTTGGCATGCGTTCGTCGTTTGAATGAAATAGCAGAAGAGAACTGGGCCATGTACACTCAAGAGGAAAGCGTTGAGATGAATTCGCATTTACTTCCATATCCTATAGAAGTTGACAAAAGAGGAAACGTCTTCGCGAGATCCGATTTACAAGATGATTACTTTCCTGATACTAAAGCGAAAGTAACAGGGACATATTCTTCCATGCTCCCTAGTCTCTTGACAACATAATTATTGTTATATTGCTTTGAGTTTATAAGCTTCTGAAAGAATTTGAAACGTCTCGTTTATAGATTTAGAAGTCTTCATGTATTAACATTCATTTGAAAATAAAGTAAAAATCTTTATCATAAACTTGGCAGTATAATTTGAAAACTCAACACTTAATTTATGCTCGTGCTAGTTTTATCAGGTTAACACGGTTAATTCTTGTACCGGAAAAACTATGATTCTACAAGTGTCAACACTTTTTTTTTTCTGCATTAACCAGATTGTTCATGAATACAATCAATGTGATCCTCATTATCAAGCTCGAGCTGTTTAGGAGTTTGGTCTCCTTGAATCCTCTCTCCATCTAGAAGAAATCGAAGGTATGTGAATCGGACACCTTTCCGTTAAGCATATATCTGGAAGACTTTTTCCATCTTTGAAGTCTTCTTAATTTTAAAGCAAGTTTCTTCTCCAGCAGTTCGAATGAGATGTTTTAACTCGCATGAAAACAAGTCTCTAACACGAATTATTATAGTTTCGCCCCCATTAGATTCTTCGTGTTTTGATTCACCACTTTTTCCTCCTGTCACGTACTGATTGGATGCATAGGCCCTATTTTCATACCAAAATCTTTTCTGATATTGTCTTGATTGAGATGTAATGATATTCTGTTAGGGCATGCAGTAAATAATATCCCGACTTTTATAGTGGAACCGTTCGGGAGTTACATCTTCGCGTATCCTATGATCTTTTCGAAAAAATCGAATATATTTGACTTGGATACCTTTCTGTGCAGCATATTCACGGAATACGTTTTCCATCGTTTCAGTCTTCTTCATTGTAAAGGAAGTCACCTCACCAGTATTTTGCAATAATTCTTTGAAATGACATGAAATTAAGTCCCGTACACAAATAGTTATAGTCTCGTCTCTTGGGGGTGCTTTAGGCTTTGATTTACCAATAGCTACTTCTAAGTCAAAGCTGAAAAAGTCTGCTTCGAAATCTTTTGGAAGGCGGAGGTTCAGGGACATGATCATCAGAGAGAGGTGGCTTCGGTACAGTAAAATTTGAAACGATATGGCTTGGCGGAGGAAGAGAGCTTAGAGTGTCTTGATTAATGACAAGGCTGTTAAGTTCTGCTGATAGATCTGCAATTTGTCGGGATAACGAACATGATCTTGTCTCAACATGTTCGACCTTTAACTCTGACAGGATTTTTTCTTGGCTAACAAAATACTGTAGAAGTACGTCCAAATTAAATTCAAAACAAATCAATACTTCATTTTGTAGGAATGGCGAATTGGTAACGCTTCCGAATCAAACAATCAATGACTTTGTAGAATAAGCCTTCTTAACCAATGTTTTTAAATTGATTTTGACAAGGTGGAAATATTGAACTTCTTCCATCACAAGGATGTGTGTTTACAATCGGTGTGCTTTAGAGACCTTTAATTCCAACTACAATGCATTAGAGTTGAAGAAATAGATCTTTCAGCTTGCTTTAAGCGCAATTCTAAGCACAAACATCTTTTCCACTCATAAGCTTGAGAAGACGATGAGAGAAAGATAAATACAGTCCATTCCCTTCCTTTAAGTTTCTTTACAATATAAAATTATTCTTAGTAACGAGTGAAAATGGATTTGAAGTTTGTGCTTTGTTCTATATAGGACATCTAAAGCAACACACTGTTCGTTTCGGAATACACGGTTGAGCTCTTGAAAATTATTCAATAAACATGCATAAATTGCATCTAGAGTAAAAAACATTAGCATCCTCCCATCTGTTCAAGCATACAATCAATTTGATCCTGATCATCAAGCTCGAGCTGTTTGGGAGTTTGATCTCCTTGAATCCTCTCTCCATCTAGAAGAAATCGAAGAGAGGCTGCTTGAACACCTTTCCGCTGAGCATATGTCTGGAAAACTTTTTCCATCTTTGTAGTCTTCTTAATTTTAAAGTAAGTTTCTTCTCCAGTCTGCAAAATTTCATTGATATGACATGAAAACAAAGTTGCATAGTGAGTTTCGAGTTGATTGAATGATGGTTGAGTCTCAAATAGAAGACGGTGGCAAATTCATGACAAGTCAACTATTTAAGAGCATACAGGTATATATATGTACGGCAAGTAGGAGTAAAAAAGAAAGAATTGGCGCGCAGGACGGTAAAGTTACCAACGAGTGGGTAGTCTGCCTGTGTTCATAGACATGCAAATAATGCTCATACCTGGTCTCTAACGCGAATCGTTATAGGTTCGTTTCCAGTGGGTACTTCAGGCTTTGATTCGCCTCCAGCTGCTCCTGCGTCTGCCATTTTTGCGAAATAGAATGATTCTTTACGAAAATAGTTGTGATAATCTTGGATTTGCTCTAGATGCTGTGCTGCAGTGTAAAGATGGTAGTTTTGTCATTTAGCTCCTAATTGCATATTTTTTCGTAGAAAAGCTTTACATGACTATTATATGGTATGAACAATACATCTTTAATTAGATTGTAAATAAATCTGTGTAAACTGAATTCACGATGTTCTTTTGTAATCGAAATCAAAACACTCGTAAAAAAATAATGTCCCTCAAGATTTCGAATGTAAACGAAAAAAAAAAAACAGTTATTTTTATTAGAACCCTCGTTACAAAGAATATATCGTACTTAGAGTTGTCACAAACTGTTTTTCATTGTTTCCACGTGTCGCGTACAAATACTCCGTTGCACATGTATGTACTAGTATTTCACTAGAATTGCAAGGAGAAAAATTTGAATTGGGTTGCTCATTCTTTTTTGAACTTTTTCACTAGAACAACGTGGACGTTGCAATTGTCGTATGATGGTAATCAAGTTTCACATTGAGGACGATGAGAATTTTTGATTGACATCATACTTGAATTGAACGTGTGCAAATATGTGCAGAAAATGAGTCCGTAAGTATGCAATATGGTATATGTTCAAACGAAGAACGAAAATTCTGATGAAAAAAAAATGAACATGTCATGTTAAAAATTCACATTTGAAAGGCATGTTCTATTAGAAAAAGAAGGAACAAAGAACAAAGAATATCTTTAGAGAAAACAAAGTGCAGAGCTTGAGACAGTAAAATAGAAAAATTCTAGATTGGAAAATAATAATCTGAGGAAAACTGCTCTCAAAGCTTTCCTGTGATACTCATGTTGATCTCTTCTATTGATATTGTCAGACATATCAACATTCATTTTCATCAAAACTTCTGAAAGTATCTTCCTTTTTTATGCATTAAAAGTGTATTTATCTGATTGATACTTCGTATTAAAGGAAACTAAATCAAATGAGCAAGAGAATAAAAAAGCACTTATCAATGCAGAGACGAAATATTGGGAAAAGAACTTATTATCTTGCTTGTGGATCGAACGTCGATGGAAGACTTGGAATCGGCGGTGATAGCGAAGGATGTCAAACAGCTTTAAGACGTTTGGCCCCGATTACTAAAGATCCATATGTTAAGACTGGTTTTGAAAAGGAATATATTGAAACTGAAAAGGAAAAATCAACCCATTATACAGGAGAAATACCTGAAGCTTTAGCTCTATCTTGCGGACGGGCACATACACTGTGTATAGGTAAATCAAATGGCTGTATTTATGGATGGGGACCGAATGATAAAGGTCAGCTGGGACTAGGCAAAGATGATGAGTTGAAATCTCTTTTTCAGCCTACCATGATAGATATTGAGCAATATTTAGACAAGGAACACTTAGGAATACATCTGAATGATCAAAAGTTAAATAAACAAAAAGACACCAAATATTTCATCCCATCTCCATGGTCTCTATTGAAAACTCCAATAGCGACGCTAGCTTGTGGCTACAATCACTCCTTATTTATTACTTCTAAGGGAGGTCAAATATATTCATGTGGAGATAATAAATTTGGTCAACTGGGACTGAATGACACTATCAATCGACATATTCCAACTCATATATCTGCCACAACTGATGATTCATTTTTTGTTTCCGTAGCCGGTGGATTAAGTCATAGCTTAGCATTGACAATAAATGGTGAAGTATTTAGTTTTGGTAGAGGTGCAGAAGGACAGTTGGGAGATGGGATATCGGGTTTCAATCCTACTTTATCAAAACAAGGAAAAAGTTGGGGGGAAGATAGTGCTTGCCAGCTTCATAAACGTTCAATACCCGGAAGAGTTGAAGGTGAACTTCTTGATAGACCTGTTCTTTTAATAGCTGCATCGCAAGGTGGACATGGTTCTTATGCTGTTACAGCTCATGATGGATATGGTTGGAGATGGGGTGCTTTGGATAAAGAAATACCAAAAATTGCCTTCGAAGATAGTTTTGATGATATTAAAGTATATGCTCTTGATGAGGACAAAAACATGAAAACAGAACCTTTCCCTCTCCCACCCCCTCTAGGTTTTATTGCTCAAAGGGACCGAGCTGCAAGTGCACCCATAGGAGAGATAATATCAGATTTAAATGAATCTCGTGAGAATGAAGGTGAACCTCCTGAAATATCTAGGAGAAGCAGACGATCTTCATCATTTGATATTACCTCTGAATTTGTTAGAAATGCGGCTTCAACAGCCACAGCAACCTTGGCAAACCTTTCCACCAACAACGAATCACCCCCCGTCTCTCCTGGAAGCTCTTTACATTTATTTCCGGAAACCCATGCAAACAAACATGTCCAGATTTGTGATAGTAATAATGATCAATACAAACGCAACACTTCTTCAAAAGATCGTATTGTCGCGCTTGCAGCTGGGGCTAGACATCTAGTTTGCGTAACTAGATCTGGTGAAGCATATTCTATGGGTTCCAGAGGACCATATCTAGGTGCTGGACCGGCATGTCGATTACAATGGATTCATTCAGCATGTAAACTTCTTTTACCGGGTGATGTGTTGATAAACGGAGTGACCTGTGGTGAAAGACATACATTATTGAGTTCAACAGATGGGAGAATTTTTGTGTGTGGTGATGGCCGATATGGTATGCTGGGCATAGAAGGAAAAGATTTAGAACTTGCTAGCTGCGAAGATAATGCTGTGCCAAAAAGTATTCCATTGGGATCTGATACAGCAAATACCAATCAAGAAACTCCGGGTATCACCAAACCAAAGGAAAATGATCGAGTCACAGTAACCACATGTATTAGCGAGTCTAGCATTGGTTGCAGTACAATATTTCATCATTTACAAAAGCAAACTAATTCGTTTGAAGAAAAATCCAATTCCGAATCAGATAGTGTCTTATATGAAGATGATGAAGATTACTGGGGGGAAAAAGGACTTGGTCATGAATTGGAAATGGATTTTAATATGGGACATGATTCTTCACAACCCTTCGGTAAATCTAACGTAGAAGGAGAGAGTTGGAAAAATAGACTTAGTAGGGAGACAAGAAGGAGATTCAGCAGTAGCACTAAGGCTGTTGGGGGAGTTCTTTTGTCAACCGGGGGTGCAGTATTGAACGGGGTTGTATCTGCGGTGAAAAGTGGAATTCAAACAGGCGAGTCAACCAAATCGTATTCACAGAAGATTGAGAAGGAAACGAAAGTAATTTCAAAAAGTGAAAAAGATGTTAGTCATGAAGCACAGGCAACTAAACAGCTCGGATTCAACAATATTGAGCATCATCAAGATTCTTTTGATGGCCTCGTAGGAAACGCAAAGTGTCGCGTAATGCTTTCAGCAGGAAGCAGTCATAGTTGTGTTTTTTCAGTTTATGATGCCGATGAGTGAGCATGCTAATTGTAATTTTAGTGTATGGAGCGTCTATTGAATAAGAGAAAAATTTTCAAAAAGAAAGAAAATGATGCCTAATGAGGACCCTGATGTTGAAGATGCTTATTTTCATAACAATTTGATAATTTGTTTGTACAGGCTATGAATGTCATAGCATTAATGTTGATCTTATTTTTATTATGAAAATGATTGCAACAATAACTGTATTTCACTGAATCTTGAATAAACTCCTCTACACATGAAATTTCCTTCGCTATTTTCCTTTGTTTTTGTTGTGGCGTCTTGGATTTTCTTCTGTGAGAAAAATGAAGTTATGTACAACTTTCCAAACATAATTGAAACTTTTTCCTTGTAGTTTCAATACAAATAGGTTATGTGACTCCCAAAATAGGGGAGGCGAAGTCCTTTCTGCTGTGTTTGTGGAAACTTTCATGTTATACAAAGCAGAATTTTTTCTAAAAAACAATACAAGTTGTGAATTTTGAACATGCTAACTCTTACTGAATGCAATTCATTCTCATCTATAAGCCACGAGCATGAGTTCTGTAGAGATAGCTTTGCAATTGATGTCCATGCCAATAGATATGTAATCATATCTGGAGGATATCGAAAAGAAACTATTTTGAAGTCCTCCCTTATATATGATACCATCACAGGAGTAAAAATCCATTTGCCTCTCCCTCCTGTCAATAATCATATTCCTATATGCAATGGAGCAGTCATTGATAAATATTTTTACATCTTAGATTACTCTAAAGCTGTTCATCGTATTCTTATAGAGCCACCCTTTTCTCATCAACAATGGGAAGTTGTAGGAGAATGTCAGATCAGAAATAATATTTGGTCCATTGCTTCGGACGGTAAACTAATTTATATAATTGATGAAGACAATAATTTGGTATCATTTAATCCAGTCACAACAACTTACACAGATCTACCAACAATGCCAACAAAACGACATAGCTATACAACTGCTCTTCTTGATAAAAAACTTTATGTTATCGGGGGCTTTCGAGCATCGTCTTATTTATTTTCAGTTGATATCTTTAATATTGAAACAAGAAAATGGTCCAAGGGGGCTGACATCCCTCTATTGGAAAACAACAAATCAACTATGTCGTTATCTATGGAAAGAATTGGCGGGTTGGTATTCGCAAATGCAGTTGTAGTGGGAAAATGCATTCTTATTAGCGGTGGAATAATAAATAGTTTTAGAAGCTCAGAATCTTTTCTTGTCTACAACACACTGCGACAAAAATGGTCAATAAGCAAAGTAAAATTTCAAACACCATGTCATAGTCATAAATGTGTCAATATTGGAAACTCAAGAATATTAATATTTGGAGGAAAGAATATGGATGGCGATGCACTTCCGTTTTCTGTGGGATCAATAGACGTAACAGCTTTCAATATCGGAAACTGGTATGAAATTGGACATTTTATTCTATTGAGGAGGCTCTTCGAAGAGAATCGAGTAAAAATGTGCAATGATGAAAACTTCCCTAGCTTGACGGAACATCTCATGACCATAAGTATTGATATTTTCCGGCATATTTTGTTATTTTTGTTATAATCTAAGAAAAAAATATTTGACAATTCGATTCCATCATAATTATATTGAAAAATCAGAATAAGATAATTCATCTCCATCCACTATTTTAATACTTGAAGTTGTACTCAAATCTTTTGTATCCCCACTTGTCCGATTCTCGAATATTTCTTCATCATTAGCAGCTAAGAAGTTCTGGAAGTTTATATTAGAAAACTCTGCAATAGATGCAATATCAGCATCATCCTCTACTTCAAAATTCATTCCTACTAATGACAAGAAAAAATCATCATCATATTCGTCCTCACTATTATTTTCGAAAGGAAACAAGAACGCGCTTGATTCTTTTGTAGGTACTTGGTCGCAGTAATCATCTATGATTTTTTCTAATCGGTCAACATCCCTTTTCAAAGATTCTACAATTGATGCGGTGGAGGACGAAGAGGTACTCGACTTTCCATCTTCAGTGCTCATTAAGTCTTGATTATGACGGATTATGTTCCTTACTAGCCTTTTCTTTTTTTGGAGATGTTTTGAGTAAGTATCAGATTCACCTACGTCGCGTCCTATCCTTCTGTACATTTCATCCGATATCATCTGATAGTAAAAATAATTTAACCTTCTAATTTTTTGAGCTTGTTGCTGCTCTCTCTTAGTTTTTGTTTCATATAAATCATCCAATGCATCCAATCTAGCTTGTACCATGTCATTCATTATTTGCATTTTTCCTCTTTTCGATTGGAGCTTTCTCATCATTTTTGATTTTTCATCATCATAGTGACTTATACAAAACGCTGCTAATCGTTTTGCTTCAGATTTCTTTCTCTGACAAATTTCGTACATTTTGGTGAAGTCTTCATGGTTCTGCCGTCGAATTTCTTTTAAATCAATGGATTCATCCCCCCCCGTCTCTTGAAAATTGCAACTCGAAACCTTTTCATCAATTTTTTTTATACTATCTAAATCTACCTTAGTCAACTTCTCAATAAATTTAACTTGCTCTTTGAGAGTTCGGTTTTGATCTGCGAGTGATAGGTTTTCGATGGATTCGATGAGTTCCTTTCCCGATTTAACATCTATGTTTTCTTGCACTTTTTTCTTCGTCATATATGTGGGCTTTAATTGACAGTGAAAGCTTGCATTAGATTTTGTGAAGGATGAAATCAACAATGTCAACAAGACAATCCCCGGTTTTGATAACTGCTGCTTCTGAATTTAAGAACGATAAAATATTTAATTCTATAGAAATATCCTATTTATTTGGTTAATTACGATGCTACATATTCGTACAAAATGTCTCTATTTATTTTTAAAATCAAGGTTTTTTGTAGTACGTACTAACTATTTAGTTCGTCTTAAAATCATGCTGCTGGAAGTTACGAACTCTCTAGAGAGACAGAAACAACGATTGATAATAAATAAATGGAAGTAATCGTGCACAACTAGCGAACAGAACTCTATGTACTTCTTTTATCTGCTCCGTCAGCAGTCGAATTTTATTCCTTGACCGATTCATCAACGTATGTCTAAGTATACCTTAGTATTGATTTCGGTACCCGTGCTATTTATTCTTGATTCAACTACGCGCTTTCCGGTTATGTAATGCTAATAGACTTGGTCTCCTGACAAATCAGGATGAACAATCACTTTCTATTTTTTCTCAAAAGTAAAACAAAATTGGTAACAAACAAATACGAAAGGTATAAATCAGCTTCAAATCGGAATTGGTTACAATTGAATGAAACTATCCTCGACAAAATAAAATTGTGTGTTATAAGGGGATAGTTAGTAATTATTAGGGAATATCTTCGTATGACTAATATTTATTTTGTAACAATGAATGAAAATGGATGAATTTTTGGAAACACTAATAATACTGCTGTATAGTTTGTACAGTAATTTACATACTGAATAAAGTACCGTTTTCACATGTACTCGTTCTACTTAGTTTTCCCACACTTTAAACGATGAATTAGACCATTAAAAATGCTTAAACTTTCATGAGTGAGGGAGGGGACCGTTCCACTTAAAGAATACCAGCAGGTATTATATATGGGTAAACTACAGATAACGCATGTTTTAAAATATATACATCGATAATCCATTTTCGTTCGGTGAGAAACTATGGTGATGGAAGTAACAAAAGACAGTTCAACATCTTCACAACATGAAGATCAGATTGGATATGTGAATCAATTGAAACAGCGTGAGAGACAAGTGGAAATTATTGCAAAGGAATATCGAGAAGCATGTGTAAGTATCGTTTACTTTTTGAAAATGACTGAAACGCTTGAACTTTCAATTACATGAATTTATTGAATAACCTTATTACTTGTATTTTTCATTTCAACCTTACTCCATGACAATAACAACAGCAAAAAGATTCATCTATTGACCATTCATTCCTAACCAGCAAAAAGTATCATATGATTTCAGCAGCATGGATGAACAATTTTATTTCATATGCATCGTCAACAAATACCAACAAGCTTCAAAAGTCTAGAGATGTCTCAGCTATTATGGACATATCTGCGGACGAGAAAAAGAGCGAATCCATAAGTGATGATGATACTTTTATTAAAAATCCCGGCAAAATCTTTAACTCATCTCTTCTTCTCAGTTTTGACACGCAACCACAACATAGCAATCCGCAGCAACCTTCTTTGAACGATTTTGATAATGATAATACTGAGAAAGGGATGCAAGATCCACAACTAAGACCAAGTCTTTCTCACGGTAAAGAATATGCAGTTGTTGGGCCTAACGCTTGGGGAGAACTATCAACTCGTTTTGGATTCGACTACAACATTGAACGTCCAATTACAATTCTCCCAAACCAAAAGGCTGCAGTCGAAATTTATTCGAGAAATACACATGGTTCCACAGCTAGACTAGTTATATTGCCACTTGGAAGTAGATGGGATTTACCCAAAAACTTTAGGAGCAAAGAGGAAAGTACGAATGATTATTCAACAATGAATGATATGGTAAGTTTTAAACCTTGATTTTCATGAACGGGATTCTCTGGACGTATATTTTAAATATTAATTTTGTCATTACTTCTAAGTTTCCTTTCGGAAATGATGACCAAGATGAGTCCATGAATGCAGCAAAGCCAAATATTATCTCAAATCAACAGCTCGCTCTAATTCCCTTAAAAAATAGCAATAATTTCGACAAAGACATTGACAATTCACCTGCTCGAAAAAAAATTAAAAAAATGGGTCGATGTGGGTTGACGAATCTTGGAAATACCTGTTTCATGAACTCTTCTCTCCAATGCCTTGCCCATACTACTCCTCTACGAAATTACTTTTTGTCCAATGAATATAAAAAACATTTAAATAGAGACAATCCATTGGGGACTGGAGGAGAGCTTGCTGTAGAATTCTCGAATCTTCTTAACCAAATGTGGGCAAGCAGTGTGAGTACCACATCAACTTATGAACGCTACTGTACTGACAATTCTCTTGTGGTTACACCAAGAAGCTTTAAGATGACTCTAGGAAAGCACGCGTCACAATTCATTGGTTATGATCAACATGACTCACATGAACTTGCTACCTATCTTCTAGATGCATTACATGAGGATACAAATTTAATCACGAAAAAGCCATACGTCGAAAAAACAGAAAAGAAGGATAATGAAGGTGATAATGATGCTGCGGCAAGAGCATGGCTCGAATGCTTACAGAGAGACAATTCGAAAATCGTTGAAAGCTTTATGGGACAAGTCAAAAGTAGGGTCGAGTGTCCTGTTGATAATTGTGGTAGAGTCAGTACTACATTCGATCCTTACATGTATTTGTCAGTGCCAGTGAGTAAACCTGCATTTCTAATATAAAAAACGAGATCATTTTTTTTCCTTACGTTACTTTGATCTTCCAACTTTAGATACCAGGTTCCCAGGATAGGACAATAGAGCTGTTATTTGTACCTCTCCATGCGTTTAAAAAGGTTAGAAAAATTAAAGTTACTCTACCTAAATCAAGTACAATCGCTACTTTGAAAGAAAAGATTGGCGAAAAAGCTGGTGTTTTGAAAGAGAACATCGTTATTGCAGATGTATGGTACGTTTCACAATTATGTATCTTTTCTTTTCTTCTCTAGAAATCCTTTTCTAATGAAAGTAAATGATTTGTTGATTTTTTTTCACGTAGGAAAAATGAAATCTACTCAATTTATAAAGAATCAAGTGATGTAGGAATGCTCAAGACTGGAGATAAAATTTACGCCTATGAGCTGGAAGATGGAAACTTGATCCAAAAGAAGCAAATGCGTAACGAAAGCGACGTAGAAGAAGTCAAAAAACGAATCGATGATGATCAAATCATTATTGAAGTGTCATTTAATAAGGATCGTGCTAGTTATAGTCGCTACAATACATCTAGTCCAGGTACTGTTGCGTTTGCAACACCCATTCTCATGAGAATCCCCGCTTCGGAAACCGTAAGCGAATTTAGGGCCGATCTTGGTGCTAGGTTGAGTGGTATTCTAAACATCACAAGGTTTGCTCTTGAACGTCAAAGATCAATCGAGAAAGAAGTAGAAAGCAAAGAAACATGGTTAGTGTGCGAAAACTCTGAATTTCCGCCTCTTCCCTCCGTGAAAAGTAGTGAGACTAAGGAAAAAGGTTCAATTGAAGTAGTGAATGATGGGCATGATTCTAATTCGGAAGAAATGGTCATCGTTAATGATAAAAGTTCAGATGACACTATGAGCTACGTTTTTGTCAACGATGAAAACAAACCAAAAGGAAATGATAATGCCCCGATTCTCCACGAGGCTGGTGAAACCGTTGTAATGAAAAGTATTCCATTAACTTATCAAAGAAAACCTCGTATTAATAGTTACAGTACACTATCTGTGACGAAACTAGGTGAATTATCAAGGTCTGAAGCTTCTACCAGTAAATACAAATTAGCATCTCCAACGCATGAAGATGAGCAAGAGATAATGGGAGAAATGGTTGGAAGTAATGGCCGTGTCAATCTATTCTTCGAGTCATTCATGATGGATTATTTTAATGTAAAAACATGGGAAACTTTAAGTGACGAGACTGACGAAGACGAAGATGAAATGGAACCAATCAATGACAAAACAATATCTTTAAAGCAATGCATAGATTCGTTTTGTCAAAAGGAACAATTAGAAGAATCGGAGAAATGGTATTGCAATAAATGTAAAGATCATGTTAGGGCATGGAAGCAATTTCATTTATATTCCGCGGCACCTATCCTGATAATACAATTGAAAAGATTTTACTTCTCAAGTGCTTCGCATAGACGAGATAAGATAGGGACTCTCATAGATTTTCCTTTGAATGGATTGGATTTAAGAGATACAGTGATGAATTGGAGCAAAGACGAAGCACCTATCTATGATTGCTATGCAGTAAGTAACCATTATGGTGGCTTGGGCGGTGGCCATTACACAGCATATGCAAAAAACAACGGGCAGTGGTGTTATTTTAATGATAGTAGGGTCACTGAAGTAATAGACGAAAAGGAAGTTGTGTCCGAAGCGGCCTATGTATTATACTACCGCCGAAGAGATCTTGAAGACTGGGATAGAATACTTCCAGCATCGATAGGATCTTCATCGTCACTATCTACTTCACCAACTAACTCGTCTCCTATTGTTGGAGAATTATCAATAGTTTCACAAGACACTAACCTACCACGATCAATACAATCTTCATATACAAATGATTTGGAGGACGATAAAGAAATGGAAAGTGTGTCATCAAGTGCAAACGTAACGCGAGTTTCGTGTGGATCACCAATCGAATCCGTCAGCGAAGATGACGAAGATGATGTAGATGATATCAGAGCAGATGGGAATATGAGTGAAAATTCTAAAATGATTCTGTGAGGTTTGCGGAATTGTTTTGATTTCCAAAGTTGCTCTTGGACTGTTACAATATCAATACATTTTTTTGTCTCATACTATCCCATAAAGATACTTATCATATTGCTAATAGAAAAAAATTCCTCGCTATTTGAATTAATATGAGTTGCACTGAACACATTTTGAAATTTGAAACAAACGATGCAGTTTGATTTAGTCTCGCGAAATCATTTAATAGCTATTTCATACTACTTGTTCAAAATGAGGGCGATTTTCCTTTATTATCCTTATCTGCTTTACTTTTGTCTATTAGCACTAACAAATGCAGAATTGAATCTCCCCAGCAACAAAACTCACGCGAAACTGCAATCTAATCAAAAAAAAAATTCTCGAAACAATCTAGCATTTCCGTCCATGTGGTATAAACCTTCTTATTATTCAAAAATTGTTTATGGGAAACAAAATGTAGCGAGAGTAAAATCAAGCGATTATCAATATTATGCAATTGCATGGCCTCAAGACTCTATATACCAAGTTATAGATCGTGTTTTATCCAAAGGGATGTCACCTTTTCCAGGACAATCTGTGACTGTTTATCCCGACGAAATGTTAGAAGATTTGGTAGAAGAACAAGAAAAAAGAGATCGAAGCAATCCTAATGGAGATGGACATTCTCAGGCAAACTTTCTAAACTCCATTTCTTCAATATATAATCAAGATCAATACCATAGTTCGTTCAAAACTCCATTTCAATTTCATGATTATCACAATCCTTATTCTTTTTTACACTATGATACACAAATGTCCATCTGTTCAGCCATGTCCATGTTTATCATACCAAAAGTTTTGATTTTTGGAACTGGTTTAGATTCTCCATTATTTTGTAAAGCCGTTATGGATATACATCCTCTAGCTGAGATATACTTTGTGGAGGATAATGAAAAATGGGCGAAAAGAACAGAATTTGTTTTAAAAGAACTGAGTACTATCAATAATGATAATGATGATGAAAAGAAAGAACAATGTCATGTTATTCAAGTAAATTATGGAAATATTTTATTAGATAAATGGATGGATTATATTGGAAACGAAGAAGAATTGGCTGAAACAATCATTCACCAATTGCCATCCTCCATAAAAATAAACCAGAATAATCACGAAAGATTGGAATTTGATGTAATTTTAGTGGACGGCCCAAGAGGATCAGAATTGGGTCAAGGTCAACATGGTAGAATGGCATCTCTTTCAACTGCATCTAAATTATTGAGAAAGGATGGTATGGGTATACTCTTTATGGACGACTTTAATAGGCATGTGGAATTGGTATATGGTAGATATTTGTTTCGTCCTACACTAGGTAAGGAGCAGCATGTGATGGGATGGGGCAACACTCGTCAGACAGTGTTTTTTACAAAGAATAATGATTTCAAAGATTTTTTTGTGAATCCACTGAATGAAAATGTTGATGATAAAACCGTCGTGAACGACGATTTTTTACAGTTTTGGAGGAAAGCCATGTCGCTAGTAAAACAGAATCTATAACAATTTGTTTATGATTTGTATTTATTGGATTGAATCTATTTTGAAAGTGTTTCGTTGTTCAATATTTCAATATAATCCATTTTCCATGTCCTCATTGATCCATTTAGCAGCTTGTTTAGCGTAATATGTAAGGATGATATCAGCACCAGCTCTCTTGAAACAAGTGAGTGTTTCCAAAACAACGGATCTTTCATCAAGCCATCCTTTTTCACAAGCAGCCTTAATCATAGCGTATTCACCCGAGACATGGTAAGCAGCAACTGGTACGGGAGAGTAGTCTTTCAAGCGACGAATAATATCCAAGTATGGCATACCGGGTTTGACCATCATCATATCAGCTCCTTCAGCAGCATCTAATTCAGCCTCAATCAAAGCCTCACGTCCATTGGCAGGGTCTTGTTGGTAAGTTTTCTTATCTCCAAATCCTGGGTGACTGTCGAGGGCATCACGGAAGGGCCCGTAGTAAGCAGAAGCATATTTGGCAGTGTATGCCAAAATAGAAACATCGGTAAATCCCTCAGCATCCAAGGCGTCACGAAGGGCTCCAACACGTCCATCCATCATATCACTAGGGGCAACAATATCAGCTCCTGCTTTTGCTTGGCATACAGCTTGTTTGCAAAGTTGGTTGATGGTGACGTCATTCAAAATTTTTCCATCTTCTACAACTCCATCATGACCTTGATCGGAATAGGGATCCAAGGCAACATCGGTAACAACTATACTGTCGGGGTATTTCTCTTTAATCATACGGATAGCACGTGGAACAATTCCCTCAGGGTTGTAAGCTTCCACACCTAAGTTGGTTTTCAAGGCATCATCTACCTTGGGGAAAAGCACGAAGGTTTTGACGCCTTCTTCCCAGGCTTCTCCAATTTCAGCAAGCATAGAATCAAGAGAGTGACGTTCACAACCAGGCATGGAGGGTATAGAATGGTTGAAATCTTCGTCGTGGATGAAGAGGGGGTAAATGAAGTTAGATGGAAGTACAATGTTTTCACGGACCATTCCACGAATAGCACTATTTTTACGGTTACGACGAGGGCGTCTTCTCTGTATTAGGAAGTTAAGTTTTGAAGTTGTGTTTTACAAGATGCATAGGAGGTGGGTGATTTGAGGTTTGTGTGTTATATACAATTTGTAGGATTTCCACGAATTTTAGGGATGGTTCCAATACATTTTTGTTCGTGGAAATATGCAAGCAATGAAACGAGGTAGAATAAAACATCCCAGTATATCAATTTGTGAAAAATGTTCAAAAAAAGTTGACAGTTAGCATAAAGCATTTAGAAGATCATCAAAATAGAGTCTCATGAGTACATATCACTCTATCTCGTACCTGTGGGACCCAAACTTCTTCATTATTATTTCTTTGGAGAGCGGGGCTATCTCCATCGGTGGGGTCAATAACTTCGTGTTTGGCATCTCTATCAATTCCAAGCAAACTGCGGTCAATAGATCCAGCAGCAACTGGTTCTTGAGATTTTTTGGGGTCAGTTGCTACGTTTAGAGCAGTGCTTCTTCCAAAGGCGGGAGAAGTGGTAAAGGCAGTTGCGGAGCCGGCAAGAGCTGTAAGGAGGAAGGATGCAAACTTCATTTTTATATTTTTTTGCAGAAGGTTTTTTTTTTTTGAAGAATGAAAAATAATGGGGTGAAGGCGAAAACAAGAAATCTTTGCTGGAATGATGTTTGTTTGCAAATCGACCCACTAATAGAGTAGACTCCAGTACAATCCCTACCAAAATTGTTCCACGTGAAAATGGTTCTTGAGAATTTTTCACATACGAAAAAACTGTACATAAATTTTAGTATGTTATTGAACTTCAACTTCGATCAAGATTTAATGCATCAGAATGCTATTTTATGTTTTGCACCTCTCGTTTCACTCTTTACAGAACAAATCATGCCCTACTAACTAAGCCAAAAAGAAAGTGATGATGTTGTGGTTGTCTAAATAGTCTTGTATGATTGCCAAACATCTCATATTTTCTATGAATGATTTAGTGCAATATCAAACCACAATAACCATTATAATCTAGAGAGTGTTACATCCTTTCGACGGCCTCATCTCCTTGCAAATAATATACATTGGGTATATAACTTCATCATGAAGGCACTTAAAGAGACCATTGGTGTATTAACTGAAATATGAATTGATTCTTTGAACTCGCTTTCATGAAAGTACTTAGTTTCGATTGGAGATATTCAGGGACCTTTCCTATTGTATAAAGCTAGGTTTAATAATGAAAGTTCACAGTTGTATGACCTTATATTAATAGGAAATTCAAGTTCATGTTCAACTCTATTGTGTTATTTTGATCTATGCATATTATGACTTGCAGTTTCACTGATATCAGTATGATTTGTTTGACTTTAGAAAAATTGCACTAGTGTTGATAATATTACATAAAGGCATTGTCTATTGTCAAGGTTTTCTTCAAGATGAGCTTTCTTTTTTGGGTGGAGAAAATCTCATCCATTTATCAACATCCTCTTTTCCAAACCTATATCCCATATAGTAAGCTTTCTTTTTAGTGAATGCTCTTAGTGATTCAATGTCTTTGTTTTCGTTTTTTTCTTCACTTTTTTGAGGACCATACAATAATCTACGAGCCTTTTCTCCTTGATTCCAAATCTCTTGTTCTCGTTGTTGCAACAATGTGGCTTGGGTTTCTAAGGATTGGAATTTTTCTACAATATCAGAAGCCGAAAAATAGCGCGCTTCTCTTCGATATGTAATTCCATCATCTGTATCTTGAGAACATATCGTCTCATATAATTGTTCTATTGACTTTTGAAAGCATAATAGTTTTGGATCGTTGCTTAATTTCTTGCTTTGATTGTTAGGATTGGTCTTAGTGGTTACTTTTGATGTGTTTGTTATCGGGGAAGGTTTTTTCATTGATGCATCTGTATCATCTGAGTCAGATGAAATTTTTTCTAAATTAATTTTAGAAGATGCATCTGTCAACCTCTCCTTCTGATTTTCGAATCGACTCTACAAATAGATAATGCAATAAGTAAAGTTGATTATTGAACTTCAATTACATCATTAGATAAACCGACATTACCTTTTTATAATGTTGTTTCAACACGTACCTTCTGAACAATTCTATGCAAATCACTATTTTTTGGAGGAAGACTAGTTTTGACCCGTAAACTATTCAATATTTGTAATGCTTCCCTAGCTGAAACTTTTGGAACGTGTACAGAAAGATTTTCATCATAGTCCTCCATCATGTCATTCGTTTTGTATGAGTTAGGATGAATATATTTGGCATTTTTCATTTGATAATAAGCTTGCTCTGCTTGATACTGAAAATAATTATTTAAAGCAACACTTCCTATTGTTTTCCCTATGGGCAAGTCGTCCCATGATTCATCCCATTGTGTGTGGTAATATTTCGTTGTATCATCTGAATGTTTTGGGCGTGTTTGATTTATGGAAGTGGAACTCGCATGAGATTTTTGCGATTGAGAAGACGTAGGAATGGCCCTTCGGTGTTGTAAATCTTTTTGATTTGATTTATTAGAGGGAGTTGATATTTTATCATTTTTCTGATTTTTAAGACGAGAATTTTTGGGTGTTTCAGGTGTATGATTGAATTTTGAAGAGACGAACTTAGGTGTTGCATCACTGTCTGGTGAGGAGTAAGAATATGAATGAGATGATTTAGAAGGAGAAAGCGAGTGATAATGTGTTGGAGAGGATGTTTTTTGACGTTTCCTGGGTTTCATTGACGAGCTTGTGCTATTTAAGTTTGGTGGAAGTGGTGGACGCCCTATAGAGTTCACAGCATTGTCACGTGCAGCAAAGCTTTCATTTGTTGACGTTTCTATATTTTTGTTTGTGGAAGATAAAGATCCAAGAAGTAACGCAGCATATTTTTCCTCGTTGGCATCACTTGTGCCATTTCCTGTTATTTTATTCGAGTGTTGCATCGACTCAGTATGGATCTGATTTGAAGCCAAGGCAACAGCATGAAATAAACTGGACATTTCTTGATTTTCTGCCCGGTCAATCTTACGTGTGGGCGTGGTTAATTCACCTAGTGTGCTGACTATTTCTTGAGTAGAATCATGAGGAGGTTTTGTTTCTACAGATTTTTTAGGTTGAAATGACGACATCTCTCTTCGTTTTCTGACGCTTCAAAGCATGAACTCATATATTTTTGCAATTCTAGCCTAAAGAGGATTATGTTTCCATTCTTTACAATCCTACGCCTTTTCGGTTTTGACGTTGGTCAATTCTGCTGTTTTGCATCTCTATCACAACGGGAATGAAAAAACGGCTTTTTAATCACAGCATCAGCTTCATGAAAATATGGCCTGAAAGGCCTAAAATTGGTTCAGGTCCCAAAGAAACATAAACCGCCTATGATATGGCCTAAAAGCAATGACATCACAAAGATGTTTATTGGATGGCAGATATTTATCAAAGCGACGGTAAAAAATAATGGACGTATAGACTTTCATATCATTTAACGTACGACTAAATACAATTTTTCTAGATTGAGGTACGGTAAGGCCAATACGGTCAAAGATGAAGACATCAAATTCTGGAAACAAAGAACAAAAATCAATATTTGATTCCAAAAGTTGACACAAATTTATAATCCTCATTTAGCGCCCTTTTTCGTTCTCATAAAGCTAATCATTCCACTTCCATTGAACAATGAAGCAATATAATCCGGATTCACTGGAGGTAATTCTTGCAAAGGCGAGAGCCATCTGCACAATCAATATTGAAAGTCTAGAATTCATCCAATCAAGAAAAGATGAGCAAGTAATTACCCATCGAAAATACTTGTTGCAACCAAAACATAATGAATCGAGTATCTGTCAAAAAACCTCACCAAATAACAATGAGTTTGAATTTGTATGGCAAGATACTAAAAAAGATATCATAGATATTATTAAAAAGTGGAAATGGGAAGATGAACCACTGATGAAGGAAACCATTGTTTTTGACGGATACGTTGATATTCAAGTTAAGTCATTTGATCATTTGCAACGTGCTCAGCAAGAATACAAAAGATTGGTTGAAAAATATTGTAGGCTATTAAAGGATGGACCTGAGTCGTGCAAAGCTGCCAAAATATTACTAAAAAATATGGAACAACTACAATTGAATATTGGAAAGATCCACGAGCAAACAATTGATATAAACGCACATGAAGATGATCAAGTTCAAAGTGATTTGAAACTGATTTCAGAAAAAATGCAAAAGCTTGCATTTCGTGGTATTAGCTTTGAAGCGTTTCTTTTTCATACCGGTTGTGCAGAAGATGAAAACAAACATGAGATTTATCCTAATTTTGATAATATGAGCACTTTACATATTCAACATACATTGAACGCACATTCAGATCATAAAGTACATTGTCTTCACTTTTACTCTCATAATGATAGAGAATATTTGGCTAGCTCAAGTGCAAAATATTTTGCTAGTGATAGCGATGACTATGACATTAAACTTTGGGATATAGACGATTACTCTAACGTAGGCACACTCAATGGTCATGGAGGTCTTGTGAATACAATGGAATTTTATGACCATAGTGGTTCGTTGATGCTATCAAGTGGAAGTGAAGATAACACCATAAAAATTTGGAATCTATCCACAAATTCATTGGTAAAAACATTGACCAATCAAAGAAGTGAAGTACGTTCATTGAAAAGATATAAAAGTGAAGGCAAAGCATATCTGATAAGTGGATGTCGAGCTGGAACGTTGAAGATATGGGATATTCAAAGTGATTATTGCTTAGTGGATACATTAAAGTGTGGAGTTGGTAGAATAAATTGTATCGAAGTTTTCTACCGTGACGAAAAACCGTATGTTGCTGTAGGAGGCGAATCAGGCCTATCAATATGGTCTTTGAATGATTTTGAAGAAGAGTTTCGGCAAAATTATAATGTTAGTCAAATGGCTGTAATCCATCATTCTAGTAATTTGACTTTGGCATGTACTGATTGCGGAGAAGACGACCAGATAACATTGTGGAATCTAGAGAGCCATTCTCTTATCCATTCACATTCTTGCGATCATGGATGGCCATTGTCACTGCAATGGATATTTTCCGATGGCAACATGTGTTTGTTAATATCTTATTCACAAAGGATTGAGTTATTTGACCTCGAGCAAAAGTCTATCAAATCAACCATCGAAACTAAAGGGTATTCATTGTTATCGTCGGTTGCTGCGACAGAATCATATGGCACCGCAATACTGGCAACTGGGCGGGGCGGCGAGATTAGCATATGGTCAGAATGAGGTGTTTCCTTTATCTATAGGAATAACATCACTGAGTAGAATAAAGTTGCAATTTTTTATACACTATTGAAATGATAAGGGCAGCAATTATTATCAACGGCAGATCATGAAATAGTTTGGACACTGTTGTTATCAGAAAATATTCCCCATTGTGCATTAATGCAAAATAAAATCAATTTTGTGTAACCTTTCATTTGACCAAAAATTAATCTTTGCTGAAGTTTTTTGAGATGACAGAGACTACTTTGCATATTTTGCTAGCACTCGAAGTGATAGTTAGGTATCAGAATAACGTGACGATAAATAGAATTCTCAGAATAGAGTTGTGGATGTGATAAAAACAAGTGACTTATATTTCGATCTATATTAAATGTGATAGAGAGAATCAATTCTGAGTATACAGTATGGTTCACCAAACTTGTCTAGAATTCAACAGATTTAGAAATAATAATAATCAAAGGTCATTTGTGATATCTTAATAATAGCGTTTTTACTTTACATGTATCCCCGTCCTCTTCCACGTCCTCGACCCATCGAAGGAAAGATACGAGATAAGCCTTTTCCATTGCCTTTATTGCCTGCCGTTTCACTAGCACTCATACCTACATCTTGCATAGAAAACTTGAAATAATTTTGACCTCCTCCTCTACCTCCTCTACCTCCCCTTCCTCCTCTACCACCTCTACCTCCTCTTCCTCCTCTACCACCAGCATTATCTCTTGATCTTTTAAATGATGACCCATCTTTAAAATCTGATTTTCTTTTCTCACTTTTATGATCTAATGATTCTGGCCCTTCTACAGCCACTCTTCCAATAATATGTGTCAAATAAGCACTTGGATTCTCCATATGTTTCCCTCTTGCTTCGACATATTGAGCTAAGGCTGTCTCGACAGTGGAAGCAGAATGACGTTGACATAATTGGATCACACCGCCATCCAATTCACCCTCCTGCAAATCGCCCTTTTCCTGATAGTCCTGTAAAATTTGCTGTATAGTATCTTTTAAATATTCCTCTTGTTCCTTTCGATATTCTTGAATTTTTTGTTTGGATTTGTGTTTACCACCCCCAGAACTTCGTTCCACGTTAATCCTGCGACCATCTAAATGAGTATGATGAAGTTTGAGGCATTCGTACAATAATTCCGGTGTTGTAGTTTCCACAAAGGCCATACCCTTGCTTTTCTTATGTTGGTCTGTGAGTAGACGAATACAGAATGACTTAGATGAGATTTCTTCCGATCCTAATTCTGTTTGAAAATGTTGAAAGAGACTTTCTTGGGTGGTGGTGAAGGATAATTGACCAATGAATAAAATGTAAGGTCCATGTGTCGATCCTTTTTTCTTGGAATCTTTATCCTGTGGATGATGATTAGTTAGTTGCTGTTGTTGAAGTGGTGAGGGAAGTTCTTCTTTGAGAGATTCCACAAGTTGCAATAATTCTTCTAGGGGACAGTTGGCTTTTTCTACTGCAATGGCTTGAGCACGCTTTTTGGCAGATCGACGTTCTTTGGATAAGAGTTTATCATTTTGTTCTATTTTTTGTAGTTCTATTTTCAATTCTTTGGCAACTTGAAGTTTGGGATCTATGTTTTTGATGTTTTTGATATTTTTGATATTTTTGATATTTTTAGAACTTGCATCAGTTTGAATATTATTTTTAGTACCAGTATTAGTATCAGTATCAGTATCAGTTGGTGGTTTAGTGGTGTTGGAGGAGTCTTCGATGGGGGTGGGAGGTGTGTAGGTTTCCCCTCGAGTTGCTGCTCTTTGTTGCAACCGACGGATTTGTGCAGCTGATTTTTTCCCCATTCCTGAAAGCAATAGATACAGAGTATCGATAACTTATAATTGTAAAGTAGATCTTGGAGTTGCTTCGTTGGAAGTGAAGAAACAATTTATGTCAATGAAGAAAAAATAACTGAAAATGTTGTATGAGTGGTTTTTAATAAATAAAAGAAATTTTTTTTTTTTCTGCGATAGATTGATG
>Ga0209092_10001100_pt1 | contig 27116 bp, 26 predicted proteins | sample FraStrMetagenome_FD_187446 | JGI IMG/M metagenome (GOLD analysis project Ga0209092, IMG submission 187446) | Marine eukaryotic phytoplankton communities from Arctic Ocean - Fram Strait ARC3M Metagenome (SPAdes) (version 2) | ecosystem: Environmental > Aquatic > Marine > Oceanic | place: Fram...
TTTGATATTTCTTGCACAAAACTCCTTTTGCCAAAACTCTACGAAGAAAATGCTAAAATCTTGCGTAAAATCGATTGGGCCAAGAAATGAGGCCAAGCCACTGCATTATGTCGAAATCTAGTATCTGCTGATGTAGGGCCTCTCTAGAGAGTGGCAATCAAGTACATTTCATCTTACTATTTGCACTATTAACAAAGAGAGGGAATAGAACATATGCACATATATTATCGGGACTCATTCTTTAATTAAAAATGGAATCGATCCTAAAAAAGCTACCTTACACATGATATTACTCTTCCCAACCACATATTAAAAATTCAGTACCAATAATAAATTCAACCTCTTTGAATCACACATTTGATTCAACGGATTTCTTTTCCCGATATATTTACAACTTCATATTTTTGAATACTTATCAAGCTTCGCACGAATCAACTAGTCACAGTTTTGAATTAGATATCATTGTCGTGTTCGCCTTGGAAACAAAAATGTACTTTGAAACCATCATTGGCAAATAATCATCTTCATTTTTCAACGCTATTATTATTTTGAGCTTAGCGCTCTTTCAGAAAAAATATCTTAAAAATGCGCCTTCTTCTTGCAATATCTTTTTTGCAATGCATCATACCGTTCACATCAGCACAATCGAAACCGAATCTACTCTTCATCATGACAGATCAGCAACGTTTTGATGCTATTGGACTCGTCCAGGAAGAGTTAGCTCGCTATGATGGAAAATTAAAAGTGCGAACTCCTAACTTAGATCGACTCTTCCGCCAGGGTGCTTATTTCAAGAATGCATATTGCCATTCTCCTGTTTGTGGTCCGGCTCGAGGAGCATTACGGACGGGCTGTACTCTGGAACGTACAGGGCTTCAAGCTAATAAATCAGAGGAGAAAGAAGTATATGAAAAGATTAAATTGTTTGAAAATAAAGTGACAAACAGTGTCTCATTAGATCAGACACTAGCTGATGAAATGGGGTACCAAGTAGAATATTATGGAAAGTGGCATTTGCCAGATTTTTATCACTTCAATAAAAGCAGGTTCAATCAAGTTACAAATGCAGTCACATACAACGATTACGACTTTGAAACGAAACGTTTTAAATTATCAACAAATGAAGCATGGGTACTAAAACTCAGGAGATACCTTAAATATGATGAATCGCAAGGGAATATCAAAAGGGAATTCAGGCCCGGAGATCAACTAGATACCTATTCCAGATTTCCATACACTCCAATCAGGCTAGATGCTCGATATGGTCTGCCAACAGATACTGACATTGATAACACAGGCCGTTTTCCACAATTAGATGGTAGAAAATCACAACCCAATATTAAAGGACCTTATTCGTTGGGAAAAGACTATACGGCAATTGCTTACAATGGGAAAATAGCTGTGAAAGCATTAGATAGATTAGCAAGAAGTAGTAAGCCCTTTGCTTTGACTGTCAGCTTTCACAATCCACATGCACCAATGCTTCCTACTAAGGAACATCTTAAATATTACTGGGACAATAGAGATAAAATATTCATCACTCCTAATCTAAATGATGACATGTCAAATTCAGCTTATTCCAATGACAAGTATCGAGACATTGGATACAAAGATGCCAACAAGTTGAAGGAATGGATAGCCTTATATTATGCTATGATTGAGGAAATCGATGATTATGTGGGACAAATGTTTGATACGTTGGAAAAACATGGTAAATCCCGTAATACTTTGATAGTTTTCACTTCCGATCACGGTGAAATGTTGGGTTCCCATGCCATGCGAGAAAAAAATGTCTTTTATGAAGAATCGGTACGCATTCCTCTCGCCATTTCGTTCCCAGGTATCATACCAAAAACAATTGTAGATACACCTGTTGGTCACTTGGATATATACGCAACAATTTTAGATTATCTTGGTGGTGGAGTTTATGATGATAGTGATGGCACTAGTCTTCGTCGTTTTATTGATAAAACGAGTGTTAATGATAAACATGATGAAAGATTTGTTGTGGCTGAATGGGATTTTCGAAAGCCAGTTTCTGCAAACAGCCTTGATAGAAGTCTTGGGAGTGAAACTAACTTCATGGTACTCAAAGGAAATTATAAATTGATGATGACTAAACTATCGGGGGCATCTCGATTAGATATGATGTATGATTTTCACAGTGATCCTTATGAAGTAAACAATTTAGTTGGAAGGAACGGTGCAACTGCCTCTGATGAGGTTATAGGGAAAGCTGAGCATCTCAAATGCTTGCTTGTAGAATGGATGGAGAGGATGGACGGAACAGCGGGCTACTATTCAAAATCGTTTGTGACAGATTCTACGCTCGGTCCATACACGGATGGTATAAAATCAAGCGAAGGTGACATTAAAGAAATAAGCAATCGACGTCAGTGGAGAGGTATGAATTTCTGGATAAGTGACAAAGAAGTTGCTTTTGATTTACCTGTGTGGAAAAATAACCAGTTTGTTCAAAGCGAGTACATTTATTTTGGACGGACAACCGCAGGAATGACAACCATAGAAAACATTGAAATTAAGGGAACCAATGCCGATCTCTTTACAATTGATACTGCCCCCTCGCTATTATTAACAGGAAGGTGTGCAAGTTTGAAGGTTACATATACAGCCCCATTTTCTGTTAATGAAGTAGATGCATTTGTGGAAATAACGCACACTAGTGGAAATGACATTGTGAGACTCAATATGGGAAAATCTACTTCCACATTCTCTCCAACTTTTTCACAAGTTCCAACTGTATTTCCAACTACCACATCAGCACCATCTCCAACTGCTACTATATCTCATGCTCCAACTCCTTTCTTAGGTTGGAATTGGAAGTCTCTGCTCAAAATCGTTTTCTCTCTTTTTCAATTATGGTTCCAGCAAGTCAGGTCATTCCATTTTTAATCTTTGTACTAAAATAATTCATAAATTGCAATAGATAAAATTTATCATTTTACAAAAAGATCGATAAGCATCATGGATTGTTTCTTCTGTGTTTTTTGAGATTGTACAAGTTTTGTGAACATTTTCGTTCCTGAAAAATAATGAAGTAAAATCAATTGCAGCAAGTTGTCACGGTAGAACTAAGTAGAATTCAATATGATAAAACCTATCAAATAAATTTACAATTTTCAGACTAATCGTTGGTTCACGAAGTAGTTCACCCTTCCTGCTGTCTCCTTCCAACGTCAACTTAAGTTCCGTTCTGGCAAACTTCCAAACACACCCAATAATGCCTCCTAGAAAACGCATAAAAATAAAGAGAGATCCAGATGCTGTCGGTTCTAGCATAAAACCAACCTCGAAAGTCACAACTGGACGAAGTGTTGCTAGAAGTAGTAGCAGTGCAACAGCCAAGAGTGGTACATCCACTCTGGTCCAAAAACTGGAACAAGAATTTATCAGTATGTTTCAAGAACCAGTCTATAGAGATGGAATATCCAGCTCCACGCTGAAATCAAAGTTTGGAGAAAGTCGATATCCCCTTTTAGTCGGTGTGATAAACAAATTGATGAAGGCTTCGAAACTTAATATTAGTCGCCTTGGTGATGAATTGTTCTATCAATTAGTGAGTGATGATTTAGCAACTAAGCTTAGTGGATTAGATGAAACTTCGCGTATGGTATATCAATTCATTGAACGAGCTGGGAACCTAGGTATATGGACGAAAGATATTAAAACTCGCTCGAACATACATCAGCAAACTTTAAACAAGATTATCAAGGCTTTGGAAAGCAGAAAACTTGTGAAACCAGTCAAATCTGTGAACTCCAAAACGAAAAATTTATACATGCTTTATAATTTGACGCCAGCGGAAGAAATTACTGGAGGTAAGTTGGTGAAAACTGTGTGATTTCAACGCACTTGCATCGAGTACATAAATTTGGAAAGAAAAATGTGAGACTCATAATTTAGCAATCATATGACAACGTTCTTTTAGGTCCATGGTATACAGACCAACAATTTGATCATGAATTTATAAATGGTCTTCGAACATTCATCCTTCTTTGTGTAAAAAAACTGAATGGTGGAAAGGGAGTTACTCTTTCACAGATATCCGAAAAAATGAAACAGGCCAACGTGAGTCGAGTCCCACTAGGACTAGACAAAGTACAGCAGCTGGTTCAAACGTTAGCATTTGATTATTTAATTGAACAAACAGGGGTGAATCCAATCAATAATGAAGCATTATTTGTTGCAGCTAAACGAGTTACAACCATGTGTGAATTCAAATCATGGGATGTGATTGATCCAGATTTTCATTTTCGAAATATAAAATTTGAAGATGGAATTACACTAGAGGCACATGAACCGCATCATCACTCCTTGGGATAATTTAACATGGCATATTTACGGATACTTTCATTGCACATTTGCACTAAATAATATAAATAGATGACCACTTTATTTCCCACAAATTGAGTGATGAACTAATATGATTATATCAATCAAGGATTAAAATACGCCTTGCATCATTTTTACCTAATTGCCACCAACGTTGTAATTCTTCAGAAGAAGCATTAGCGCCCATAGATACTCCCATAGCTCGTATATTTTGTATAGATGGCCTTACATACATCTTGTTGGAGGTCCCAACAGATACGTCTCTCAGAAACAAGGAAAATGTTGGATCTTCTGGACTGATTCGTATTACTGTACTTGATTCATTATTACTGGAGCTTGGAGGTAGTTGGGAATAGGAGAGAGGTGATACGGGTATGATTATTTCTGTTTTATCGTTTTCATTGGGATTATTATCATTCGAGGTGGTAATGTTTTCATTTAGAATTATTGGACAAGGAGAGGCAATTCCCCCATCCACATAATAGACTCCATCTATTTCAATACCCTCTGATTCTGGATAAGATAAATTCGATTTTGGTTGATCTGATGAAGAAAAAAAACTTCTCATGGAAGGTATTTGATTCCAATGTAAGATATCCATAGGATGAAACGTAGGTGGAATTGTGCAAGATGCTTGAATGCATTGTGATATTTTCTCTACATAATCTATTTTTTCTAGATAGGTATTCTTTTCAAATTTCTCCTTTGAAAATGGGAATAGATGAAGAGAAGCATCGTTGCATTTTGTGGTCGCAATAAATAAAGTCTCATGATTGTGTAAATGGTGTTGAACATTATTTTTACATGATGAACCAATATCCGTATCGGGAAGACCTTGAAGCATTTCATTCAATAATGAAATTCCTCCTCCACGTTGTTTGATAAATCGAGATGTAAACTCTTCTATTCTATCAGGTAACAATGTAAATAAGGTAGCAGCGATAGCACCTGAACTTGATCCAGAAACGATTCGAATATTATTCCTCAAGGATGATTTTTCGATCTTGGGAGAAGATATAGTATTTGTCGTTGATGTTTGATCAAGAATATAAGAACAAACTCCAAGATGATAAGGTAGAAGATGACCTGCACCGCTAAAACTTATATGTACATCATCAAATTTTTCTTCTCTTGGAACCTTCGTTTGAAAGTAGCGATGTCTATTGGTTGGTTTCCTAAGACTTTTATGAATGAATTGAAACATAGTTTGCCTGCTTTATTCGAACGTAGCCTTGAAAGAGTCCATAAAGAAGTATTGTTAGAATGAAACAAATTCTTAAACGAATCATTTTTTCTTTGTGCGTCATTTTCATTTTGCCGTGGTTAATTGGTTCCTTTCTTCTGAATTATTTCCACGTGGATCACAACAAATTCTCGTTTTTTTAATTTGCAAGACATCCATCATCCATAACGACACATTTTTATTTTTTGGCAAAGCATCATTCATTCACAAAAATCTTAATGCGGAATCTTTGTGCTTACATAGAAAAGATCATTGCGATAGGACTGATATACAATGGGTTGTTCCGTCTATGTCCATTTGTGCTAGCATCCTCAACTGGGTCTTCCAACCCACCATTTGTGCCTAACACCAATACACATCCCTCTGACACATTCTCTGAATCAAAGATAATCGAGAGTTCAAATACTACTTCATCCATTGGCTCCATTCTAGAGAATACATCCACCACAGTCGATAAAGATGACTGGAAGAAAGATCTTCCACCATCCCTACAAAACCGAAGAACTTTATATCGTTTCTTCCTCCCAAGAACAACATCACGTCATTTACAAAAGCAACATTTGAATCCAGCAGATGGAACTTTTTCAGAAGATTATGGTTGTGAAGTGTTACTCTTAGGGACTTCTCATATCAGTTCATCTTCCTGTGATGATGTTAAGCATTTGATGAATTTTGCAAGGCCTGGTAAGTTTCAATATATTTCTTTTTTTTACCTTGAGCTAAAATGTTACATCTATCGATTAAAACAAAATATTTTTATTGCAGATTGTCTCTTTCTTGAAATATGTCCACAACGAGTTCCCATATTAGAAAAACCTATTATGAAATCCTCACCAGAACCTATCGTGAATCAACCCTACGATGATACAAGCTCCACGAAAAAAAAACACTGGTATCAATTATGGAAAAAATCATCATCATCTAAAACACCGAAACCTCCATCTCTCATGGAACAGATCCAAACCATACAATCACAATCCCCTGATATGTCTGCTACATCTGCACTATCTACAGTATTGCTCTCTCAAATTCAAGATGATTATGCAACAAAATTAAATATTACAGTTGGGGCTGAATTTCGTGAAGCCGTTCAAATGGCCATTCAACAAAATAATCCTGGGAGAGACCCATCAGAATCAATCTGTAGAGTTATACTCGGAGATCGTCCTGTCAAATTAACCTTACTGCGGACTTGGGAAAGTTTGAATATTTGGTTTAAATTCAAATTGGTGCTAGGTTTGTTGTGGAGTTGTTTACCGTTTAACCAGCCATCTGATGAAGAACTAAAAGAATGGATGGATTCTATATTATCCGATGGTGGTGATGACATTTTATCTAAAAGTATGAAAGATTTGGCCAAACAATTTCCTTCCATTGAAAGAGTTATTATTCATGAACGTGATAGATATATGTATGCCAAATTGAACCAAATCGCACGAATGGGAGCAAAGCGAATCGTAGCTGTTGTTGGAGCGGGTCATTGCAAAGGCATTTGTTCTCTAGTGAAATTTCAATTGGATGGGATTGAAAAGATTTATTTTCAAGATAATTTTGAGGATGTTTTGAAAGATGTCATTGAGACTAAAAGATATAAAGTCAACCAAAACGATGATGACCCGGGAGAAATACAAGAGTTGCTTACTGATGTCATTGAATTGAATATTCAGCAACCAGTGAATTTACCGTACCCATATGCTGATCATTTACCAACTGATTTTGTGGACATCAGCAGAAAATAAAATATTTCTCAAAGAGTTAAAATAGGAACCAAAGTACCCAAAGAGTATTCCCATATTTTTCTTCTTCTGTGGAGGAATGATTTTCATTTGTTCAACTTTGTAACTTCAAATTAAATAGAACAGCGAATATAAACTAATTTAGAAGTTCATTCGACTGTATCATGAGTGTTTAAATTGTAATCCTGGGCGTATTTTACAATCTGCTGCTTTTTCTTAATGAATCGAATGAAATTCATCTTCGTCATGAAAATCTTAGATGTACAATATTGGTACGGGCCCGACTTGATTGGTAATGACTTCTGGTGTCCAACTTCTCGGATTCACCAGAAAATACAATCTTGATTTTTATCTACACGCTGAACTATCGAAAGGATGAAACTTCTACCTACACGCAAATTCAGTATTGTTAGTCAGTAGCTTACATTATCAACTTCCCAAAAAAGTTTCGATCCAGCACATACGAAAATTCGAATCTACAGTAGCGATGTACCATACGTACTGTTGTTGGTCTGATCTATTTTCAATTTGGGACATGGAAGTTTGAATGAATCTTCTTAAGAAATGGTGATAGGTAGATACTTTAATGAAATATGAAATACGGACAGCATCTAAAAGATAACATAGCCCCACAATATGGGGAGGGTCCTTACTTGCAGTATCGCCGCTTAGATGATATAATCCGCGAAATCAGTGCAGAAAACTCTCAAAGGTGAGACTTGAGTGAATGAAAATGGAAAAAATAAGTGTTGATCGAGTCCCATGCTTTATTGCGAATCTGTGATAATAGGCAATTTAGGAAACTTTTACGCTGTCTTATCTTTCTGCTGATTAAGTTGATTAATTTGAATTTTCAATTCTCTCACATTTCTATCATCAAACTCGAAACGACCAGTGTAATCTCGACTAACCCTAAATTAAGTCTAAGTGTTTCTTCAAACCCAACTGATTCCAAGGGGGAAGATAATCTTGAATCTAAAGAACACTGCAATGAAGAGACTTTCTTATCCTTACTGGATCAGGAAATGATAAAAGTCGAGAGATTCACATTATCAAAGGTCACGGACCTCCGCTTGAGTCTCAGCACCCTTGAAACTTCACTTTTAAACAACGATATTGAACTTGATAAAGAGTCAGTGAAGCTAGAAGTGAGTAAAAGAATAAAAAGTAAAAAAATCTCCTGCATTATCATGAAACTAATTTCTGCTCTTTTCCTGATTCAATTCAAAGACAGAAGTTTTTGCCCAAGACTTTTTACGCTTAGAAAAATATGTCAATATTAACTTCATGGGTTTTCACAAAATTTTGAAAAAACATGATAAATATATTCCATTGAATCCTTGTAAAAGTTTTTATATAAATAGAATGCACAATCAATCCTGGGTTCGCGGTGATTATTCAGACCTAGTAGTCCGATTATCGAATATATACGCAAAAATTAGGGATGATAAGGTATCCAAGGAAGATGATGATGGTGAAACCCATAAATTTCACAGGAGGACAACCAAATATTGGGTCAAGACCGAAGATGTGAGTCGCGTAAAATATCAGGTTCTAAAACATTTGCCAGTTTTCCTACAAAAAACATCAACTGGAGAAACAGACAGTCAATTAACGAACAGTGTTTATTTGGACAATGATCATTTAGGTAAGAACAAAATTCAACAAATTTTATTATTATTGTATAGATTCGACTCAAAATCTTTTGGTGTTTCATACATTTAGAACTTTATCATAGTAGACTTGATCGAAAACCCGGATCAGTTGCACTCCGATTGCGTTGGTATGGCACAGGAGAACCTTCATTAGTGTATGTGGAACGGAAATCTCACAAAGATGATGGGACCAGTGAGAGCTCAAAAAAAGCTAGATTCACAGTTGAGGAATCAAGTATCAAAGATATTATGACCGATCAGTTTGATATTGCTAAAATTAAAAAAGAAATGGAGAACACAGACGCTCTGAGTGTTTCTCAAGTTGATGAGTGGGAGACCCTTGCGAAAAAGGTAACTCAAGTCATTGGAAGTAAGCAGCTTGTTCCAACATTGAGAACTCAGGTAAGCCTTAATAATACAAGAATTGCATGTAAATTTTCATTCTAAAAATATTTTTGCACTATCTATATTCAACATAGTATATGCGAACTGCTTTTCAAATTCCGTTTGATGCATCAGTCCGCATATCTCTTGATACAAACATAACAATGATTTCTGAAAGAGGGTACAATTTAGAGAACGGGAAAGTGTGGCATAGAAAACCATCAAATCCGCCTTCTGCAAATGAAATTAATCGTTTCCCTCATGCGGTGCTAGAAATTAAATTAGAACTGGATAATGAAGTCCTAGAAATGCCAGTGTGGGTTCAAGAGCTTCAATCATCGGGAATGCTAAACGAGATGCACAAGTTCAGCAAGTTTTTGCATGGATGTGCAACTCTTCTATCGGAAGATGTCCGAAGAGTGCCTTACTGGGTCGATGATATCAGTTTGAAAGACTCGATCATTGCATGTGGAGCTGATCGGATTTTGGCAAGAGAGGATGATTCTGAGGACGCAAGGTAAGATAGATTTTCAGAATCGTTTCCTGCCCTGGTTCACTTTAAACTTATATTTGTACATCAATTATCTGATCGCAGTATTACAAAGAGTGATTATGACCATTTACTACCTTTTGGGACCGTTGCAGACAACAAAATTAATAGGAAGATTGGATGGGTATCTTCGACAATTTCGACTATATCCCCTAGAAAAGAGATAAAAAAGAAACCAAACAACATTGTCCCGATATACGATGAAAATGACGTGGTTGAATTTGGTAAAACGTCTGTCGAGGAGGATGAAGAGGAGGAAGAGGATGACTTTGAAGATCTATATGATAATAATAGGATGAGGTCTTGGCCATGCCTCCAGTCTCTTTTTTGTCCAACTACGCTTGAGCAAACAAACTTTGCACCTTCCTCAATTCAAAAGACAGAACCAACATTATTCTTCGCAAATGAACGTTCCTTTCTTCATTGGCTGCATAATGGAGTAATACTATCATGTCTTTCATCCATAATTTTGTCCTTTTCTGGTGAAGACTCTGAACATTCACTCTGGTATGCGATAATATTGACGTTGATCTCATCAGGTTTCTGTATTTACGCATTAAACATTTTGATGTGGAGATCTGAGAGAATAAAATCTAGGATTCCAGGCCGATGGGATGACCCAAGAGGACCAATTCTTTTAGGAGGTTTTTTTATTGCAGTTTTGCTTGTTGCACTGTTTGTGAAGGTCAATAATTTCTTGAAGTTAGCTTACGAAGGTGGAATGAACCCTCAAGACGACGACTTTGATTAAAGTTACTTTTAGAGGAAACTTGCCATGTGAAGATTTTTTTGTGTGAAAAGAAATCCAGAGGCTTTGTTTCGACAATTTTGGAAATGTTTGTTTTGTGACTTAAATCGTTAAAAGAGAATCAAAAAATATTTTAGGCATATTTAAGGTGCAGGTCTTTTATTCATCACTTTCAATTCATTTTAGTTTATCTTGCAAAATCTTTTGTTTTTTCTTTTGACGATCAAATAAGCTATATTGAGTCACTCTTTGGATTGCATTCTTTGTTCAATTAATTCTTGAAACAGCAGTAATTAAGGGTAATTAGAGTATAACTCTAATTTAATCAAATTTCTCTTGTTGACCAATATAGAAAAGCGAAGTAGATTAAAAAATGAAGGGAGATATTGAAAGCAAAGATGCCCACATGTCCCAAAGATTGGTCTGATAGTGCCTTCCATAACACCCAAGTAAACACCTCTAAAATCACTAAGGGTTATAAAATTCATTAATTTAAACATCAGCTTTAGAGTGCCTTCATCCCCAGTGAAAGCAATTACTGTGATCGAGGAAACTGATCCAAGCTTACAATTTGCTAGCATTCTTGTTTGCACTAAGGCATATGGACCCCAGCCTTCGCCCATATATCCATTTAAATGTTGAGTAGGTTTGAACGTGAACATCAATGCATCCAATAAAGCTGTGCTATTCCACACACGGGGCCAGAACGCAAGTTATCTTGTGCGTTTTAGTGCGCCTGGTCGAAAGTATGCGAATCTATGTTTAGAGGAGGGATCTGATGTAACCATATCAACCGAAAATAAATACGAGAACTTCTGAACTATGTTAGTTTTACATCTTCATTTATGAAAAAGAACTAGCAGAGGTAGATGCGTCTGTACGTATTGAAAGACCTCCTTCTTTATGCCTACTTTGATGTGATGTGATGTGATGTGATGTGATGTGATGTGTTTGAGTAAATGGTAAAACTCTCAGCTTTTCTATTTATTATTGTCACTTCCACTGCTGCTTGTTGTGCCCATGAGGGAGTATAATTTGCTATAGTCAACGTATCACCAGGAAAAAATATTATAGATTACATGTTTCATCAATAAGCACACCACACCTATATTGAGCAACGCATTCTTTTTATTGTGTTACTCATCGAGCTTCGGAAGTAAAAAATCAGTGTTAACTACCATTTTCATTTGATTTTAATATTATATTTATTGAGTCGATAACAATTATAAAAAAAAAAGGGTAAATCACATAGTTTCAAAAAATCATGAAGAGGTGATTCTTTGGATCATGCAATTTTGTGCAGTGTTCTTTAAAATCAAATATTTCAAAAGCCTTATATCGATGACTTCAATAATCAAATGAGTCAAATTGTTATTAAAGGAAGTTATAGTTTTCTTTACTAAACTTCTCATGAATTCAGATTCCATCACGGATATTGCCATTGGCTCAAATGGGTGTAAATACTTCACAACAGCGTATTCATTTGGAATGCAGGAACCAAGTCATATCGAAATATGTTCGAATAAAAATATAGAGATGAATGTGGAATCATATCATGAATATCCAGTTGCTTGTATTTCTATCTCATCCCATCGTATTGGAGATCTTTGCGAGCCTTTTTCTGTGGTGTTTATTGCATCTGCTGATAACATAACTTCCTGGTTATGGTCGGTCAAAAAAGAAACCTATCAGCTGGTTTGTCAATGCCAAGTGAAATCCGATTATCAAAAACCAATAGGACTCGTTTTATCACCTTGTGAAACTGCTATAGGAATCATGAAGGAAACCAAGATTTCTATCCTAACTGTCTCCTCTAATTTTCAAATATCCTACTGGTCAAGCCTGGAGCTTCAAATGCAATCGAAATCTTCTACATCAAAATTAACTACAATTCTCTTCATAAGTGAATTCAGTACTCTCTTCCCCTTACTTCTATTTTCATCGTATGAAAATGGAATAATCTATGTTTGGAATGTACAAGATTGCGAAATTGTTTGCTCGTTTGATCTAGCGTCTACTTCAAACTCAACTAAACATGCAATAAGTTGTGCGGCTCACACAACACCAAGACAAAATCAGCAATTATTGAGTGCTAACCTAGTTGCTTTTGGCACAAATGACGGTGAGGTGCTTATATATCAATTTGGAACACATCAAAATGAAATAGACATGTTTTACTGTTGTCCGATGCTTGATGTTGACCTTGGAAAAAATATTTTACCTATGGCAATAGACTTTTTTACTCAGGATAAAAACGTTCAAAGAAGTTTGAGGTTTCCCTACTGTGCAGTTGCCACACAATTTTCTTGTGTCATCGTAGATTGTAATTCCGGTTCGTTGGTTGATTCAGAGAAAGAAAAAGAACAATGGTGAGTTAATTATTTGTCGGTTTTCTCTGGATGTTTTTCTTTCTAATTTCTCCTTTTCTCCGTCAAGTTGTCATCAAATTGTTGCTTCTAGAGCTTCTATTGCCTTCCCATATGTCCTATATTCTTCTGCTTTCTCTCCGACGATACAGAGCGAAATTGTTCGAATCAAAAATCAAACAGGAAAGGGTCCAATTCCTTGCAAAATTCAAGTTCAAGGTGGAGAATCTATTTCTCATTTCCCATTCTCAAAAGAAAGCAATATTGAGGAATTTGATAGTGAGAAAAGACTACTTTCAACAAAAGCGTTGACTGGTGCTGCTGAAGATATACCTGAGTGGTCACCTTTGAATCTCACGTTTCAATATTCTGCAAACCTTACCGAGCACGATAAAGCATCAAAGTCGAAATCAAAGAACAAAAATAAATGTAGATCGTTCACTAAACCAATGGTAAGATGATATATCCAAGCAAAAATTCGATAAATATTCATTAATGCTAATATTTTTGTTCCAGAAAAAGACAGTAAAGTCAAGTGGATATGCTGTTTATAATCCCAAGATACAACTAGGTCAAGGGCCATCTACGGCAATAAAGGAAGGAAAAATGAGAAAATCCAAATGGTCTGATCTCAAACGTGAAAGAGAGAGAAATCTATCTGTTGTAAGTTTTCAATATACATGAAAATGATGTAAAGTAGATCTTGTGTAAAGTTCACTATTGTGTCTTCTTCTTGCTAGGTGGAATATCCAATGAAATGTGCTTTGATTTTTTCGCATCAAGCTCAACATGATGATGTTCGTGATTTCAACCTTCCTCCCATTGATGCAATAGAATTTAATCCTAATGCAACATCAGTTGCGATTAGTTATCACAATAGTGATTTGCAAATTTTCAAGTTACCGTTTTCTAAAGTTGGTTGTCCATCCCAACAGTTAAACACTTGTATTACAATAGAAAATAAAGAAGAAGTCTTAAGGTCAACCATGTCCTGGTCTTCATCAGGGAAATTAATCGCAATGGGCAACAACGTGTACGATGTGTCCATGTCTTCCAAAGTGGGAGCATCATGCCCACCAAAAAGCCTCAGCTTTGAAAAGTCTAACACAAACCCCAAATTTTTCTATAGAGATAAATTTATACTGACAACGAATAAATCAACCCTCCATCTTAATGAGGTATTTTTCCCTAAAATAAATAAGAGAATGAAAGAAAATACACGATGGGATGCCTCATGTATGGCAAAGACAAAAATAGCACATTCATGGTCTCATGAACAAGCTAAACATATAACTTCATACGATGCCCTCAACTTGAGTTTGTCTCATCTAATATGCACTGCAACGAGTGACAAAAAATTGAGGATACATGATGCATGCACTGGTGGGACTGTTTGGTCAGTTCCCTTCGCAGCAGGGAAAAGGGCTGCACACTCTGTCTCCTTCCCCAGAATAAACTCTCACAATATTCAAGTTTTAGAAGATATTATACCAAGTGCAAGTATTGATCTAGTCGCTGCAGCTAGCACAGATGGCGGAGGATTACTGTCACTCTGGGACATTAGAAGTGCTTCGTCTGCTGGAATCTTTCGGGGTCATGTCAATAAACGAGAAACTTGTCGAACTACCTTCTCTCCTTGCTTAAGATACATCGCAATTGGATCCGAAGACTATGGTAGTGGTGCTGTAATTTATGATCTGAGAAAGACTGGTAAAGGTGAAGGGATTGTGGCAAAATTGCCCAATATGAATGCAAATCGTGGAGCTATAGTTGAAGTGAAATACAATCCGTTATATCCCCAGCTTATCACTGGGAGTCTAGGTGGGAAACTAAAATTTTACGACAGCAATTCAGTGTGAAGTATTCATTCAAAACAAGCACATCCGATCATTTCCATGCAATCTTTGTTTACTTTAAAATACATTCGATTACTTATACTAAGTAATGAAATGTGAGAATGAGCCTCCTTCACCAAACGTATCATGATCTGAATAGATTTGTGGAAAACCATAATACAGTCAGAAACCTAATTCAAATCCGCTCCTGCTGCATATGATGAAAATAAGAAGTTATTTGTACATATCAGAAACTTCCTGAAACGATAGCATACCAAAAAGAAGGTTTTCGCGTGTTTTCTCCCGGGTTTCATACTATCACTTTTAAATAACTTCACCCTCACGCTCTGCTGGGTCGCCAATGCTTATATTTGTCATTCTATTGCCGTCCGCATCAAAGGCTAAATCATTATCATCATATGCCATTGTAGCCTCTTGAAGTGCCATGCGTTTCTTTTTCATTCTGTAAGCTGTGACAACTCCAGCAGCAAAGGAAGCACTCAAAGTGAGAACAACGGCAAATAAACTTGCTCCATTCAGGCCAGGGGAGGAAGGAGTACGTGTATTTGACTGGAAGGAAGAATCAGCTGGCTGAGTTGAACTAGTGGCAATTTTTTTTTCAGGATCAGTACCCTCTACAAATTCACAATGTTCGCCCTCAAATCCTTTGGGACAGGTACACCCTCTGTGCAAACTAAGATGGAATTAATTTAAAAAAAATAAATAAGAGTTGAACTTGTGGCATGATTTAGACATAACATTCATAATATGAAATACTTACTCCTCAGTAAAAACAATATCTTTACAAGTACCTCCATTTACGCAAAAGGAGTTTTTCTCAATCGTCATCAGAGAACAGATTTGTTCAGCAGGATGTTCACATTCTAGACCAGCAAAGGGAGATGTGGGGTCAATAACACTACAGTCACATTTGAATCTGCGATCTTTAAATGGTTGTCCAAGCATACCGGGTCCTGTATGAAATAGCTCTTGACAAACTCCTCCATTGTAGCAACGACGCTTTTCGTCTGGGCATACCTGAACTTCACTTTCACATAAGATTCCGGTGTAACCTTCATCACATTTGCAAAATGGTTCTTTATTTGTATCAGATGCAATTTCAGAACCAGAAGGTGTGAATGGGTATAAGCAATCTCCATGAATACAGTTCAATCCGCACTGTTTATGCTCCTCACAAGTATCTCCCTGCTTATCAGTGGGGCAAATACAGTATTCACGCACTATAGAGTCACCTGATATCTGAGTATAGCAGGTACCTCCATTCATACATTTCAAAGTTGCACATTCTGAATCGGCTGTTACCACTTGAAGCAGGAAGGGTGCTAAGATCAAAATCTGTGTGACGATTGAGCGTATTTCAATCATATTTGTCGCAAAGAAGGGTATTCTAGATTAGTTCCGTGTCGAAATGTTACACAAGTGTGTCAAAGCCAAACTCGATCGTTCTCTTTTTCTGAAATAATAAATAATGAATAACTCTTTGTCAGGAATGCATGAAATAAAAGTCATTGCTACTTACGGTAACATACGACATAAAATTACTAAAATGTGGTGGAACCTAAGTGGAACCATTTTATCACGAACACATTTTCATGTGATTGCTCTAATTCATAAATTATTCTGTAATAAATAAAAGTTGTGATATACTGATTTTAGATACTCAAATGTCAATGGAGTGTCATTCCTTTACTTATACACATATTCACTTTACGGGACTTGACAAATGCTTAGCATCATTTGTCAATGATACTATGGGTGCTTCCTAAAGTTTCTTTAAATAAAACCATGAAAAGTGTGCATAAGTATTTTTACTTAGGTGAATCCAAAAAAGATGTTAAGACAAAAAATTCAAATAAGTCTACACTCTCGATGATTTGTTCACTCGTAGATTGAAATAAAGTTTTCAACGGTAACAAACAAAACAATGATGAAACTCATACAAACTTCCAGTTTGTTCCTACGTGATTTAATAAAACGCTTGACTTGTTTTGAGATATGGAGTAGCCATGTGCTTTCTCTTAAAACTCGCTGGATCCATCTTGTTGAGAGAATTTGCGATATCCCATATCAATTATTCTTGAACTAAGGTCATCCACTCCTCAACTCACGTGATGAGTTGCCCAGACAATTCTTCAAACGTAGGATTTGAATTTAGAACATATAATAAAATCATCATGAAATGTTGGGTCGGTCAATTCAGTACCTGGCTTTGTTTGAGGAGCAAATGATTACATGCAGTCAACATTGCTACAATAAAAAAGAGTTTTTCTGTCCAACTCTTGCAAAAAGTATCAGTAATTTAGGAAAAGGGAACATAACAAAACATCTATATTGGCAATATCATATAAAGATCTGTAATTTTCATTTATTCTTATAGACCCATATGATATATATATTCAATTGCATATATATGTTAAATATAATTTTGACCAAATTGAAAGGATTTGATGTATTATCAAGCAATTTTCAAAAGAATAGTCATGGGACTTTACATTATGAAATTTAATATTTTTTCTTTTCGTTTCTCTATTCTTACTACAGAAAAATACGCGCAGCAAACTCCCTCCATCATGGAGCAAAGGACAGGATGGTGCACTTTCTGCAAGGGGTGTATGTCTAAGAAAAGAAGTATGTGATGTGAGATGAATTAAAATCTTACTAATACATACATACACCTAGGTTGGCACATGGATTTTAAAGTATTGTTCGCCTATTCTCAATATATGCCCCCAAATCCTACCCTCCCACAGCTGATCACCCAGCATCTCCTGGAATTAACCTCCAGATTTGGTTGAGATCACCACATATCATGTGACTCAGCAAAGCACAAGAATCTTTCATATGATAAACCTACCAATAAAGTAGAAACAGTGTCAGCAAAGCAGGAACATTCATTTCTGTACTACCTGCCTTTTCACCATAATGATGGCATGAAATATTCTGTTTTTGAATGCAGCATTCAATGCAGAACTCCTCAACAAATATACGGGATTCAAACACACGAACAATAATCACGCGTGCCTTACATTTGATAGAACAGCTTTGCCCATCAGCTGCTCCATGTTCTGTTTTATCTGTGCTCAATTTATTGCCATTTTCAATCACTTCGATGATGGAACTTTCATTATCTCCATAATAGTAGTACGTGTTTAGTGTATATCTTTGTATACTAGGGCAAATAATCACTTTCACCTGGAACTTCGCTTTCTGTTGAACTTTTAGTGTCTAAATTCTGTTTAACTGTTTTCAAATGTTCGCATCCTGTGCCCATATGCATTTAATCCCCTGTATGACAACTCGTGAATTTTATAAGATGCATCTACCCTAGTCATGTGTAGTACATCTAAATTATTGGTCCAACACTCTTCTTAATTCATCACATCCATTTTGTTCTTGCTCTTGATAAAACCATCATGTGACGAAAAATTGTGCTTTTACTTTCATATCATTCTTTTGATTTTTTCTTTGCTTCAAAAGATGTGTCCATCACCAGGGTATTTCCTCAAGTTTTTATTTTGTCTCTAGTCTCCCCAAAATGTTCCATACATTCCCCAATTCTTTCATAAAAATGTCAACCATCATCTGTAAATATATTGTCAACGCTCACAAAAATATGTTCCTTTTGACATTTATCCATCATTGTCCCAAATTGGCACCACTAAATGGTCTTTGTGGGAAATTTTGTTTGTGTCTCCCTTAACATAAAAAACAAAAACAGCCAAAACAATGTAAGGATGTTCTGTTCTTATTTTTTATTGGAAGATTGACTTGGACATCACTCTTTGAAGAATTGGCAGTTGATTTCCGGCAACCACAATGGCATGATATATGCATTCGCCTACAGAAGGACATCTAAAAGTGATGTTCTAAATTTTCAGATACTCGAAGAACCTTGCCAAGATAAACATAAAAGTAGACGTTTCATATTTGGAGGGACCAGATGAATGCTTGATAAAATGCAATTGGAACCATCTTGAGCCAAATTTCACAGAGAAAATACCACACAATGCACCCACGTCAACAGGAACAGAAGTTCTTTTAAATAAAGTAGATGTTAAAAGTGTTAATCAACAGTGCCATTCCCAGGCAACAGGAAACAAACAAAATATTGTGCACAGGTACAGCTTTAATTTGATAATGAATTGAAGAAGAAATTCCTCCAGATATGACAACATATGTAGAAAACCAGTTTGAAAGTATTGCATATGCAATGATATACTCTGACATTTATTCACCTGATCAATTTGTCACATGCGGACTTTTGAAATTGTTGTGAGCAAAATTATAATGCTGTTTTCTTTGTTTTTTTTACACTTACAATTCGTTGACCAGAACTCACTAATTTATCTTGGACTTGTGGACTCGTGCGGCAACTTGCTCAAAAAGCGTGATAACATTGGCGACATTACCTAAAACACATCTTTTGGGAAATCTACAACTTTGTAATTACATACAAGATTATTGACCCTAATGCCGAGGACAAAAGTCATATCCTTAAGAATACGTTGAGCTAACATCATTGTGAATTCTTGACCAGAAAGATTTCTCAGATGAATTTTCAAGCTACATCTATCTTGTAGATAATGTCTTTCTATTTCTGGACGCAACATAATTTTCCACGAACCAAATCTTTTACAAACCCCAAGTGCACTACATAGCTCATCAAATTTATTCAATGTATCCTTAATCACATACATCTATGCTCCTAAGCAAAAAAAAATCATATTTTGGAATATTTTTCTATTTATTGGTTTAGGAGGCGCTTGAATTGTACGCATCAAAATTACTGGGAACTAAAATGCACACAAACAACCAAAATTCTACTATCTTACAATAAAGCGCTACCTTGAGTCCCAACATGTGGAAACTGGTAAAGGTGAGCTATATTCTTCCCTGACAAGAGTTCAAACAATTATAAACCTACTTCGACGTATCCAGACCTTCCACCCGGAAAATGGCCATCCGAGTGGACCGCAACCTGTAAGATCAAAATTATCAAAAATTAGAACAAAACTTGATGAATAAGGCAAACACAATTTTTAATTAGTGGGATTTATCCTTTGTTAATTCTTTACAAAATATCCTGGAATTTACCTCAAGGCGCAGAATTTACAGTTAACTCTTATCCAGCAATTTGATGAACAAAATTAAAGAGCGACTTTGCAGTATCTATGAGATACTTCTTTTACTACATCTCTGGCAACGGAGATCCAGACAATTGAACAAAATATTTTCGTAATTGAAGATGCTATAAACATTGTTTTTCAAAAAATGCAGAGAAGATGGCTATTCATAAACTGAATTCTCTTTGCAACTTATTCGAACTAATTCTACAAATGGAGCAAAACTGAAAAAATATAAATTAAAGCTACACCCCTCTAGCATTGAATTCGAAACGATTAGATATGGATGATATGTCGTCAAATAGAGCAGAAGGATGCTCAGTGGTGGCTATCCTAACTCTTCTGGCAGCCATATATAAATACTACCACCTAGAACAAGGAGAAGTGGAAATTTTTGTGATATTGCGGAAGCCCTTCGGAAAAAATATGACAAAAAAATGACTTACACAAAGATAGTTCAAAGAGACATGGACATAAAAATGGAAGTAAAAGGTCTCCTAAAACTGACGAATATGAAGGTCCGCTTTCAATACGTGAAGAGTCATGCAGATGACGATGATGACTTTGAATATGAACGAGCTCCACAGCCATTGACATGGATGCTGCGGCCAAAGCTTTTCTAAAGGATCCTCCAAAGGGCCTACACCCGAGTATGAAACCAAAAATGTTTTTCCATCAACAAATAGCTTTATATCTTCACAAAACCCTTATCACGGGGGATTATAAAAAAGTCACAAGAGACCAAATATGGAGAGGAGGATATTGTCTATGCTTCGGATCCCGCAAGCATACTTACAAAAAATTGATTGGGAGGGAATAGAGGTTGCGATTTATAAGTTACAGGATCAAGAGAAATCATCTAAAATGAAAATAATGCACGATTACCTACCAACTCGATGCCTACTTTCAAAGAGAAATGGTCAAAATTCTTCCTTATACCCAAACTGCCAAAAAACCTCAGAAAATGTTTTACATGTATTCCAATGTTCTCATCGTAGTGCAACATCTGCTTATAATGTAGCAATTTAAATAATTTCGCAAATCTTTGAGGAGAGCAAAAACACACATACTCATAGTCAACGCAATGGACATGTTTTCAACGCATGTCCGGAAACAATTGGTGCCAAAATATTCCCCCCCAGCACTAGGATCTAAACAAAAGATACAAACAGTGCACTATGTTTTTCTACAACAATTTTCGTTAGGTGCTCTTTCCCTTCTTCACAAAGGCTTTCTTTCCAGAAATTGGATGATCACGCAGAACATATGTGATGACAAAATATATGGCGAAAATAAAAATTTGAACTGGCTTAAAAATGTGATAAGAGCAGCGTGGACGTACTCACATGATATGTGGGTGCATCGATGTAAACAAACAACTATGAACAATAAAGATGATCCAGAAAATTGCACCAATAACAAAATTCTTTTTGCTCTTCGCCAATACCTTCGTCTCGACAGAAATGATTTATCAGTAGCAGAAAAAGAGCTCCACCTAAACATAATTCGGAGCATAAAAACAGCGCACACGCGGACGTTAGTGAGATGGTTGAAGTTGTTGAAAAATGAGCAAGAACTTACCATACGGATGAAAAGAAACGAAAGACAGATTACAGGAAGACCACAAACGATCACTCGATTTTTCTCCAGGCCATGAGCAAAAATATTTTAATGGACCATGTGTGTTTTTTATAGTTTCGTGCTAATTTTTCGCATGTGTGCAAATTTGTTATACATTTTTTTGGAGCGTGTAGACGTAGCGTAGGAGCCCTCCCTGTGTTGGCCCTAACAGCGCGTCGTAAAATAATAGATGGTAATTTCCCAAAATTTCGAAACGATTAGACAATCAAGGTTCAGAAAATTGTACAATTGCAATTTTTATGTAATTGAGCACAATCATCATGAGTAGCTTATAAACTGGATGATGACTCAAACGCAAGTTTGAACGCTATTCTTGATGAGTTGGGACGTGAAGCTTCAGTATTCGTCTTAGTACGCACCAGACATAACACGCATACCTATAACACAAGTAATTTTCTGAGATGATACTACAAGATTGACGGTGTGTACTACCACCAGTTTATCAAACCTTGGGAGCACTTCAATTATGTTTAAGCATTAACTTAGGACGCATTAAAAAAATCGCAAATACCTTGATGCTCGATTTGTCTATTCTACATACAGAATAGTTTTGCAATTGAAAAAAAAAAATACGCAACTTGGTAAACAGCCCCTCTCCATGGGAATTTGCCGTCTTTTTCAATTTTTGAAGCTTCTCGATCGATTCAATTCAACTTCAACATACCGTTGCAACCAGCTATCTTAGGGGCTTCATCGGACCTTGTTTCCTAATTCTTGACCTTATTGGCGACTTTTTAGAGAGATTTCCCCTATCTGAGCCTTCACGACCTCAAGACTTACGCATTTTCGTTCTAAGGAGCGTTATCTTGGTCTATCTCTCCATCTCTGGGGTCTATTTATATCAGGAGAACTTAAGCTACCGTTAGAGCTTTTCAGTTCTCCTGTGTGACTCCTAGATCAATTAGGACAGAGTCGGGTATTCTACAAGACCGCCATCGCCGGCGTCCATAATCTTCCCCAAGATTCGGGATCCACTTTTTCCTCTTAGATTTTCATCCAGTTCAAATTTTGGATTATCCTAGTTATTTTGCATCCAACATACAGAGATCTCTAAATAAGAGTTCGTCAACGTGGCTATATTCCCCGTAGTCATTATTAGTTACGCACCAAATTTTGGTTCAAAATTGAGAAACAGTGATTGGTCCAACACAACGTCATCTTTTCTGGATATTAGGAGTATCACTTAAGCCGTCTACGCGTCCCTTTTCGTCCGGTTTTGGAAATATACAGTTCCATCTTGCGAGGTCCAAGTCGTTAAGTACGTATTTAGGTGGATTTATTTCCCTATTTCAGAAGAAGAAGAAAAAAGCCTGAAGAGTCATAGGCAATCGTACAACCCCTAAATCAGTCACATTTTGATTCTATTTAAAGCTTTGGTGATCCCGCATAAGGTCAGGTAATAGTCACGTTTTTCCCAATCACATCTCATTTCGCCCATTGATGGATACGTTCGGAGTGGACCACTCTCTAGAATATTGGATTGATTATTTTCGCAAGTTCTTAAACGATATCCTTTTGCGCATAAACCGGCAAGAACTCGACAGACTAGTCACAAAAATTTTCTACAACTCTGACCCTATTTACTACTGTGCACCTAGGCTCTTGTGCCATACAAATATAGCCTGGAATTGTTGGATCAGACAATTCAGATCAGAGTATCCAGGGTTATTTCAGTTTCTAGAAGACAAGGGGTTTTTTCAGGCAGGCGTACATTTTCTTTTGGTCGCGCATCAACAACAAAACATCACTAGAGATAAATTGCTCACGATCGTACGGAGACACCAAATAACTAACACCTTTGGAATTATAGAACTTGCGCTTGAAATTACCATCAGCATCCTATCTCAAGACTTCTCTGATTCAGCCAATTTTTTATCCACATTTGAGAAAAATCCAGTGATTAAAGGGATAGTTTTTAATTTGGTATTCAGAATCGATCCAGCATCAAGAATATTCAATAATAGAGTAGCCACGGAATAACAAGTTAGTTTAATGTGGTTACAAAAGGAGCTGCAACAAATCTGCATCAAGGAATTTGCACTGCGACAGAAACTTGATCTGATTCAGGACAACGCATACATTGATTATAATCTAAGGCAGTTGGTTTTGCTGAGCATAGCACCAGAGCATTCTACCGAAGGAAAGTGGCATTACATAGCTCCCAGGTGCAATTCTTACTGGTACAATATAACAGGATACCTTAAAAGATTCTTCTCCGACGTCTACGATATAGTGGAGAAGACGGGATTTTTGAAAGTCGAGTCGGTCGTTTTACGGAAAGATAACTTCATAAAATTACTAGGTGATCGTATTCTTTCTTGCAAATCATTCTTGGAAATCTGCAGATCAATTACTTACTCTGGGCAATTGAGGGAACCCTTGGCGAGATCCACCACAAATAAGGATTTATTTCTCCTTTTGCAAGAAAAGTGCAAATATTCTGATCCCCCCGGAAATAAATTAATTCCACTGGGAAACAGAGTGCATTTTATTCGCTCCTGGATAGAGAAATTGGTAATAAAGAATCAAACAAACTATACTATTTCGTGTTGGAAACCGATCCCAATTTTTCCACTTAAAGAGGAACATATTACTCTGCGGAGGGATCTTTCAGAGAGTCTGAAAAAGCGTAAGGGAATTCCGGTAGTCAGTGCAAGTAAACCAGAATTTCACTTTTCGAAAATACAGGCTAAGACTGTTCGGTTATCTGAACTATTTAATAGTGACGATTCGGATAGCACTTCTTCCTCAGATTCAGTGTGGCAATCACCCTTTCAGAAAAAAGATCGGAAATACTGGACTGATTTGAATTCTAGTCAAACACCATAGGGTCGTCTTAAGTTGGTGCTAATATGTCTTCAAAACAGGACAGGGATTACTATGTGCATCTGTTCACCCCTGAATCCGATGTCACCAATACTATTGATCTTAATGCTTTCGACAATCCCATTCGAAAGGAGGAAATATTCGATGATCATGATCAGGATGAATTAGAAGGGAAAAATTGTTTTATAGACAACATGAAAGAGCTTTTTGAAAAACACGATGTAGATAAAGAAGTTAAGGGCGATACGATTTATTCCGAAGATGACAAATCGGATATGTCAATCAGCACTTCCTCATCTCGACAATCAAGGGAAGTTTCGAACACTGTCGCATCACATCATTATGAGTTTGAACCCCCATGCACCATTGGTAGCCAGCAAGGCAAGGAAAATAAGGATGGTCGGGCAACTCAAGTTTCGTTCGATGATGCCGAATCCTCTTCTCTCTGCTCGGTAGATACTATGGATTCAAAGACGAAGCGAAATTTATTGATTAATAAATCAGCGGAGATTAGGGATAGTAAAAATGCTTACTTCCATAAAGTATTGCAAAGAGTAAAGAAGGCTGAAAAGGAGGAATTACAAATTCATCATGACTTGATTGGTACACTCAATGTACAAAACAAGTACGATCATGGCACTGCAGCTAAACTTTTCTTAGAAGGTAATTTTTCTTTTTTGAGTCTTCAGGAACCTTTCGCACATCAGGAGAAAAATATGGATGCATGGAAGGCATGCCGACGGAATGAGCTTCAATCAGCTCGAATAAAGTGTTTCGAAACAAACCATCAAGTGATTCTTTTTGATGCATGGAAGTGGGGAGGCAAAATCATTGCAGACTTCGACAGTAAATTGGAAGGTCGCATAGCTTCCATTGCCTTTGAGTTTGGGAAAAATCAGAAATTGGGCATCATTTCTGTTTATGCTTTAGCGAGAGGAGGTAGTGCAAGCAAGGAGGAGGAAGAGCAGAAAAATCAACTTCGACGCACAACCGTTTTCTTGGTCAAAAAAATCCATAAATCTTGGTCGAAAAAATTCCCCAACATTCACATCATGATTTTGGGCGACATGCAGGAGACATGTACCGTTTCTGATAGGGATAACATTGGAAAAACGAGGCTGTCTAATGACAAGGATAATGGAGTAGTAGCTGCATTCAAAGATACCTACACATCCATTGTAAGAGAAAGAAATCCGAATACAACTTACGTTACAAGGTTTGGGCATAAGGGCGCTCGGGGAATAGATCACATTCTTTTTCCGGATACCCAACGTGCAAACAATTTAATTTTGAGTGCAGACGTTGACAAAGACGGTTTGGGAAATATGTATTTTGCATCGGATCATAAATTACTTCAGTGCACATATATCCGCAGGGATTCCAATAATGAGGAACAAGGTGAAGCCGTCACCAAATTTGCTTTTAATAAATTGTCTCAAATTAAAATCAAAAGGACTGGAGAGGATGGAAAGGTATTGATTTTTGATGACAATCAGTTTAAGGGGTCTTCGAAGTATAAATCGAATAAGGAACTTTACAGAAAACTTCAACTGCTGACCCAGGATAAAGCGGAGACCTCAGATTTTTTCTTATTGGATATAGAGTGCAGAATTAAGAAATTGTACAATTCTTTGTGGAAAGCAGGACAAAAGCAGAATGCATGTGGGGGAAAAAATAATTTAGTAAAGATTTCGGAGTCACATGCAGCTCAACTTTCTTTAATTCTCAATACATTTGAATTGGGAATACAAGACGTCATGACTTTTTTGGATCTAACTAGTGCATGAATCGGATTGCTTTTCTAAAGGTGCGGAGGTTCGACACACTATCAAACTGCAGAATGGGGACTTCAAACCATTCTCGAATTTACCAATTGCAACAAAGTTTCGATATCTGCGAGCACATACACAGCGAAAACGAAGGCAGTTGGAAAGCTATATACTTGAATTAGAGCATTATAGAGTAAGGAGAGACAATAATAGTCAAAATACTTTGGAATCGTTTCAAGTTAATATTAAGAAATGGAGAAATCTATTAAATACAAAGGCAATCCAGAAAAAAGCAGAGATGATTCACTCGGAATATATTCAAGAAGCCGAGGAACGAGAGGAGCATGTGTCGGCAATTCAGCATTGTTCACAATCGTCAACGAAATCTGGCAGGAAAGTACAATCTACCACATCTCGGAATTTGGAAGAGGATAACAAATTTAATTGCGTATCAGACAGCACAGTAAAATTGATTAATCTCTGGCTGGGGGAAGTTGAATGTAATCAAGGTTTTCATATTCAACAGTCTGGAAACAAATTTGAATTTTTAAAGGAAAAGGACTTTTCAAGATGGACAATTAATTGCGCAGAGTTAGATTGGGAAAAATTGATGGAGGATAGAGAGCCGGAGACGATAATATCGACCCTTGATATTTTAAAAAAGGCGCAGAAACAATTAAAAACCCTGGAGGGGAAGTTGGGTAGCGCTCAGTCCAAATACAGATCGGAAACTTTATCATTACTTGCGGCTATGCGGGTCAACGGCTTTCCAGAGCAAGGGTTTCTGGAGCTCAAGGCCAGCGGGATGGATTCCAAAACTGTAGAAATTATGACGGGCAAAGGGGTGGCCCACGCCCGGTTTGTGT
>Ga0209092_10001101_pt1 | contig 27111 bp, 16 predicted proteins | sample FraStrMetagenome_FD_187446 | JGI IMG/M metagenome (GOLD analysis project Ga0209092, IMG submission 187446) | Marine eukaryotic phytoplankton communities from Arctic Ocean - Fram Strait ARC3M Metagenome (SPAdes) (version 2) | ecosystem: Environmental > Aquatic > Marine > Oceanic | place: Fram...
CCCACATGTCCTAGGGAGATGAGCTAGTGAAACTCCGGGCCCTAGCACAGTCTACTGCCGGAGGAAACACTGTAAACTATATCAGAAACAAACAAACAAACAAACAAACAAACGTATGTGAAATTATACTTCAATACACTATTAAGAGATAAAGTTCGTCATGAATCTATCAGAACTATTCAAATAGGAATAATTCTGTACTTTCTTTTAAGAGTGTCAAATACATTTAGAAATCTTGTGGTTGATGTCAAGTTAAATTTTGAGAATATCACATATGCGAAATTATTTCTTAGGTGAAGTGTTCTTTCTTCGAGAAAAGTTTAGTCAAAAGTATGGCAACAAATAATATATCTTGCTTAAGTGTTATTGAGTATGTAGCAGCTATATGCGGCACGAATCCTTCTGTCACATTCAAGAAGTTGCAGAAAAACAAACAAACTTCGAAAGCAAGTTGAATCAAGATATTTTGAATCAAATTCTGTTGAAGTGTAAGATCAACTTCTATTGACTATATCTTCATCAGAGTAAAGAGAGGACATACTAATACTGCCAATGATCCAATTGAGAAAGAACTGGGAGAAAAGACCGTTCCGAAATCTATATTTAGCCTTGTTCACATTTTCACTGCTGCACGTAGTAAAATCAAGCAGTGTTTTGGTACAATCTCACGATAGAAAAGAAGTTGAACTTCCAGGGGATGGGCTAGAAGCTCATGTAGTAGAACAAGTTGAAAGTGCAAGCACTAATGAAGCCAAGATTCAGGCTCAAAAGCAATTTTGGAAAAGTCAAAGTAATAAAGGCGCGGGGAATGAAGATGCCTCTAATAATGTAACTGACAACATTCCATTTGTAAAGCCTTATGGAATCCATAAAAGCAAGGAACATTTTCTCCCAGAAGGGTTTCAAATATCAGCTCGCGTAATTTCTTCGCCTGAAGATGGACTCTCCTACTTTTCATCCGTAAATCCAGATTCTCCAATTAAAATCCCATATCAAGAATGTTCTTCAGTTGGAATAACCACTCCTCCGATCAGCCTAAACCATTTAAATTTCCGTCATCTTCCGCCTGCTGGTACGAATCCTGTCTGGTCCAATACTGGACCAACACCACAACTAGTAATTTGCCTACATCCTCTGCAAATTACTGTTAGTGGAAACAACGAAAAGAGAATCTTCAAGGCCGGAGAAGTAATATTGCTAGAAGATGTAATGGGTAGAGGACATAAGATGAGTGCTGTTGAGGACAGCAAATCTGAAGATGATTTGAGTGTTTTGATTTTGACCTTACCAAACCCACCCAAGCACAAAAAGCAAACATGGAACTATCATCATTCCAAAGCTACTACGAATGGTAAAAATGGAGAAGAAAACTCAAAGCAGCAAAAGCCTTGCTCGACGGAAGATTCATTGCCATATTTCATTCCATCTCTTGCATCTATTGACGCAATTGAGGAAAAACCAGAAAGACCTGATTTGGGTGCATTTATTAGGGAAGTTGGTGTTCGAAGAGCCTTGTTAACAACCACAGGGATTGCAGCATCATCTGCATTAACTTACTTTTTGGGGAAAGTAGCTCCACCAGTCCTTGCAGTCGTATTCGGAGGAGGATGTGTTGTAGTTGGGGGGACCTGTATGGTTGTTAAAGGTGGAGAAGCTCTCATGTATCAACTAGATGAGAGACAAAGGAGACGAAGTGTCGAAGAAGTTTTGTCCAAGTTGGATGAGCCAGAAGCAGAAATTGATGAAGTAGTTCTCATGACATCTTAAGTTAGATTCGATGAATTTAATTTTGGTAGTCGGTCACTACAAATTTCATTTAGCAGCTCGAGACAAAATTGTAATATGAAGAAAGTGAGATAAGATGCGTTATAATACGGTACTTTCGCGGAGGGAGCTCCTGAAATTGAACCCAAAAAGACAAATAGAAACTGACATCCGAGTTCCTGGATCCCAGTACCCAAACACCATCTTTTATAATCTCACATTGATATTTTCTGGGAATGAAGAAAAACGTCAAAACAATTATTGGAATCAAAGAAGAGAAACGCCATTGCATTACAGACCACTGATTCATGAGTTTATTGCATTCCTTGTAGGATCTTACATATCATGCATATCCTACTTTTGATTTATTCCTAGGTGTCTACTAGGCTCAATAAATTGAAATAATCGGAGTTAATTTTACCCTCTTAATACTTTTTGGTATAGCTAATTTACTTCGCAAAGAAAATATTATGGTAAATTTTCCCTTTCAAAAGCGGGCTCAGTATCACAGCCTTTGTGGAAAGCCCAGAAAAAGCTTATTTTTTAGTCTTGAGAGGTAAATCCCGAGTAATGACGAGGTGCTTTTGGTTGTAGTACATATATTTCACCTTCACCGGGTACTGTACATCTTTTCACTTTTCCATTTAGATTTTTATGAATGGCAATTTCAATATTTATATAGCTATTATATAGTTCTGTTATTCCACTTATTACTTAATTATGCATGCAATGAACTGCATGAAGTCATTTTCCTTAATCCTCAGCATCTCTTCAAAATATGCATACGGAACATCACCCCCAACTATCAACTCTACCATTAACGCACACACAAAATTTATCGTCGGTGGAGTGCCAAGTATCCCAGGTCGCTATCCATACCAAGCAGGGCTCACTATTGGAGATGATGCTGTTTATTGTGCTGCTACATTAATCGACCCTGAATGGGTATTAACAGCTGCACATTGCGATGTATTTTCTCATGTACAAATTGGCCGCTACGATATAACAGATCCCAATGAGACCTATGAAGAAATAGAGATAGCATTTCAAATGAAACACCCCGACTTTAATGAAGAAACATTGGAGAATGATGTTATGTTGATTCGGCTTCAGCATGCATCTTCCTATGACACAGTTACTTTAAATGATGGATCAGCCGAGTTAGTAAGTGGACTGGATGTAACTACAATAGGATGGGGAGCAACAAGTGAGGGCGGGGAAGGAAGTGATATTCTTCTTGAGGTTGAATTGGACCTTGTTGATCACAATTTTTGTAATGTTGCATATCAGGGTGATATATATGAAACAAGTATGATATGTGCTAGTCGTCGGGGCAAAGATTCCTGTCAAGGTGATAGTGGCGGGCCTTTGATAATAAAGGGTGCAAATAATACATCCGATATTCAAATTGGTGTTATATCCTGGGGACTAGGTTGTGCTGATTTTGGGTTTCCTGGTGTGTATGCTCTTGTTCACACATCAATGACCTTTATTGAGACTCTGACGACGTGTCAATTTCCCAATGATATGGATGTCAAAATATTTGCAAACTGTTGCAAAGTATTGTGTCAAGATGGGAATTTTTCATGTGCGAAATGGGCACCTTTTTCCATAGGGGCCATTAATCAGTTTTTATCCAATTTTTTTAGATGACATTACGACAGTGACGATAGTAGATGATCTTCTATAAAATGTATAATTCAATGGACAGTCTCTCTCCCTTGGAATTTACTGAATAGATAATTTAGAAAATGAGATGTTGAAAAACCATGAATTAAGCAAGCTATATTCATTAACATAGGAAGGAACATCAATAGAGATAACAACAAAAAATTAAATTGACTTCATTTTTCAACTTCATTCTTCATTTATTTTCTCTGTAGTAGTTCGTGTGAATATAGTGCGATAAACAGGCAAACCCTGCTTTAACACACTAACTTCCCGTTCGGTAGGAACACCAAATGGATTTTCTTCCATGTATTCTTGAACATTGTCAATCTGATCTGTATAATATTGTGGGAATTCTCGAAAGCGTTCTCTCATATCATCCAAGACTTCTTGAATATCACTTTGCAGAAATACTTGTGTACCAGCATCCATGTATTTTGCCAATACATGGATGAAATCAGCATTGACAACACGTCGTTTTTTATGTTGAGTTTTGAAATGTGGATCTGGGAATTGAATGGATACCGAATTCAATGATCCTTTTGGTAGATCGTTAGTATGATCTGATCCCGTATAATCTGTCAGAATACGATCTAAATCTACATTGGCATTGCACTGAATAAAATAGACTTGTCCTGATAGATTCCAATGGGGGGTATTGACTCGATTCATAGCATATTCAGCTACTCCAGGACGAATTTCTAGTCCTAAATAATTTCGTAGATCTTCGTTCTTTTCCTTTTTCTTCTCGTGTGTCGCCAAATCCAACAGGAAGCCTCCCTTTCCACAACCTATATCCAAATGAAGCTTTAACGTGGGATCGTCAAAGACGTCATTGGACCAGTTATCTGAGAGTTCCACAGGAGCTTGAAATTTGCGAGATAGTGGATTCACATGTTGACGAAAACGAGTCTGTTTCTTTTCCTTTAGCGGGAGTTGCGGTTGTGGTTGCGATTCTGTGGATGATTCACTTTGATCCGTCTCAGTAGAACTACTACGAAGGAGAGTCAAGAAGGGAGTTGACTGGCAGTAATACTGTTTCTGCAAATGGTTAGAGGCCAACATAGCAGAGAAAGTCCTACTTGAAATCAAATTTGGTTTTATAAATGCCATGCTGCTCATGGGATATGAAATCAGAGTCCATAAAATGACAAATGGATGATGGAAGGTTGTTGTCGCTCTCATGGAAGCCAAAAAAGAAAATCTTGCAAAAAAAAGAACAATTTTGAGACCTAATAAAATGAAAAATTACGTAGTTTCAAGGATTGCCTTCCATCCGATTTCAAATATGCCTATTCCTATCTTTCTACATACGCACAGTTGAGATTTTTGAAATCAAATGCAAATCAAATGCACCGTTGACAAGATTGACATTCGAATAAGCAGAGGAGGTCAATTTCAAATTAATAGAGCGCTTCCTAGTCATAGAATACATATCTGCACAGAACTATGAATCAAAATGAAGATATTGCTGAGAAAGCATATGCTCTCGTATCAGAGCAACTTCATGCTTGGGGAGAAGACAAAGATACCGAAATGTACGAAGAAGAGGATGTCGAATTTGATGAAGAAGACGAGGATGACTTTGATGATCAATACAGTAATGATGAAGAAGGTTATGACTATGATGATGCAATGGAACAACCTGGTAGAGAGTCTTTTGATAATTCGTATGCGTCGCCTGATAGAAGCCTCTTACTCCGTAGACGATCATCAAGTGGCGCGTATAGTCGAGATGGATCTGTTATGAGTTATGATGGAAGTGTTGAATCGCATGAATCTTCCAGTCCCTTTAAATTCACAGTCTTTCATCCTCTCTCATCCTCAAATAATGCACAAAAAGACAATGCAGACCTATTAGAATATCATGAAATCTTGTTTGCATTCCTTGCGCAAAAGGATAATCTAGCGACACAAACACAACTTGATATGGCCAATTTAAGTGTTACTGAGAATGATGACGATGTACGAATGGATGTGGAAGAGCAATTGCAACAAGGTCATCTTTCTATTGATTTGAATTATTTGAAATCCTTATCTAGGCTTTGCAAAAATAATGTGCGTGACCATTCAACGGTAGCTACTTCTACTTCTACTTCTAATCAAGTTCATTCAAGTACACGGCAAATGCAACTATGGCAACTCATTCATCTTTTACGCAAACAGGACGGACTTACAAATGCCTCCAAAAATACCAACAATGATTCCTTCCTCCTATCAACCCCTAATAATCCTACAAAATTGAAAATGCCCATTTCTTCCAAAGATATGTACTTGTCACCACCTCGAATCCTACAAAAACTCCTAAAAACTAATTTCCAGTTCCAACGACGATATCTTCTTCTTCGATGGATTTCAACTTTTCTTCTATCAAATCATCAACCCATTTATTTACCACCCAAAAGTCGAGATACCATGTGGCCTGTTTCACTTCATTCCAAGCAATTTGATATGGATCCTGATGCTCCTCTTCGAAATAGCTCTCAACAACAGGATGGAGCTATATTACCAGGCACTGATGAAGGAGATGAAATTGATTTTCTCAAAGCCTTATTACGACTATATCAAACGAATCAATTTTCAAAAGCAATTCAATTATGTGATGAGGTTGGTCAACCATGGCGTGCTTCTACATTTTTAGGCGGTTTGTTGACACAATATTTGCAAGATGATTTAAATGACACTTTGAAAGAACAGAAAGACGACGATACAGATGATTTAGAAAAAGATGACATCCAAAACAATGAAACTAATAATGATCCTACCCAAAAATGGAACCCTCACTACTTCTTATGGAAAAATCAATGTTCTAAATTAGCACAACAGGCATTGACTTTTTCGAAAGAAAGTAGGACCAAAGAGCCTCCTGCAGTACTTTACGAATCTGCATTATATTCTATTTTATCCGGTGACTTCGGTTCTGCCATCACCAATCCCCTTCTTCGCACTTGGGAAGACAGTGTTTATATTCATTTCCATGCACTTGTTCATCGTATGATGGATGAAACACTTATCCAACACTGTAATTTACAACGCACTGTTGGAAAGCGATTCCCGTTCAAAGGTTACTCTACATCCAAAAAGATCGAAACAGATTTGATAAACCGAACTTTAACTGCGTCAAATATGACAGAAGAGATCATTTTTAATTCCTTATCCACCAGTATGTATGATGATATTCGCAAGGAAAGTTTGGACAATCTTCGCGTTTTAACATCTTGTTTTATTATTGGCAAAAATGCTGTAATAGATTTTATCAAGGATTATGTTGCTGATGTAAAAAGTAATTCAGTAGAGGATTCTCAAAAGCAGACGACATCAACAGTATCTTCGTCAAATAATGAAGTATTGGAATATTTGCCGACTATTCTTCATTTAGTTCTTTTTCTTGATAACATCATGGATTCATCCGATGATATTCATGAAGCAGCGCAAGTCTTACTTTTGGAATATATGCATACGCATTTATTTCCAGTATCTTCTTTATGGAAATGTGTTGCACTCTACACGTCTTTGATATCAGATGAGAATACTCAGATTGTTGAGTACAAAAATTTCTTGAAATCTGTAAAGAAGAAAGACATCCGAAAAAATATGATGGAGCGAGCACGATCGTTACTACCAGCAAGAATGGACTTGAATGTTGTAAAGATGCTACTAGATGAGACATATGTTGCACTTAGTTCTGATGAAATGAATCAAATTAGTCTGAAAGATATGAAAACCAGAATGAACATGATTCAATGGGCACTTTTCTATCCAGAGCATCGATTTGATGCAATCTGGTACGCAAACATATTATTACGGCAATTATTACTTGAAGTACAGGGCAGCGAAGGACGCTACCTAAATCTTGCGCAGGAATTCTTGAAATCCCATTTCCCAAGGGATTCCATCAAAGTTGTACAAAAATATTATAGCAACGATGAGATGTTTATTGAAATGGATGAAGAGGAAGTGGATCTTCTCATGCAGGATATCCATTATGTTATTGAGGAGCATGAAGGTCTTTGTCTTTATGTAAACGCTAATTCAGCATATGAAAGATGGCGCTTATCCCTAATTCAAAGCATAAGTGAGATCAAAAATGTAGTCTCTTCCACATCCTTGCCCACTTATTTGCAGAAGGGCAAGAGGAATAAGCTGAATGCAGCAGAGCTTGAAATTGCTCAGCAAATGAAACGCAGGGAAATTTCTCGAAAAGTCAAAACTGCAACACATGTTGTGATCGAAGCTGCGTACAACGTTGAAATTCTGTTGGAGAAAATTCTCAAATATCCTGGTGGTTGGTTGAAACGCACGGACGTAGAAGATGAGAATCATCGAGAGGAAATGGATGAATTAAGAAAAGCATGTTTGCCAAGAACAGCATCCTTATGGCGAAAATTATGTACTGATATGGGAGATTTCATGGAATCTATTGCCTTATCGAGTGAAGGAAAATCATTATTTAAAGATGAAGAAAGAAAGGATATTTTTCAGTGTCAATATTGGTATCGTAAATGTATGTCTATAGCTACAGTAATCGCAAAAGAAGAGTATCATATTCATAAAACATTTTCGAATGAAGAGTTGAAGGAATTTTTGCTAAGCATGAGAGAAACCAACCTGAAATTATTAAAAGTTGACTACGAAGCTGATGCCGTATGATTCCTTTTGATAGCTTAAGCATGAATATACATTGAATGTTTGTTTTCGTTTCCTACAACATTATATTCATGAATCCGGCTTCTATGATGAAATATTTTATAGCTATTTTTTATTTTTCCAAAATTAACATTTTAGATTCATTTCAAGAGCATTTCAGGCCTTTTATTCTACTATCAATTCTACTTAGTTCTTATAGTAAAGAGCATTATACAATCCCAAGCCAATTTGATAATTAATATGAACATGGGAAAAGACCTTGCTAATTTACATGTAATCAAGACCTTGTGGGGAATTGACGATCCAATCTCACCAGAGTTGTTCCAATCCTTGCAGAAAGAAGGATATCATGGTGTAGAAGTGATTCGATTAGCCTGGCTAAACGATGCTGACAGAGCCAAACTCATTCAAAGCCTGAATGAATCCAAATTAGCAGTAGTCTGTCAAGTTCATACTTGTGGAGGATATCTAACTGAAAAATATGAATACATCTACTGCGAAGCCTACGACGTTGCTAAGCATAAAGAAGATTTCAAAAAGCAAATGAGAGAATGCTATGACTTGATAAATGAAGTGACAGCTGGGGGTTTCATAAATGTTCATGCAGGAGTGGATGCATGGTCAAACGAAGAAGCGATAACGTTTTTAGAATTTTGTTTAACCGAGATTCAGAATAAGTTTCCGAATATTCCTGTAACCTTTGAGACACACCGACAACGCTTATTTGGAAACCCTTTTCAAACCCGTGAACTTTTATCCTTATTACCCGCAATAGAGTCGCGTCTTGGTTCCACTCTAAAATTAAATGCAGATTTATCACATTGGTACTGCGCCTGCGAAAGAGTCTTTAATTCTAAAGAAGAAAGAGACCACTGGTGGCCTAATCTGTTGACGTCTATTTCAGAAAGGTGCCACTATATTCATGCACGATTTGGATGGGCACAGGGCCCGCAAATGGCAGATCCCTCGGCAGCCGAGTGTGAATCTGATGTAGAATTACAAAAGTCAGTATGGATGACTCTCATGAAAGCACAGCAAAAAAATAGGAGTGGTTTCGAGGTGTTTGTTTGCCCCGAGTATGGACCAGCACCTTATATGACTGTGCATCCGCATACACAGGAACCTATTGCTTCTCTGTCGAATGCAGTTTCATATACGAAAGGAGTAATTGAAGATCTTTATGAAACAGACGTAATGACAGAAAGAGGATAATTTGAAATTGTATAAGTCATGTGTTATGTAGCAGGTGAATCTAGTTAGGGTGTATCAGACTGTAAAGAAACATGAATCATCTACATTTTTGCTGTTCACAAATTCTGAAATAACTGCAAGATATTCTCATTCAACATACTATCAAGGCAAGCAATTCCAAAACAGAGATTGTGTCCATATCTGCACCATGTTTAATTGATCATCTATGTATCGAATTCAATCTCCATCAAGAATGATTAGCGAAACACTCATTAATATAGTGATAAATTTCCCACTTGTCATTTCCATTATCCTTCGGGAACACTGTCAATGACACTACACAGCTTCTTTTGGAAAATCCTCAAATTCTCCCCATTCCTCCACAGAAGTATAATTGTTCTTGTTTTCCACGTGCTTTGTCCCTTCCTCATGAGAGGACCTCTTTGCAGAAGAATTTGTCTTGTCCGAATCCCACGAATATTCTGAACGAACAAAAGGAAGAGGTTCCAAAGCACCCGAAAGCATCCAACCATTCTCTTGTGTCAGAGATTGACTCATTTCTTGAACGGAATTTGTTGTAATGGGGGAATAGATTCTAGGATTGACATGATATGGATTTTTGTTAGAAGATGAAGTCATATCATACTTTCTATCACGATTATGCGGTCGTGGAGCTCTTATAGGAGTATAATAAGCATTGGGAGCGGAAGGGACCATATGGGAACCAGGATCATACTGCCAATGCGTTGGTTGGTGGTCATAGAGAGTATTTGCGTAGGATGATGGATACTCTCGCACAAATTGGTTTCTTCTGTAAGGATGATTTCGATAAGGAATTTGTTCCGCGGGTGAAAGACTGACTTTTGAAGATTGATAAGGTGAAAAGGGAGATCGTCCAAAGTTCGTTTGTGAATTGGCCCTCTTGTGTCGGTATGGCGATGGTGTGCAAGCATGACTTTTGGTATGATCCTTCTCCATTTGATTCATAGCTCGCTTGGCAGAGAAATAAACATGTAAGAGTCTATATTCTAAGTCTTCCTTGTCATTTTTATACTTGGATTTTGAAAAGAAAAATGTTTATAAGTCCTCTTGAAGAATAAAGGTTTTTAGTACTAAATTACACTCACCACAGTCCAAAGAGCTCCTCCTTTGTTTTTCGAATATGTGGGATCGCCCTTGGGATAACAATAGCGTTGCTGGGTAACAGCTGATTGAGGAAATTGAGGGCCACTTAAGCTCCATGGACAGTCTCTTGTTTCCTTGTGTAAGGTCTCATTTACTAATGATGTTAAATTTGAAGGTATACGAGAAGGAGCGCTTTCAATGCCATGCTTGTTCTTTTTGCAAGGTCGGAGCAATACATATAATCCGTCTACACACTTTTGTTAGACATTCTAAACTCCAAAACTCAAGATATTTAAGCTCATCGTCTTACCTTTAAACTCAATAGAGGGAGGAGAGAGCTTTAAAGCGGTGGAACTGACTGGGACAATGGTGTATGGCAGATTCTCAGGAGGATATTCATTTTGTTCTAAAGATTTGAAAATGATTTTGACATCTTTTTCCGAAAGCCTTCGACTCGTTGTCATATTTGAATTTTTGGATTATATGACCACGATGGAGAATATGAAATCATTTTCAATTCGTTTTATATTCTTGTTCAATTCTGTCAAGAAATGTTTATTTTGATAAAATTGGACGGATTTTTCATTTTTTGTTGTGACAGAATTCGACAGTTTATTTAGAGAGTTGCGCACTCTAGCCTGCAACCTAGAGATCCTTTCATATATCATACCATCGTTTTTCGAAGCATTTCTCATGTCGATAATAAATGCAGAAGATCGATTGTTTTAGTTACTCAATTTTGAATCTGATATGTACTTCATTGCATTACTTGAGAATTTACCATCATTTGTGCCTTTTTTCGTACTTCATAGTCACAGATTCTTATTATCGATTCTTCTTCTCGTTATATTAAAAATAATGGACCAGCAATGTTTGCAACATCATATATTTTGACAATTTGTTGAAAGTGCCGTTTTGGACATTTCTATTTTAGTCTCAGCTCAAAAACACTATATACGGCTGGTGAAACAAAATGTGCTTTTTCAGTACATAACAGTTGGTTTTAGTACAAGAAGTAATTTTGAAGTGAATCTATATTTTTTCTTTATTTTTGCTAAATAAAACAAAAACTATGACTTTTTTTACATAATTGTTTGAATATGATTTTAATTCGCAATTACAGAAATCTTCCTCATTGAATTCTGGTCATTTCTATGCATTTCGATATGTTTGATTTTTATGTCATAAATTGGACTTGAATTACTAATACATGTTAGAGTATGTGTAGGATCCAGTTCCAGGTGGAACCATTCCAAGATGCAACTCTAAGACACAACCAATCTAAGAATAGACATAAATGAAGTTAGAACATCTTTATGCTTTACTTACCCGTTGTATTGTTAGTTCTAACTTAACAGCAGGTAATTACTTCACATACTTTGCCTCTCGGAAGCTCTCGAAAGCTCCCGGACGCATCATCTTCACCATGCCGGATAGTATCGACTCAATTGTCGACACATTCCCGCATCCCATTATGTATTCTAAATATTCTAAATATTCTAAAGATTAGCCAAAGGACCGATGTGAGATTCTTACTCTGAACAACTAATGATGCTATTGCCCTTCGTTAGGCTCGAGAACACATTATCAAAACCTTGACCAAACCTGGATTTCAATACACAGCTAGTTTCGTAATCAAATAATCTACATTACAGTCAAGAGAAATCCAGGTTTGGTCAAGGTTTTGCCAACTAATGACGAATGGTGTGACGAAGATGCGCACAATAAACTTGACCATTTTTACTCTATAAGTCTAAAATATCTGCTGGAAGGGAGAACAAAAAACTAAATAAAAAAAATTAAATATATGAAGGTGATTAAAAATAGATTTTTTTTAACAACAGTTCGGGTTCTCAAGAAGAAGATTATGAGCGACAGGTAAACATAAACTTCTTACATTGAAAGAGTATCTTTGTGTCGGAATAAAATAGCTTACCTAAATGTTTTTAATAGATGCAGATCAGAACTTTTTCAAAAATCAGTATTCAATGCACGACTGGAGACAATACATAGGCATCTTCTTCCTTACAAATCTCGGAACCTCATAAAAATATCTTTTAATTCTTTGATAACACGAAACCAAGTTGTATTTACTACAGTACTACTGCAACAAAAAAGATACCTTTTCCTTTTTCATTTATTCTCATTAATTTTACTTCATACAATTTTAGAACAATTCGAAATGATAGTCTCCAAGGCACTCCCTCTTCTTTTGCTTTCTTTAGCGAAAGCTGCCGAGCATAAGCTTCCACTCTCTGCCGCAAATGTGCACTGGGGATATTTTAGCAAAACTTTGAGTCCAGCCCTCACTATTAGCAGCGGAGATGAAGTAGAGGTGGAGATGGCAACGCATCACGGATGTGACGATTGGGATTTAATGATCGAAGGTGATCCTGGTATGGAGGATGTGTTCTTTTGGGACCACATGACTGGTGCTAACGAGCACTTTCGCGGAGCCACAGGAGGAGGCGACGGTGTACACGTTTTGACTGGCCCTATTTTCGTCGAAGGAGCAGAACCTGGTGATATGCTAAAAGTTGAAATCCTGGACCTAAAGCCTAGAAAGAATCCTAAAACAGGGAAAACTTATGGATCAAATGCCGCAGCTTGGTGGGGTTTTCAAGCCAGGGTCGATAAGGTCGATGGGACTTCTTTCAAAGCTGGACAATTCACTGGAACACCAGTAAGTTTTTAAGGGATTCATTTGCTGTCTTTTTGATTCTTTCTTTACTCACTTTATTTCGGTTTCGTGTAGGGTCAAAATGATGAAATTATCACTATTTATGAGGTGATTGAAGAAGAAGGGCAATCCTTCGCTGTTCCTCAATTTCAGTTTGGCTGGCCTACGATCACTGATCCCGAGGATACTGTAAGAGATTTTATTGCCTATCCAGGAACTTGTGTCCCTCATGATATTCATGGATGTAGCAAAGAGTATGTTCCATCTTCGTCTGTAACTGATATGGGGTGGATGAAAAAAGAAGAAATCGTCTATTACGATGATGTTTTCCCAGCAAAAATTCCAATCAATTATCACATCGGATGTATGGGATTGCCTCCTGCCTCTCACGATTTTGTTGACTCCATACCTCCGATGGTAACAGGTGGAAATCTTGATAATACAAGAGTTGCTGCTGGAACAACCATGTATTATCCTGTTCAAGTTGCAGGAGCTCTTCTAAGCATGGGAGATGCACATGCTGCACAAGGAGACAGTGAATTAGATGGAACTGGAGTGGAAACTAGTGTCACCGGTAATTTTAAAATTAGTGTTATTAAAGCTGATGATCTTTCTGAAGCGCAAAAAGTTCAAGATTTTCCGTTGGGAGAAACTCAAAGGGATTGGATTGTGCATGGGTAAGCAGAGATTTGCTGCATTATTTTCATTTATTTTACCTTTGCATCTAAAATATTTCCTCATTTCATATCTAACAAACTAGATTCACTGAGACTGACTATTTAGATACTTACTCGGAAAATCCAGGTGATATCTATGGCAATTCTGAAGTAGATGGTGCAATGTCAAATACCTATATGCAGACTAGAAAGTTCCTCATGGCGATGTACGGAATCACTGAACCTGAGGCAAATACCTTGATTACTCAAGGAGTTGATTTTGCTATAACTCAAGTTGTCGATGGTAATTGGGGAGTGCACTCGGTCATTCCGAAGGCAATGTTTGATCCTATTGATGAAGCCATGATGGAGCCTGTGGGTGTAGACGCAGCAGCTCAGAGTAGGATGGCTAACTCGGAAGAGAAGGTTGTACTTCCCTTGAATGCTGCCAATGTACATTGGGGTTACTTTAGTAAAGAGATTGATCCTGTATTAACTGTATCAAGTGGAGATGAAGTGATTGTAGAAATGGCAACACATCATGCTTGTGATGATTGGGATAAAATGGTAGCTGGTGATGAAGGTAAGTAATTTGATTATTACATTGTTATTCATTTCAAAGTTACGAACTCATTTAATTCTTCCTTTCAATTTATTTAGGTATGGAAGATATTTTCCATTGGTCCACAGAAATGCAAAATGAGGCTATGAGAGGAGCAACAGGGGGTGGGGATGGAGTACATGTTCTTACCGGGCCTATTTTTGTTGAAGATGCTGAACCTGGTGATATGATTGCTGTAGAAATTTTGGATCTTGAACTGAGAGCTAATCCAGATGGGAAAACTTTTGGTTCCAATGCAGCAGCATGGTGGGGATATCAAGCCAGGTTTCCAAAAGTCGATGGTTCTTCCTTTACCGCAGGATCTTTTACTGAAACCCCTGAAGATAATGATGAAGTCATTACGATCTATGAAATGATGACTGATGCTTCCGATGGCCAATCATATGCCGTGCCTCTTTATCAGTATCAGTGGCCGGTCTTAACTGATCCAGAGGGAAATTTGAGAGACTTCATCGCTTATCCTGGCACATGTGTTCCTCATGATCCTCATGGGTCAACTGAATCTGTTTCTTCTGATGTGCTTGATATGGGGTGGACCAAAGCAGAAGATATTGTTTATTTTGATGATGTTTTCCGAGCTAAAATTCCTATCAATATGCATATTGGCTGCATGGGTTTAGCTCCAGAATCGCGCTCATATGTTGACTCGATTCCTCCAATGCCAACTGGAGGTAACTTAGACAATCGTCGTATTGGAAAAGGAACTACCATGTATTATCCAGTAGAAGTGGCAGGAGGTTTATTGAGTATGGGTGATGCTCACGCGGCACAAGGCGATAGTGAACTAGACGGTACTGGCATAGAAACAAGTATCACTGGTACCTTCAAAATTAGTCTTATTAAAGCTGTAGACTTTGATGAAGCAATGACAGTGCAAGATTTCCCTCTTGGTGAGACCGATTCTGAGTGGATTGTTCATGTAAGTAAACCTAATAAGTCTCCAATTGATTCTAGAATGTGATGCATTCTGGTGATGTAAGTCTCATTTTATCATTGATAAATATGTTTTTGTTCCATCCTAGGGTTTCACCCACACGGACTATTTAGCAGACTTTCCTGTTGGAGAAGAAGGTGGTGTCTACGGAGACTCTGCAATCGATCCTGCAATGAAAAATACTTTCCTTCAAACGCGAAAGTGGATTATGGCAAAGTATAGCTTGAGCGAATTTGAGGCTTGGACTATCATCACACAAGCGGTAAACTTTGGTATGACTCAATTGGTAGACGGCAATTGGGGTATGCATGCTCTTATTCCTAAGAGTATTTTTGAAGGTGTAGAAAGAAACCCTGCGTGCGCCGCCTCTGTGGAAGAATCTGAAGAAGAAGATGTAACAAGTGCCGCCAGTCGTATGAACATTTCGATTATCTTAGCATCCTCTTTTATGGTAGTTTTTGTTATGTTTATTTAGACATTTAGCATTCGGTTGGACAGGTTTGGTTATATAATATGAATGTAATGTTACGGCGTGACTTTCGAAGTGAAGCCTTAGCTTGTATTGATGAAATTTAAGATAAAAAGTGATAAATGTTCTCCCAAATTTTGATTCAGAAGTTCGCACTGAAGATGGATTGAACAAAATTTTATTTCCTTTGCCAAATTCTTGTAGTTCCAAGGGAGATGGTCTAGAAGGTAATTATTAGAAAGGTTATATTAGGCTAATTGATCTTTTTAATGGTTAGACTTTACAGAGACTAGCATCAAATTCAACCATGAAATATAAATTTCTGAATTCAAATATGTTTTCGCACCTAATCAGAAAATCGTATTTTCTTAGCTTTGGGCATATTCACCATAAAAGGATTTTTGCTTTCCTCCTCATCGGGACCTGCTTCTGCCCATTCCAAAACTAATTTTCTACCATACAAATGTGTACGAGATAAGCTTTCCATAGCATTTCCTGCATCTTCGCCTGAAATAAATTCCAAAAATCCAAACCCTCTATGCTGAGCACTGCCAAACTTTTTTGGTAAACGGAAATTCTTAATCTTTCCAAATGTTCCAAACAAAGATGTGATTTCAGATTTTGATGCTTGGAATGGTATATTCTTGATTGCAATTTTCTTTGGCAATTTCTTTCGTTTATTTTTAAGATTAGAGGAGGAAATAGCGGGAGATAATTGTTTCGAGGAAACTGATAATTGCAGAGAATGTCCATCCAACATGGTTTGTTTTAATTTCCGTAGAGCTTTTTGAGCATCCGTAGAAGAGGAGCATTCAACAAATCCATATCCCATGGAAAGGCGTTTATTAGAGGGGGTGACCTTGGTTGGTATTTTGACTGCACGAACAGATATTCCAGAAGACGTGAAGTGTTGTAATAAATTATCTTCTGTTGTTTTGAAGTTAAGATTTTTTACAAAAATAGATTGGTTGGATGTAGAGGAGTTCAAATCTGTATCATTATCATCTTCTTCCTCTTTTTGATCCATGAGAGGATTAGATGCATGGATTTGGGAAGTATTTTTCGAGTCTTCTTTTGCAGTGTTAGGATCTTTGGGTTTCAATGCGGCAAGTGGAGCCCATTCTAAATACAAAGGAACGTGTTGGAAGCGTTTATAAGCTAATTTCCGGAATACAGTTCTAGCCTCTGTTGGATGTTCATAATCAAAGAGAGCTACTGTTTTAGAAGGTGGAATCAAGATGCGTTTGGGTGGTTCAGTACGATGATCTGCTAATAATTTGTGCAGTAGTTCTTCTTGATTACTATTGTACGGTAGATTTTTGACAAGAATTTGTGTTGAGCTTCGTTTTCGATTATCCCGTTGTCCAACTTTCGTCATCGTAATGAGTCCTTCCATATCAAATCCATACTTGGCAAAATATTCTCGATTTTCCTGCAGTATATGTGTCTCCCCCAACGCTAATCGCACAGCAGCAGTGTTACTCCCTTTTGTTAGTGTAGTTGAATCCGAAGCAAGAATATCTGATTTATTCATATCTAGTCTGGATGATAGGTTGTCCACAATCGCGTCTGTTCGTAAGATAGATGTATTCCATCCAGTAGAATCATTTGGAGCATTGTGCTGTCGTTCTTGTTCTTTTTGACTTTTGTAGGTACGTGATTGAGCTCCATCTTGATTGTCATTACTTTCTGGATTTTCAGCCTTTTTATCTGCCTCCGTCTCATGAGGGGCTTTCTTTGCTTGCATAACATGAATAAGACGTCCCTGAAAATCTGTTCTATCCAAACTATTTTTAGCTTCCATAGCGGATTCTCTCGTAGCAAATCTCACAAAGGCATATCCTTTTCGTTTTTTCCTATCATCAATAGGAATATGGCATTCAAGAATTGTCCCATAGGTTTCTAGATATTCTTTCAATTCATCTTCTGTAGTTTGAAATGAAAGGTTTCGGATAAACAAACGTGTTGGTGAGAATAAGGCTGGATTCTCTTCTTGTTGGCTACTTTGAAATGCTGGAGTATATTTGCGCTGTTTGATAGAAGTAATGTTATTGTTTTTTGAATTTGACGAGGTTTGTTTCTTCCCTTTTTCATTTTCATTTGCTGATACCGAGTCCTTATCAGAACTTGAATCAGAATCATCAGAAGAACTGCTGACAACAGAACTACTATCACTGTCGCTTTCATCCTCGCTATCTTTACTATCATCGTTTGTTTCATCTTCAGCTTCACTATCAGATTGTAAATCTTCTTTTGCTGTGGCTTTTGATCGAAGAAAAGCCATATCGTCATCTTCGTCGTTATTTACTGTGATATTATTTTCTTCGTCTGAATCTGAGTCTTCCTCCGCTGACGAAGAAGATGATGTGGAAGATGCAGTAGAATCATCATCGCTCTCATCTTCTTCATCATTCTGAGTTACCAATCCATCATCGTTTGACCAGAAAGAACTTTTTTTGGTTCCAGCTCCCATAGCAGCTAAAAATTCTTCTTTCTTTTTATCGATTTTAATCTTTTTTTCCTTCTGTTTTGCATTAAATTCATCTTTTGGAAGATCTTCATCATTTTTCTTTTCCTTTGATTTTAATAGTGCTGTATTTCGAGATGATCCTTCACTATGTTTTGACCAAGGCCGATGGACATCAGGGTCATAATGATCTTGTTTTTGAAAAGCATATTCCACAATTAATTTGCTAGTCCCTGCATAACTTTTATGGAAGTGATTGACACAGAATTTTGCCATGGCGGACTCTTTTAACCCAACAAATGCTAGTTTTCTAAATTTTCCTTCTTTTGTGTATAATAATTTACAATCAGTGACAACAAGTTGTTTGCTACTGGATGAAGATGACGACTGTAAGTGATGAATTAGTTTTTCTTTTGTGAAGTTGATAGGGATGTTTTTGATACAAACTCTTGTACCAATAGATTTTCTATCATCGTTTCCATTTTCATCGGTGGGAGGCTTAGCCGTCATGATAATTTGTGTTAATGGAGACCGTGTAAAGAATAGCAGCCCAAAGAACAATTCACTTAAATGAGGCTTGCAATTTTCTCATGAGAAATGTATTCTTCTTTCAACTGCTGAAATGAATGGCGATTGCGTATCTGGTCCTATCTATTACATATTACATATTACATACCGTAATATTGATGATGAATCTATTGTCCTCCTATTTAATCTACATACGTAATTTTGTAGGAGTTAATCTACTTAGCTTCCTCTAAATAAGTCGATCAATCGAATAATCTTGTTGATGACGATAGATTCAAATCAGAGCAAAATACCTTTAATTTGGGCGGGATCGCACACGCAGAAAGAAAAACAAATTGAATAAACACTCTGAAGCATCATGATGCCAGATATATATGAAGAAGAATTTGATGTCAATGCAATGATTGCAAAAATCAAATGCAACAATCTCGACTATGGGGATGATCATTTCTCTTTACGGGATCAGCTAGATCTGCTAGTCGATTATACGCAGGAATTGATGTACGGAGAAGCCATTTTAGATGAACAAGTACAAAAGTTTTGGGAAGATTCTATGCAGCCTTTTCTTACAGCACTGAAGTGCAACTCTACAATTAAAGTACTAGATTTATCCTCCACAGAAATGGAGAACGAAGATGCGCTTAGAATTATCGAAGCTTTAGAAGAAAACCAAACCGTTCTTGAACTTGATCTTTCAGGAAATTACATTGACGATGAAGGTGCCGCTCTTATTCTAAAATGTCTAAGAAACAATAGAAGGTTACAAAAATTAAACTTATCCAAGAATTATATTGGGGTTGAGAGCGCTGAGCATATTGCTGAGTTCATGAATCCAATTGAACAAAAAATGCTACTACAAGTGCTTCAAAGACAATCTATAGGGGAAGATACAGCCATACACTATTCCAATTATTTGAAGAATCCCTTAGTATCACTGAATCTTTCCGAAAATGAGATATCAGACGAATGCGTTCAAAGAATTGCGCAAGCACTCTCTCAGAATAGATCTCTACAAAATTTAGATATTTCCCAGAACCAAATTACAGATCAGGGAGCAGAGGTTATGGCGAAAGTTATTGTAGCGAATGGAACATTGGTTGAATTGAGTCTGGGTAATAATAGTATTAGTGAAGGAGGAATAGTAAAATTGGCTAAGGCCTTCGAGAAATCATCATTAAAAAAGCTTCATATGGAATTCGGTCTTTTGGAGAAATGAAATTTCATCATGTGAAGATTTTTCATAAAATTAATTACATGTGTGAATCCAACTGTATGTAGACTAAAATTTGGCAAAGAAGATGAACTATGGATAGAAGCAAGAATGATGTTTCCCCTAACGAAATACTAAGATGCTAAATGTAACAAAATCTGTGCACTACTTCGTTTAACTCTCAATATCGACATACATCAAACGACAGCAATATTGATCTTTGACTAGTGATGCTTCATGTTTTCGCCTTAATATATTACCACTACTTCTGCCATTTGTAGAAAGTCTTGTCTGTTGAGCTTAACCTTTACTTTACTCCCAGGTGCAGATGCGGAAGTATCGATAGTGTAAATTGATTGTTGTGTACCCGAAGTGTCAGTCCAAGACCAAAGTGCATTGTCATTACCATCTAGAATAGATAATGTAAATCCAACGATACGTTCAGCACAGCAGTCTTGCCTGTTGTAAATTAGAATTTGTGACATTCTCGTACTCCTGTTCAAAGTTCCCTCCCACCATGGGCCGGATAGATCGTTATCTGTATGCGACATAAATGCTTGAGTTAAATTTTGATTTGTATTCCCATCAATAGCATAATGTGCATGATAAATTCCTAAGAAGGTACTGCTTTGTATGGCAGAAATAAAAACTGGGAATGAAGTAGGCATTAGCGATGGTAAAAAGGATTGAGACGGTGAACTACTAGGATGGAAAGATGGTTTCAATGAAGGTACAGAAAAAGGACCATACGATGGTGCACTACTAGGCAAAGTGCTTGGTATTACTGATGATAGTATTGATGGCTTTATTGACAGCGTTGGATTACTTGATGGAGCAAAACTAGGCAATAATGATGGTGCTGCCATATTTGTCAAATTAGTCCCAACTGAGATATAACAAAACAAATCTTTAGAGACAAGTACATGGCGAACATAATATGATCTCATAATAATATTTTTCAACTTAAACATACCTGTTAGGATAAAGTTATCAGAGTCTTGAAACCCTTGAGGTACTTCACCAGTGAGACCATTATATCCTACATATGAAGAAGAATCAAATTCATAAAATGTCACATTAGAATAACGAACAATTATGGTTCTAACCTTTAAGTATCATTATAGAACACAAACAAAACTCACCAAGATTCAAGGAAGACAGATTTTCCAAATTTGCTAGCTCCCCTGGTATTGTTCCTGTTAAATGATTCCCACCTATGCCATATGAAAACAAACCGAACATCCACCATGTTCTCATTCTGATGAGAACACTATTGAAAATCAATAATCTATCATTACATACGCATAATTTACCTAGATCTACATTTGTCAAAGATCGGATGTTTCCAATCTCACTGGGAATCGGTCCTGTCAAAGCATTAACTCCTGTACGAAAAAATCAGGTATAGATCAGTATGATATATAGTCATGTTACAAAATCATCTATCCAACACTTCATAGAATTTGCTGGAAGCGGTCTACACATGTTTCGAACATGCATATCATGACGAACTCTTTGCTTACCTATGACCAAGATTTCCATTGTTGCTATATTTCCCAACTCGGTTGGTATGGTTCCGTTGAAGCTGTTTGTACCAAGATCAATATTTCTCAAGCCTGAGATTTGACCTAGTTCACTTGGTATAGGCCCACTCAAATCATTATGATCTGTACAGATAAAAAGCGAAATCTTTGTTTGAATATTTTGACTATGTGGAAAAAATCTTGTTCGCCCGGATTTTGAAACGTACCTAATTTAAAGACATTCAAAGCCCGACAAAGTCCTACTTGTGTTGGAATAGACCCTGCTAAGGCGTTTCCTCCTAATTGACAGTATTCGAAATAAAATAAGACGAAGAAAGAAGTAATGCAACAGTATCATATATTAGGTAATAAATGAAAACATTCTATGTACTATTGTATAACACATTGTATAACACAATTTTCAAATGTATTGAAAAACAGAACTAAAGTCTACTAACATCTCACCTAAGACCATGTATTCGAGACTATTCATATTTCCAATCTCTGATGGAACACTGCCTGTCACATTGTTTCCAGCTAAACAAAGAATTAGAACATCATTATGCAAAACCATGAGAATTGACTCTTCTAAAATAACATTGTAACTTGATCATAAAGCTCCTATACAAGTTATCAATTCAACAGCAGCACTTACCTATACTCATATATTGGAGACCAGATATATTTGTGATTTCTGGTGGTATCGTGCCTGAAAAAGTGTTTTCGCCTTTATTTAAATTGAACGAATTAATACCATCATTATGATAACCTGTTAGTTTTCGATCTCATTTTGTATCGTTTCGACTTAAATTAACCAGATATGCTCACCAATATCTAACGTCGTGAGTGATTTCAACTCTCCATAATATGGCGATAAATTACCATCTAACGAGTTGTTCCCTATGGAGGAAAGTAAAACAGCATAACATCAATACATATTAGCACCAATGACATGCATTGATGAAATTGTTTCGCATGATTTCATTCATTGCCATTCTATCACACTCACCCACAGACATAAGGGATAAAGATTTCAATCCAGTAAGCTCCGTTGGTAATGATCCTGACAAATTCTGATTTTCTGCGCACACAAACCATTATGTCACGACAGGAAAGTATGAATGTAAGACTATTCATGTTATTGCTCAACAAATTATTCAACGGATGTAAATATGAGAGATTACGAACTCACTTAGCCATAATGCTTCAGTAGATTGAATTTTCCCAAGCTCTGAAGGTATCATTCCTTCTAATCCATTGTTTTCTGTTGTGCAAAAATATAATTTGATAACGAAACAAATCAATAAATTATAACAATTTTTGTAAGATTTCAAATATAATGAATGTATTCTTACCAAATATCACATACTTCCAAGATCTCATATTTCCCAGCTCCGTTGGTATTGTCCCGGGACCCATATATTTTACTTTTCCTGCCTCCCAAGATATCGGACCTGTAACTTCATAATCACCTTCTCGAATACAATACTTTTTGATCAGTTTGAAAGTGTCTTCAATCAAAAAGAGCTATTGCTCAATACCAATTTGCAAGAAATGAACTTACGCATATCGAGATTTTCAACTGATGCTAATTTTCCTAGTTCGCTAGGTATTGGCCCACTCATGTTGTTACGACCTATGAAATATGCACGTTGCAACAAGATCAGTTACTTGACCATGATTCTATATCAATACAGAATCACCGAAAGAAGAAAATACAGGACTCACTGAATGTCAAATGAACCAAATTATGCAGATTCCCTATTTCAGAAGGAATAACACCTGTGAACTTATTTTGATCTGGAAATTCAAAATCAAGATGAGCACAAGCATGGAAAGAAATGTAAATAATAGTAAAGCAAAAGAATTCATTGTCTTGCCTAGAATTAACTCCTTCAACTGTAACATTTTGCCAATATTCGATGGGATGGAGTCTCCTAAATTGTTATCAACTATATACCAGAAATGTTTTATAAGTTAGCACAGAAAAACTTTCAAATACTAAATCAAAAGTCTCAACGCCATGTCACAACGAACATAAGATCCATTTGCCAAGTGTACTCACATAAATTCAAAACTTCCAATTTGTGCAGCTTATCGTACTCAGTTGGGATTTCACCCTCAAGTGAGTTCCCTTCTACGTATATAGTATCAATATCATGTGAACACAGAGAAAGATGCATTAGAAGAGTTTGGCTCACGTTGTTCTTCACCATAAACAAATTTCATAATAAATACTTACGAAGATCTAGCAATTTCAAGCTAGACAATTTTCCGATTTCTGATGGTAGTGTCATATTTAGATTATTTCCAGCTGAATTGTAAAAGTGAGATGAAACTATAAAAATGGTACTTGAGATGAAAGTAAGCTAAAGGTGGTAATGTCATACCTAAATTGAGCTCTTTGAGGTTAGTTAACATTGCAATTTCGGTTGGGATTGGACCTGTAAACATGTTCTCATCTTCATAATAAATGAATAATTGGTAAGAAATATGAGACAAAAATGCTACCACAAAAGAAATACAGACAATATTTGCATACTTACAAATAGACAACTTCTCCAAATGAACTAGCGAAACATCTGTGTTGTCTGAATATGCATTCTTAGTCTCGAATCGCAATGTCTTAAACATCTTTTCAAAAAAGTTTGGAAACGTCGTACAACCTTCGTCATGTACAACCTGAGTTTGAGTTCTTAGCTCCAATGTAGGCAATTGTCCTTCAAACTTGTTTCGACCTATGCGAAGTGTTAATAAATCTTGTTATGACTATAACAAAAAAAACTTCAGATAATTCACGCAATAAATTCACTCACTCAATATTAGTAAATGAATCTTTTTAAATTTGCCAACATCTGCTGGCAGGGTACCTGTGAGCTCATTGTTATCTACAGAGAATAGAAACATGAAAATAAAAGTTTAAGAAGGACTCGATCTATTTCTTTACGAGAACATATGCAAATGATCTCATTCACAAATAACTTACGAAGATTAAGCTCAATCAGACCACGTAGGTTACACAGCTCGGTCGGAAATGTTCCGGATAGCTCATTATTTTCTGCTCATTAGGAAACAAGAAATAACAAGTATTTTAATCAACATTTTGCGCCATCAATCAGTTCATATAGATGCAAAAGATGGCATTCTGAAAGAAAGTATATTCCTACACCTTTAACTCACCTAACCATAGCATTTTAAGCTTCTTTAATTGAGCCAGCTCTGATGGTATTTGTCCAACAAGCTCGTTTCCACCTGAAACAGTGACGAATATTATGATACAGAGTATTTACAATAGATTAGGAAAATACTAAGACAACAGTACAAATCATTTGAATTATAAAATTCAGCGGCAATCGTGGCAAAGATCCCCCTATAATATCATCTTACCTAGAAATAGACCTTCTAAGGCCGGTAGCAAACCAAACAATCTTGGGATTGTGTTACCTTTTAGTCCATACTCGTCTGAAGATCCCATCAATCAAATAACACATCAGCAAAGGTAAACTATTACAATCAATATTCAATATTATTCATGTTTCTTCAATACTAACCACACTTACCCATCCATATATGTGTAATCATATCTTTTTCATTGCAATTCACTCCCTGAATCATGCATTCATGCTTGTCCTCATCAAATGATAAGCCAAAATGTCTATAGATATTTCTCATTGTATCTCTTTGCACAAAACATTCTGCATCGTCACATGCACTGCTTATTTCAACTGGATCATCAGGTTCAAGGTCAACTTCGTCTACTTGATTTAGTCCAGCTTCTGCAGCAGGCTCGAAACTAACTTCATACTTCAGGTCTACACTACCTTTCAAATCATTGATTGTATCAACATCAACATTGTACTGAAAAGCGGAGGCAGTAACTACTCTTTTTTCAAACATATCGAATATAGTTGAAACAAGAAAGTCTTCACAGAAGCTGTCTTTGTTGTGATTCGGCTTCATGAATGCTAGGATATTTTTGGTATCGCTTTTATCGCTTTCGTAGCTTTCGTCATTCTTGTCGTTCTTATTGCTTTTTTTTCGATTTTCTAGATTATCTAGGGTTGCTTGATACTTTTTCTTCGCCTTCAATGGTTTCTTGCATTTTGAAAGATCGCCTTTGCAAATGCCATTTCCAGATACGGCTTTTCGCTTATTAGGATTATTATTATCAGAAGCGTCTGCATCGCTCATTCCAATCGAAACACCGTAAAACTTAGCTCCCTTAAATTCTTCATTATCACGACATAAGATATCATTGTTGATGTAATCCTTAATGCCTTGCTCAAAACTAGCTTTCAAAAAGTCTGATTCCAGAAGTTGTTCATTATTGCCTAAATTGAAGGTCCAAGATACTTGAAAGGAAGAATCAGCCTCTGTATTTTTTAGTGCATGTGTGCTATGAACGGGATCTAAGACCTGACGTTACAACATGTGTAAATGCATAGAGTTAGGAATACAAAAAGAATCAGTGAAAATTGTTTTTGATCATAGTTGAGGAAATAGCTTACTTTTGGATATGAAGATAGATGACGAAAGTGGTGAGTTTGATTGTTACTCAAAGTGTTGGATATTTTTTGAATGTCCAAAGATGCAGTTGATGCAACTAAAATGAAGTAGATGAGGACTAATATAATCATTTGGACGCACAGCATTGTTTATCAAAATATAATAATAATAATGCATGCGCATATTAAGTAACCAATTTCAAATTTTTGCTTCTAGAGAGAGAAAAGATATCCTATAGGACTTTACGAAATGAGCGCCGCAACGAACGTGTCACATATTTAGCTGGTGTGTCACGGTTCATACTACAATGCTGCTGTATAAATGTCTCTGATTTTTTGTTTTATTATACTTTTTTAACCCAGCATATCACGGAGAAGGCCTTCTGTCCATTTGTTTATACATGCAAGTATTTTTTCTTTCTCTATATTCTTAATCAGCATATAAATTAAGAAACAATGACATAAATGTTTAAAATATATTCAAACCTGAATACTTCTGAAAAAACAGCACAGGCTATTGTGAAAATTTGAAATAGTTTGGAATAAATTACCTTTTAGGAACAACCAAAAATAGACGCATGCATGACCATATTGAAGGGCCTAAGCTGGACCAGATAAGAATACATTTTATATAAACTAACTTTCTTCCTAAGCATTGTTTTTTTGTGTCACAGTTACTTATCGTGCTCGATGACCTATTGATTCAATAATTCTGTATTTAGTAGACGGGATGGTATCTTTCGTTCTAAACTAACCATATTACAAACTACCAAAATCCCATATGAATAAACTTAGTACGGTATTCTAAATAAAATTAGCGACAATGTAGGAAGTTAGATGCTGAAATTGTTCTTCAACAAAAAAAGGTAGAATAATTCTGATTCCTACGCAAGGCTTGATCTTTTGAACTGGTATACGACGTCATAAATTAAGTAGTAAGTTAGGTAATTTTTTAACCTTATGCACTGAGATTTGGATTGAGGCAGATCCTGGACATACACGCACCGACCTTGAACAGCAGAGTTATAGGCCGAACGATACGAAGTATTTTCCAGATCAACAAAAGGTCTATACGTCTAAGTAAATAAAGCTGTAAATCCCATTCACTTGTGTAGATAAACA
>Ga0209092_10001102_pt1 | contig 27065 bp, 6 predicted proteins | sample FraStrMetagenome_FD_187446 | JGI IMG/M metagenome (GOLD analysis project Ga0209092, IMG submission 187446) | Marine eukaryotic phytoplankton communities from Arctic Ocean - Fram Strait ARC3M Metagenome (SPAdes) (version 2) | ecosystem: Environmental > Aquatic > Marine > Oceanic | place: Fram...
GCACAATTGGAAGTGGATGTGGCGGCTGCACATGGTGCACCACAGCGACACCCACGTGGACGTGACGACCGGGACGCGCCACCACCCCATCGACTTCATCTGCCGCGAGACCTTTGCGCTCATCGGCGTGCTCGTGACGGGGGCACCGGTGGCCTTCTATGGATTCTACCGCATCGTGACTGTCTTCTTCACCTACTGGAACCACAGCAATGTGGCGCTGCCTTTGGGCTTGGACAAAGCGCTCAGCTGGGTTGTGGTGACGCCCAACCTGCACAAGTTCCACCACCACCACGAGGTGCCTTGGACGGACCGCAACTACGGCAACGTATTGAGCATTTGGGACCGACTGTTTGGGACGTTCGTGTACGGAGATCCCGCCGATGTGGTCTACGGACTCGACATCACCGACCCGGCGCAAAGCGACAACCTGAAATACCAAATGGGATTGCCCTTTGACCGCAATGTCCCCGCTTCTCTTATCGAGAAGTGACACCATTGTTAGAGGCAGTTTTTCAGCGCGGGCCTCGCCACATTGGCTTTTTCGAGACCCACAAAACGGAATAGAAAAACGCGTAAATCGCCACAGATTCCAACGCAGTAGGCAGGCCATTTAACCCTTCCGTTTCTGCCGCTAAAAGAACCGCGAGCACAGCATAAAAAAGGGCGGTTCCATAAAAAGCGCCCTTTACATTGGACACCCACCGGGTACGACTGATTTCCTGCATGGTGAACGCAAAATATCCCCTTGCCTCCGCATCCTCAATGACCAAAGTCATCAAGCAGACGTGACTTTGGTCAATGCCAACGAAGCCGCCATCATACCCGAGCACACTTCGGAACATTCCCACAACGGTGCGAACTACCTTTAAAACATGGAACTTCGACTGTATAACAACGTGACGGTTGTCACTCTGCTTCTGATGATGGGTTCCACAGGGTGGACACAAGACCAACCGGTTACCCAATTCCAAATGTTCGGCCACATTTCCTCGAGTGTTGAACTGGAGGACAACCAATACACCAGCGGATACAGCCTGGGCGAACATGACTTTTTTGTCCAGAGCAAGCTGACGCCACGGTTTTCTTTCCTGAGCGAAACGATCATTGGCCCGCTGAATGGAATGGGGCACAGCAGCGCAGACTACAAGGTGAGCATTGAGCGGGCGCGTTTGAAGTACGAATACCGGAACTGGCTTAGCATCATTGCCGGGAAAATGCACTCTCCAGTGAACTACTGGAATGACGTCTACCATCACGGGCGTCTGTTCTTCCCAACCATCGATCGCCCACTGTCCTTTGGAACAAGCATACCCATCCACTCCTTGGGCCTGCGCTTGCAAGGCCAGAACATTGGACGCCTCAATTTTGGCTACGACTTGGTCATTGGCAATGGAATGAGCTCCAACGATGTCCAAGACAACTCCCTGCAGAAATCGGTCACGGCCGCCGTGCACATCAAACCAGAGAAGCGCACACGAATCAGCTTTAGCGTCTATAAAGACAGAATCAACGACAACATGGTCGGCGCTCACTCGGGTCACTCAGGTCCTTTTCATTACAACATGGGCGAACTGGGGTGGAGCCCCGTCAACTTAAGCTTCGAACTTTACTGCTTCAGCTTTTATCGGAAAACAGAGAATTGGGAAGTGCTTTTGGAATCCTCGCTGAATCGCACAGAAGTGCACGAGGACAATGACCCCAGCCTCATTGTTGGTCTCGACACTCTCGGTCGATCATCCAACACCACAATTTACCTCTATGCCGGTCGGAAAATCGGAAAACGCGACCAACTCTACGCCCTGTTCGACATGACCGACTACGAGGACCGAGACCTGCATATCAAATCGAATCAGCTCACCAAGTTTGGTCTCGGCTGGCAACACGATTTTAGTCCCTTCCTCAAATCCCAGATTCAGATTGAACACTTCACAGGCGATCAAAATCTAGAAGTTGTCGCCCCTCAAAAGCAACAGCTTAATCTGCGAATTTCTTATTGCTTATTCTGATGAAAGCTCGCATTCTCACCATCCTCATTGGACTGTGCAGCCTCACGCAAGCGCAGACTTTAAACGTCATTGCCAGCCATACTCTGGAAAAGCAACTGGCCACGGACGACATCAAGTCCATTTTCATTGGAGAACATTCCTTCTGGGAAGACGGCAAACCCATTTGCGTGGTTTTGCCCCACAGCAAAACCGCGTCTTTTGACCTCACGGCAAACTGGGCGCTGGAATCTGACGGATTTGAGTACCAAAAACATTGGCTTTCTCTCGTTTTTCAAGGAAGGGCAAACGCCCCGGTCTTCGTCAAGGATGAAGTAGACATCATCGACTTCGTGACCCACAATGAAGGGTGCATCGGTGTGTTGCATTTCAACCTCGCCCCTTCTGCGTTGCGGCTTACATTGAAATGAAGCTGCCAAATTCAATGGTCGCGAGAGTCTGGGGGCCCTTTCTCCTGATGGCCGCACTCCTGATCTGGCTGGTGGGGCTCTACACGCCCGCCCAACAGAAAAAGAGCCTAAACGCCTTCCAAGGAGCCGAATTGCAACTCATTTCAGATGCCGTTGCGCAATCCATTGAACTTGCCGGCGCGAACAATGACTTCGGTTCAGCCCAGCGCTATTTCGAGCTCCTTCGAAAACGAGAAAACATTGAGTTTAGCGCCATCCAATACGCAGGAGACACCCTGATTGTAAGCAATCCAGTCGGCATCTCATACGCGCACGTACTTGGCCTCGAAAAACATCCGCTTTTTGTCCAAACCCCATTTGAGGCCGGCGCTTTTCAAGGGCGGATATTCATCAAAGGCTCAGACGTCTTTGTTGAGACGGAGCTCAACAAACTCAACACCCCACTCTACGCGGGATTGATGGTCATGGTCATCGCGGTGATCATCCTGTTCCTCTTCCTCCAATTTCAAGTCTCATCGCCCCTCAAACAGGTCCTCCGAACCGCAGACAACATCCGCAGTGGCGACTTAGAATCCCCCATCCATTCGGACACCAGAATTCATGAAATCAGGTCGCTCAATCTCGCGTTAGAACGGCTCAGAAAAGGCCTGTTTGAACAGCGAAAAACCAACAAGAACCTCACCTCGGATATGGAGAGGGAAATTCAATCTCGCACGCAGGATTTGACTAAAATTTTAGATGAGCTTCAAGACAGTCAAAACCTGTTCAAGTCCGTCATTGAGTCTGCGCTTGATGCCATGATCATTGCCGATGGGGAATCCATCATTGTAGAATGGAACAGGAAAGCTGAAATCATCTTTGGCTGGACTCGGGAGGAAGCCCTCGGACAGCGACTCTCCGACCTGATTATTCCTCATCAATACCGGAACGCACACAACACTGGAATGTCCCATTATCATGCCACCGGACATGGCCCAGTAATGAATAAGGCCTTTGAAATCCAAGGCCTCCGAAAAAGCGGGGAAGTCTTTGACATCGAGCTGTACATCACCCAAGTTCAGATTGACAATCAAATCGTTTTCTCCAGTTTCATCCGCGACATCACCATTCCAAAGCAGCTCGCAGAAGACCTCGAGCGCGAGAGGAAGCTCAACACTTCATTGCTCAACGGATTGCCCATGATGGTCAGCCTCAAAGACGCCGACCTTAGGTTCACCTTCATCAACGATGACGCGTGTAAGGTTTTGGGGAAAGGCAGAGACGAGCTCATTGGGAAACAGGAAAAAGAGGTCTTCACAACAGAGTGGGTCCAAGAGTCCATCGCCCTAGACAGGGCGGGCTATGAGGGCCAAAACGTCCCCAATGTGGAGCGCACCTTCACCGTAGAGGGCAAAGAAGAAAACTACCTCATCGGACGTCACAAATTCTCAATTGGCGAGGAGAACATCACATCCTATCTGCTCACATACGGGTTCAACGTCTCCCAACTCAAAACCATTCAGTCTGAATTGGAAGAAGCCTTGCAAGCGAAGGACGAGTTCTTGGCCACCATCAGTCATGAAATCCGCACTCCGCTTCATAGCATTATTGTTTTGGCCGAATTGCTCAACAATGAAAATCGCATCGACGATCATGAAGAGTTCACCGCGAACATCCGATCGTCCTCGCGTCATTTGTTGGAGTTGGTCAATGACCTGCTTGATTTCGCCAAAGCCGAAGCGGGCAAATTGTCCCTCGCCCCAGAGCCCGTGGAATTGCAAGCCTATATAGATTCTATCAACCGCATAGATCAAGACCAAAGGAAAGAAGAAGTTCATTTCTTCAAAACAAGCCAAGGCTGCGAGAACATCGCCGTCCTCGCCGACCCAACGCGACTGAATCAAGTCCTTTCAAATTTGCTGTCGAACGCGTTTAAGTTCACAGATCAAGGCAAAGTGACACTGAACATCGACGCGACAAGGGAGAAGGAGCATGTCCTCCTCCAAATCAAGGTAACCGATACAGGCATCGGCATTCCAAAAAACCAACAAGGGCAAATTTTAGAAGCCTTCCAACAAGCCCACACCGGCATCGCACGCCAATTTGGCGGCACTGGATTGGGACTTGGCATTGTCGTCCGGATTCTTGAACTCATGAACTCGGAACTGCACATCGAAAGTGAACCTGGTATAGGCTCCTGTTTCCATTTTAGCCTTCGACTCCCACTTCACCAGAGTTTAAAGAACGAAGACGCCGGGGAGGACAACGCCAAAGAAACCTCTCTCCAAGGTCTGCGCCTCCTCTATGTTGAAGACATCGTGCCCAACCAATTGGTCATGCGCGCCATGTCCAAACCCTGGGATATTGAATTGACCATTGCCAGTTCAGGGCAAGAAGCCATTGAATTGGCGAGAACACAAACATTCGATTTGATATTCATGGACATTCAAATGCCCGTCATGGACGGAATTGAGGCGTTCCAAATCATCCAAGAACTCGAGGGTGATTGCCCGCCCGTTCATGCGTTCACCGCCCACACAGGAAAATCGGATCTGGACAAATATCAGAACCTTGGCTTCAAAAGTGTTTTGACCAAGCCAATGGCACCAAAAGAGTTAAAATCCACACTAAAGCGACACATCGATGAGCAAGACCGAGGCAGAATTTGACGCTGGATATTTCAAGAATTTATTTGGTGAAGCCACCGTCGAATGGCACGAGTTCATTGCGGTATCCATCCGTACATTTTCTGAAGGAAGGGTCAAATTAAATCGGGCCGTTTCCGAAAAAGACATGGATGCTTTTTCCGACTCAAGACATGGCATTGGACCCTCGCTCCAACAATGGGGCGCCCTCAGTCTGGAGCGATCACTTCGGGAACTCACCCTCGACCAACTCGACGGGAACTGGCCAAACATTGAATTGGAATTCGAGGGCCTTATGGCCGAACTAGAAAAACTCAAAGCATAAAAAAAGAGGCCCTTTTGAGGCCTCTTTTTCTTTGTGTTTAAAAACACCATCACACCATACGCGACTTCAGGTCACCGTCGATGGCATCGAGAAACTGCTCTGTCGTTAACCAGTGCGCTTCGGTCATGTCTTTGCCGTGAATCAACAAGGCCAAATCCTTGGTCATGCGTCCGCTCTCCACAACATCGATGCACACCTGCTCCAATGTTTGCGAGAATGTGCGAAGCGCGTCGTTGCCATCGAGCTTGCCTCGGAAGTCCAGACCACGGGTCCAAGCGAAGATGCTTGCAATGGGGTTGGTCGATGTCTTCTTGCCTTGCTGATGCTGCCGATAGTGACGGGTCACTGTTCCGTGCGCCGCTTCGGCCTCCATGGTCTTGCCATCGGGCGTCACCAGCGTAGAGGTCATCAGGCCAAGTGAACCAAAGCCCTGGGCCACGGTGTCGGACTGTACATCGCCGTCGTAGTTTTTGCACGCCCAAACGAAACCACCATTCCACTTCATGGCCGCAGCGACCATGTCGTCGATCAAACGGTGCTCGTAGGTAATGCCAGCCTCTTCAAACCGAGACTTAAACTCAGCATCAAATACCTCCTGGAAAATGTCCTTGAAACGGCCATCGTACGCTTTGAGGATGGTGTTCTTGGTGGAGAGGTACAAAGGCCATCCCTTGGCGAGTGCTTGGTTCATGCAGCTGTGCGCGAAACCGTAAATGCTCTCGTCGGTGTTGTACATGCTCATGGCCACACCACCGTCGCCTTCGAAGTTGAAGACTTCCCACTCCGTAGACTCTCCTCCCCCTTCAGGAATGAACGTCATGGTGAGCTTGCCTTTTCCTTTGATGACCGTGTCTGTTGCCTTGTACTGGTCGCCAAAAGCATGACGGCCAATGCAAATCGGCTTTGTCCAACCCGGAACCAACCGCGGCACGTTCTTCATGATGATGGGCTCCCGGAAAACCGTTCCACCAATGATGTTGCGGAGCGTGCCATTGGGGCTGCGCCACATCTTCTTGAGGTCAAACTCCTCCACTCGCTGCTCATCGGGCGTAATGGTGGCACACTTGATGCCCACGCTGTGCTTCTTGATGGCCTCGGCAGCATCGACAGTGATCTGGTCGTTGGTCTCGTCACGCTTCTCGATTCCGAGGTCGTAGTACAGCAGCTCGATGTCGAGGTACGGGAGAATGAGGCGATCCTTGATGAATTGCCAGATGATGCGGGTCATCTCATCGCCGTCGAGTTCGACAACGGGGTTGTGGACCTTGATCTTTTCCATGGTCGTTCTTAAGTGTTTGCCCTGTCCATTTTTGGAATGGCCGGGCCGCGAAAGTACTGCCGACCAGAGGGGTCGGTCAAATCGTGTCTGAGTGACACGGAATCAAGCGGTTTGAACCACCGACGCTCACGCGAGCTCGCGCTCACTAAAGTAGAAGCTACCCTCGATGGCCGCATTCTCATCGCTGTCGCTTCCGTGAACAGCATTGGCTGCAATGCTCTCTGCAAAATCAGCACGGATGGTTCCAGGTGCCGCTTCTGCCGGGTTGGTGGCGCCAATCAAAGTGCGGAATTCCGCCATGGCATTGTCCTTCTCGAGGATGGCCGCCACAATGGGACCGCTGCTCATGTACTCGGTCAGCTCACCAAAAAATGGACGCTCACTGTGCACGGCATAAAAGGCTTGCGCTTCGGCGAGGGTCAGCTGGGTCCACTTCATCGCCTTGATGGTGAAGCCGTTCTCGATGATGCGGTCAATGATCTTGCCAGTGTGGCCAGCGCCGGTAGCATCCGGCTTGATCATGGTGAAGGTGCGGTTTGTAGCCATGTTCCTTTGAATTGTGTATGGATGCGCGTTTCGCGCGGCAAAAATAGGGTTTTCCACACAGTTATAGCTCACCGTTTAGGGATCGAGTCTCAATGTCACAACTTCGGACGAAACAAGCGCCGCACAGCAGCACTTTACCGTGCAGTACAGCAGCCACATGATCCAATCTAGCAGCAGCAGCTACTGCTCTCCCTCTTGAGGTGAACGAAGCTGAACTGGAAGGGCACAGCGCCATCCTTCGAGAAATCAGTCCTGACCTCTAAGCACTGGCTCAACTCAAAAGAAACCTTGCACGCCGACATTCTTGCGAAACCATAACCGCAATCGAACCGTCTGAAATAGCAGTCTCACCTTCAATATTGCGCGTTCATTTTCTAGAATCCCCAACCCCAGAAAAATACAAAAAAGTTGAAATTTTCAAGAGGACTACAGCGCTATTACATGCCCACTTTCACCATCAAGGCTCCATAAAGAGGCCATTTGGATCAGAATCCGGTCAGACACTCCCAATCCCAATGCACAGCGTGTAATGACGCTCAATGGCACTAAAGTCGTAACGCACGCATAAAAATCGTCTTTCAACAAATCACCCCGGCTCGGCGCGACTTTCAAAAACGGATATAATACGTCAAGAATAAATCAATGACAGCTCGTTCTGTAAGACAAGTCTTACCTTCTCCGCTCCTTAACCAAGGTTATCAACTATGGCTTGTTCCTACCTCAGCTCAAATTCTGAGCCCGCCTCCGGATTGCTTTTTAATCGCCGCTTTTGGCTCCCCTTCTTTGGCCTGATTGCCCTTTTGTTTTCGGCCGCAGGTGAAGTCGATGGACAAGCCAACTGGTATCTCAACGATGTCAATTGGAACATCGACGGCGGCTATGAAAGCTGGGACATGCCCGATCAAATCCTAGGTGCGTCTAGAATCGTACGCGTCAGATTACCCGACCAAAACGGCAATGCATGCGTGTTTCCTGAAACCACAAATCTCACGATTAGCTGCCCCTCTGCAGGAGACTATGGCACAATTGAAGTTGCTTTTCCCGGCGACAATGGCCATCCTACAAATTGGAGCACGGTTCATGACATGTATTGGTTTGATCTCGACTTTGGGTTTGGGACTATTCCAATTCCTATAGTCTGGTCCACTTCTCTCGCAGGAAATTCCTCTGGGTGGAACAAGTACTACTTTTTCATTCGATACACACCAACGGCTCTCCCCACCCCAGCGACGAATGAGGCCAGGACATTTACTTTGACAAAGACCCTTACAGGATGGAATTGCGATTACACCCAAGTGGCCACATTCGATTTTACAACAAATCGCAAGTATCCAACGGTAACCTCACCCAAAACAAGAACAGTTACGGAAGACAGTGACGTGACATTCACTCCGGGTGACGTGAGCAATTACCCCACAAGTGGTTACACCAAAACTTGGGACTTACACAACACCCCTTCAGGAAACTGGGTCAACAAAGTCAACAGCAATACCCAAGTGAAAATTGACCCGCAGAACAATGTCTGCTCGGGCAACAACGTCTATGACGATTTTGACATCAAATGGACGTTTGCAAGCGGATACCAAGTAACACAAGACAACAACGTGAAAATTACATGTGTTAATGATCTTCCAACTGTCAGCAACGTATCCGGAACTGTAAACGAGGACAACGTCAAAACCATCACGTTTTCCGGAAATGATGTCGACAACAACTCACTCACCTATTCTGTGGTAAACGGACCCTCGAATGGATCCACTTCTTCTCTGACGGGCTCAACGATTCAATACACCCCTAACCTGAACTGGAATGGAACGGACTCGTTCACTTACAGGGCTCATGACGGTACAGGTTACTCTAATACAGCCACTGCAACCATTACAGTGAACGCTATAAATGACAAACCTGTTGCCAATGCTCAAAATGTCTCCACTGACGAGGACACCAACCAAAGCATCACACTTACAGGTTACGACGTCGAAGGTTCATCCCTTACATACACTATTGTAGGCAATCCTGGACATGGAACCCTATCCGGTTCTGGCGTTCAGTACACCTATACTCCAGAATTAAACTACAATGGGAATGACAGCTTCACCTTTAAAGTGAACGATGGTTCTGAGGACTCCGAAATTGCCACCGTGTCCATTTTGGTGAATGGTGTAAATGATGCCCCCGTTGCCAACGACAACAACAACGTGACACTTGAAGAAGACGTCCCAACCTCACTACAATTGGGAGCTTCGGACCTCGAAAATTCCCCCCTTACCTACAACATCGAGAGCGACCCAGAACATGGTACACTATCCGGTTTTGGCGCTGAACGCATCTACACTCCAGAATTAAACTATCACGGGAATGACAGCTTCACCTTTACAGTAAACGATGGTTCTACGGACTCCCAGATTGCCACCGTTTCTATTACGATCCAAAGTGCAGCAGATCCATTTGTCGCAGACTTCACACTAAACGGAGGAACGGGCAGCCCGCAGCAATTAACAGTTTATGAAAATGGCGAAACCGAAACCGCCTTTACAACTGAGGTTGAGGAAGAAGGCACTTTTTCTATTGAAGTGGTTGGGTCTGATGGAGATGGACTTGACAGCTATGCCATTTCGGCTCCACCCAATCATGGTACCCTAACTCTAGAAACATTGACTGAAGCGGGAGAGCTCGATGCTTTTGAAAGCTCGATCACACTCGCACCGAACGAAAGTCAATCGACCAATTTCTACGCTACGGGCAGCATCGAAGAAGTCATCTTCTTGGTCTCTGGAAGTGAGCTCGCCAATGATCTACCAGACAACTTGGCATTGGAAATCTGCTCACCTTCTAATGTTTGTCTGACATACAACAACCAAGACAACGGATACACTGTCAACTCTACCGACACCCCCGGGTCGAGCTTCCCATATGACCCAGCTGATTCCGAAATATTGCCATACGTTTCAAACTGCGACGATTGCACTGAAGACCTATACCTGCCCTTTTCTTTTGACTTCTTTGGCTCCACTTATGACGAGCTCCGGGTGTCATCGAATGGCGTGGTTTTGCTCGGTAATGTCGATGAAAACTGGTGTTGCAATGGAGCTGAACTCCCCTCAAGCCAGTTCCCAACCCCTTCCATTCACGTTGCCCACACGGACCTTAATCCTAACGTTACGGGCAGCATTAAAAAACAGGTAATTGGATCAGCACCCAATAGAGAATTTATCCTGAGCTACATCAACATTTCTGAATTCGCTCATGCTTACAACGTGGTCGATGCACAACTTGTGATTTATGAGAACTCGGGAACCATCACAATTTGGCACGGGGACATGTTCCTTGAAGAGCACACCGTAACGACTGGACTTAACAACCCTTCAAACGGAGATTTCTCGGCACTTTCCGAGAGCAATAATGTAGACTACGCTTCTTCAAAAACATTCACTTTTACGCCCAATACCGGAAATTGGATTGTACCCACAGGAGCAGGGTCTGACTACGCTTTTGCGTCATCCGAAACCAATGGTGTATCGGGAAGCGGGACTTGGAGCTATTCCATCTCCAATCTGAGCTCAACCGAAAGCCTATCGATGAGCACCAACCTTTCACTGCTGGGCTTACAACGTCCCTTAATTGCAATGGTCGAATACACCGGCCAATTAGATTATGTGGGGATGGACAGTTTCACACTCCGGGCTACAGACGAAGAGGGGCAAACTGCAAACGTTCTGTTTCCAATTTCTGTTTACGCTGTGGACGATGGCGCGACTCACTTCACCAACCCAACAAGCTCAAACTTGACATATCCTGAGGATATCGAATTCGACTTCCAAGCCACACTCTCTGATGCCGACGGACTCAGTGAATACGGCGGGTGGAATGAATACAGCTTAAGCAGTGCCATTTTCGAAGATGCAAATGGCACGTGTACTGAATTTGAAGCGGAGTTGTTGACCAATGGCCACCTCAATATCTCCTGTAAATGCACGCCCCCTCTAAATTACTCGGAAGGCTATCACCCCGACTATCCTGAACCTTTCATATTTATTATTACCATTGAAGATGACCAGGGTTTTGAGACCACAAAAGAGTATGAAATCTCTTTCAGTCCAACACCAGACAACACAACAATCACCCTTGAACATACCGTTGGAGGCCTTCTTACTTCAAGCGCCTCCCGGACCCTGTCATCGGGATCATCTGACCCCATAACCATCGACGGAACGGAGGATACCCCGCTGGACTTCGACTTCTTATTCGAGGATTTTGACGGCTTGAGTTTGGCTCCTTATTCTGCTAATCCTGCAGCCACTTTTACTGATGCGGAGAGTGGCGATGCCGAGACTCTAATTTCAAGTGTGGAGCTCGGCGTCCACGTGATGAAGACAGGAAGCCACAACATCAAGAATGCCGTGCTGGATGTAACACCAAACCTGCACAAGAATGGCCCCATCGAAGTCTTGCTCACCTCGATGGACCGTTTTGGCGCAACGGTCATTGTGCCGTTGTCGATTGACCTCCTGCAAGTCAATGATCCCGTCATGCTTTCACTCGAGTGCTCCGCCATTCCTGAAAATTCATCACAAAAATTAGTGACCGGCACAATGCCGGACGAGAATGGTCTCTGGAATGTTACACTCCAGGTCGAGGAAGACGAGGATCTGCACTTTGACCTGACGGCCATTGATGATGCCGACGGAATTGGAGCTTCTCCGCTCTCCGTCATTTCTGGTGAAAATGTAGACGCCTCAAGTCCTCATGGGGGTGCTGCAGCCATGTTCTCCATTTCCCAATCCATGCAAGGGGAGCAGGTCTACACCCCAGCCCTGGAATTCCCAACAGAAGCTCAAGTTGTTGCTGGGTTAAACCACGATGCCTTGTCCTTGAAGTTGCAAGATGCAGATGGAAACGATATTCAAATCAACATTGACTTTGTCGTTAGCCATAAAAATGATGGCGACGTGAGCTACGTCGGAGAAAGTAACGTCAGCTGGTACGAAGACGCCTTCGTCAAAAGAACCATTACCCTCACCGACCCAGACGGACTCAAAACCAAAGATGTGAATATCTCCCAAGGCCTTCACGGCACCGCAGAATTGGTCCGCAAGCAGGAATTGAACCCGACTACACTTGAAGTGGATTACATCTACAATCCTGACATCGATTTTCACGGCACAGACAACCTTTCTATTACAGTAACGGACGACCAAGGGTACGAGGGAAGTCCATTTGACATCGCCCTTACCATCCAAAAATTGAATGACCCGCTGTCCTTATCAGCTGCACTTGCGAACAAGTGTGATCAAAACGATTCCTACGTGACAGCTGCAGACTGCGCAAACGACGGTGGAGACATTGATCACGACGGCATTTGTGACGACATCGACGACTGCATCGATGTGAATTGTGATGGATTGTGTGATGATGACAATTTCAACCTCTCCAACATGCAGGCCTTGGAGGACGACACACTCGAAGTGCAGTTTTCGTTCGAAGCTTCTGCTCTTGGCTCAGAGGACGACGCCTATTCCGTTCAAATCTTAGATTGTGGCGCCCCCAACATTCCCCAGGGCTGGGACCTGATCATTGCAAAGGACAGCGCTCTGTACCTGCAAAGCCAACTCCCATTCGAAAATTGGTACGCTGCCCGTGAAGCCACAGAAGCCATCCTTGGCGGTCGACTGGTCTCCATTTCTGGTGATGCTGAGGCTGCTCTTTTGAACTCTGCCTCCGGTTGGATCGGCGAATTCAAGTCCAAAGGCTCGAGCCAGTGGCAAAGCGTAACCGGAAGCACTCCTTACTACACCGCAGGCGAAAATTGCCCAACGGAATCAGATTGCTTTGGCTTCTTAATCGGAGGCATAGAGGGCTTCGAATCCACCTCCGACAACAACATCGCGTCCAAAAAAGCCATCATGGAATTGTCCTTCTTGATTTGCTCGAAGAATGGTCAAAATGAACTCGGTGCTACGGCAAACAGTTGGAATTACATCCCAGATTTCAATTACTCCGGCTCAAACCGATTCAGTATTGCCGTTGAGGACCAAGATCAACACGTTGAAATTCGGCACTTCGATGTTGCCGTAACCAACACTGAAGACGCCACAATGTTTGGCGGAAACTTAGCCATTGCTGGAGAAGAAGACACGTACACCAGAGGCACTGTATACGCACTTGACTTTGACGGTCTTACGGAAGATGCTTTTGAAGAAGCCGCCAACCTGAAGGCTTCGGAGACCTTGTCGTCAGACGAAGCAGAACAAGCAAGCTCGGACAACACGCAAACAATCGAAGATGAAACTTGGGTATCCAAAGGCGAGTTGAATTATTTAAACAACTTCGACAGTAGCGAAGACCCCAGCACCCCTAGGGGATTCTTCTACAATCAAGGCATGACTTTCTGGGCACCTCTAAGCGCAGAGTCGGGTGCAACGTATGAAGCTGAGAACGGAGAAAAATTGCCCAAAGACACTGTCTCTAACTCCAGTCTACAAATCACCACCCCCCTCTGGTCTTCAGACCGATTTGGTGAAACACACGCTGCGTTGCGCTTAAGTGAAACCGCGCCGTTCGTCGTCATCCCCGGACTTCAACTGTCTGCAGAACAAGACCCTCGCTCGCTGTCATTTTCATTCTGGTTCACCTTAGAAACCGAGGACAATGACGGGGCCATCCTCCTGTCTAATGCCGGAGATGGCGTGGCCGCTTTGGATCTTTTTGAGATTAGCCAACAAAGCGAACTGCTCTCCATCCATGTGGGTGACTCGACCTACCAAATCAAAGGGTATGACCACAGTTGGAACCACCTCATTGTGACCTACGACAATCACGACAGTACCCTCACTGGCTATATGAACGGTGAAAAAGGATTTGAATCCTTCAATACCGCCCCTCTCAAACTGCCCCTTGCGGATTTCGCTTTGGGCGGAAGACTCAACAGCACAGGCTTATGGTACGGTGTTGTGGATGACATTGCGATTTGGAACCGCGCACTCACATTCGGCGAGGCGAGTTCAATGCATAAGCAAGAAGGCGCACGATATCTCCACACCCCTGTCAGAGAAGACTTTGACCGTTCGAGCATCACCTTCCTAACAAACAACGCTTCCGAGACATCAGATGGGCGATTTGATGATGAAATGACGGAACGTGAATTGAACGTCGTCGCCATTAGTCACAATGCAATCGCCGATTATGGTTGCACCAACCCAGACGGCTTCAACTTTAATATGCAAGTCATTGGTGACACCGCCAGCTTCTTCGGGTTCACGCCTGCGGTCGACTCCATCCGATGCGAGTTTGAAGGTCCAATGAAGAACCGTGTCTGGACCTCTGATGACGATGTATTAAAAGTGTCTACCTCGCTTTCTATTTTGGTTGATTCAGACAAAGACGGTGTCCTCGATGAAGAAGAGGTTTCCGGTTGCATGGACCCCACTGCCTGCAACTACAATCCAATAGCAACTGACCCCTATCCAAACTATTCTTTCTTGGATTATTTGCACATTGGCGCTACAGATTCAACTCGACTTTACATTTCGAGAAAGCCTGTAGAATGGGATGTCGCCGATACAGATGCCAAAGAATTCGGAGGGCACATTGCCACAATCCAAAGCATCGAAGAGGCCATGACTGTGGCAAGCAGGACCGAGTTTACCGACACCATTGCCGTTGCCCCCGCAGATACTTTGTACATCAGTGGATACCAATTTGCACTGATTGGCGAACACAACACAAGCCGCTACTACGCTTCAACGGTGGACAGCTTGAGCTTCTACGATTGGGAGCACTCTCCACAAGTCCGTTGGCCCCAACTTAAACCCAACCTACTCGTCGTCAACGACGACGCAGAGAATCAGGCCCTGACCCTAATGTTGGACGAAGCCAATGTGAACAGCGCTTGGCTCGGCCTAACCGATGATGACAGAGTCGGAGTAGGCGAAGGCAATTGGACTTTCTTGAGGGATTCCTCAGGCATTACAAACTTCAACAAATTTCAGGTGTATCCTTTGGACACCGACCCCAACTTCTTGAGCAAAGCAGACATCCCAGACCATGAGTACGACTATGCCCAACTGTGCGTAAACACCGAGATTCTATCCGAAGGTTATGGGACATATTCCTCAGGTGATCAAACTGTATCCGCTGGGGACTGGGTCCCCACGAGCCGCGACGCCTTCGTCTTTGTCTCTGCGGATAATGGCTTCGAATATCAAAAGTCCAATGCTCACTTGGTCCTCGAAGTCCCAGCTACATACTGCACCCCCACCTTCAATTTCGCAGTAGCCGATAGCAATGGATATGCACTGGACCGAGCTGCCTGTCCAACAAAGGATGTTCCGCAAATCACATTGATTGAAATTCCAAGGGATCAATACAGCGATTGCCGATTCCCCGCAGACACACTGCCTTGTGAGCACTGTCTTTTTGACAGAGATGAGCTCGACCAATTGCCAATTACTTACGTAGGCCGCACAGACAGCAGCAAATATTACATCTCCACCGATGCCATGTCAATGGAGTCTCTCTTGTTTGGGGAGGACTATGAGTTCTCTCAATTGTCTGAGCACATGGTTCGCATTGGAGGCCAACAGGAGAACGACGAAATCGTTGAGCTCTTTGCCACAAGTGCCGCGAGCAGTGTTGAACACCTTTGGCTCGGTATTTCTGACAGTGGTGCCGTCGACGGGACTTGGAGGAACCTCAGAGACAACGCAATCATCCCCACCTGGACAAATTGGGACTCCGAAGAGAATTTCGATGGTCGACCTGACTCCTTTATTCAGGGGCATCGCTATGGTCAATACGACTACGCTCAAATGTGGCTCAAAGGCGGTGACCGCCGCTGGCACGAGAACGATGGAACTGAAGTCTCAGCTGATGAAGAGCCTGCACCTGGAGCTTGGGTTGCAATGCCCAGTTTTGGCGTCATTCAAAGTGGTGCATACCCGGCCCATGTCTTGTTCGAGTTCCCTCATGCGGAATTTGAAGTCATTAAAGGATATGACAACAACACCAACGACGTGTGCGACCATGAAGAGGACTACGAATGCCTCGACGTGTTCTCTGACGTAGCATTGGAAGTGTCTGATGGAGAAATTGCCATGATGTTCAATGGTCATAGCACCTTTGACGTGAGTCGCATTTACCTCATGGGATGGGGAACCTACACCTTGTTTGATGTTCCAGCCGAAACACCAATTACTGTTTTAGGAGACCTTCCAGAATTCATTTCAGTCACCGGCGACTCTAGCACGGCTGTCATTGGAAGCATTCCCTCAGAGTTTGCAGGAAATGACGGTAATTCCGCTCATTTTTTCCACGGAGATGTCGAGATCACGATCTCAGGAGAGTTCGGAAACGCGAGCATTTACAGCATTTCGGAGGGGATGTTGCGTACCGAACGTAAACTGCAATCCCACAGACCCAGTGCGGAATATACGTGTGCTGGAATCTGCATCTCTGATGACAATTTCAACAACATTTGCGACGAGTTTGAAGGATGTACCGATTTGAACGCGTGCAACTACAAGTCCACTGCAACATATGACGACGGCTCTTGTGTAGACGCTTGGAATTGCACAGGTTGCCGTGACACACTCGCATGCAACTACAACATCAATGCGACCAAGGACGGGGATGCGAGTACCCTGTATATCGATGCAGATTATGAATTCTTGCCGACTGGTTCTGTACCGGAGGAAGGCCAAATTCTGTACACGCCACCAGGACTCGGCTCTATCGGTCAACTGATTCCTGCGTATTGTGTCTACAAGGACACCACTACATCAAATTGTGAATTTTGCAGTGGTGATGTAGACGGCTCCGGCGTGGTGCTGGGTGGCGACACCATCATTGATGGAGTGATTTGGTGCATACAGCAAATCGGATGCTCTGACCCCGCAGCCTGCGACTATAATGCCGCATCTGACCCCGACAACCCTTACGCCTTAAGTGACTGCAAGCTATATCCAACTTCTGGCACCTGTGAATATTGCAATGGTGCCCAAGACGGCTCAGGATTCGTCTTCTCCGGTGACGAAGACAACGATGGCGTGTGTGATGTCGTTGATGCCAACCGGCGAATTCCGTTGACGTTGATGGCCTACACCGGAACGAGCATTGATGGCATCATCGAAATTGAAGGACCCTACCAAGACCTGTCTTGGGACTTCAAGGTGCCGGGCATTCACAAGCGTGAATTGGTCGTTTACGAAAATTTCACGTCCATCCAATTCGGCCAAGAGTTCAGCTTGGAAGTCGCAGATGCAGGAAACTTTGAAACCTTCCTCACCACACCTACAGCAGAAAACTTGCTGCCCGGCTTAATCGAACAAACCGTTGAAGTTTATTCCAAGCAACCTGTATTCCAACTTGATTCCGTCAAAGGAGTTGCACTTGACGCAGACCCCGCAGATCCAACGGCAGAAACAATTTGGCTAGGCAAGGCTTCATCTGACATGCGTCAAGCGAGCTTGAGCATCGATTCCCCGAAAATGTTGGGGTCGTTCCAAGTATGGAACGGATCTGAGTATACTGATATCGAATACCAAAAGAGCAATCTTACTGAATCTACTGATCATACAGAACGCCTTTTGGCCGTGGCTACTTTTGGCAGTTCAGCGACCCTTTCATCGAACGAAATCACAAGTCGCACAATCGCCCGCGAAGGCACCTTCTTCGGAGACTCTCTTCTTTCTTGGGCCCCAACGCACTACCAAGAGTTCAGGGGCAATGAGTTTGAAACAAACCTCTCAGACCTCCATGTCTCGAGTGTTTTGTCCCGGGATGAAGTGACCAATGGAGTCCCTCTCACTCTGGCAGGCGCAACATGGAAAGGCTCAGGAAACCGTGTAACCAATGCATTTGCATCGGAATCGAGTACGTCAACTCCCGTCGACTACTACCACTTCGAAGCACGAACCGCTTCCCTCTCGGATACACGCGCCAACCTCCCCTATTCTGGAATTTCAGCTCAACTTGCACAGCCACGAGACGCGACAGAAATCATGAGCCTTTCTGGAGCACCCGCATGGCTCGACGGAAACCTGAGTGCTTCTTATGAAAGCGGAGCCATTGGTGGACTCAGTTCCAAACTTTATTGGCATTGGGGCAACAATTCCAATGAAGAGAACATGTTGGCAAGAACCCTTTCGGGTACGCCCGCTCAATTGGGCCTAATTGTACCTCAGCCCCTGGCGGGAGACCCCATGAACGGGCCTGGCTTTATGAAGTTCCCATTCATGCAAGCCGATGGTTCTGATCACTGGTCGATGCACTCCAACATTTGGGATTCAAACACCCTTCAGTTTAGGGCCGCACAATCAAGCGGGTCTGGCAGCCTTGGAACAGCTTACGTCATCTCAGAAAACCCCATTTCTTGGAGGTCATGGTACCGTAATTACAGAGGGCTCTCTTTTGTTCCCAATGCCAATGAACTCAGCTTTATCGAAAACTTCGGAAGCACTGATTTCCTAGGACAAGAACCAACAAAACGAGACCGCTATTGGGTCGGAATTCAAAAAAACTCCAACGGATGGACCGCTCTCCGAAATTCAGGAGACACAGAGCTTTCGCTAGAATGGGCGAAAAGCGGTGGTTTCCCCTCTGGCTTGGAAAAAGACGGGTTGTATGATTTCCGCTATTCTCAATACGCTCAACTTATGACCAACAGAAACATTCCAACCATTACAGGATCTGGAAGAGGGACGGAAACGATTAATGAGAATGAACTCAAGCTTGTTCCTGTTACTTGGAATGGGAATCTGTGGTACAACCAAACACGAACCACCTATGGAAGCGGAGGAACACGGGTTCAATACTTGGGACGATACGCCCAAGACCCCTCCGGTTTGTACAGCAAGGGCGATGCAAACCTCTCGTTAGAATCTGACATGATTCCAGGAAGGTCCAATTCCGACATGATCTTCTGGGAAGGTGATGGCGACGACAATGGCAACATGAACGGCTGGGACTTCGGAGATGTCACGAGTTATTATTATTGGATTAAAGACAACGGAGCACGGACAAGGAAAGATGCTCAGAATAGAGCAATTTCATTGGGTGGTAACTTGGCCTCATTCAGTGCGAAAGGATACGCTCAAGGCGCCATCGAGGGCTACTTGATGCGAAGGGCTACGGTCGAAACTATGAGGCCGTACACCATCAGAGTCCCCTACATCGCAGGGCATTCTTCTTATGGTTGTGGCCCGTGGAACGTATTCACATGCTATCGCCCCATCTGGCGGAGCAGAGCCGTTACCCTTTATCGGAGTGAGTCTCCGTTTGTCAACACTTGGTCTGGCAACACAAAAACAGACGGTCATCACTACGTCAGCGAAATCGCAGCGCGCGCCAATGGCAACTGGTGGTCAGCTGTTTGGCAGCTTATTTTCAATTGGCATGGATGGACCTCTTCCAAGTTGCCCATCAGTGGCTATGCCGACGGAACAAAAACAATACGTTACGAAAGTGATGGCTCCCTCAACATGACCGAACCCAATTACACGGGACGGTGGGCCAGGGCGGAGCCTGACGACAGCGGATTTAACGTTGAGTATGTGCGCTCAGGAAACAACTTCACCTGGGATGACGCATCCGCAACTGAGAAGAACGACGCCTTCGCTTTTGAGTCATACAATTATGGCGGAATGGGGAGTGCCCACGTCATTTTGGAGCAGGAAATTCCGGACAACAAAGGCCTGATTGCGAGCCTTGGTAAATTGGACGCGGCAGACGAAGCGGCCACCCTTGGTGCCATTTTGGAACTCCCATTCGAAAAGGTTCCAATGTTGACCGACTGGACAGCCATCGGAGAGGGTGTGGATGCATGGTTTTATCAAAGCGACAACCCGCACACCTATGAAAGCGCACAACTGGCAGCTGAGACCATCGGGGGAACCTTGATGACCCTGTCCGAAAATGGCGCTTCAACCGCGCTCAAACGTTGGAGCGGCAGCGGTTGGATTGGCCTCTACCAAGACACAACAGACCAAGGCTATGACGAGCCATTTAGTGGGTGGAAATTCATTGACGGATCACCTGCTACAGCTGTACCATGGGGCTCTACTGAACCCAATAACGGTGCTCAGGACCTCAATCAAAATGGTCTCATTGACGCAAACGAAACAAGCGACACGAATGAGAACCATGCCATACTCTACTCTACTTTAGAGCAGGTAGGTAAAGTGCAAGACAGGCATGAACTGGCCCCACTAAACGCTTTGGTTTCGGTCCCCAAGTCAAGCGCACCGCGCGTGCAAATGGCCTATCAAGCAAATGCAATTTCAGAGAATGGAGTCAACCATCTAGAATTGGCCTACCAACTCCAAAACGAAGGGCAGCTTCTGATTGGATCAGAGGTTCCGAGCGGGGATACAGATGCCCAAAACACAGGCATTGAACACGTCAAAGTCAAGGTGTCCTCCGACATTCCAAACGATCAACTGGAGCTGTGGCTGGAATATGACCCTGATGGAGCAGAAGACCTTGAGGAGAGCACTTGGATGCGACTGCTCGAAGAGGGAGAAGCTATAATCAATACAACAGCGGAAGGATCAACTTGGCTCACCTTCAAAAAAGGAGGGCAAGGCTTGAACCAATTCAATGTCGACCTCTCAAGTGGATTTGACGGTGTAAATGCGCGCAGATACTGGAGGGTTTGGGCGTTCGACAAACAAGAAGAGCACCGTTGGAAGCTGGATGGGTTTGAAATCTATTTCAATGCTCCAAAAATCATTGAAGTTGAAGCTGCACCTGATGTCATTGTGGGCACGTCTAACGGAATCTCCGATGGCGTTACGCTGCGTGAAATTGGCGTGACCGTTAAGAACACCTACTCTGGAGACGTGGTGGCTCTCGGCCTCAATTCATCTTTCAACCTTTATCGTCCCGGAGTCGAAGACCCAATCGAATTCACTCTAAGTGGCTTGGACAACTTGAAAAACAGTCTGAACGGGGCCATTTTGAATGGAAAGTGGGAGTGCACCCTGAACCAAGCATTCAGTGCGTCAGGGGAGTCCCTGAGCGATGTGGGAATGAAGCAATTCACCATGGAATTCACTATTCCACCAGGATTGGTGACCGGACCGCAACATTACCTCACAGAAGATGGCGATTTGCAATTTGTATCCAACCGTATCCGATTGGGTGGCGGAGTCGACTTGCCTCCAACCATCTCAGAGCAGGATGACATTGACGACATCAACCTGACCACCATCACGTTGGATACTGACTATGATGAAGAGACAAATGGAGAGAACATCTTCACTGTTCAAAGCCATCAGAATGCTGTCGCTTTGTTGCCACAGAACCCACTCATTGAGGCTGGCATTGAAGACGACATCCATGTTCAGGCAGGAAACCTGAACGTTCATTTCGAATTCCAAATTCGCGACGAGAACACGCTTTATTACGTGTCCACAGAGACCATGCCTTATGACTGGGCTCAGCGCGCAGCAGCCATGGCTGGCGGGCAACTGATCGTGCCATCCAACGACGAGGAAGAGGACTTCGTCAAGTTGCAAGGTGTGCATGGATGGACTGGATTAATCGATGCCGACACGAATCAAGTTTGGGTTCCCATTACAGGAGAATACATCGACCCCAATTGGGATTTGATGTCTCACTTTGTTTCCCCTCCTGTTCACTCCGACGACCTCGTGACCGCAGACCACCAGAATGCCACCATGACAGCAGAGGGGCTGATGAGCCAAGGAATCGACGCTGTTGCGCATGCGACACTCGAGATTGGGAAAGCAGGAACACCCGCTTTGACTTGGGCTCCCATTACCCCAGACAGTCTGTTCTTCGACATCTATGACCCCGCAAATGACAAGCACTATGTCGGGGCACGAATCGGCGATGCAGAAGTTTTGGAGGGACAAGACAGGGTCGGATCACAAGGCCGCATTTGGAGGGCCTCAGAGACAGGAGATCTTCTGTCCTTCACCAACGGAAACGCTGAAGATGCAACATCAGTATCGGAGCCCTCTATTGATGGTTTCACACTCATTGCTGCAACAGACTCTTCCAATTACTTCTCCGGAAGCAATGCCAACCTTACCTACCTCCAAGCTCAAGAAATCTGTGCTGGACAAGGAGGTCGATTGGCCACGTTTGAGACCCCCGCAGAAAACGATTTGGTGAAAGGTCAAGCCCAAGGGCACATTGGCCTTTGGAAGGACGACAATGGCGATTGGATGTGGGCCACTGGGTCTGCTCCAACCTATTCCGATTGGTCGCCTTCGGATACCGAAAATTCAGAAACAGATGTCGCGGTGGTCATGACCGATGCCGGTTGGGATCGCAAATCCGTGATCTCGGTGAGCCGCGCCATCTGTGAGATGGAAGCCCTGGGTGATTTGACAGCCAATGGGAACGGATACATGGTCCCTACCAGCACCAACACCTTCCCTCTGTACTACGAAAGCAATAGCTCCTTCGTCCTGCCCACCATTGTCCTGTTGGATTCATCAGGCTATCGAGAAATGGATGGACCGAGTCATTTCGGTGAAGCCGATTGGATGCTTGCTTCTCAAACCCGTCGCAGAACACCCGCATGGCAAGTTCCTGTATTGTTGGTCCCAGATCCTCTCTCTCTTGAAGAGCTCTCAAACGACCAGCATGGTGTATACACCGCACAAGGAAGCACTGAAGGATCTCTAGGTGATATTCAGCAACGATTTGGCAGCTATAACCTTGGCAACATCCAATTGTCCAGTCTGTGGAACACCGATACTGAAGCCACAAATGGCACCCTGATGACTGTGGTAGACGCGGCAGTAAACCCGGATTCCATTGGAAACTTGGACAACCTGCTCAGCGCATACAACGCGGGTGAATTCTACCTTACCCCTCCCCCGGCCAATCACGGTTTATATCGCGAGGGAAGTGACGTCAAAGTATTCAATGCCAATACACTAAAGACAAACATTGAACTCTCATCAAGTGGCGATTTCAACGACCACCAGATTCACGCATCATTCCCCATTACCGCACCTAAGTTCAATAGCGAAACCCTCGTCGATTTGAGCTACGGTGGTGCGGATGCGGTCAACAATGGACTGCCTTATTGGGGCGTTCCAAATGGAGTCCCTGCTTATGCGGAGATGTATGTGCGCGTGCGCAATGAATTGACAGGTGCTTTCTTCGACACCACCATGACGAGCACTGAAAACCCATTGCTGCTCAAGAACTGTCCTCACTTGATGAATGATTCCATTCACATGACGTTTACAGTGGGCCAGATGAACACCTCGGATGGGCAATTGAAATTCACAGGCGGAGACCCCGTTGTCATTTCAGCTGCAGTGCTTTGGATGACTGAGGGTCGACGAAACATGCTTTGGACAGACCGGGATTTGGTGCACAACACCCTTACGATGTGCACGGACATTTCTCCTGACTTTGTCATGCAGGCCGATCCTCAGGAAGAGCAATACCTCCTGAACACGGACCGCACCTTCACAAACGCGAACAATGTTGAACTGAATTATGCGGCCGAAGACTCCATAGGAGTAAGCCGAGTCACCCTAAAATGGAATCACAGCTCGTCGAGTTATAGCTCAGGAGGCAGCATGTATCTGCAACGGAGAAATTATGAGGATTACGGCGGCACTGAACTCGGTTGGGAATGCGCCACTGGAAACCCGAGTAATCCATGGATAAGCGTCAACGAAAATGGCAGCATCCCACAAGGTCCTGGCGGTGCAAAGCCATTCTACAATGTCGACGCCGACTTCAATGGCAACCTTGACCTCATCACGTTTACAGACAGCACGTTGTTCCACAACTTATGGAGCTGTGAAACTGCTGAATACCGCGTGGTGCAGGACATGTGTGGAGACATCTTTAGAACGCCATCCATACAAGTGAGCATTCAAGGCTCTGTCTCAGACCCTTGGAAGTACATCGACGAGACCACAGATGGTGTCGTTGTGTCTGAAGGTCGGTACTGGAATAAGGTGCAAATTGACTGGTCTTCCGCTCTGGACAGCGAGGGATTGATTGATCAGTTCCGTCTATTCCGAAGACTCTACACCCCTGCAGATGTAGACAACGAGGCATGGGAACAAATCTTTGCTTCTGAGGACATCAATACTTGGATTGATTGGGACGTCGCGGCTGGAACACTCTACGAATACAGGGTCGGCGCGGTGATTACATGCGGCACGGGCAATTCTGCACAGCAGTATTACAACCCCACACCTTATCCCATTGGCTTCCGTTCGAATTATGGGGGAGTTCAAGGTCGTATAACCTTTGAGAACGGTGCTCCAGAAGACAGTGTCTACGTCAAGGTCGAACCACAAGGACTCAACTTGGCCAGAAACTCCATGGTCTTGGAGGCGGGTGAATATGCCAAACTTGACATTGACCTCTATGAGTTGCGTGAAGGCGGTGATATGGGCCATTGGCCAGACATTCACTCCGACTCCTTCCACCCCGACTTGAGTTTTGTGGACTCCACAGGAGTTCGCGTAAGCGAAGGCGTGAGTGTATCCCAATGGATAAAAGTTCCTGAAACCACCTTGCTGGGTGCTCCCGGTACAGGAGTGGGCGCAGCAAACGAGGCCCCTCTCTTCACCCTGAACTATATCGATCCATTCGCCAATATCGAAAAGGAGAGCCTGAGCATTTGGGCCAGAAAAGTTGATGGCAGCGATGCGTCTCAAAGCGAACTGATTTCGTCTTGTAGCGTCTTCCAAAGTGTATCCGATCCGGCTTGGCCGTTTGCCCTGCCCGTCGCGACAATGAGTGACCCAGCCAGCGCCGATGCGCATGCGGTTGTGATCAATGTGCTGTCCCTTCCTGAAGGCGGTGCGAGTTACCGTTTGGTGACCATCGAAAACAACGCTGAACCCATTGGAGGCACAGAAGTGGCACTGGTAGAAGGAGAAAATACCATTCAAGTTCAAGCGGTATCCAACCCGCGCGAATTGATGGTTCAGTTCACGAGCGGAGACATTGAATGGAACACCATCACCATCGACGAAGAGCCTCAATCGTGCGCGAGATACAGGCTTTCAGCGAGACAAAGTGGAGTGTTCACTGATCTTGGCGCCATTACATTGGATTACAACAAGTTCCAGCACATCACCTTCACGATGGCGAATGTGGAAACTGGACGAGCAGTGCCTGGAATGCGCATCTATGTGCGCGCGCACAGCGACGATCCTGCCATTGTTGAACAACCCGTGGATTTCTACGACTTCCGCGGACCAGATGATGTGATCCAAATGATTCGGGAAAATTGGAGTGCTTGGCTGTGGAATGCCGCAACCGGAACTTCAGGATTCTGCTCTGACCCCAATGCAATCAACTTTGCTGGTGAAGAATTGGGAGGAACCCTGCGCCATTGCGATTATGAATTGCCCCGTGGTTGCACAGACCCTCAAGGTCAAAACTACCTCGAGTACGCCTTGTTTGAGCCCGGAGGCGGAGAAGACGCTTGTAACTACTCTTACTATGGAACTGGTGAGGACATCTCCTTGCACTGGTTTAGCGACAACGATCCCAACCCTTACGAGTATCCCATTATTGTTCGCGTTGAAGACGACAACAGTGAAACCATTGTCAAGAGTTTCTGGTCTTCATTGAACCGTTACCAAGACAGCCTACAGGTCATCGGCGAGACCTATCCTTATACCTCTGTCGTCATGAGCGTCAAATTGCCCAATGGTGATTATCGGATGCGTGTGCTCGACAGTCGGGTTGAGAGTAATGGAAGCTTCCCACACGTTGAAGCCACTTCATTCTCAGGCAACTTCGCACTCTACAACAGTGTAGGCACGAACTACGTGACATGCAGCCAATATCACATCGACGAAGCCAATGACGGAGCCTATGACCTGAGTGTGGTTACACACAGTGCATTGGCAAGCGGAGTGGGTCAAATCGACAACTTCCTGCTGGTCGACTGTGCCGAGTGTTTCTCTGTCAACTTCCGCAACAATGCAGATATAGAATTGCCGCTCACCGACGAGGGCATGATTCAGCTGGAGGAAGGATCTACTTATGAATTCTGGTGGAGAACTGCCGATGTCATGGATGGAGATACGTATCGTTTTGGAAACATCTTCAAACTCAGAGGCGATGACGCTTCAGGCGACATCACTTTGTCCATCATTGAGGACACGGAGGACCCATCCAACATGGGCAATGCCAAATTCCAGCTCATGGGACCTGCGGGAACCATGCGCAGAATTCCAGAACAGCCTACTTTCAACGAGTACGCCATCATCCCTGGACAATGGTATCATGCGACATTGGCCGTGGGCCAGTCCCCCGCCAACAGCGATCAACCAAATGCGTATTTCACCATGCGCAGCACGGACCAAAACCTGTCTGATAATGAACCTTGGAACAACCCAAGTCATTTCAAATTCGACAACCTCGATGATGAAGGCAACGAACTAAGCAATTCGGCCGCATTTATTATTCCTCCCGTCAACGCCTCTGCCGACTTTAACGCAAAAAGCATTGTCCTCGGTGGTTCTGATGTACTGATTCACCGCTTGTCCATTTGGGATGGCCTGCTTTCCTACGAGGAAAGTGAAGCCTTGTTCAATGGAGACGAGCTTCGGAATCAAACTTTCAATGCTACGACCATGCCAAATTTGGTCGGAGAATGGACTGAACCCGACAACGGGGACCTGCCCATGTCACGTTTGCGGTCTGTATTGATCCCGGACAATGCGGGCAGATTTGTCGACCAAATGCTCGACAAACAGCTCTATGTGAATGGTGCAAATGTTGAGCCCTACACCATTGATCAGGCTTACTTCGTTGGAACTGAACTCTCCGAAGGTTCAGGAGCATTGACGATTGATGGGATTTCAGGCGCAAACAACTTGCCTAGCATCAATCGAAAGTCCATTCGACGTGCAC
>Ga0209092_10001104_pt1 | contig 27055 bp, 17 predicted proteins | sample FraStrMetagenome_FD_187446 | JGI IMG/M metagenome (GOLD analysis project Ga0209092, IMG submission 187446) | Marine eukaryotic phytoplankton communities from Arctic Ocean - Fram Strait ARC3M Metagenome (SPAdes) (version 2) | ecosystem: Environmental > Aquatic > Marine > Oceanic | place: Fram...
ATTTTGAGCGTCAACGTATTTCAGAAAGTCTCTCTCGATCAACTACTTGGAGATTTTACCACTGAAAGAGATGGAGGTGAGTTGTGCAAGCAGTTGAATTTCAATGACCTATAACTGGACACTAGTGAGTACATGTGATAGAGCGCCCACAGGTAGTAGTATACTTGAACGATGTCGTCGTCCGAGCAGCGGAAGTAGGGCACCTGATTGTTGAGCAGATCGTTCATGTGATCGGTTTTCGCCTGAAGTTCGGCCGCTGGGTCAACCAACAGGGTTTGTGCTTTGCTGAGTGCTGTTGGAGCATCGTCATGCATTGACCAAACGAGTGTTAGACCATTGGCGTCGCAGGGGACAGTGAATGAGTAGAGTTGCTGCCCTGTGCTCTCTGTCGTGTTGGTGTAGTTTTGCAATGGCTTGGATGCGGAGATGATGGTGCTCATGCCATCATACATCATCACACCTTCGTAGATCTCGCCGTCTACTGGCTTCACTAGGTTGGTGCCACCTTCGACGACGTGCACTGTGTTATTGAGCGAATCGAAGTTGCAGGTTGCCGTTGTCGTGACACTGGTGCCGTCTTTGTAGAAGCTTTGGCCTGCAAACTCGATGGTGATCGGAGCATCGGATGTGATGATCGTCGCTGCGGCATCATCGAGGTTGATGAACTTTTCTTCCTGAATGTTGACGCCGCCGACGGTATACTCGCAGATCATACGATCCGGGCGCCAATACATGGCAGTCGGAACCGGATGCTCATAGCGGGTGCCATTGATGATGACGGTGCCATAGGCGATTTTGGTTTCTTTGTAGAATTCCCATCCCGTCAGATCGTGGCCGTAGCCAGTTTCGGCATGGTCCACCATACCATAGCCACGACTGCGAAGGTCGTTGGAGAAGGGGTGGGTGAAGCCAATCGTTTCGTCTTCGTTCTGATTCCACACTGGCATGAATCCGCCAATGTAGTAGGTGCTGTTACCTGCGAGGAAACCATGCTTTTTGCCTTGGATTTCCTGGCTAAGCATTGCGCAGTAGTCGGTGACTGGCGGTGTGATGGACGTGAAGATGGCAACCTCTTGAGTGGTGAAGCTCCAAGTCTGGCCAATGGTGATATCCTGATTGCGCACTGCATCGATCCGCCAGAAGTAGGTGGTGTTCGGAAGTAGGACGCCCGGATTGAAGCTGCTTTCAGCGGCCTCAAGCGTGGTTAAGAACTCCGGTGTGGCAGTCGTGCCGAAGTAGACATTGTAAGACGTTGCCGTGGAAACTGAATTCCAAGTCAACCCGATGAGGCCGTAGACATCTTGTTCAACATCGGTTGGGTAAGGCGAGTTAGAAGCAGTCAGAGGTATCAAGCTGGAGCTCAATGTCGTCTGTCCTGCGTTTGTCTGATTGTAATCCAATGTGAAGGAACGCTCCGTTTCGGTGGTGATATAACCAGCATCGATGTAACCTTGGATGAGGCTGGTGCTGTCACCGTCGATGATGAGTGTGCCGTCTAGGATGGTGATGGAGCCATTGCCGCCGTCTGCACCGATTTGACCATTGCCCATATGGATGGATTGAGCGGTAAGCGTGCCGTTGAGCAGGTCGATGTGACCAGTGCCGAGATTGTTCGGATCAGTCTGTGAGCTGAACTGCGTTGGGATATTGATGCTGCCGCTTACTGTGACATCACCATCGGTAATGGTGAGCGTGCCATTACCGCCGTTTTGGTTGCAGCGCCCGATGTCGAGCCATTCTGCGTCGAGACTGCTGCCGTTGATTTCGGCGCTGCTGGTGGCGCCATACATGCCGAGCATGAAGCCGCGGCAGATGGCGTTGGTATCGATGGTCACGTGTGTGCCGTCATTCCAGAACGCTGCGCCAGTGTCGCTGGTCGAGGGGGGCAGTTGCTGTTGCCAATTGTTGAGGTTGGACCAGTTGGTGTCGCCACCCGCTTGGGTGTAAGCATAGTCAATGTTGGCCTGCAGTGCGCGGAGGGTCGTTTGTCCGCTGGTAATGAGATCGTAGTCGAGTGCCCAGGTTCGGTTGCTATCTGTGGTGATGGTGCCCGCGTCGATGTAGGCTTGAATCTGGCTGGTGGCGTCACCGTTGATGGTGAGTGTGCCGTCTGTGATATGGATCGAGCCGTTGCCGCCGTTGTTGCCGACTTGGCCATTGCCCATATGGAGGGAGTTGGCACTCAGCGTGCCATCGAGTAAGTCGATATGCCCTGAACCCATATTATTGGGATCGGTGTGTGAGCCGAACTGTGTGGGGATGTTGATGACGCCACTGACTGTGACGTCTCCATTGGTGATGGTGAGTGTGCCGTCGCCGCCATTTTGTTTGCAGCGCCCGATATCAAACCACTCCGCGGTAAGGCTGCCGCCGTTAATCTCGGCGGTGTTGGTCTTGCCATACATGCCGAGCATGAAGCCGCGGCAGGTGGCCACGCTGTTGATCAGAACATGTGTGCCTTCCTTGGAGAAGGCGGCACCGTTTGAACTGTGGTTGGGGGCGAGGTCATTCTGCCAGTTGTTGGCGTTGGACCAGAGGTCGTCGCTACCTGCTCCGTCGTAGACATGATCAACGTTAGTCGCGACGGGGATGAGGGTGAATGTGAGAGTCGTCTTGCCGCTCGTGCTGATATTGTAGTCGAGTGACAGTGTGCGATCATTCGCTGTGGTGACGTTTCCAGCGTCGATTCCGCCTTGGATCAGGCTGGTTTGATCGCCATTGATGATGAGCGTGCCTTCAGTCACATAGATGGATGCATCGCCACCATTATTGCCGGTTTGACCGCTGCCCATGTGTATCGAACCTGCGATGAGTGTGCCGCTTAGCAGGTCGATATGGCCAGACCCCAGATTGTTGGGGTCACTTTGAGAGCTGAATTGTGTGGGGATTTTGAGTGAACCGCTGACGGTGACGTCACCGCCTGATAGGACGAGTGTGCAGATCCTCCATTCTGATTGGCACGACCTACGTCGATCCAATTACAGCTTAGAGAGCCGCCTGAGATTTCGGCGGCATTGGTCTTGCCATACATGCCGAGCATGAAGCCTTTGCATTCCGCTGAGGTGCCTGTGTCGATTTGCACAAAGGTGCCGTCCTGGTTGAAGGACGCACCGGTGGAGCTGTCGTTGGGGACGGTTGTGTTGTTCCAGTTGGCGGTGGTGGTCCATTGGTCGTCCGCGCCAGATCCGGTGTAGGCGATGTCGGCCGCCTGCGAGAGATGAGGGACGGATATCAGCGTGAGGCAGGAAAAAATGACTGTATTCAGTCGCTAGGAGGTGCGATTGAGGTATGCGCGCGCATCGCATTTTAGGCTATTCAGATAGCCAAATGAGGATTGATTCATGTGTGTGTTGTTGGGGGTGAAGCCGTTATGGGAACGACTGTGAGGTAGAGTCGATTGGATGAGTAGACTGAGCGTCTAGTATGGAGTCTTAACGCGGTGTTGTAGCGGCTGCGTTCAGTGGTGTGGATATTAACAGATTCAAACAAACTGTAAATGTGCGGAGGCGACGTGCGTGTGTCTGCTGGCGACATTGCGCTTGTTTTTTTCTGGTTTTGGTTGGTTTAGGTGATGTCTGCTTGCGTCGTCTTTATGTCAAAATGCGACGCTTGGTGTTGACTTGGGTTCTTGTGAGAGGGATACGTTAATCGCTGGTTTGTGCGCAGTTTCTGCGGGGTAGATGCCTTTCTATGTCCTTCTTGTTCAAGGTTAATTGAGGTGTTGTGGTGTTTTGGCTGGAACTCGATTGAATCATGGAACTTGACAGTAGGCGTCACCTAGAAGCATAACTTTAATGTCGGAATCAGCCATTGCTGGGTTCGTTGACTAATGTGATCAGCGTATTGCTGGAAAATATTTTAGTCGGCGTTTTTTAGCAGAGGCAGTGCTCGATTCGAATCAATGGATGATTCTCTGAATTATTTTTATCCCGTTAATGTTATGTCTGGTGTCACCCTTAAGAAACTGAATAAGACCTATAGCCCTGGCTCGAAAGATGCCTTCCATGCGGTGAAGGGCATTGATTTGGAGATCCGTGATAAGGAGTTCATGGTGCTCGTTGGCCCTTCCGGTTGCGGTAAGTCCACGACGCTACGAATGATTGCCGGCCTCGAGGAGGTGACTGAAGGGGATCTCTATATTGGTGATCGCCGAGTGAATGATGTGCTGCCGAAGCACCGTGGCATCGCGATGGTGTTTCAGAATTATGCATTGTATCCGCACATGACGGTGGCGGATAATATGGCCTTTGGATTGAAGCTGCGTAAGACGCCGAAGGATGAAATTAAGCGGCGCGTGGACGAGGCTGGAGAGATCCTGGGGCTGACTTCAATGCTGGGGCGTAAGCCGAAAGCGCTTTCCGGTGGACAGCGCCAACGTGTCGCGCTCGGTCGAGCGATTGTGCGTCAGCCTGATGTGTTTCTATTTGATGAGCCGCTCTCGAATCTCGATGCGAAGATGCGCGTGCAAATGCGTGCTGAGATTTCAAAACTGCACGCTAGCTTGGATGCGACGATGATTTATGTGACGCATGATCAGACGGAGGCGATGACGATGGGGGATCGTATCTGTGTGATGAAGGATGGTAAGATCATGCAGGTGGATGAGCCGATTAATATTTATCAAAAGCCAGCGGATATGTTTACCGCAGGATTTATTGGTTTGCCGCAAATGAATTTTCTGCACGGTTCCGTAGTGGAAGCTGAGGGCGGACTTTGTTTTGTTGGAGGTAATTCGCAGCCATTGCGAATTCCGCTGAATGAACGTCTGAGTCAAATTGCTCAGGCGCATTTGGGGAAGCCGCTCGTGTTGGGCATGCGTCCTGAGCACTTTTCGAGGTGTGCGGATGATGACATTGCAGCGATTCATACGCATGTTGAGGTGGGCGAGCCTTTAGGGGCTGAGAGCTTTATCCATCTGGCGACTCCTGCGGGCGACAAGTTGGTGGTTCGTTTGGCGGGCATTGTTCAGTCGGGAATCGGACAAGCGCTCAGCGTTAAGCCGGATTTAGACGAAGCGCACCTATTTGACGAAAAGACCGAGCTTAGGCTTGAGGAGTAATTCTTGTCTGTCCGTATGCGACAAATCAACTTGCAAACTTTAGTGAAAAGATGAAAAATTCAAAGCAGATGAGCTTCACTAAAGAGTATTACTGCATCCCTGATGGTTGTCGCGATCAGCACCTGCCAATGGCGCCTCGCTATGCGGCTCCGTTCCGAGATCATGGTATTCGGGGAGTCGGTTTGCATGAAGTGGCTCCGCCCTATGAATTTCGCCGCCTGACTTTCCCTTGGCATCTGGCGCTGATTACGATTTCAGGGCACGCTAAATTTGAGTGTCTGGGGCAGACGGGTGTGATGGAGCCCGGTCAAATTTGGGTCGGTCCGTTGGAGACTCCGTATGAATATGCCGCACAGGATAACTGGAAGTTTATCTCAGCCGCATTGTATCAAACGCATGAATTTATCCATCTGGAAGGGCGCGTGCTTCACCAGAATCTGTCGCATAATTCTGAGTCTATTGTGCATGCGATTGAGGCCTATTTGCAGGAGTCTGCTGCAACTACAGGGCCAGGTGCAACGGCTCCTATCGGCCTAGCGACATACATTTCCGAAGCGATTGTGCGGGACTTGAAGGACGAGCAGTCTGTCGGCGGAAATCGCCTGCGCGCGCGGCTTTCTAAGGTGTGGGAAGAGGTCAATGCGAATCCAGGCGGACATTGGAACTTGCCCGCTCTGGCCAAGTGCATGCACTTATCGGTGCGCCAGTTTCAGCGTATCATGAAGGAGAACTACGATTTGACGGCGGAGGGCTTGTTGATGCGTATTCGCATGGAGCATGCGCGTGAATTGCTCAGTTCGACGGATATGACGATGGTGATGATTGCTGATCGTATTGGCTATCAGTGTGTCTTTGCATTTTCTAAGGGATTTAAGCGGCATTTTGGTATGCCGCCCGGGGCATATCGTAAAGCTGCGAATGAGGGTGTTTTGCCTGAATAGTGTCGCGTTGAGACATCTCTTTGTCGCTGCGTGCTATTGCGAAAATCTCAGTAAAACGGTATATTCTATGCCTCGGTCGTTCTGATCGATTTTTGTCTATGTGTGCCTCCCGATGTCAGATTCTTTGGATTTTTTTGCTGAGTAGCTTGTCTGCTCTATCAGCCGTCGGCGCGCCATCGCCTGTTTCGATTCGGACGACTGATTTTGCTCCGAGCCCGGATGCGCTGTTTAGTATCGAGGGTAAGGCTGAAATGGCGGTCTATCGCGCGTTTCGCGAGAAGTATCCGAATGTCTATCCGGAGGGTAATTCACTCTCGCTCACGCTGGAGGGGCCTGCCGGTGAAGCGCCACTGTTAATGTCCATTGCTGGGCGAACTGCGCCGGATGTCATTCATGTCAATACTCGCCAGTCGGGGAGTTATATCAGTCGAAATTTTCTGACTCCGCTGGATGACTACATTAACTCCGAGATCACGGCAGCAGAAGCGAAGGAGCTGGGCGAATACGATGCGAATATCATGTATCGCGACGAATTGGAGGAGCGCGTGCGTCCTCAGATTTGGGATGCGGTGTCGCGGGTCGATGAAGCGGGGAAGCGCCATTTCTATTTTTTACCGTTTAGCTATTTTGTGCGCGTCATGGCCTATAACAAGACGGTCTTTCAGGGGGCTGGGCTCAACGCCGATGAGGATTACCCGAAGACGTGGGATGAGCTAGCTTCAGTCGCTCAGAAAATTCAAAGCCCAGATGAGGATCGCTACGGGATTATCTTAGGAAAAGAAGGCGGTGCTGGTTGGACCTCGTTGCCCTTCTTTTTCTCGATGGGCTCAAAAATTGTGGAGCGCGAGGAGGCGACCGGTAATTGGGTGGCTCGCTTCAATGATACGGGTGCAGTGCAGGCTGCGGATTTTTACTCTAGACTCGTTGATGCTCCGTGGACCGATGAAAATGGGAAGCAACGCTACGGAGTGGGGATGAGCAGCAGTGAGGCATGGTCGATTTGGGATCGTGGCCGTATCGGCATGGGCTTGTTGTATATTAATGATACGCTGATCAATGTGGACGATCACATCTCCACGATGAGTCCCGATGAACTCGGTTTGGTTCCAGTGCCTACGGCTCCTTCGGGGAAGTCATTGACGGAACTGCATGTGCGTGGTCTGGGCATTTGTGCGACGACCGAAGATCCCGATAAAATCGCGGCATCGTGGCAATTCTTGCGATTCGTCGGAAGCCCGGATGCGGAGCGCGTGATCGTAAAAACGTATGTGGAGAATGGATACGCGAGCTTCATTAATCCGAAGAAGTTAGCGCGGCATGGTTATGATGAGTATGTGGCTACTGTGCCCACGCAATGGAAGGAGACACTTGAATTTGCGTTGGAAAACTCACTGCCAGAGCCATACGGCGAAAATTGCCAAGTGTATATTGAGCGGGCAAGTAAGCCCTTGCAGACCGCGTTCTCTGAGGGGGTGCCGCGGATTGCAGATGAGGCCACACGCTTGGCGCGTTTGCAGGAACTCTATGATCTGGCGGTGCAGGAAATTAATGAGAAGATGCTCGGGCAGATTCCTGACGATGTGATGGCATTTCGCCGCAAGGTCGCCTTGGTGGTCATGCTGTTTGTTGTGGTTTCGTTTGGGTTTATGTTTGCTTACATCTGGCGTTTGTTCTCCGGCTCCGACAGTGGCGTGAAGCGTGGCTTCCTGGGTTGGCTGAAAAAGTATTGGCTCGCTTACGTCCTGTTGACGCCGGCCTTGGGGGCGATTTTTGTCTTTAATTATTATCCCTTGGCTGTGGGTGCTCAGATGGCCTTTTTGGATTACAATGTGATCGGCGAATCAACATTTGTGGGAGTGGATAACTTTGCTTCAGTGCTGTTTGACAATGTTTTCTGGGTCTCAATTTTGCGCACTGCAGAATATGTGTTTTGGAGTCTGTTGCTGGTGTTTTTGCCGCCGATTGTGCTGGCGGTCTGTTTGAGTGAAATCCCCCGGGCCAGTGTCGTCTTTCGGGTGCTGTATTACCTGCCGGCTCTTGTCTCTGGACTGATTGTGATGTTGATGTGGAAAATGTTTTTCGATCCATCGGAAGCCGGTGCTCTGAATCAAGTGCTGGCGATTCTCGACTTCGGGCCGCAGAAATGGCTACAAGATAAGTCGCAGGCGATGGTCTCTATTATCATTCCGCTGGCTTGGGCGGGGATGGGGCCAGGTTGCTTGATCTACCTTGCTGCGCTTAAGACGGTGCCGGAAGATCTCTATGAAGCGGCCGCCATCGATGGTGCTGGTTTCTTGGGCAGGATCTGGCATGTGACGATTCCAACGATTCGACCGTTGGTGATGATTCAGTTGATCTTTGTTTTAATCGGCGCCTTTCAGTCGGCCGACAATGTCTTGGTCATGACTGCCGGCGGTCCTGACCATGCGACTCATGTGATCGGGCTGGAGATCTTTTACGATGCGTATGTCTATCTGCGCTTCGGAGTGGCGATCGCGATTGCATGGCTTCTGGGCTTCTTCCTGATCGGGCTCACCATGTTCCAGATGAAGCGGATTTCCCGCATGAGTTTCACCACTGCCAAGAATTAATCCGATGTCTGTAATCCTACAATCTGAGAAACGTCAGTTTCGCTCGCGCTTGGTTCATCTCGTGCTCTACACGCTGTTAGCGGTGGGCTCCTTGAGTATGGTGTATCCCTTCCTGTTGATGGCTTCCGGTTCATTTAAGAGCCGAGTGGACGTGCAGGATCTCGATCTCGTTCCGCGATTTGTCTATGATGAGGCGATGTTGTTTCGCAAATACGCCGAAGCCAAATACAGCGAAGTCATTGTCGAGTATCGAGGTGCGACGGGGGATGATGCGCGCAATTTTCGTGCCATTGAAATGCCCGAGTTTAATCCGCAACTGGTGGAGGATTGGAGCAGTTTTGTTACCTCGACGGAAATGCCTACCAGCTGGTTTCTCACTGCATTTGGCCCGACGCCTGAGGGCAAAATCATTCAACGCAACGAACGCGCTTTCCGTAACTATGTAAGTGAGGTGTGTGACAATGACATTGAAGTCTTTCGTCAGCGTTTCAATGAGCCGATTGAGAGCTGGTTCTTCTTGAAGTTTCCGCCGGAGCGCCTGACGGATCGTAAGTATCAGTTGAATACTTCGCCGCTGTCTGAGGCCTTTTATGATTTTAAGCAGACATTGCCGCTAGAGGATCAAATTTATGTATCCTGCGATGCGGCTTACCAGCGCTATTTGAAACTCGCACGAGTCGGCGACCCAGAGTCTGTGCTCGCTGCTCGGTCGGCTTTGCCAGAATGGGAGGCGTATGTGCGCGGACACCTACATCCGCAGTTCATCCGCGTGGATGACTCTCAAATGCAGGCGTGGGAGGATTATTTGCAGGCAAAATACGGAGTGATTGAGAATCTCAACAAGCTCTATGATGCCGAGTATTCAACCTTCGAAGCGGTAGTCATGCCGGAAGATCGGATCACGACTTCAGCTCAGTCAACGGACTATTTGCTCTTCATCGCCGACTCTGAATTGTGCGAATTGAGCGCACTGTCTTTGGATACACCTGAGCTGCGGTGGCGTGCGTATTTGGAAGCGCAATACGAATCAGTCGCAAATGCCTCGGCGGCACATGAGCGTAGTTACGAATCCTTTGCGGCGGTGACGATGCCGCAACTTGAGGCCGATTCACAGTATGTGCAGAGCCATACGGGTGAGCTGCGCAGCTATTTCGGATTCAATAATTACCAGATGGTGTTGGAGTATATTTTGTTCTACGGAAGTGGCATTCAGAACACTTTGATCTATTGCTTAGCGGCAATCGCATTAGCGTTGTTGGTGAATCCTTTGGCGGCGTATGCGCTGTCTCGCTATGCGCTGCCTGGGCAGTTTAAGATCTTGTTGTTCCTGATCGCTACAATGGCCTTCCCTGGCGTGGTGACGATGATTCCCAACTTCCTCTTGTTGCGAGATCTGGGCTTGTTGAATACCTTTGCCGCGCTGCTACTGCCGACGATGGCGAATGGTTACTCGATCTTTCTACTGAAAGGATTCTTCGATAGTCTGCCTCAAGAACTGTTTGAAGCGGCGGATATTGACGGTGCGAGTGAGTGGCAAAAGTTTTGGATGATCACGATGAATCTCTCCAAGCCGATTCTGGCAGTCATCGCGCTCGGAGCCTTTAACGGCGCGTATGCAAATTTCATGTATGCCTTTATTCTCTGTCAGGATAAGGACATGTGGACGCTTACGGTTTGGCTCTATCAGCTGCAGCAGTTCTCTTCGCAGGGCGTTGTGTTTGCCTCTCTGATGATCGCTGCGGTGCCGACGTTGTTGATCTTCGTGCTCTGTCAGAAGGTAATCATTAAAGGTATCGTTGTCCCCACTGAAAAGTAAACATACACGAGTCCATATAGAAAGCTGTTTGATATGATCCGAACTGCCCCGAAAAAGAAGCTAAACCCAATGCTGATGAAGGTGATTGTCATCAGTGTCCTCGTGCATGTCGTCGCGGCCTTCGTCGCTGGTGTGATCACAGTCGCGACGCATGTGATGCAGGAAGATGCGCAATTTGAGGAGCCGCCAGCCGTGGTGGTAGAAGAGCCGCCTGCTGAGGTTAAAGTGCAGATCAGGCCTCAGCAGCCGAGGCAACAGCTAGCGCAAACCTTAACCATGCGGCCGGTGGCTAACATTGCAGTGGCCAATGTGGATGTGAATTTACCTAGCATGGATCAAAATTTCACTGTCAGTGCCGGGCTTGGAGGTATCGGCGGCGGTAGTCTGCTGGGTGGCGCGCGTGGCAGTATCGGAATGGGGCTTTCGGATGTCAGTGTCTTCGGCTTGAAGACGCGTGCGGAGCGTATCTTATTTGTGATTGATACCAATCGCCGGATGGTGACGGACGAGAAGGGCGGATTAAATAGCTACCGAGTTATAAAAGATGAGATATCCGACATGGTGGGTAATCTCTCCGCCGGCACGTTGTTTAACATTATGCTTCAAGACCATCGTCGCATTAAGTTGTTTAAACCACAACTGGTGCCTGCGGGTTCTGAGGTGCATCAAGAATTGATCAAATGGATCGAGGCAGTGAATGCTGATGCCGCTCGACCTGGGCTTGAGGGCGTGGCTGGCTCTGTCTGGCCCAAATTGACCACGTTTCAGGATAACGAGATGCAGAAGAATGTATCGTGGGGGCATGGTGCTAATGATACGGCTTTTATGACCCAAGTGGCTCTAGAGCAGAGTGCCGATGCGATTTTCATGATCACCGGTTATCACCGTGGTTTTGGTAACGTCGTGGCACCTCCCAGTGAAAAACAATTGAGTGATTGGGAGAAGTATAAGTCCGGCAAGGAATACCAGGAGCAACTCGCGGCGTATCATAAAGAAGAGTCTGAGATGAGGCAGCGAGTTGTAAAAGAACTGGCTAAGATCAATGCAGGTCGCGCTAAGAAAGGGCTGCCGCCACGCGTGCTTGCGCGCCACAGTAACGATGTTCGAGGGAATGCACGTGAGCTGGAGTTGAACTGGAAAAATCCGCATCCAGGAGGCGGCCCTGGACACACGGATATTGATCCACGGCATGTCGAAAAATACTTCAAACAGGTGATGGAGACGCGGTATTTGAATCGAGAGCAACAGCCACCGTCATTGAATGTCGTCTTGTTCCTCGCTGGCGACGAAGTCTACGAAAAACGATGGCAGGATGAACTCAAGTCTTACGTGCGCTTCTTTGCAGGTAAGAGCCGCATCATTCGCGGCGAAGACGAGATCAAGAGTGCTCGGAGCGCGAAGGAGACGAAGAACTAATCTCTGGGAACGGCTGCTTTAGCTGCCGGCAGTAGATAAGTAACTATTATTAACGAAGACGTATAGACAAGGGGCAGCTAAAGCAGCCCATCCCAGTCTCACTCAACCCATTTTTACTTTTTAATACCTCAACAAACGATGAGACATACCTCAATCCTCCTCCTGACACTTGCGACTGCTGCACTTTGTGGCTGTGGCGACCATTCTATGAAATCCGACCAATCTGAAATTCTTACTGCGCCCTTTGGAAGTCTCGAGGACGGCCGCGAAGCGAAGCTCTACACCCTGAGCAATGCAAATGGCGTCAGCGCGAAAATTACTGACTACGGCGCAACGCTGGTGTCGCTCAATGCGCCCGATCGTGACGGCATGATTGAAGACTTGCTGCATGGCTATGACTCCGTCGACGGCTACGCGGGCTCGAAGAATCCATATTTCGGTGCCAGTGTTGGCCGTTTCGGTAATCGCATCAAGGATGGTAAATTTACGCTTGATGGCAAAGACTACACGCTCGCGACCAATAACGATCCGGGCGGTATTCCTTGTCATCTGCATGGTGGTGTCGACGGCTTTAATCGCCGTATTTGGACTGCGACTCTACGCCCTGAAGGCAACGCAATCACCTTTACCTATGTGTCTGTGGATGGCGAAGAGGGCTACCCCGGAACCTTGAGCGCTGAGATTACTTATCAGCTCAATGACGATAACGAGCTGACGTGGACTGCAGTAGCGACGACAGATGCGCCGACTGTTTTGAATATGGTGCATCATCCGTATTGGAACCTGTCAGGCGACCACTCTGCGTCGATCAACGACCATTTTCTCATGCTCCCATGTGATCGTTATGTGCCAACAGACGCTGGCTTAATTCCAACTGGAGAGGTCGCCTCAGTTATTGGAACGCCGATGGACTTTACGCAACCCACTGAAATTGGGCTGCGGGTGAACGATACATTCGAGGCACTCGAATTTGCTGGTGGTTACGATCACTGCTGGGTGTTAGCCAATCCGAATGTCGATGGCTTGGCTCTGGCTGCGCGTGTTAAAGATCCGAAGACAGGTCGTGTGATGGAGGTGTCTTCAAATCAAGTCGCGGTGCAATTTTACGGCGGCAACTTTCTCGATCCATCGGACTTTCAGGTGGATTTCGTCTCAGGCAAGGATGGGCTCGCATATCCACACCGCACCGCGCTTTGCCTCGAGACAGAAGGCTTTCCCGATGCGCCGAACCAACCTGACTTCCCCAGTGCAGTGCTTCGTCCAGGCGAAACGTATGAGCACAAGATGGTGTATCGATTCTCGGCAGAGTAAGGGGGCTACAGAGAAGGGCGACGCCAATTTACACAGATATTCTGAATGGAGCGAAGCATTAGATCTGTGCTGATTGGGAGATGCTGGGATCGGTTGCTTTAGCTACCGTTTATTTTGAGTCGTCATGGGCGTTTTTGCTGTGTTGGAGCGAGTTTGGTATTCCCTTGTCTACGTATTTGTTTGGCGGATTCTCGGCGGTAGCTAAAGCAACCGATCCTTGTGGGCTTCTGTGGTTTAATCGGGCATTTCTTAGTGGTCGGGCAATCTGCACCACCTCATGCTCTTTCGAATCGCACTTTATGCTGCACGTTACATCGAGTTCTCCAATGACAACCGTCAGGCCTTCATACTTCATTTTGAAGCAGGAAAAAGAGGGGCAAACCATCTCCTTTCCGACTCGGCGTGCTTGATGGATTCGGTTGTCCGATTTGAAACGTGCAGAGGACAAATGGTGTGCGTTGACCGAAGTCGAAGTCTGGGGGCGGGATTCGATTGAATAACAGGGCATGCGACAACCCTGACTCCAGAAGCACTCAAATTCCTGTGATTCGGTAAAACCTACAAAGTTGTCGCAATCAGACATGCTTTGGTCGTGTTCACCAATTGTAGTTTTTTCTGAATATGGTATTATAGACGAATCCTGTTCATGGGATCTTTTATTACTTATGCGTTTTCTAGTTTCATCTCTTTCACTGACCTCACTCTTGGTTCTTTCGGCTGGTTGCAGTGACTCGACCAGTCGTGTTGATTCTAATAGCGACGTTGCACCTCACTCTGGCGTTGAACTGAATGATAGCACTGGGGCTGCAGGCGCGCCGCCGCGCACGGATTACTGCGAAATGCTGGAGCGTGACATTCAGGGGGAGCACTATGGTTTCGTCGCTGGTAACAAGCTCTACTATGTCGCTGGCTCGTTCGGCGCATATTGGCATGAGTATTGGGAATCCGAGACGCTCGGTTTTACGCATCCACTGTTTCGCGATGGCCGTGCACGTGGCAATGCGATTGTGACGACTGAAGTCGGTGGCGATGGGCACGACTCTTGGGGCTGGGAATTCTGGCGTAAAACGCGCTCCGCTTATGGCACATTGATCGTCAACGGCAGCGAGCATAAGCATCCCGAACCGAAGACATTGGATTGGCGTCCTGATAAAATGGTCGCGCACTACGAAGTGGACGGCGTGAAGATCCGCGAAGACAAGTTTATCAGCCGCGATGATGTGCTTACGACTGTGATGGTGTCGGATCAGGATGTCGAAATTCGTTTCGAAGGGGAGAGCTTCTGGGAAGACAGCAAGGTGCCTACATTTGATGGCGATACAATGGGCGGCATCATTTCACGCACTTGCGAGTCGGAGATTACTTTTGACGAATCAACCAATGCGATGCGCGTGCTGGAGGCAGGCACTGCGGTGGTGAAGCCGCTCTATGGTGAGCCCGCGACAATTGGTCGCATGATGTATGACGGGCTGAGCTTTGTTTATAGCTCAAGCGTGCCGATGGGAGACGTGAAATCGTTCGAACAGTCCAAGGGGAATTTCGGCTATTCATTTGTATTAAAGCTACCTGCTGGACAGCCGGTGTCGTTGACACTGGCAGTGGCTGATGAGTATGCGGATGCGCTCGCGCGTTCACAGCAGGTCAATGCCGAAGCAGCGCCAGTCATGGCTGACAAGACCGAGTGGTTCAACGATCTGCTCAACGAGCAAATCCCATACTTCCGCTGCTCCGATGAGAAGTCCGTCGAGACCTACTACTATCTCTGGGCGCTCAACTTCATGTATTTCCGCGACATCGGCGAAGGCTGGTTGAAGTATCCACACACGCAGACTGCGGTGAACAACTTTATGGGTCTGCACCTGTGGGATTCCTGGGCATATATCCAAGCGGGCTCCTGGGTCGCCGATAAATGGAAGTGGGGGCATGGTAATACGCTTTCTTGGCAATACATGGTGCCGCTTAAGGATAAGGCCAACAATATGCCGGATAACTTTGGCAAAGGCTGGTATTCGCCGCTCGTGCGCATGGTCTTTGTCGGTGCGACTGAGCCAGCATGGCAGCAGTATCGCCGATCTGGTGACAAAAAATATTTAGAAGAGGCGTATAACAAAGTCTTCAAGCCACTGTATTGGGATAACAATGGGCCGACCAAAAGTTTCGGAACCGATGTCAACGCGGTCGATGCACTGTCTGAGATGGCGTCTGCATTAGGTGAAACGAGCGACGTCGATCACTGGCAAGCGTTCCGCCCGAAGATGGTTAAAGATTTCAAACATCAGTGGTCTGGACGCTGGGACGGATTTTACGGTGGCTCTGGCACTCCATGGAAAGACATCTGGGCATTGTCTGCACTGCAATCAGTTGCGATGCCAAAGGAGTGGGGCGAGCAAATGGTTGAGGAGTATGTGCTCGATACGGACAAAGGGTTTATCTCGCCAGTCGGCGTCAATACGCGTGCGGCCGATAGTCCACCAAATGGTATTTTCCGCTGCTCAACAATCAGTAGCTGGCTGGCGATCGATGGTATGTTCCGTCAGGATCAAGCCTACGCGGGTATTTTGACGACCTTGAATCATACCAAAGCGATGCACCGCGAGTGGGGCTATCCTGTCGCACCTGAGGCGTGGGAAGAGAATCACAAAGCTTGGGGCTCGCGTTACTACAACTGGGATCTAGCGCATGTGCTACCGATCATCGAGTGGTTGGCGGGTCTAGATTACAGTATTCCCGATCAAGAATTTACCTTCGCGCCGCATCTTCCGTCGACTTGGGACTTCATCGAAACTTACACGCCAGTGGTCATCGATGGAGAGACCAACTGGGTGCATGCAAAAGTGCAGCGCGTTCAGGAAGACGGCAACGTCAAGATCGTCGCTGCTGTGAGTGGCAACCCGTTGAAAGAAACGATCATTGCGCCTTATACGGAAGACCGAGCGGTCATTGAATCCAGCGGAACGGGGAGCGAGCGCAAGCTGGCCAACGCGATTGAATTTCGAAGTGAAAAGTCTAGCGGCACCGTGGAGCTCATGCTGGGCGAGAAGCTGAAGACCTATAAGACTTTGGTCTGGTCAACGCCGCGCACACGTATTTTTCATGGCTCGGTCAAGGTCGATGTTGAAAACCTACTGCCAGGCACAGTTGTTCGTTATACGACGGACGGCAGTGAGCCTACAGAAAGCTCCTCTATCTGGAGCGACACAGTTCAGATCGATTCGACTACTGACTTTAAGCTGCGTGCGTATGGCGAGGACGGCTCGAAGTATGAGACTTACGAAATGGTTTATACCGCAACAGACTTGAAGTCAGCCGATGCGAAGCTCGAAGAGACTCAGGCTGGTATGTTCTATCGTTACTATGAATTAGCGAATAAGCATACGAATTTGCCTGACTTTCAGAGCCTTGAGCCAACGAAAACCGGCACGCTTGCAGAGGATCAATTGAATCAACACGTGCAGGTCGAGCAGATTGCTGGCCAACGTAAAGACAACTATGCACTGCATCTGACGAGCTACCTGAATGTGCCCATTGATGAAGTGTATCACTTCCACCTACAGGCAGATGATGGTGCACGTATCGTCATCGATGGTGAGGTCGTCGTCGATTTAGACACGCACTCGTATGTGGATGCCTGGGAAGCCGAGGGCAGCATTGGCCTAGAGCAGGGCTTACATCGCGTCGATATTTTCTACTATCAAGAAGCTCACCGCACCCGACTCACTGTGAAGTCGAGAAAGGGTGATGAATCCGAGTATCAATTTATCAGCCCTGAATCTTGGAGGCAGCCGTTAACTAAACGTTAGCTTAGGAATGGCCAATCCATCTAAGCGCTCCGCCGAAGCTCTACGGGACGCTGTTCCGAATCATTCTTACTTTTTCAATTATTCAAACTACATCGAACTGTTTAACCGCCGAATCCGGCAACCACTTTAATACTATGATCACAACAGAACAAATTCAGGACTACCCAGTTGCGCCCGTCGCATTCAGTCAGGTCGCGCTGAAGGATGCATTCTGGCTGCCTCGTTTGCGTATCCAGAAAAACGAAACCGTGCCATTTGCACTCCGTAAAACCGAGCGCGCCGCTGAGAACTTGCGTCGTTGCGGGGCCTATCTCCGCGGCGAGAAAGACGAGATGCCGTTCACGCACCGGTTTGTGAGCTCCGACTTGTATAAGGTCATGGAAGGCGCGGCTTATTTGTTAAACATGGAGCCCGACCCCGCGCTTGAAGCTCAAATGGATGAGCTGGTCGACATCATTGGCAAGGCCCAGCAAGACGATGGCTACCTCTATGTGGCGCATACTTGTGGCATCGCTCATGAGGGAGAGATGGGGCTGAAGCCGTATTCATATGTCGTTCACAGTCACGAGTTGTATAACGTGGGGCACCTTTACGAAGGCGCAGTGGCTTATTACGAAGCGACTGGCAAACGCGCTTGGTTAGATATTGCCGAGAAGAGTGCGCAGCATGTGTATAAGGCTTTCTTCGAAGGTGATCCGAACTATAACGGCGGCGTTCCAATCAATCAGGCACCAGGTCACCAAGAGCCAGAGCTCGCGCTGTGCCGTCTCTATCGTGCCACGGGCAATGAGATGTATTTGGACATGGCCAAGAAGTTCCTCGACATTCGTGGCGTGACGTATCGCCCGGAAGGTAAGGGCACGATGTCGGCGAGCTACGCGCAGCAACATGCCCCCGTCGCGGAGCAGGACAGCGCTGTCGGCCATGCCGTGCGCGCCGCTTACCAGTATGCCGCGATGGCAGATGTCAGTGCATTGACTGGAGATGATTCCTATAACGATGCGCTGGAAAAGGTCTGGAACAACATTGTCGATGCGAAGATGCACATCACTGGTGGTCTTGGCGCGATCCATGGGATCGAAGGCTTCGGCGAAGATTACGACCTCCCAAATCTGGATGCGTATAATGAAACCTGCGCGGCGATCGCCAACGTATTTTTTAATCACCGCATGACCTTGCTGCATAAGGACGCGAAATATTTCGATGTCGCTGAGGTCTCGCTGTTCAACAACTCGCTTGCGGGCGTGAATGTCGAAGGTAACAAATTTTTCTACGTGAACCCGCTGGAGGCCGATGGGCATCAGTTGTTCAACCACGGATCAGCTGGGCGTTCGCCTTGGTTCGACTGTGCATGTTGCCCGTCAAATATCGCGCGTGTCGTGAACCACGTCGGTGGCTACATGTATGCCGTCGAAGATGATACGATCTACGCCTTACTCTATTCTGGCAATGAAGTGACACTTTCTGTTGAAAATACTGAAGTGACGCTCAAGCAGACCACGGAGTATCCGTATGAGGGTGCGATTCGTATCGAAACGGATCTGGCCGAGCCGACAGAATTTTCCGTCAAACTGCGCATCCCAACATGGGCGCTCGGTGAGCAGTTCGTGCCTGGTAAACTTTACCAGTATGCGGATCAATCCGCAGCCGCGTGGACTTTAAAGGTCAATGGCGAAGTAGTTGTCGGTAGCGTCGTTAAGGGCTTCGTCGAAATCGATCGCACCTGGTCTGCGGGTGATTTCATCGAACTCGACTTGCCGATGGATGTTCGTTTCAGCCTGTGTGATGATAAGGTTGTCGCGAATCATGGCCGTGTTTCTGTCACACGTGGCCCATTAGTGATGTGCGCGGAAGAGGCGGACAACAATGGCGCGGTTCAACGTTTCTACATTCCCGAATTGCCGTCGAGCGACAGCTGCACAGTGGCGCGTATCGAAGACGGCATCTTAGAGGGCACACCGATTATTTGCGTGCCGGCCTTTGAGCTCGTTAACGGTGAGCCTCGTAGTGCGGAGCTCAAGTTTGTCCCATACCTGTCTTGGAACAACCGTGGCAATGCGACGATGATCGTCTGGTTGCCAGATGCTGTCGAAGGTGCCGAAGCACAACTCTCTCGCGTGCATTTCGATCCTGCGAAATATGGTCAAATCACTGCTTCTAGCTGTGCAGCCAATGGTGTCGTTGACGCGGTCAAGGATGGCCGTCGTCCGGATTCCTCTACAGATACGACGATTGAAGCATGGATCAGTTCGGGTGAATCCGAGAAGGAGTGGATCCAAATGGTCTTTGATCAGCCTCAGACGGTTGAGCGCCTCGGTCTCTTCTGGGTGAGCCACGATCAAGTCGATGTGCCAGCGAGTTGGCGCATGGAGTATCTACAGGGTGGCACATGGCATCCGTTTGAGAAATACATCACCGATGTTTACGGCGTCTCTAAGGATCGTTTCAACACCATCCACCCAGCCGCTGAACTCACGTGCGAAGGCTTACGAATCAACATCGAAGCACAACCAGGTAAGTCGGTCGGCTTGTTTGATCTGGAGTTGAACCTGAGCACGAAGGGATAGTTTTAAAATAACTAGAATTAAGGACCTATAAAAGATGAAGAAAATACTCATTCCCTTATTCCTAGCCGCCACCACCCTCGTGGCTAAGTCACCCAATTTCGTGGTCATTTATATCGACGACCTTGGCTGGGCCGATACCTCGGTGCCGATGATTGAGGGGCGCGAGGAGACGCGGAGTGATTTTTACCAGACGCCTCAGCTGGAACGCATGGCGCGTGAAGGCATGGTGTTTTCCGATGCTTATGCGGCGGCTCCGGTCTGCACGCCGTCGCGCAATGCGATGCTGCATGGTATGACGCCTGCGCGTATGCTCAACTCCACGCTGAATACGGATCGTTCGTTCAAGGAATATCGCGGTGTCATTACAATTCCACAGGCCTTGAAGCAGGCCAATCCGGACTACATCACCGCGCACTTCGGCAAGTGGCACATCGCTGCGATCAAGCCAGGCGATGCTGGTTACGATGTGACGGAGAAAACCAGTGGCACCGGCAATGGGGAAGGGGACTTTCTTGATGACATGAAGACCTTCCTTCCAGAGGAAGACCCGAAGCGCATCTTTTCGCTCACTGAAATGAGTAAGGATTTTATCTCGGAGCAGGTGGAGGCGGAGCGTCCGTTCTTCATTCAGCTTTCGCATTACTCCGTGCACATTTGGCATGACTCGATGACGACTACTCGCGAAAAATATCGCGCACTGCCGCGCCCGATGAAGGCGATGGATTCCGACTACTTGCCTGAGGACGAGATCACGGAGTCCGCGTATAAGCACAATTGGCTGCTCAACTACGCTGCGATGGTGGACGACACCGATCGCTCCTTTGGTGACTTGCTCGATCATATCAAGGCCTTGGGCATTGAAGATAATACTTATGTGATTTTCACCTCAGATAATGGCGGAGGCCTGCGCGGTAATGCGCCTTTGAGTGGAGCCAAGGGTGATTTGACCGAAGGTGGTATTCGCGTGCCGTTTGTCGTGCGTGGCCCAGGGGTGCCAGCGGGACAATACTGCTCCGAGCCGACAGCGGGATGGGACATCCTTCCCACGCTTTACGATCTAGCTGGGGGCACAGCGCCATTGCCGCAGGCATTGGATGGCGTGAGTATCGCCGAAACCTTTGCCAAAGGCGATGCCGCCGAAGTGACCCGCCCAGGCGATGCGCTGATCTTTCACTTTCCATGGTATAATGGTGAGCCGGAATCGTCGATTCGACGCGGTGATTTTAAGCTACTCAAGAATTTGGATACCCAAAAATCTGCGCTGTATCAATTGAGCGAAGATCTCTCCGAGAAAAATGATTTGTCCGCATCGTATCCTGAAATGGCTGCGACCATGGAACAGCAAATGACGGAATATCTCGATTCGGTCGGGGCGGAGCAGGTGAATGATTTACGCGCAGGCTTTTTGAAAAACATCGAAGGTGAGTGGTTGGATGGCGCGGAGGCGCGCGCCGATTCGCACCGTGCCGCCGCAGCTGCGGGCGATGCACAGGCTAAGAAACAACTCGCTGAAGCAGAGGGATATATCAAATGGCTCAAGCAGGAGGCTATTTTTACACGCGAGCGTATGGGGCTGAGCGAACCAGCGAAGTAAGCAATTGATTCAATTTTATAACGATGAACTACCGCACCCTTGGCCGCACAGGTCTACCTCTCAGTGAACTCTCTTTGGGTTCGTGGCGCACCTTCGGAGAGTCGATCTCTGAAGAGACTGCCGATGAATTAATGACCATGGCCTACGAGGCGGGGATTAACTTTTTTGATAACGCCGAAGTCTATATGGCTGGCGAGTCCGAGCTCGTGATGGGGCGCATTCTCAAAGCCAAGGGCTGGCGCCGCGACAGTTGGTGTGTGTCCAGTAAAGTGTTTTGGGGAGGCAATGAGCCCACCCGTAAAGGACTGTTTCGCAAGCATGTGATCGAGGCCTGCCATCAAGCGCTCGAACGCTTGCAGGTGGACTACTTGGATCTCTACTTCTGTCACCGACCGGATCTCAATACACCGATCGTGGAAACGGTCGCCGCGATGACGGATCTCGTGCGGCAGGGAAAAATTCTCTACTGGGGCACCAGTGAATGGACTGCGCGCGATATCGCACTCGCGCATGCGGCCGCCGCGCGTGAAAATCTCGTGGCGCCAGTGATGGAGCAGCCGCAATACAATCTAATCACCCGTGAACGGTTCGAGGTCGATTATTCACGCCTATACGATGAAGTCGGCCTCGGCACGACGGTGTGGTCGCCTTTGTCGCGCGGCGAGTTAGTCGGGCATTATTTGGAAGAGAATGGCGGCAAGTTTGTCGTGTCCAAGCAAGGTGAGCAGTGGCTGCAAAGCGCAGGTCTGCCACCGGGCTACGAAGCGAGGGTGAAGCAGGTGGCAGCCTTTGCGAACGTGGCGCGTGAGTTAGGGATTCCACCCGCACGCTTAGCACTCGCATGGGTATTAAAGAATCCGAATGTGACCACAGCGATTGTAGGTGCATCCAGCACGAATCATTTAGAAGAAAACCTCAAGGCCGTCGACGACGTTTCTTTGCTGACAGAAACAGTCATGGAGCAAATCGAAACCATCTTTCAGACTCGTCCTATAGCGGAGGAGGTCTTTCGTTAAAACTATCATTAATCATGTATGACCTAGGTCAATCCGCAGGAATCGTAGGGCTCGAGCTTGCTCGATGCCGCGTGGAGTCAAGAGCTCTGGCTTGTGTCGTGCCATTGGGTGCAAGACGCCGCACGCTAGAATCGCCTGCATCTCAGTTGCAAAGCGGCATTCAGCAAGCTGAAGCCCTACGTTCTAGCTCCCCTCCTTTCTGAGGAGGGGTGGATCGCGCAGCGAGACGGGGTGGTTGTTCTTTCCTAATCAGCGATCTAGTATCATAACTCACCCATCCCAAAATGAAACGATTCACAAATTCACATCAACCGTGGCACTGCATCTTAGGCATCCTGATTGGTTGGTGTTGTTTAACTGGTGTCGCATCCGCCAGCGAGCAACCGCCAGTTGTCGATTATTGCCAAGCGATCGAGCAGGAAATTCAAGGGCGCAAGCACGGCTTCCTTGCCGGCAACATCACCTACTATATCGGCGGCTTTCACGGTAGTTGGAATCTTGGCGAACACGAAACGATCGGGCTGACGCACCCGTTTCATCATGATCTCCGCAGTCGTGGTGTCGGCTTGGTCGAAAGTAATATTTCAGGCACTGAGCACACCGGAGTCGGCAACGACTACAACGGCTGGGAATTTTACAAAGACACACGCGTGCTCTACGGCACGGTGATCGTTGATGGGCAACGCTACAAACATCCCAAGCCAACGAGTATGAAGTGGCGCCCGGATAAAACAATTTGTGAATACGAAGTCGCAGGTGTCATGATTCGGGAAGAAAAATTCATTGCCCCCAACGATGCCGCAGCCTCCATCATTACGGCATCCGAGCCAATCACACTCGAATTTTCAGGCAACAGTTTCTGGCATCGTAAGAGTGTCACCTCCACGGCTGCGATTGAATATGACAGTCACAACAATGCGCTCGTGATCACTGAAGGTGGCACCGCAGAGTCGCGCCCGGATCCTGATGCAGGTGGACGCGTTGGGCCGTGCGTGTATCAAGACATGTCCACCGTGTTGATGGCGTCGCGTGATTTCTCGCGAGCAGTCAAAACCGATGAGGATGCCAAGGGTGTGCAGCACTACACCTTTACCGTGCCTTGTGACTCTCAAGGCACTACGGTCGTGTGGGCAATGCATGATGATCGGCAGACCGCGCTGAACGATGCGAGTCTGTTACTCAAATATACCGACTCCGCACTGGTTTCTAAAACCAAGGAGATGAACCGCTTACTCAACGAGGAGGTGCCTTACTTCCGTTGTTCCGATAAGAAGTTCGTCGATATTTATTACTACCTATGGTCGATCTATTTGATGTATTACATCAATGTGCAGGAGGGCTGGGAGATGGAGAATCATACGCAGACTGCGGTGAACAACTTCCTAGGGATGCACCGCTACGATGCCATGTTTCAGATCAAAGTCGGCGCATGGCTCGCTGACCAGGAGCGCTATGCGTATGGCAATGTGCTGACATGGAAACATCTCACAGAGAACGATCGTTTCCGTGAGACCGGTAATGGGCATCGCATGATCTCGGATAACAAGGGCACGACCTGGCATAGCGGCGCTTATGGCGGTGAGACCGTCGAACATATTTTAGGTGCCTGGCAGATCTATCAGCACACGGGCGATGTCGACTTCCTTAAAGCCTGCTACGAAGATCACTTTGCCAAGCTGTTTGCGAATCGTCTAGGCAGCTTTGCATCGAATCACTACGAAGTGGCCGAAGTCATGGTCGAGATGGCCAAGCTGACCGGCAATGAGGCCGATGCGCCGCATTGGGAGCAGTTCGTCGAGCGTGACCCGGCGCGGATTCGTGCAGCCTTTGATCGAGGCTGGGAAGCGCACGGCGTGGAGAACTTCTTTGGGGCGTCAAAGAATGGCATGTATATGACCAACAGTTTTTGGTCGATGCGCTCGCCGTATTTCCCACGCGAGTATGCCGAGAAATTTGTGCAGCACTGGGCGATGGATAAAGAGAAAGGCTACTTTGGTGAGTTCTTCCCCTTGGCGATGTCGAAGCAGTCGATGAAAACCTTCGCGACACCGGTCGATCACTCCTTTGGTTATACGCCGGACACCGCCTACTTCACACTCGATGGCATGTTCACTCAGCGGCTGGAAGTGGCTCCCGAGCTCACGATCAATCATCTGGAAAACTATAATTTCCACGAGGAGTGGGGGATCCCAGTCGCACCCGAAGCCTACAAGCGAAACCTCGAACTGTTCGGCGACCAGTATTCCAACTTCAACGCCGGCAAAATCTTACTGTATCTAGAAGGCTTTGCCGGGCTGGAGTATTCGATCCCCGACGAGACGCTGACGATTCGTCCGGCCATGCCGAAGAGCTGGGAATGGATGGAGGTGCGCCTGCCGATTGACGGGCAATGGACAAAGCTACGCTACAGCACAGACTCCGTAAAGGTGAGCGGCAGCCGACTCAAAGTGCTTCAACCTGAGCGGGATTAGGGGGAAGTGTCACGCCATTACGCTGGGGGCACCATCAAGGGGTTCGGATGAGGTGATTCTTCGCGGGGCGGAGGTTGTTGTGCTTTTAGGATTTAAAGATCTCCTCCTTTTTAAGCATATCCTTGTATGTATATTTGAATCGTTATGTTTATGTGAATTAGTGCACTGTTTTAAACTCCTCCCCTGCCAAGGGGAGGTGGATCGGTCTGCCGAGACGGAGGGGTTTTTCGCTGTCATTTGCGTCGAGCTAGTAAAAGAACGCTTTGGCTCGGCAGAGAACCCTTCCGTCTCGCTTCGCGATCCACCTTCCCTTGGCAAGGGAAGGAACTATTTAGTGCCAGCGCCATGTCCCTCAGGCTTGATCCTATGCTGTAAAGGAGGGGTCTCTGACGTGCGGTCTCGTGCCCTGCGCTGAGTCTTTTAGCACATCGGCCTATTTCTGTGTCGCCATTAGACATTTAGTGTCGCGATTGGATATTTATTTTCCTCATTTAGGCATATTTGGTCGCATTTGGATATATAATTGTCGGATGCTGATATTGATGATACTTTGTCAGTATCAAAAAAGCACTGTTGCGCACTGTGGTGGGCACATTGACCGAAATTCATCTGTATCATAATTCAACCCCTAGGTTCTCCATGAAAATTCATATAAAAACACCTCTCGTATGCTCCCTAATTACTGCGTCCATGCTGAGTATCGCTCAGGCTCAAGTCGGCGAGTTTGATGAAGACTTTACTGGCGCGACTTTGAACCCCATCTGGAATGAGAGCGGTGCTACTGGCACCTTCGATGCGGGAAACGATCTCTATCAGCTGACGAATGATAAGGTAAGTGGCTCGGCTGCATCCTTGCAGCGCGCACCAGGAGGATCCATTAGTGATTATACTGAAATTATTACCATTCAGTTAGTGGATTTCATGGATCCAAATACTTCATCTGATTTTAAGTGGAAGACGAATGGCGCGGATGGATCGACTGATATCATCTTAAATAGTTTTGGAAATCTTACCTTTATTCATAATGATTATTCTGGTGGTCAGGGAGCGCTCTTGTCGCAGACAAATATCGGCACCTCAGATGGTAATGTCGTGACGCTCAAAAAGGTCTTTTGGGTTGGCAGTGATACCATAACACTGAGCTATTCTATTAATGGTGGTGCCGAGCAGCAAGTTTACAGCGGTTTAGGAATCGAAGGCGTGGTGGGCTCTTTAGCGGATGTTATTACGAATAGCACTGCTGCTGAGCTAGGGCAGTGGGGGGATACTGCGGATGACCCGACTGTAAAAATCCTTGATTGGAGTTTGTCCGCAACAGCCGTCCCAGAGCCAAGCGCCTACGCGCTGCTGACTGGTTGCGTGGGTCTGGCATTCGTCATGACACGCCGTCGTCGATAGGGACGGACAGCTGATTTTTCAGACTTTTAACGAGAGAGCACCGAGCGAGCGTTCGGTGCTCTTTTTGCGTTCATTGCCAGGGGAGGCTGTGGGCAGATTTGATTCGTTAAGATTTGCACTCTACGAGCATAATAACCCGCGAAGGGACGCGAAGGGGGCGCTGAAGGGCAGGGATCTACCTGCCATAGCGCACAGCCTCAGGCGGCAGAGCCAACCTGACCACGCTCGACACCACGTGGTGGGGTTGATTCATCGCCCCACGCCGAGCCGAAGTTAGCCGCCATAGCAGGCCGCGCCAGGCGGCAAAGCCAACCTGACCACGCTCCATTGAAGCAGGAATGTCAAAGAATGGTGTTAGAGCTGATAGGCGCATGGAATTGTTGCGGCTAGGGACGCTCACTGGTCGGTTGCTGGTTGAATTCACCTAGAGAGCCATTGCTGCCGCAATCAAGTTGGTTGGCACAATCGGACATAAACTGTGCGCGTGCAGACATTGTGCGATCTCGGTAAATCGTATAGAATGCTCTCAGTTAATGAACAGAAACCTCTGAACACATCATTACACTTTAACCAGAACCCCATAAAATTAAAATTATGATAAATCAAAAAATAACCACCGCAGCTATTTGCCTAGCAGCTGTATTGACGACTCAACTGCAGGCGCAGAACACCTATCGGGACTGGGAAGGCGGGGGCAGTGATGACTGGATGAACAACTTGAATTGGCAGAATGATATTATTCCGTCCGGGGTTGATGCAACTGCGCGAATTTATAATAGTGATGTTAGCACGCCCACGACTCCGAATAATACGGTGCTTAAGGCTGGTGATAGCGCGAGCCTGAAGAACGTTTGGATTGGTAATTCTAACGACCCATTAGAATCGGGTAACTTGACTGTTGAATCCACGGCAACACTGACGACCACTGAGAATTTTATTATGGAGAATAATTCGCAGCTGACTTCCAGTGGTGCGATCACGGTTAATAACGGGAACGGTATGCTTGTTCGCGATAATTCAAATGTAACGATGAAAAGTGGAAGCACCTTGAATAAATTGACGCTTCAGAATAATT
>Ga0209092_10001105_pt1 | contig 27047 bp, 16 predicted proteins | sample FraStrMetagenome_FD_187446 | JGI IMG/M metagenome (GOLD analysis project Ga0209092, IMG submission 187446) | Marine eukaryotic phytoplankton communities from Arctic Ocean - Fram Strait ARC3M Metagenome (SPAdes) (version 2) | ecosystem: Environmental > Aquatic > Marine > Oceanic | place: Fram...
TCCAGGAGTATTTAGAAACCCTGTCAGAGGATAAAGATCGAGTAAAAGCAAAAAAGTTCAATGTCAAAGACAAAATAAAATTGTTATGTTCCTGCAAATGGTGCCCTAAGTTTAGCCCACAAGCATCTGAGCATGGAAATAGACTGCATGCACTTCTTCACTGTCGTCACAAAGATTTGGACAATTTTCGATACAATGCACGAGAACTTATTAATTCAGAATTCAAAGAACTTTTCCGAATTATCGAGGAATATACATCAGCAGCTGCAGTTGTTACCTTTTTGAAAGACGTACAGGATGTATTTCTCAAATTGCAGCACCTACAGATAGGAAGGCTAACGAAAGTACCAACCTCCAGCAACAAATCCTACGCCTCCATAGCGGAACTTTTGGAGAAGTATGAATCAACGGACATTCTCTCCTGCATTCAAAAGGAAAAAGAATTTGTAAGTTTGGAATTATTTGGAGTCATACCTCAAAATACCATCTCCTATTTAAGCGATGCAAATATAGGAGCGGTAGACGCTCCTTGGCTCGGTATGTATCCTAAAACACTGGGACAAGTAGTCAACAAAGTTAAGGCAGTCATAAAGGACAATATAGCACACTTGGAAAATAGGTATCTCATCATCGAAGCATTTGATAATAAATGGAAGTTAATTCAAGGAGTGACCATGGGCATGGCGATGGGATTACATAGAATCATCGGCACCATTGGACATTCGCTAGAGAAATCATTGCAAGCAAAATACAATCTTGATCAATATACTTTCAAAGTAATTAAAGCGAATACTTCCCCTACTAAGAGTAAAAATCCTCCCCAAAATGGTAGCAATGCTCCAAATTTTCTCAGAACATGCGTACCATGCAACAATGCAACGGAGCCTCACACAAAAGCGTCTCATCAACAAAAACGCGATTGCGCAGGAATAACATGCAATGCAAATAAAGTCAATTGGAAAATATTCAAAAACTTTACAACATCCAACAAGATAGCCACCAATATAAAACATTGCACCCGCTGCGCCAGACAATCATCGGCAATACGGCTAGCAGCACAAATCATCAATGAATTCATTACGAACAGGGAGGCTAAGCAAACAAAAGATTTCTCAGATTTCCTCCTCTCTTCATCATGCGACAAAATAGCATACCGTCCTCTCATGCATCTGCTCCATCATCATTATTCTAAGTTTCGCCAAAACAACGAAGCAAAATACATAAGAAAAAACTTCCTCACCGACGCAAACAAATTAGTTTGCAGAGCAATAGTTCAGGTGCACACCCTCGAATTATCTAAGGGAATCAATATAACGAGCAGATTACAAGGAATGCATGAGAGACTGGTATCGACATTGTCTAGAAGCGAAGATAAGGTGGAAGACGGTCGAAGCACGTTTAAGGAAACAGAAATAATATTAGAAAGAATTTTACAGCAACGAAAAATTGAGGAAAACCAAGAGAGTATTTCTACTTTACCGTTAGTTGAGGATCAGCAAAGACAGCATTACGTCAGAGAAGCATTGACCACCAACGGACTCCTTTCAAGCATGGGGATTAGACGAGCAATAGAGGTCTTCAGGAGTCGACGAATAAAAGGATGCTATTTCGCCAATGCAGAAGCAACAGAGATAATGGATGACTGGTCTGCGACGCAAGGATGGGAAAGAGCGGCAAGAATGTTTGGTTCACAAGAGGTAATTTGCAACAAACCAGATGGTTTTTATTTCATCCCTATTTTTGAAGGAAGTGTTAGATCAGGACATTGGACAGTGATGATCATAAAGAAACGAGGAAGGTTTAAAAGGGGATACACAATTGACTCACTAGGAATTTCGTCACATAATGGCAGAATCCATGATAAAATTAGCGAATTGTTTCAAGGCACGAATGGCAGATTTGATTGGATCACATGTACAACCAGGAGGCAATCGGAAGTGGAGTGTGGACCCAGGGTTATCAACTCTATTCACGAGGCCCTTGAAAGCATCCACCGTGGCGAAACCTTTAAAAATGTAATGTTGGAAGCAACTTTATTGAGGAGACCGCATGAAGACTACGACGTCACGGGAATTAGAGAGAAAGCAGCGCAAATCATCAGTAGTTTCTTGCCGCGGATGTGGACGAACCCGGTACGAGTCGACAGAACAAGAGCAACGGGAAAAAGAATCACAAATTTTGCAGCAGATACGACGCCACGGAAGCGTAAACGGAGGAGAAAGAGAGGAAAGCAGCGCATGACTCAAACTTCCACGCCAACCCAAGAGATAGTTATACTTTCTGAATAGGGTATCACTACAATGCCGTAATACCTAATTCGCTCCTTCTCGAATTCAGCATCCCCTCTCCGCTTAGTTTCCTTTTCTTTTTGATTTTTTACTTTTTCTTTTCATTTTGGACTTTTTTGGACTTTTTTTTTCTTTGGATTTTTTTGTTTTTACACGTAATGTTATGTTATTCTTGACGGAGGAATCTTTTCGGAGTATGCGGGGTAAGTATGGCAACCCACCTAGGAGCCCAAGGAATATGCTTCGGCAATTGTCAACCGGTACCCTTACTTCTCGAAGTAGGTCAGGTGTAAGTTTCCACGCGGAGGAAGTGAAGATCGGGGGTCTGTCACAGAGCATTGCCTAGTATAACACTATAAATTATAACATTACAAACAAACCGTACCTATATTGTTTATCCTCGCAGAACAAAGAAAAATGAGAGCCTTCATATCCAATTCGTTTGACTGACTGCTGACTGATGGCGAGAAATAACGAGACCATGCTATTGAGCTTCATGCTTTTATTGGTGGTACATGGATTTTCTCCGAGAATTCCAAGTCCTTCAACTAGATTTCTCTTTCCTGAAGATGAAAAATTATCATCAAAAACATCGATTGAAAAGTTCAGCAGGTTATCAAATGGACTTTTTTCAGAACCTGTTATCACAGATGACTCCATCGAAAGGATGGATAACAATAACGTAAAGAACGGACCATTGTCAATGTCTATTTCTGAATTGGCTGAAGCTATTGGTGGGATCGGTAGGGCTCGTGTTGCATGGGATTTATATACACTTGGAGTTGACCCTCAAAAATATTTTCAACCTGCCGACACGAATGTCAAGGATGTAGGTACATTTCTAGATTCCTGTCTTCATGAACTAGAAAAGATTCCCGAAAAAGGCGGCGAAGGTAGAATATATGAAGTGCATGATCAAATACAGAATTTAAGAGCTGCACGTCGCAAAGATCAAAAATTAGGTAAAGATGCACTAGGACAGCTAAAAAAACTTTATCCCAATGGGGTAGAAGGTGGTATAGCATCTCTGTCCGAAATGTCCACCAGTACTGATGGAACCACAAAATTACTCATTCGTCTTCAGGATGGTTTGGAGGTGGAAACAGTCATTATCCCGTGGTTTGATCGTAATAAGAGTACACTTTGTGTTTCATCTCAAGTAGGATGTAAACAAGGCTGCACCTTTTGTGCTACAGGGCGAATGGGAAAACTAAGGTCATTAACTACAGATGAGATTATGGCACAGATATTCTATGCAAATAAGATTATTCGTATTTCTTGCAATGATTCAGTAACAAAGGAAACAACTGATTCGAATGCTTCCTTTCAAACGTTACCTCCAATAGACAACATAGTCTTTATGGGTAAGTAATTCTATGTAGCTGTTTAAAAACATGTAACTCCCTAATGCACGACTTAAAGACAACTCACATCATAATAATAGGAATGGGCGAGCCAGCAGATAATCATGAAGCAGTCACTAAAGCCGTAAACCTCCTCGTAGACCGCAATTTATTTCAATTATCAGCCAATAAAATCACTGTGTCTACAATTGCACCAACACCAGAATCTTTTTCTCATTTTAGTGATGCACCATGTGTTCTCGCTTGGAGTGTTCACGCTGTGGATGATAAATTACGAAAAGAACTTGTTCCAACCACGCAATATACAATGGATGAACTGAAAGAAGGATTAGTCAAAGTTTTAGCATCTCGTTCACTTAATTTACGTGCAACTATGTTGGAAGTTGTTTTGATCAAGGGATTGAATGATGGAACAAAGGAAGCTTTACAACTAGCTAAATTTACAAAAGATATTCTAAAGAAAGTAAAGTTGGAGAGTGGGGATGATTCTGACATCAAAATCATGGTGAATTTGATTCCATTTAACGACATCGGTCATCCTACATTTAAAAAACCTAGCAACGATTCTGTCCTTAAATTCCAGAACGTATTATTGAAAGAAAAAGTTTTTACACATATTCGAACAACAAGAGGAGATGAAGAGTCTGCTGCATGTGGGCAACTTGCAACAAAAAAATTAAAGGTGTAGACCTTTCCTTGATATAAAGGTATACATATTGGGAAAAAACATCTTTTATATTGTCATACCCATATGAAAATTGGCAAAAAAACATAAATATGATGTCTCTTGTCTGTAACTTTAATTTCAAACGTTTATTCCGTCAATTGCATTGCTTGGCAATCTATCTGAGGAATCTAGTGAATGAGTGCATCATTGTACATTAAAAAAAACTAGCAGTTATTCCATTTCAGGGTCACGACAAATTTGAGTTTGTAATTAAAAACATATGTATATCCATTCTCCTCGTGTTCGCCCAGTGATTTGTAAGCAACATTGATCATAAATAAGTTGATCTTAGACAAAAATAATTTTACTATCACCTTTTAGTTACAAATTTTGAAGGTAAACAAGAAGAAAGAAATCTGCATAGCAGGAGGACTAAAAATTTAAACAATCATGACAGGGGATGGGGTGCGAACTCCCGTATCAGAGCAAAGCATGGCAGAGTTTACTTCATAATCTACAGTGTGCCTCGCCATCTGAGATATCGCGCAGCATCCGCACCAAAAGGGAGCGCAACAATCGTTGGTCACTCCACAACAGGTATTGTTAGGAATGTTGTACTTTTCGCGAATTGCCTTCCTTGTGCGGTACAACACTACTAAAGTAAAGACCATCACAAATGCTGAATAAAGACTGTAGATTGGGTTCACTACTACATCTTCGTTGCTTTCGTCAAGAGATTCAGCTGGCGCAAAGAAAATGCCTAGAACGACGTAAAGTATCCAAATATAGAGCAAGTATTTAAAAGTTTTACGAACCTCCTCGGGGGTTCCAGGTAGTCCCCACATATTGAGATTCAGTCTCGTCATGACTTGTCCTATCAAGATAAGAGGACAGCAAAGAGCAGTTAAAAAGGATGCGTGGCAAGGCCCGAATGCACAACAATTGCAGAGATCATCTTTCCATTTTCCATAAGTGGGTGAAAATTCATCATTCTGAATGAAAGGAGCTTCAAACGCCTGTCCCTTTACTACGCCCCCTTTAGGCTGAGATTGAAAATTGAGTACAAGTTCGATTTTATAAGTAAATTGGAAGGCATTTCATTAGTTAAATCAATTTGTGTCACACTTACCACTACCACTCGGAAAGGTTCACCATCGTATTCAGCCTCGAAGACGAACCCCTCATCAAGGTTGGCGGGTGCTGTGATAGTAACAATGGGAGCAGCAACTGCTTCAGCGATTACGGGAGTGGCTACTTTCCCATACTTGGAGGTCATCTTGAACGCGAAATTGGTTATGCGAGAGAGATAGTTGATGTTGCAAAAAATCAAATTTGTCAGAAGAATGCGCGTTTTCTGTAAATACTTGCTTAGGAATTATTGATTACGTTCAATATACCTATGTACTTGATAGTAGAGTAAATAAGTTATCATCCAAAATCTACGACTCCATATCCAAATTATATTCCAACTATACTTCTCACGAATATGTGTATTCCTTTAACTAATATCTCTTAAGTAAGTTGGAATCTATTGATGCAAATATTATATCATATTTATGAGAGTCATTTTTTGTTACATACATCTTAAAAATTGTTTTAGTCATCTCACACACAAAGCTGTTCCAATATATTGAGTCCATCCTTCGCAAAGTAGGTTGTTCGTCTTTCATTCTTGTATTTTTCCGAATTCATGTAGCTTGGACATGCTTCAGTCTGAATATATTAAAAGAATGGTCATTTTAAAAAAAGAGGTGAGATCTTTAGAGAACAAATTGTTACTTTCACAGAAGACTATCGTAAATAGTTCTTGGAATTGGATACGGTACGTACAGCAGTAGCAGCAGACAATATTTTTGTGTGTGAATAATGAAAAGAAAGGAACATCTTGGAACTTCTTTCGAACATTCTATGCATTTTAGTATTCCGTCTAATCTAGAACACAATCAGCAATTTTGTAGTATGTTTCGTATGTAGGATAAGAGGTGTGTATCTTAATAACCTATCTCACTCAATAAGAATAATCTAGATTATCACCCTCTAGAGATCAGGTAATAGAGCCTCACTAATTGAAGAAGACAGATTCTGCTCCTCTCAAAAAATTGGAAATGTTAGAGCAAGTCTAAATTATTCCCCCAATAAACACAATTCGTTGGTGCCATCATCCATAAAAGTTGATAAAGAAAATTACAATAATCACGAGTATACTTCATGGTGAATTTTTTGGTTATTCATTATAATGTAGGCGCTATTATTTTTTCGCTAATTTGATATACTCCCTTCGACTAGTTCAGATAGAATCGGACTCTTCGTTTCAAATAGAGGAAGTCATTTTCTTTCAAATTCAAGGATGAACATACTTTCACAAAATTAAATCTTCATTTTTTGGCAGTATCCGTATTAATAATATTCATGATAAATTACGAAGAAAAGGAAAGTTTTAATAATAAGATCAATCTATCTTGTTCAGTTACAAGGTGGCTTTACCAATCCAGCTCTTCAGTATTTGTTTCGCATCTTCCGAGTTGTGTATTCGCAGAGCACCAAGAAGATGCTTTTAGAAATTATTGAATCATGATTTATCATACATATTCTCATTTTTCAAGCATTTTTTGTCTGATTGTCGTTTAATTTCAACCTGTCTTATCGAAGCTCGTTTACTATGATATTGCTGGAATGTGACATGATATCTCAATTTAGAAGTATCATCTGACAACTTTAACGTTTTAAAGAATGACGTTTCCCTTTAAATATACATATTATATAATAGCATCCTTACCTTCTGTTTCCGATCCTGTGTGGGTGATTTTATCATTATGTCTCCTGGATTTGTTTTGTTATATTTGAATCTTGTGACCCACTTGTTTCTATCAAGAATTAAGGCAAAGATGTTTTCTGAATGTTAGCTGCATATCATCGTGCATCTGGATATTCATAACTGGATTCTTAATAAATAATCCAATTACATTTCCTTATTTGTACTTGATTTGTCCTATCACTCCGATTATTGTTCTTTCAGATCTATTGGAAGCTGCGGTATCCTATTTAAGCTTGATCACTGTACATTCAGCATTGTGGCACAATCTCTCATTATATCCTTTAACCAGCTCACTTACCTGGTCACAAATTAGTCTTTCTGGTACACCAATTTCTTTGAAGTATCCTGTTACTGCTAATGATACACTTTTTCCAGTTTTGTTTTCCATTAATGCTACAAAAACATGCCCACATCCAATTGTTAATGCTTGACTTCTTGATGTGAATTCTCTTCATGATTTAATCAATTTCTTGGATACAAACATCATATCCATCAATACCTTAGTAATACATATTCTTAGATACCGTATTATTGGATTGCCACTTGACCTTAATGCTAATTGAGTGGATATTTTCAGCGTTCTTTCGGTCATTTTCAATGGAATGATTAGTCTGTCTGCTAATACTAATGGAAATATTGTTAAACGATTTGAGCTTGTGCTAACTCTATTAATTTTATGTACATGAGATTCTTGATCATCAACATAATCATAATCTAATTGATTAATTGCAGATGCCGTATGAATCGGATCAGCGTTTTTTTCTTTCTTTTTTCTTCGATTTTTGTTTTCAAGAAATTGGTTAGTACTCGATTGGCTACCCAGATTTTCTGGTTTGGACTCATCAAGGCGTCTTGAAATCTGTACTTCGTTGGAATGATTGTACCAAAGGCAAGGAAAGCAAGGAAGCAAATAGTTGCTTTATTTTTACCAATGAATAAGTTTGCAATAAATAGACCAAAATTTGCATTAACTTATCTCTATTCATCATCATACAAACAACAACAAACGACAAGCAGTAGTTTTGAATGTATGTTGATTGAGATTTATTTTGCAAAAGAAAGAAACAAACTAAAAATGACTTGATATGTATAATACAAGAAAAAGCAAATGGCAAAATTTATAAATTTGCTAATCACTGCTATTATACTACAAAGTTCAAAAAACCCTTGTGTAATCCTTATTTGAATCAAAAATATCTATTAGGAAAGACCAAACATGGCGGCTACTGAAGAACCTGGATCTTCTTGATTCTGTTCTGTCTCTCCGTTTTCCAGCCGAGCCTGCATCATAGCTTCTTTCGCTGAAAGACCTTCCTTTCGCAACTTTTTGTACCTAGCTGAAATATTTATGTGAGCTTTTTTGGAAGCCTCTGTCTTAGCAGTGGCATTGGATGAAGAAGATGTTGATGGAGTTACATTTGAAAGCTTTTTCTTTTTTTGTCTCTTGGATGTTTCTTCCTTCTGTCGTAATTGTCGTCGTTCTACATATATTTTGCAATTTGTATCAAACGATTTCCATACACGGTTTTCTTTTGTAGAACGTTGATCAGACTCTCGATCTCCTGATTTGCTCTTCTCCCATGGAAATGGTTGTTCTAGAAAGAGATAAACGGGAATGGTTTTCATGGAATCTTCTGCTGCATCGGGATATGTATTGGGTGATTCCAAAAGAAATTTTACTGGATCATTCAAGGATAAAATGGATTTATTGTTCCTATAAAAATAGTTCAAAAAGTCTGTTACTGTTGAGGATGATGAAAATGATTTTTCCTTTATAAATCTTTCCTCCAAATTTGTCTTCATCGCAGAGAAAAGAGAATTGGAGGGATTGATTAAAGCGAAGATAAAGTCAAATTTTGTTGGATCTTCATGATACGATGCTGCAATGATTCCATTTGTACTTGATTGGCCGAGCCTTAGGAACGAGGAAACATCTTTGGTTACGAGACTGTTAGGTGGAAGATACAAAATTCGATTATAGCATTCTTTTTGAAAAAGAAGAAGCTCTGAGAAATCTTTGCCTTGAAGATGAATGCTTTCTGCCTCAATGATACGGACTGTAAAAACAGAAAGAATTTTTTGGATAGACTTCACAAAAATGTCACTGTCAGCATCTTCTTTTTCCACAATTATGACAATTTCAGGGGGATAATAGAATGGATTCTCTTTGCGGTATTTGGCATTTTGAAAAGGTTGAATAGACTTTTGAATGGAAAAAACAAGAGTTTGTATCTGCCGGTCCAAAGAAAGCGTTGTAGTAGAGACTGGAGGCGCACGTAAAAGGGTGGCGATTGCGTTTGGTTTCGGTGGGAAAATAGGTGTCAAGGACATGATGTTTTGGAGAGTGTAATTTGAAATGCCTTTCGGTAAAATTAACAGCAAAGTGATGCTCAAATTTGGCTCCAATAATATTTGCCTATTGTAGCTACGTAAGATCTTACCCGAATTTTTGCTCTCGTGATTCAAATCTAATGCTTCCTTTTTGTTCATTATTCTGTTTGTGCAAGATCCAGAAAGCATATATTCACATGGCCACATTGATTTCTTTTGGAGTTCATCCACATATGTACCAAACTTTTCGAAATCAAAGCAACTATGTAATTTATGCAAAGCATTTCATCCCATAAAATAATTTTGGTAAAATTTGGAAACTTGTTGTAGATTAAGTAAACAATAATTAAAAGTAAAGGCTTTTTCAATGAATATCAATTCTTAGAGCAATACATTTACCATAGTATAATGCGAATCAATTAAGTAATGAATAAATCAACGAAAGTGATTAATTTACTTCTCGTCCATGAATAGTATATGACCCATACTGTTTTGTAGGGTCAAACACTTCCCATCGACTTGCAGGGAAAATATGCTTATTTCTATCATACCATCTCCTTTCCACAACTTTCCCTGGATGACTTTCATCTTTCTCAACCCTACTATCTATGGCACCAATGCGAATATCATCATGAACGTCAAAATTGAACAAGGGTCCACTTTTACCTCGTGCTCGAGTTGCAATCAAGTCATAGAATGTTATATCCTGCGGGATAATTAAATCCTCTTTCACATACAGTAATGCATCGGAAGAAACGTTTCCAATTTCACGAAATTCTTTTGCAAGGTCTTTTCGTACTAACTCTAGAAATTCCCCAATCGTTTGACCTTTCATTACATGGACATTTCGTCGACTGTATATAAAATCCAGACAAGTAAGGACAAGTTTTAGCAATGAATGTAAAATATTGCTCACAAACTTCGAAGCAATATATATGATAGGAAACACTTACTGGCCTGATCCGTCCCAATAGGAATAAGTAATCTCCAGCATTTCCTTCTTGATTCTTTCTTGTTGAGTATGCCATTCTTCTTTGAGACGTTCTCTTTCTGTAATAGCGTCTTCTTCTCTCTTTCGATCTGGTAGAAACGACGTATCAACGTTGGGGTTCTTTTTGTTTTCATTTGACAGATTCGCAATTGTTTCATCAGATTGACTATCCTTCGTAGTTGTTGCAGTTGCCTGTGTTGCAAAAGAATCATCAATCATCCCCTCTGCATCTTCTGCATCTGCAAAACTCAATGTGGAAATCATACGCTTCCTCTTCTTCATCCTTTTTTTCTTTTCTTTTTTTTTCAACTTTTCCTGCTTTTTCTTTTCTTTCTCAGACAGATCTTTCCCTCCTTTCGAATCTCCATTCGTACCATCATCTCCCTCTAAATGCTTCAATTTGCCCTGTTTTGCCAACTCTGCTTCCAACGTCGCCTTTTTAAACTCCGCTGCAGTCACTAACCCGACAGTCTTGGTACGGAATGTCTGTTCTGCTTTGGATAACTTAGTATTCACATTGAATTTAGAGTCAATGGTTTGCGATGCTTTTTCACTATCGAGTTTGAGTTTTTGTTTCCTGGCTTCAAAATCACGCTGTTCCGATTGGCGTTTCTTGGTGAGTTGTGCTGCTCGATTTCCAGCTAAGTTTCCTTCGATAGTGTGGATTCCACTCTCTGGGCGATGGAAGTTGGCGGAAAAGTCACCCATGATGGATGTTTCTACAGAGCAATTGTGATCTCTCTAAATATAAATTATGTTGGTCCACGTGAGAAGTATATCATAATTCTACTAACAACTTTTTCAAATTGTCAAAATCTGGACGGCAGTTGAATATAGAAATACTCGTCTCTCTGGACTCAAAAACTCTGAACGCATTCTTATTGATCAACAGCAATGACACAAAGTTTGCATCTCAATTTGTCGCCATCGTTTCCAAAGAAAATCTACTCATTGGATCAAACGAAAAACATAAAAATAATGCTCAAAAATATTATACAACAGCTAAAAGCTCCCATATGATAATATTAATAAACCTAAATAGAAATTAAACATACATAATGCCAAAGAAAGAAGCAAACTTATTTGAACTGAAATGAATTTCATATTATGATATGCAATCATATGTTATCCTCACTGATTCGCCACAGCTGGTGACTTGCGTATAAGCTTCTTCCAATTTAGATTCATAACGCTTTTGCATCGGCATCCAATGTATGCACAAAATTAATGTCCTTTGCTGTAATTAAAAAAAATAGAAAGTAAGAAACAAATGTCAGTTTCTAATTTTCAGAATGTACAAAAAGAAAATCGTGATCATAGATCATTCAAAGAAATGATCTTGTTCGGGATAACAACACGTACTTGGAACTGATACCCCAGATAGGATTCATGTTGTGGTAACGCATGTATGCTCTGCTGGCGGCTTGGTACTCAGGTTGGCAAGTTACAGGAATTTCTTCAAACACTATTCATCCAAAGTAAGAAACAAAGAAGAGACGAAAAAAAAGAAGTGTGAGCATTTATGGGAGTGTTTGGATTCCTTTTCCACGAATAATATTTTGATTTTGTATTTGAAAATATCCTCAAAAATCTTCCATGTAGAACGAACGGAGAGGATAACAGGAATATGCAGCAATTTCTGCTTTTCAAAGCAAAGAAATGGGCATCATTTGCAGGAATACAACTCTTTTGACTCGCAAAATGAAATGTCCAACAACTTCTCCTTACGTAGAACCTCGTAATATTCCTACAAGAACGAAAATTACTTTCGGGTGCCACACAGGATTCACCAACTTACATAATTGAGGGAGAGAGCAAACAACCATAGCGGAAGCAACAGCTCCTACCATAACAGGTCCGGCTGGCATTTTGCTAAGACGAACGACCCATGGTGTTTTGACACCTGGTCCATATGCTCCACTGGCGAGGTTAGTACGGGGTCCAAAGGGAGGTGGTTGATAAACGACCTTGACCATCTTGAAAGAGTACAATTTGAACGTATGAGTCCTTCACTAGTTATTTATTAATTAATTGCATGATGTAAACAGCCAACGAAATAATTACGTATTGTACGGCAATTGTTGCCGTTAGTACATTATATACGTACTTAGACTGGAGCACATATATCTTAGGTGACAATTCCGTCGATGCGATATTTTTAAAGGTTCTTAAGCAATTTAATTATGTATGAGACTTAGTAAGATCTAAATATGTACTACCTATATTGTTAACATACTTTACTTTACTTACTACCTATATTGTTGTGAAATGAGATTGCATCTTGTATGTATGGATATAGAAAATCTAATCAATCAAGAAGCATCGTTTCGTGAAGGATAACTGTTGCTAAATTCATGACACACACTCCATCATATCTTCTACTCACATGGGCATCAAAGGAGACAGTATAGGAGATTGAAGTTAGCACAAAAGCGTAAAAGTCAAATTTTACAATGGGAGCAGGTAATAAAAATGGACACGACACCGATTACGGATCTACAAATGGAAATCATTCAGAATCTACGTCTACTGCAAATGATAGCCATCATGAAATAAATAATGGAGAAGATATTGAGACTGGAACAGAGCCTTTAAACAATGTCAATGCCAGAGAGAATGGTGATCAATTGGTATCGAATGGTCATAATGAATCTTCGCCACTATTGGATATTGTGAAATCAGAAGATGGAACCAATCTTTGGCTATCGTCACTTTTCAAGTCCAATCAAATATCAGCCCAGGAATATTATTTCGGTGGTGAAAATGCAAATATTCAAAATTATTACCGGTTTACAAGCTCCAGTATCACACCTTTTGCGGCCTTATTGAAAGAACCCAATGTTCATGGAAGTGAAGGTGGAGGTTCTACTCATGGTGTGACGGGCTTACTAAGACGTTCAGCGGGTAAGTTTTCTGTTCATTTCTTTCTATTGATACATTCTTTTTGTAACCATTGTAGTTTCGTTTCTTTTATCTCACAAAATCCACTTCATGTTGAAAAATCCGAAGTCTTGCCTTCTCATGGTACTGATAGCACTGGGAAGTGGATTCTAGTGTCAGTTGGTGGACGTAGTGGTTGGGCTCGACGTAAACGTTTACAAGAGCTACAAGATAATCCAGGTTCGTGTCTCAACGCTGATTTAAAAATACCGACACAAGGAGTTTTTCAAGAAACCAAATCATTTAAAGCAACAGATGCTTGGATGGGAAATCATGTATTTTTATGCAATGGAAAGATTATGCTTGGGTCAGATGCTCCATTATTTTTTTTCACAAATGTTATGCTTTTCGTGTGTGCAAGTATTACTTTCTTTGTGTTATTACCACATCTCGACTCTATATCTTCACATGGATCACATTTGGGTACAACTTTGGGTACATTGTTGCTGGTTCTGTCTACATACTTATTTTTGTGGATAGCGGGGACTTCAGATCCTGGAATATTGCCTCCTCGATCATTTCCAAGTAAACCTCCTATTCCAACGGATGGACCCATTGGCGGATCATTGGGATATAAATACTGTGCTACTTGTAACATTTTTCGACCACCTCGTAGCAAGCATTGCAATTCTTGTAATGTTTGTGTTTCGAAATTTGATCAGTGAGTTGTTTTGGACTTATCACATAAGAAGATTCTATTTTTTTATTCATTCTTTCTTCTTCTTTCATGGAATTTTTCTTCATTTATCTTTGGAACAGTCATTGTCCTTGGGTAGGAAATTGTATTGGGGAAAGAAATCATCGAAGTTTCTTCTTATTCCTAGTTTCAGTCGCATCACTTGCAATACTTGTAACAATCATTTGCATTCGAATTATCATCCTTACCTACAAACACAGCATTCCAACTCCCAATATAGAATTTGATATAGCTTCCAATTCCACATTCTCTACTTTTGCCGATCCCACTAATACAACCTTTGCCAATACAGAAAGTATCCACAATTTTCGAATATTCTTCCATGATCTTGCCTCTATACCAGTCGTTGTAGGATTTGGAACATTTGTTCTCACGTGTGCATGGTCTCTTACATCCTTACTTTTATACCATTTCATAATTATAGCTGTAGCTCAAACAACAAATGAACGAGTAAGAGGGGTATATTCCTTTGACCGATGTGAAAATCCAGCAGATGAGGGCATATGCAAAAATTATTTCCGTGCTTTCTTTGGACCTAGAATGAAATCGAAGGTACCATATGATTTTTCAGAGGATGTGCTTTGCGATCCATGTGAAGATGTGGTTTGGGATGGTGGGGATATATCAACTCTAAGACCAAGTTCAGGGCAGTAAATATGAAAAAACACAACACTCCTCAATCATAGAGCTCAATCATGCTTTATCACAGTGCTCCAGATAACTTATAAAGATACAAATTACAATACATTGAAACATTATCTTTTTTTTTTTTTTCATGAAAGTTTGTTAGACTCCTTAGACAAAAAATCATCTCAGTTTCTTTCGGAGAGAATGATGACAACATTATTTTACGTGTAACTTTGCTCATATTGTACGCAAGACTCATCGTTCTTAAGAATAGAAATTTGACATCTATACAAAAATCGTAGTACGTACGTATGTGAGTCATGTAAAGAAGTTCTAATCAATAATATATGAAGATACTTTCGCTCACATCCATCAAAAACTTTGCACAACTTAGTTAGGAGGCATTTCTTTGTTCTGAAGTTCTGAGCATCAACACGTTCACTTCTCAGACTCTTTTTGAACATATCAATCTCATCGAACGTATTTTATCAAAATTTAACGTTGAGGACATGCTAGATCGCAAAACACGATCATCCACAGGAATTTTATTGTTTCGACAGGTTCAGATAATGGCATTTCTTTTATCCATACGATCAAATCATGCATTTACTTTATCTCGGAGCAATCGTCCATTTTTCCAGCGTATTGCATCTATGAAAAGAGATCCAGCCGATTTGCAGAACTTGAATTCGATGCAAACATTCCATACGAAACAAACATTTTCAAGAACGAATCTACAAGTTACGAATTTATATGAACGCAATAGGCACATTTTGTTCCAATCTTCTGATTTATCATCTGCTTCTCTTTCTCGCCACCCCTTCCAATCACCCAGTGATGCTCCTTCCGATTCTTTATTATCAGAAGATTACACATGGAACCGACTAGGACTTATGCAGGAACTCATTCAAGCACTAGAAGAAAATGATATTGATAAACCTACACCCATTCAAAAACTTGCTATTCCACATATTTTAAGTGGAGGGAACGGGCTCGCATTTGCAGCAGCTACAGGAAGTGGAAAAACTCTAGCCTATTTGCTACCAATTGTGCAATTATTAAAAGGTCAGGAATTTATGTCCGATGGTGATTCAGGTGGACCCAAAGGTCGTCCTTTGCGCAAATCAAAACGTCCTAGAGCCATGGTACTTGCACCAACACGTGAATTAGCCGTACAGATATTATCTGTTCTTAAATCTCTTTCTCATAAAGCAAAAATATCTTCTGAGCTTCTTATTGGAGGAGAAGATTATGGGAAACAAAGAAAACGATTGGAAAACCGACCAGTCGATATTGTTGTAGCAACACCAGGTCGTTTAGTCAAGCATATGCGAGATAGTAACGTCTTTCTTGGTAGTGTAGGATACGTAGTTTTGGATGAAGTAGATACAATGCTAGAACAAGGATTTCAAGGGGATGTTTCCAAGATTTTGCATCCTTTGCTTTACAAAAAACCTGTCGTCAAAAAAGATATGGAGTTTGAAATGAAAGACACAGCACCCAAAGTTATCTTGACCACAGCTACACTTACTAATGCTGTGAAACGTTTACTTGGTGATAAATCAATAAAAGCAAGCAAAAACTATAAGACACATTTGAACAATGATCCCAATAATCCAAACTCTCGTCAAAATACTATTCAACTACCACCAAATCTTCGATTAGTTGAAGCTCCTGGATTACATCGGGCAGTTCCTACTCTACAACAAATTTTTGTCGATGTCGGAAACATGGATAAACTCAGTCTATTGACAGATGCCATTCAAAGTCATCGCCAACGCAATCCCAGCTCGGATACAAGTTCATCTTCTGAATTTGATAATTTCGATGATTTTGACGTTGACGGCACTGACGAGGAAATAATGATGATGGCCCAGGATAAGATTTCGACACAACAAAACAACATGGAAGGAGATCCAAAACTTACTCTCGTATTCTGCAACACTGTTTCTTCGTGTCGAGCAGCAGAACACGCATTGGCTGAAGCAGGACTTCAAAGTCTTTGTTATCACGGTGAATTAAACTCAAATGCTCGTGCAGATAATTTAATCCAATTCCGTAAAGGAAATACTCCTATCCTTGTCTGCACAGATATTGCAGCACGTGGATTAGATGTTCCAAGTGTGGATCATGTTGTCATGTTTGATTTCCCATTAAATCCTTTGGATTATTTACATCGCGCTGGACGAACTGCCCGAGGTAAACCAAATGAAACCCATAATGAAATGAATAGATCTAAGCATGGTAAAGTAACTGCCCTTGTTGCCAAGAGAGATAAAGTCTTGGCGAAAGCAATTGAAGATGCTGTAAGTAGAGGGGATCCCTTGGATTCGTTGACTGGACGGAAAACAGATTATCTACCAAGTGGTAAGCTAGGCAGTGCAAATAGAAATAGGATGAAAAATAATAGAGGGACAGGTCCTAAAAAAGGTGGAAAACCTGCTGGACCCAGGAATTCTAACGGAAAAAGAGGACGTACAAGAAGGTCATGAATATTAAAAATAACCTCGATGACAATTAAAGAGTAATTATATTGAATTAAAATATCTTTATGTTGAAAGTGAAATGAAAAACGGGTAGAAGGTTTTTATATGATTGAAATCAGTGTACAAACATATGTGGAAGCTTCCAATTTTTATTTTAAACGAAAGCATATTGAGATAACAAATCAGCTTCATTTTGTCGTTTGACTTTGATTGCTTACGTATATAAAGTGTTTTTTGTTTTATTTCATGTTCATTTTTTGTTCGCAAGATTGCTTGTAGCTTGTAACTATATCCCATGAAACGAAAGGATCTCAAAATAGAAAAGAATCTTTTCGGGGATTATGAAGTTGTTGGGCCGATAACTATGTCATTCTACAATAATGCCTACTATCTTGTATTTTACCTCCATAAGACGAAACCAATTACCAATCAAAGCAAAAAAAAAGAACATTGCAGACACCACCAATCTAATTATAGATCTTTTTTCACTATTTTTATAAGCATAATTTTTGGCAGATTTTGATGTTCCAAAGATTTCTATTTTTGTTGTCAGAGTCATTATCAAAAGCGTTTAAGAGGACAAGAACATTTTTTCCGTTTTTTCATTATTTTTCTTTAGTTTGCAATCCATGTTTTTACTCGTGTGCTGTCAGCAGCAGAGTAAGATGTACATGCGTCATTGTCGTATGTTCTTATTATTTAAAATAAGGTCTAGAGGTGTCAGCACGCAACGCGATGCAGGTAGAACCCCTTTTACCACCTTCTCATGACAGTTAAATTGCTCAACTATACTATTCTACAGAGGCATAATAGAAAAGAAAATATCTCTTTATTGTCACTGCTTACATGATCATTCTACTCACTTTTCAACCTATTTTAATATTGAATTCAAGTAATCTATCTCTAATGTGCACTACCTTACTTAGTCAAATTAAATTATTGTATGAATGTAGGATAGGAGGAACCCTTTAGTTGTTTGAATGTGTATCGAAATATTTTCAATAATTAAAATGCTATATTCTTTTTAATTCATTATCTGTTCAATCATTCTCTTTTATGCAACAGAAACAAAGACAATTATTGTACAGATGTATCCTTATTCAACATGTGTGTCATTTTTTGTTCTTAGTGAAAATTCAGGAGAAAAAAAACTTTCGAAAGAATTCAAAATCTAATTAGAAATTAAATGTTTCAGATTTACGTAAACAGCGGTGTTATTGTCGGTGGACATATTGCTAAAACGACATTCTTTAGTTCCTCATACATAGGTGTATGTAGATGAGCTGAAAGTGCGGAAGCTCAAAAAAAATTAAGCTCCCCCGTCAATCGGACTCAAAAGTAAAAATCTGAAAGACCGAAACATGAGTAGAGAAGGAGCATCATCGTATGACATGCAAATCAAGTTGCTCATGATTGGTGACTCGGGTGAGTTGAATCATTTTGGGAAGACTGTTTTAATCTAACGTGATTTTCGAATGGCATCGATGGAATGGTTACGGAGTTATATCTGTTCATGCTTGCCCGCAATTCAAAATTTTCTTTTGAAATCCCATTGTTTTTTCACTGTTGGTCAAGACTTAGATCAAATTTCTCTTTCTGCGACTTTTTTATTTAAGCTATCATATTTTATTAAACCTCCTACTCGGAATTACTGGCTAAGTATGGATTCTATATTAGAATTGTTTTTATGCAACAATTATGAAAGTTCTATTAAATTCCGTTGTGGAATCAAGTGACCTCTTGATTGGGCGAATGTATACGAAAAATCCTCTCAATTGTGTGGATAGAAGCAGTGTTCATGTCTTTATGAATATCGTGTTCAAGTATCGAGACTTTTTATAATTTCGAAGCTAACCTTCTACTTCGTCTTCCCTTTACAACCAAAGGCGTCGGAAAGACTTGCCTCCTTCTCCGATATGCAAATGACTCTTTCTCACCAACTTTTATCACAACGATCGGCATTGACTTCAAAATCAAAAATGTTGAGATTGATAACAAAAAGATCAAGTTGCAAATCTGGGATACCGCAGGTCAAGAACGTTTCCGAACAATCACCACCTCTTATTTCCGAGGAGCACAAGGAATTCTCTTGGTATACGATGTGACAGACCGTCGTTCATTTGAGTCAATTCGCAACTGGATCTCTCAGATTCAGCAACATGCAGATGTCCATGTTAACAAGATTCTAGTTGGTAATAAATGTGATATGCTTGACGAGAAAGTCGTGTCAACTGAAGAGGGACAAAAACTTGCTAAAGAGTATGGAATTGACTTTTGGGAGGCATCAGCTAAGAATGATATTAATGTCGAACAATCATTTATTTCTATTGCAAGGGGGGTCAAGGATAGACTTGTTGCAGATGGAGTTGGTGGGTCATCGGGAGGCAAGGGGCTTCCTCTCAGACCTAGTGCGGGGGGTAAGAGTGGAAGGAGCTGCTGTTAACTTTGGGAATTTTATAATATTGTATGGATAAACTTCTTTTCTAAAATTTCACAAAATGGTATTAGAGATAGGGGGGATAATATCGATGACGATGGCAAATTCCTTATTTTCTTGTTTATTGTTCTGATTTGTATTTTGAGCGCCATAATACATAAGTGCTCCATAATGATGATAGCTTAGTGCAACAAGAAGAATGAAAAATAACATTCGACGTTGCATTTTTATAAAACGATTTTCAACATATATGTAACTTAAAGTTTTTGATTCACAAGATAAAATAAGATTCATGTTAAATATGAATAAATAAATAGGTCATTTGTGACGAATTATCAAACATCAAAGTAAATTGCAACATGCACCATGTAAAAGGGATTTTGTGGTGATTCAAATATTATGTTTCTCTTTTGCATTCGAGTGAGGATTATGCCATGTAACAAAATGTTTTTGCGATATTCATTTGAATTTACATGATGGATTAATTCAATAATTCACATTTTTTATGTCCGAGCCGAAATTGAGGTTTCATAATCGATCGGATACAGAAGGAGCATGACGTAATGCGCCAAACATTATCCGAGACGATCATAGTTGAATCTATTATCATCATTCATTTGAAATGATTAAGTTCAATGAAATAAAATAACAATACCTTTAGCGCCAATTTGAATTAAACGTAATATAAGAATTAATTCGAAAGATTAGCTTTACAAAAAATTCAATTTTGAAATAGAGTAGATTGAATGAACATATGAAAGGTAGTACAAATGAACGGATAAGATTTCAAATGGAGGCGCAAATTTGGAAATAATTTATCTTCATCAATTTGAGTTTTGCTTTGGTTGCATCAATTTCATTGCTTCAGATAGATTGAAAATTTTGAAAGAAAGTATTGCATGTGTCTTCCGACAAATTGGATTACAGTAAACAGATTACGTATTTTTTCAGAAGATAGAACAGATACTATTAGTTTATCTACGACTAGTTCCGAGTCAGATACATTCCTAGAACCCTTTCAGGACACTCTATCCCTTTCGGAATCAGACCAAACTCAAGTAGACCAGAGACCAGACCTGAATCGAACTATTTGGAACATCCAATTACTAAATATTCAAATAAGAGACAATAATGGAGACTTGGAAAGATTTCCTAGAGACGCACAAGGACCGCGTCGAGTATGACACCCATGCTGACTGTATACAAAGGATCATCAACACGACCAATTCAGCCACAGCCTCTTACTCTCATCTTATTGATCACCCCTCCTTAGTTTGCATTACAAGGAGTAGCATCGATAGGAGAAATCAGGCCACATTTTTCCATACAACAAGGAAAACTTCACTACCTCATCTGATCATATGAATTTAGCACTTCTTGGCTTTAGGGCACGGGCATGTGTGGTTAGAATTGCACCAAAAGAAATGATTAAAGTATAGACACACAAGAAGAACACCTCTTTCAAAGAGATGATGAAGTGCAGAGATTTACAGTACATATCAAACCTGAAGACAAATTGCAATATACAGTGTATTCATTAACTAAATTTATCTAAGATTTAGATAAACTTACTGAAACAAAATTAATATCAATGATTTATTTAATTATAATAATTAAATATCATTGAAATATTTAGTTATAATACGAAGAAGCATGCGGCTGCTCGTATACTACGTCATCAATAAAAATAAAAACATTCAAGTCTTCTTCAACACAAGGAAGCCAGTTCAATGTCGAAGAACATGAACTGCCACGCATGCATTGGGTAGCATCCAGTGGAGATCCATATCACCTTGCAAGTGATGTCTCCATTGGACATGCAATGAGAATTCTTTGAACAGCTGTCTGGCCAATAGATGTCAAAGATCTTGCTGTTGAAACCAAGTGGGTTTCGATATATGTCTGGTATGATGGGACGTTTGTGTAAATTGTGATCAAAGTAATAAATGATAAAACTAAACTCATAATTATCTTTCAACCATCTTTTAATCTAGATAGTCTGGGCATAAGGCAAATGCACACAATTCTGATGACGGAGCAAACCAAACAGAATTCTGAAGAACAGATTCTGACACAGTTGAAGTAAGAAATGATCCAGAGAGATCATACTTACTGTTGTGTGTTAATAAGACATCTACATGAGAGTATGAAAACAAATCATTTCCATTCAAATCATCAATCATGACTATACTCAATCGTTTTAAACTTCAAATTCGGATAAATATCGATAGATGTTATAATTACTCATATTTTCCCTCCCTAAATGAATCAATGTTTGAATTCTCTTTGATGCCATAAAATAACAAAATGGTTCACTGCATCGATTTTCATAACCCACAATATATTTGAATGCTAGCGAAAGTTACCATGTGATTCATCCATCAGCATACTCATTTTGTGTAGAATCCTACCTTAAAAAAAACTTCATTTTATGGGTATTCAGTAATTAATATAACCATTTCATGGAAGGGGCATTATGCCCGCCCTGGTTGGGGGGGGGCACAGCCGATCTATGACATTGTTTTCATACGTGCTATTTCAGCATAACTTATTTTTCTTTCAACACCATCTGCTGTTGAAAATCCAGCAAAGAGAGTTTTGTTCAGCGATGGCGTGTAGACTGCGAATACGAATAATAAGCAAAGTAACACGCAGAGACCTATTCCGTACGTAGAATCTGTACGTAGGAATAGATGAGTGAGATAATAATAATGAAAGAATGAGATTGAATAATCTCATTCTATTAGGATATTGCTGAATACAATTGATTTACCTTAGGCATCTTGAAGATTAGGTCTGATAGAGGCCGACGATAGATTATCGAAACACCATCAACATTGACGCAACCGCCAAATCTGATCTTATCTTTTCCTTCTATTACGTTTTTCTAAACACAAAAATTAAGCAATGCTCAAGAGCTCTCGAAACAGAAATTACGAATGCTCTACATTATTTTTAGCTTGACTGAACCAAACATATAACAACCATTGTGGCTCTTTCCTAAGATTACTTATGAGAACTCCTAAGCGACCAATCCTAATCATTTTGCTGTTGTTTGCAATAGCGTATACGTATGGGTATTGGAGATTTTCAAGAGCTTATGTTCAGACAATTGGCATATCAAGGTCAATTGACTATACGTACAGAGTGCCTTCATTTGAATGGGATGATAACATCGATCCATACATGATTATGCACATTGGACCTTCCAAGACAGGAACAACTACAATACAAAAAAACTCTAGAGATTTTACGGATGCTTTAGCCCTTGATGGTTATATTTATGGAGGAAGTTCCGCTGGCAAAAAGTATAGAGATATAACCGCAGAAATTTTCGAGATTGATAATTGCATGAAACAAACTATATCATATTTACGTAACCACACAAACCCTGCCACGAAAGCAGTTGATGTACCATGCTGGGCTTCCAGAATGTCAGACTTAATGAAGATTCAACCCAGAAACTTTGTTGTATCAGGTGTTCCAGATTTTACTAAAACAGTTCATTCCAAAAGCTATTATGATGAAGTAAAAGTTGCATTCAAAGATTGGAACTTATTATTTGTCGTAACTTATCGAAGATACGCAGAATGGCTTCTCAGTGTTCTCAAAGAAAAATCTGCTAACCGATGTGTTACAAAAGGAGTCACATGGGAAAGCAATCGGTGCAAAAACAAATTGGACTTCCTTGAATATCATACATATCTGAAAGATAAGCAAGGGAAAAACAAGTTTCAAGGTGCCAACTATCATAATATCGATGAAATCACGGTTGGTATGCAAGCAGCTAATGTGCCTTTCAAAATTATGAATTTTCATGACGAGCGCCAACTTATCTCTTCATTATACTGTGACATAATTTTAAACACGCCAAAGACATGTCTACACAGTTTGACTCTCAATAATGAAAAATCTACACACAATTCAAGAGATGTGATATCGGAGACATGTGCAAATTTAGTTTACGATGCAGAAAAGGCGGGGTTGATAAATTCCAAAACTCAAACGAGGAAAGAAGCCAATGAAAAATGTGAATCTTTTATGGAAGCCAATAATGTGACACATGCTGATTTGCCATTACTTTGCCCCACTCGGAGTATACTAGAGGATTTGTTGGAAAAGAGTCTAGCTTTTGAACAAAAGATGGTTCCGGACTTTTTTGCATCAGACCTTGGCGAGGCAGAGCACATTAAATCTTTTTGGCTAATGGCAAATGAGAGGAGGGAGTTTTGCGATGTGGAAACTGAGAGGCTACTAGAAGGGGAATCATCGTGGAATGGAGTGCTGAAAAAAGCTACTTTTAAAAATTGGACGGTTTCGCATGTTTCTTGATAATATGTGAATAAACTAATGATTAAGTAATATTGAAACTCAACGGTGATTTATATGAAATATAAGATTGAACATAAAGGAAATAGTTTTTATTTGAAGCACTTGAGACGAATATTGGTAGAATTTTCCAAGTGCTGAGAGCTCATGAGTTGTTTTTCATTTTATATGGTCATATGAGGAAGCACATTATAGAAGTGTCAAGTAATCATAACACCTTGATGTCATGTACATCCGTAGATTGGGAAAGGAAGTACGATTCTTCGAAAAGATTGTTGTGTATACTAAGTGATTATAGATGAAAGTGTATTGTCGATATTTTATGGATGATTGATTAAGAATATTCTTTGAAACTCAACCACATTTCGTTTGTCGTAAAATATTGCATCCCATTTTAATAATTTTCATGATTGATTCGGTGCATTGATGTTTTATGCTTCCGTTGACCAATCAAGATAAAACCAAAACCGTTTTATTTAAAATAATCTATTTGTGTGCTTACTTTATTGTCACACTATAATAACTGAATGAATGGCAAAATACGACTATGTAAAAAGTAGATGTAGTGATATACAAGAACTAAAACTCCTTCAAGCAAGTCTATTCGAAACTGTCGTGTTTGTGAGATCCCTCGACTAAAGGTTCAGGTGGGATAAGTGCTGCTGATCATATTTGAATCTTGGAGTTATATTTTGGATACGGACTGAATAACATTAGAGCACCAAAATGGAAGGTTATTCTTTGAATCTTGACTATTATTTAGGTTTGAGATGCTGTTTATCATTGGGATCTTTTATGATGTTCAACTCAGACATAGATGCGTTACCATAAGGACGCAATGGGGCTAGAGTATCCATGCTTATTTCATTCTGATTGCAGAAACCGAATTTATGTAAGAATGGAAAGGGTGGTATGCTCTTCAAATGGAATCCTCATCTTTAACTGCAAACGTGAAAATCAAATGGTGGACATGATCATTTCCCGCCAAACAGAATCCCTTTTTATGCCACTAAATTCTCTCAATCAACTCTCCTGAACATCTTTGCTCTACCCAAATTCAATAACTATGAGTTCTTCAAGACGAAACAATTTTGAACAGCAAAAAAGATTTCATCACCAGGCCACAATTTTCTGGGAAAATCTCTCTGCCTTCGACTATACACTTCATCAACGACAACAAGAAGATTGACCCCGTATGTTAGGATATTGACTTTGAATATTTCATGATAAGATATGTATGTTTGTTTGAGTGGTGATTATTTTTGGATCCGTTTTCAATCGCCTTAATAACTGCATGTTCACAAAGTAAGACTGGCTCAATCACTATTTTAAAACATGCCTCTTTGCTGTGAGAGTGAGATTTCAATATTACTCACAATTAATCTTGTTTATCATTTGGACGTTGAACATTCATTTTGTTTTGAATACTTTTGCTGCTTTGGATTCTAAATTATCAGGATCCTCTTGCCATGAGTTTTTAGTTTATATAGTTCAATCCAGAACAAGAATTTGATGTTTGTAATTTGTTATGCATATACTGTAACAAATGATTAGGTTAGTCAAGAATGCTACCAAGTCGGAAGATATCTAAAAGATAGGTTTTAATAATTACAAAATGAAATTTATTTATTGGGGGACGATGTTGAGTCTAAACTAAAGAATTGATGCGAAATAAATTGACATTGGCTCAAGCTACATCTTGTACTTCTTAACTTTGCTCAATTTTGAAAGAGAAATAAACTCTTTTCGATTCGATCCGTTTGAAAATGCATTCGTGGTCAAGCCACTTATGGTATTTCACCAGGGCGGCGTAGATAAGTAAATTTGTGCGCAATGAAACGCAATTATATACTTCTTTCATTTGCCTCAGCTGTGTTAATAAGACATCTACATGAGAGTATGAAAACAAGTCATTTCCATTCAAATTATCAATCATGACTATACTCAATCGTTTTAAAATTCAAATTCGGATAAATATCGATAGATGTTATAATTACTCATATTTTCCCTCCCTAAATGAATCAATGTTTGAATTCTCTTTGATGCCATAAAATAACAAAATGGTTCACTGCATCGATTTTCATACCCCACAAAAATATACACCATTAGTCAGACCATATAAAAAGAGACTGTTTTTCTTTTTGATAGTTTTTTTTGCTTTTTCATGGGCCCTATCCCAGTTCAATGCAGAAATGAATACCTTTTTGGAAATGTCAAATGATGAAGCAAACGGTGACAATTTCATCCCAAAAATAAATCAAATCGACAAACCCTATCTTATCTTTTCAAATTGGACTAGTCCTTTTCCATGTTATCATATAAAGTCAACCGAAACTCAAGAATCCAACCCAAAAGGGATTCTATATGTGAAAACTTTCAAAGCAGCTTCATCTACCTTGGCGGGAGTTGCCAAACATATGGGAGAACGGCATAGAAGCTCTAGTCTTAAAAAAAATAAAAAATGTCATGTCAATGCACATCATGCAAGTGCTACAGAATTAGGATATGCAAATCGTGATAAGACAAAATCGTTTCTATGGACTTTTCTTCGTGATCCAAAACAAAGAGCCTTAAGTCACTATTTTTTCTTTAACATATCTTTGCAGAAAAAAAATCCAACTGGGAAGAGTTTGTTAGAGTTTTTAAAAGAAGAAAGGAATTTCCAAGCTAAATACATTAGTACTTTGGCAATACCTGAAAAAAATGTAAATGGAACAAAGAATCAAAACATGAATGTGAACAAAACAGCAATAAAAATACTTCAGGAATATAATTTTGTGGGTCTTGTTGAAATGCTGGATGAGTCACTAGTCGTAATGCGACTCCTTTTAGATTTGGACCCCAAGGATGTCATTTATTTACCATCAAAGCAGATGGGGGCCTATGCTCTTGGAGCTAAAGATGGAGAATGCTCGCACATATACCAAAAATTTACCACACCAAAAGTTGATGAGTTTTTAGGATCCGAGAAATGGAAAAAAGATAATGAACTTGATTATGCTCTTGTAGAAGCAACCAAACGCAGTATTTTTGCAACAATTCAAACTATTGGAGAAGAAAAGTTTCAAAATGCAT
>Ga0209092_10001106_pt1 | contig 27038 bp, 16 predicted proteins | sample FraStrMetagenome_FD_187446 | JGI IMG/M metagenome (GOLD analysis project Ga0209092, IMG submission 187446) | Marine eukaryotic phytoplankton communities from Arctic Ocean - Fram Strait ARC3M Metagenome (SPAdes) (version 2) | ecosystem: Environmental > Aquatic > Marine > Oceanic | place: Fram...
AAGTAAATGGTGTTTCAGTCGCACATTTATAAAAAATCAAAAATCAAAAAAATCATAAAACGGACAAAATCATAAAACGGACAAAATCATAAAACGGACAAAATCATAAAAAAAGTAACACTAAAAACCGCAAAATAAACATCAGAAAACCATAAAACAAAAAATAAAAAGTTTGTTTTATGCATTATAAATTCGATAGCCTTTTTTGAAGGATGTCCTACACAACTATTACACGATAGTTTTGTCGTATTTTTCGTGTAGTTCGTCGTAGTATTCGAAGTCTTTAATTTCGAATTGATGAACCACCGTTCTGCACATCGGGCATTTTGGTATGTTTTGGGGTGTTGATATGTCGATGTGCTCGCAAATGCATTTTTGGCAAAACTGGTGATTACAGTTGGTGATGATGGATTTGTATGAAGGGACGTCGTCGAGGCAGATGGGACAATGCTGATGTTTCGAAAGCGTTTCAACAGTTTCTGTGTTGATGATCATAGTTTCTATCGTCCATTGATTTTTTGTGGGATACGTGATTGGAATATAGAAAGATACACCCCCATAAAGGTCATCGCACGAACTAACTTTTAACATTTGTTCTCTTATTTCATTATAGTATTTCATAGCAGACGGTTTTCCGTATTCTTCTTCGTATAAGAGGATGAATTTGTAGAAGTGTTTGATATTACCTAACCGCGCGATAAGTTTTTGGTGAGACCACATTTGTAGTCTGGCGAGGATGTAGACTTCGCTTTCGTTGCTGTATGAAGGCATATAACAGTATTTCATAGCCAGGTTGCGTTTAAATGTGGGACAAATTAGTTCGGTAAGAAGGTATTTTTTTGCATCGTGGAAATTATCAAATGTTCTCAATGGAAATTTGTTTGGTGCCATATCCATTAATGTTTCCCATTCGGTTTTCAAATGTTTTAGCTGGTCGTTTGTGAGATTCATAGTTTATTATAATATATGTGAAATACAATAAAAATACAATCAATTTTTTTGAATATAAGATTCAACTACTTAACTACTTAAATAAATTTCGACATAGTATCATACACAATTATTCAATGGATTTATCGAAAAGTGAACCCGTTAAATATAAACTGATTGATGAAGATAGTTCTGAACAAATAGACAATATGAAAGTTCGTCCGTCAATAGATGTCCCGCCGTCGCAAGAACCATCGATGGAACAGAAAATCGCGGAATTCAAGGCGAAATGCCAGCCGGTGGTATATATTTTAACCCCTTGTTTTGCGAGTCTTTGTTATGTGAATTATGTGCATTCTCTAATGAGAACGAAAGAATTGTTTCAAAAAATAGGAATCCCGTTAAAAGTGGAATTCTGTAAGAATGATAGTTTGGTGTCCCGAGCAAGGAATAATTTGATTGCTCGCGCGATGAGTGACCCGACTGCTACACATTTCCTTTTTATAGACAACGATATTACCTGGGAACCGTCTGATATATTGAAATTGTTGGTGGCTGATAAAGAGTTGGTGGGTGGTATTTATCCTCTCAAAAACTATGATTGGAACAAATTGCTTCACGACCCCCAAAACCCATATAATTCGAATGTAGTACAGTCTCTGATACAAAAGAAGAATGGGTCTCAATTGAAAAATATGCTGAGTGATAGTGTAATGGTTCAGTCGAATTTACTGAAATACAACGTGAATTATCTCAACTCGGTTCTACAGATAGACAAGAATATGGCGCGTGTGAAGCATCTTGCCACCGGGTTTATGATGATTCGCAGACCGTTATTAGAAAAAATGATGGTAGCATATCCATCAACCAAGTATGTCGACGATGTGAATTTTTTGAAGCCGGAAGAAAATGAATACGCGTATGCCTTGTTTGACTGTGGTGTGGAGGATGGCCATTATTTTTCTGAAGATTGGTTATTTTGTAGCCGATGGACCAAGATGGGCGGTGAAATATATGCCGATGTGTCGATAAATTTAACTCATACAGGAATAGAGGATTATAAGGGATGCTATGTTTCTACGATAATGTAGGATTTCAAACAAATATGAAATTGTACGGGATCATCAGTTGTTTGATTTTATTGATATCGTTTCTTTTTATATCTTGATTCGTGTATTCATTCATAATAGAACAATATTCGTTTATAATGGTATCCATATTAAACATATCGCAGAGAGAGTCCAATTCCTCCTTGTTTGGGACGTGTTTTTTCACACACATCCATTCATTAAAGTCGTCGATTAATGGCACATTGTCTATCTTGAACTGTTTATAGAGGTCAAGACAGACTTTCAACGACCGTTTTTGCTGGGTATTGTAGTCTGTTCCAGTTAACACCATAATTTTTAAGAAATCGCCGTGACCAATATCGAGTTCCCGTAGAATGTTATCTGTATGATATATCATCGCGCTTCTTTTCATAAGACTCAAACAGCGAATTACCCTTGGACAATTTAGCAAGAACATATCACAATCGTCGCTTAAACACGCGTATGCGATGCCCGTTCTTACAAAAGATACGCACAAGTGGTCTGCTTCATTCGGCGCATTAATATACGTGAACCCAAACGCATCGATGAGTTCTTTTGTTTGAGTAATATCTTCTTGTGTTAGTTTCACCATTTTTTTTCGCAGCGTTTCTAACTCTTCGGGAGAAACAGTGAGCCCGGACTCGATCATTTCATAATATTTGTGTTTTGCTTGTCGTCTTTCGGAATTGCGTTGTTTGATTAGCTCCCATTTCTCAGGGGGCGGTTTTCCATCGAATATAAATATGGGTGTCACACAGTAATATTTCAATATAGACAATAGTAGATACATATTTTCCATTAGCATCCCGTCCCCGAGAAAGTGATACATATATATACTGATGTCCACAGTGATGGTTTTCCCTTCCAACTCTCTAAAATACATCCTGCGTATAGACCGGATACTGCAATTATCCATCAAGAATTTGTTCAAGTATTTGATTCCCATATTGTATTGTATTTGTTGCTCTATCTACTTGTCATTCTTTTGAATCAATTTTTTTGAATCGTTTTTTTTGAATCGTTTTTTTTTGAAAACTATCTAATAAAAAATTGATTCCCTTTTTTACAAACAACACTAAGGCATAAATTCCCACCAAATTATATAAGAACTATGAATTTTAATCATCCTTCTTTCAAGCAACCAGCATACTTAGCGTTATCCTCCGGCGATAAAGTCTCGTACTTGTCTTACAAGTTGCGCGATTATTTCAATCGCAACAATTGTCACTCGATGGATTCGAACGGTCATAATATGGCTGTAATGAATCATCAAGTGAGTGTCCGCGATTATTATGATAGTGTTTGCGAATTGTTTTCGGGGCGTGAACTTGTTGCGTTCGCCAAATTCGCGAAGCATATTCAGTTGTCGGATTCAGTTGTCCGATTACTCAAGAATAGGGATGTCGAAAGACAGTTCCAAAAATTGTTTGAATCCTGCGTAGGACCGGTTTTCAAACAATTGAAAGAAAAAGCAGAAGAAAAAAAGCACGCCGAAGCCGAGCGTATGAAGGCCCAACAAAATATGTTTGACGAAACGTTGGAAAAGAAAAAATCAGAACAACGCGCTCTTCGTGAATTGGATGAAGAGAAGAGGGCAAAAAAACAGCAATTCCACGATATGGTGTTGGAGATGGGTGCAGAATGGGAAGATTAGTGGGGTTATTTAGATATATTCATATCTTCGCCAAATGTATAGAACTCTGAAAAAAATGAATTTTCGCGAAGATTCAAAAATCATAAAAAAACTTTTTTCTAATTTCAAGAAAAGAGATGATATATTTTCAGAAAAGTCAAAAACTTTTTTAGACAAAATATACAAGATTATGAGGAAGTCTCTATCGTGGCAACCGCACATAGTTTATACAAAATTGGATGCTCTTCCAAAAGGCACCAAGCATCATATAATATCTGAAGAGCTTCGGGATGAATGCGAAGAAATGGAAATATTCCGTAAATATGAATTTTACATCGGGTCACCCAATACAAATAAACACAAAATAAGCGTGTATTTATCCTCGATGAAGTCTGGCGCCAAAGAATTTCCTAATGTATTGAGAAAAATTAAAATATGGTTATTTACGTTGATGAATTTCATAGAAGAGTTATGTTCTCCGAATATAAATATTTATTTGTATTTTACCCATCACAAAAAGATGTTGCCCGATTCCTCCAACACAATAATTGACGAGTCTCACGCAAATACGGCATTCACGTATGCGTGTAATGTTGTTCGCGATTCGAATGATATTTACATTTATCGACAAGAAGAGTGGTTTAAGGTTCTCATACACGAAACCTTTCACACTTTCGGTTTGGATTTTTCAGCGATGAATCAATCCAGATTGAATCGACGAATACATAGTGTTTTCCCGGTAAATAATGATCCTTCTTTTTACGAAACGTACACAGAAGTTTGGGCGGAGATTTTAAATATGATGGTTCTCACACTACATATCACAGATAAGGAGAAACGGATAAATAAACTCGAATCGAAAGTGTTTTACGAGTCGTTGTTTGCGCAATTTCAGTGTGCCAAAATATTGGATTTTATGGGGATTGAATATTCAGTATTATGGGCAAAAAACAAGCAAAATGAGCGTGATACAAAATACAAGGAGAACACGAATGTAATGGCTTATTTTTTATTTAAATCCGCGTTTTTCTACAAAATCAACGATTTCGTTGAATGGTGTGTGACCAACAATAACAGTTCACTTCGTTTCAATAAAAGGAATGATATAAAATTCTTTGATTTTTTGTTGGAAATATACAATAGTGAGGATTACCTACAAACCATTAAAAATATGAAGGATTTCATTTCGAACCAAACTACAAAAAAGAAGGATGGGTTTGTATTCAAAACACTGAGAATGTCTATGAATGAATAATAACAAATTGGTTCTCGAATGGTTCTCAAATCCCTGAAAAAAATGTCTCATATAAAACCCTTCAATAATTTCTTGTTACATATTTTGTGTATTATTTCATACAAATTTATTTTGATGATTTGAGAACCTAATAATATAGTTGAGAACCCAGACACACAATAATGATGAGTATGGTGTATGATATTATTATTATATTCATATAAAGATTATTGCATATATAGATACAATAATGATGTTCCGATTATTGTGTTTGATAGTCAGTGCCAGTGCGTTTTACTTGAAACCGACAAAAATAGTATACTCAACCGCTATAAAGGACGACAAAGTGCCTCCTATGTGGAACCTGGTGAGTACTCCTTTGAAGGAGCAAGCACGTAAATGGTTCATAAACAGAGCTATAATAAAGGGTGTCGATTGGGAACGCCTGACGGAATATTATAAACTCCCCTCTAATTTCGACGAACTCCAACAAATGAAATCGCGAATAGAGAATTGTTCCATAATTTACCCGGAGTATTTTTTGAAGCCATTCCACGGGTATGACGCCGGAAATATGAATTGGTTGGCCGCGCAAGAAAACGAGGCGGCTTCATTATCTATGTGTGTGAATTATTGGAAAGACGTGTGCGCGATGGATTCCGAGAGGTGGGTTCGCCACAATGTTTCTTCTAATATCAAGACGTATATCCGGGAACATCCTCCACAAACGACAGTTGAAAGTATATTAGATGTGGGATGTTCTGGTGGGATCTCTACTGAATATTTGAAGCGCGGGTTTCCACAAGTATCCAACATATATGGTTTGGATTTGAGCCCGTATTTCCTTTCTGTAGGAGCCTTTCGCTCTGAAACCCAGGAAACGAATATAGAATATATCCACGCAAATGCTGAACAAACGCCTTTCACAGAAAACACATTTGATTTGATAGTTTGTAATTTTTTGTTTCACGAAGTTCCTCCTAATGCCACGCAGACGATTTTGGACGAAATGAATCGTATATTATCCCCGGGAGGGGTCTTGGCCATAGTGGATATCGACCCAAAAATGTTGAAGGGGGATGCATTGTTAAGTCAGTTTCGAAAGTGGGCATTTGAAGTTACAGAACCTCATATATATAATTATTATGATTCCAATATGTCGGAGAATTTAGTAAAACGCGGATTTATAGACGTTGTCAAAATGCCAAATGACCCTATAAATGCGGTGTGGTTAGGACGCAAAAAATCTTATACAATCGATTATATTGACGGAGATTACGACTATACCGTCTATGTAAATGGTCCATAGGTTATAAAAATCTATTAATGTATATATATATATGTCCATTAATAGTACACAGTTGTTTCAGTCTGTGGGCACACTTAACAGTAATGGTTTCTTGGTTATTAGCGATGCTAATGTTCCCTCGAATGAAATTTCCGCAAACGACATAACTTGTTTGGTTGTCGAAAATGAGATAACGAACTATGATCTTTCGTTCTCAAACACGGAAAATGTACACGCAAAAACCGTGGTATATTCCGAAAATACCTTTATAAAACCCACCACTATAACAAGTTCATATACCGGTTATAATACGTCTTCTGAGTATCAGTCTTTGCGAATAGTAGACAAAAACGACGAATTGTTCATCGGGTCTACGAATAATTCATTTAAGGCCCTTGTAAAATCCACTAATGGAACAACGTGGACAGACATTAGTAGTTCGTTGACAAGTTGTGAACAAGTGCTGATTTGTAGAGATGATGACGAGACATATGTAGCGGTCGGTCAAGGAGCAACGCCCATATTGTATTCTTATGACGGGGTTTATTGGGTCGACGCGAGCTGCAACGGATTATTTACGAAAGTAAATGGCGTGGCTTATGGTAATGGGGTATATGTTGCTGTAGGAGAAGGAGCGAACACCATTGCGTATTCATACGACGCCGTTCAGTGGGTTGGATTAGGTAGTTCCATTTTTTCATCCGGTGGAAATTCCGTTATTTATGCTAATGGTGTGTGGGTTGGATGTGGCGGTTCTTCCAATACGCTTGCTCATTCAAGTGATGGTATAAATTGGACCGGATTGGGAAACACAATATTTACTTCAAATGGAAATTCCTTGATATATGCTAAAGATACATATGTATGTTTAGGAGAGGGAACTTCGGATAGTTTGGCGTATTCAAGTGATGGGATATCGTGGATCGGAATAGGAAACTCTCTTTTGACTTCCGGGTTCTCGGTTGATTATGGAAACGGGAGATTTATAGCGGGTGGTCAAGGGAATCATACACTAATATATTCTTTGGATGGAGTGAATTGGACTGCGTATACCACCAGTTTGTTTACAACCGAGTGTAGGTCTGTTGGATACGCCGGAACAACTTGGTATATTTGCGGTGATACACAAGGGGCCACGGTATATATTTCTGAAGATGGTATTGTGTGGAATTTACAAAGTGGCATCGATTTCCATCTTACCAGTGTAGATTATAGGTATTTACATAGTGTGAGATTTCCTGCGAAACATATGGTTGCACTGGGTGATGATAGTTCACACACAATATCGTGGAGTTCGAATGGTACAACGTGGAATGATGTATCTGGAAGTGGTGATATGTTTCTCGAAGGGAATGTTGCGTGTTATAATGGCAAGTATTGGATAGCCGGGGGTAGTAAAGGAATTCTCGGGGTGAATATTTCCAACAAATGGGAATTTGAAAATGCGTCAATAGTGAATAATACAATAACAGATTCAGTTAACGGTGAAATAGCGTCGTTAGTTTATTTAGAGCAATCTGATATAGATGCGAGTGGAATTACGCTGGATGCTTCTAATACATACATAGATTTGGGTTCAGACAGTATCGTTGTAGGAGGAATAAATTTTACGGTTGAAGCATCATTGAAAAACAACGCAACAGGTGGTGCAACTCCGTTAGTGATAGAGTCGAATGTTTGGAGTCAATTGGGAGATAAATTACTAGGTACGGTGGATAATGGTAAATTGGGAATTTCATCAGCAATTTCAGGAGATGGTACGGTTGTAGCTGGAGGTTCATATATCAGTAATGCGACAGACAGCGGTTATACAAGAGTATGGAAATATAATACTTCGGCTTGGACACAAATGGGAACAGATATAATCGGTGAATCCTCTGGAGATAGAAGTGGTGAATCAGTATCTCTTTCTGAAGATGGTAATATTATAGCAATAGGTTCATTTTATAATTCAGATGGTGGAGTTAAAGCGGGCCATTGCAGAGTATTTCAATATGATGGAGCAGACTGGATTCAATTGGGTCAAGATATAGATGGAATTGTAGATGATGAAAGGAGTGGTATATCAGTATCTTTATCATCAGATGGTACGATAGTTGCGGTTGGGTCAGTGTATGGAATTCCGGACAGAAATGGTATTACAAGAATATATGAATATAATGGCACTCTATGGTCACAAATAGGTTCAGATATTATAGGTATATATGCAGGTGACTACGCCGGAGAAAGGGTATCATTATCATCGAATGGTACAATAATTGCCATCGGGGCAAGGAGGTATGGTTCGAATAAGGGTTCTGTAAATATGTATGAATATAATGGGTCTGATTGGGGTAGTATTGGTACTATTTATGGCGAAGCAAATTCCGATTATTTTGGTATTGCCGTGAGTTTATCATCTGATGGTACTACTGTTGCTATTGGCGCTACAGGTAATGACTCAAATGGTAAAAGTAACGCCGGTCATGTACGTGTTTTAAAATATACGGGTAGCGCGTGGTCTCAGCTCGGCCAAGATATTGATGGTTTAGCTACTTCTGACTCGTTTGGTGGTTCAGTATCTATATCAGCTGATGGTTCAATAGTTGCGATTGGTGCTATTGGGAGAGATCCTAATGGGCTTAACATCGCAGGTCAAACAACAATTTATCAATATATGAATGGTACTTGGAACCAAATTGGGCAATCCATCGATGGTTTAGCTGCTGGTGACCAACTTGGTTGTAGTGTGGGTATATCATCAAAAGGTACAACAGTGGTTGTGGGTATAAAGTATGATGATACCTCGGCAACAAATGCTGGTGCGTTACGTGTGTTTCAAATTCCAAGTTCAGGCGGTGAATCTATAACTCAGACAATAATGACACTTGGTAATGATGAAAATAACAAAATAGAATTAACAGCCGGTGAAAATACGAGACTTCGATATGTGAATTCGGGCACAATTTACGATATAACCTCGTCAAATATCCTTTCGGATCCCTCTATTATTAAGGCAACATTTGATACTTCTATGAATTTTTACATTGACAACGCACTTGTAGGTAGTGTGGATATTGAGCCATTAACACAGGGTTCTACATATACATATAATTATTTTGGATGTGATTTATCCGCGAGTAGTAATTTCGAAGGAACAATCGCGTATATTAGTATGGATTTAAGTAGTTCAATTCCGTCGGAAGACACTTCATACAATTTGGCGTATTCGCAGGATGGTAAGACCTGGACGGGTATATTATCGAATGTGTTTGACAGTTCCGTGCAAGGTCTTGTGTTTGATCAAACACATAATTTGATGATTGCGTGTGGAACGGGTTCTATAAATACTCTTGCGTATAGTTACGATTATGGTATAACGTGGATAGGTCTCGGGAAATCTATTTTTTCAACAAGTGGAAATGCCGTAGCACACAATGGCGAAATATGGGTTGCGGTTGGGCTCGGAAACGATAATACGATTGCGTATTCTACAGACGGTTTGAATTGGATTGGTTTGGGTAAAACAATATTTTCAACGAGTGGAAACGCTATTACATACAATAATAATTTGTGGGTGGCTACTGGCGAGGGTACAAATGCGATTGCTCGTTCTTCTGATGGAAAAATTTGGACCGGTGTGACAAATACTTCTTTAGGTAGTGGTTATAGTGTTGCTGGTCATGGAAGTAATTGGTTGGCTGGAGGTATGTATGACGGTTCATTAAACTTGGTTCAATCAGTTGATGGTGAGAACTGGTCTTCCGTGACTACTACGCTATCCGGGACAAAAATAAATTCTATACTTTGGAACGGAAGTCAATGGCTCATCGGCGGCGAAGGAACAGATACTTTAGCCTATTCTCTCGATGGAATCACCTGGGCCTCTCTATCGAATTCGGTGTTTGATTCTACTGTTAAGAATATTTCGTATGATTCAAAAATCCCATATATGAATATTCAGCATCCAGTTTTAGCGTGTATCCAAGACTCCACAAACACTATGGCATATTCTGTTGACGGTGTACGTTGGACCGGATTAGGTAATTCCGCCTTTTCGGAATATGGAACGAGCGCATTTTGGAATGGATATACGTGGGTCGCAGTTGGAAAAGGATCAAACACAATTGCTTATTCATTGAATATGTTGGATTGGACAGGACTCGGATCCACATTATTTTCGGTAGAAGGTATTAATATTCATTATGGTGGGTTCACGTGGGTAGCCGTGGGTTCTGGTGTAGACCATACCATTGGATATTCATACAATGGATATAAATGGACTGGTTTAGGAAATTCTATATTCTCAGTAAAAGGAAACAGTTGCGCCTATAATGGTTCACTATGGGTGGCCGTTGGAGAAGGCGGTCAGCATACGATTGCTACATCCCCCGACGGAATTACTTGGACGGGACTTTCCAACACAATATTTAGTGTAAGAGGAACTTGTGTGATTTTCACGGGAACACTGTGGTTGGCCACAGGGTCCGGAACAAACACATTGGCTTATTCCTACGATGGAACAACGTGGACAGGATTAGGTTCAACTACATTTTCTGTTCAAGGTAATGGTGTTGCTTATGATGAACATAAATTAATGGCTGTTGGAGAAGGGACGAATTCTATTGCGACTTCTCAAGATGGTGGATTGACTTGGGTAGGTCAGGGTGTTCAAACATTTAATTTAAGAGGAATCGATGTAGAATATACCGGAAAATGGTGGATGGCTTGTGGGGAAGGTGCCGACACGGTTGTGTATTCGAAAACGGGTGAAAGTTGGAACGCCAGTCTGGACAGTGTATTCAGCACAAGTAGTAGCTGTGCTTCGACACCAGTGACTATTACTGTCGATTCTGAATATATAGGTCCTGGACACTCGACATATAAATACACAACAAGTGATGCAAGCGGTAATGGTGGGTTGTTTGGATGTATTTATGCTCCCCGTGGGTCTACACTAACAATATATGTAGTAGGTGCTTACGCGGAACTTGTATCCCATCCCATGAAAATAACCGGATATAACGACCAAGGACAAGCCATGGCACCACTCGCCGGTGTAGTGAGAACAGAATTAACTGAGGGTCCAACGTACGATGGAACATATAGTCTTACATGGACAGTACCAAATGATACCACAGTTGATAAATATCAATATCAATGTGAGAATCACTCGCATATGCGTGGTACAATCGATGTTAGCCACCGTATAAAGGGGTTTAGAGCGAATAAGTTGTATAGAGACCGGTATATACCGAACCAACATTTTTTACAAGATGATTTGGTGGTAGATGTAGGAAAGACTTTTCAAGATGGAGTCGACAAAATATATTTTGGATATCAAACAAGCGAATATAATTTGAAAGTTCCGAATGAAACAGTAATGATACTACTGAATGGTGATAAAACTGTGTATATTGAAAAAAAATATCCGGGTTATCCGTATATTGAGTATGGTGCAACAAGTAATAGTAATCACATTGTAAGTATAACCGGTTCCATTGATACAACGGTCGAAGGAACTTATAAAATAATATATAGTATAGTGAATAACGAAGGATTTACAATTGCTTCTGCGTTCCGTGACGTGATAGTGCGTGATACAATAAAACCAGTTATTATTTTAATTGGAGATGAAACGCTAACGATTGAAAAGGACCATCCTTATAACGAACCTGGATACACTGCCAGTGACTTTGATAATATAGATATGACCAACTTAGTAATCGTGACAAATAATGTGGATACAAGTGTTGCGGCAACATATAGTATATTATATAATGTGTCAGATAGTGCAGGTAATTCCGCTATACAAAAAGTAAGAACAGTGATAGTACAAGATACAAGCCTTCCAGTAATTACGTTAGTTGGTGAAACGTCCATAGTTCTTGAGATTGACTCAAGTTATAACGAACTGGGGTATAGTGGGAGTGATTTCGACAGCGTTGACTTGACAAGCTCGGTAATTATTTCAGGAACCGTTGATACCAGCACAGTTGGCACATATAGTTTATATTATGACCTTACTGATAATGCCGGGAACGCATCTATTCAACAGACAAGAACCATAGTTATACAGGACTCTACTTTGATTAGTGATTCAACAAAACCCCAATATAGCTGGGACTTTAGAACAAATACCATAGACAATATAATTTATGATGATATAAACAATTATGTAGCAACCTTATATAACAATCCAACAATTGACGGCGTAGATGGTGTATTAACTGGAGGGTATGGTTCTATGAATAGCAACGGACAATATGTTGATTTACAAGATTTTGCGTTTGGAGCACCAGAGTTCTCTATAGAAGTATACTTCAAATTTGTTTATACAAGTGATTGGCAAAGGATCTTTGATATTGGAAATGCGGATGGTAATAGCAACATTGTTTTATATAGAAATTATAATAACCCGAATGAAATAATATTGATATTGTTTAATGGAACAAATACAATAATAGATTATGCGTCAGGAGTGATGAGTGGAACAAATTTACAAAGCGGAGTTTATTACCACGTATTTGTAACATTTTCCTCTGACACTATTAAAGTTTATATAGACAATTCATTAGTAAAAACATTTACCGGCGATTATTCAACATTTTTAAATGCTACAAGGACAAACGCGTTCTTAGGTCGTTCGAACTGGCCAAATGATAATAATCAAGGTCAAATAAATTACAGATATTTCAGGGTGTATGATAAAACTTTATCTGAAACCCGTAGACAATATTTTTATGATAATCGCGATAATTCATCTGCTGTATTCAGGTTTAATTTATCAACCACGAATATCGATATAAATCAATCTATTGGGATTGGGACAGCAGTCAGTTCGTTGAGTGTTATAAGTGATCCAGATGAGCAGTCTATAAACCAGTCAAATTATTCTTATTCCATCGGTGGAACAGACGCATCATTATTCACCATCGATGGAAATGTCTTAAAAAGCGCTCAAGTATTTGGTATAAGTACTAATTTAACAGGAGTTTTAACCTTTTATTACAAAGGAAGAAAAACAAAGTCTAATGGAGTATTTCAAGTAAGTTGTATAGACTTGGATACCAATGCTGAAACAATTCTGGAAGAGAATGTAGTCGCAGTAGCAAACAATACATGGGTGTTAAAAACAATCTCTATTGACCAAGTTTTTACATCAAGTAATATTACATTAAAATTTAGAAAAACCGACAATGGAGCCGGTTCAGCATTCATATGGAATCCGACTCTTATTGTTAATGGAACTGATATTTTGGATGGGAGAACTAAGGCATCTGACAGCACATCTTTAACACTAACTGGTATATCGAGTGATTGGCATATGAATACATCGCCTACTAACTATAGTGATGTAGGATTCAGCAGTACTTCATTTTTCCACATTTTACACTCAACCGGTTATAGAAATTTGATATTCGAATTACCTGAAATACTAAGTTTATATTCCATAGACATATCGGTAGAAAATAATGGTATAACGTATACAAAACCATTTCAAATATACGAAATAAGAGTCTCCGATTTCGCGTTGTCGAATTCTTTTTTAGAGAACAACCTCATTAGTGGTTCTATGGTAGGAAACTTGAGTGTTATAAGTACAACCGAAATATCACAGCGAGAACAATTGAACTACACATATTCTATCAGTGGAACAGACGCATCATTATTCACCATCGATGGAAATGTCTTAAAAAGCGCTCAAGCATTTGATATAAGTACTAATTTCACAGGAGTTTTAAGCTTTTATTACAAAGGAAGAAAAACAAAGTCTAATGGAGTATTTCAAGTAAGTTGTATAGACTTGGACACCAATATTGAAACAATTCTGGAAGAGAATATAGTCGCAGTAGCAAACAATATATGGGTATTGAAAACAATCTATATTGACCGAGTTTTTACATCAAGTAATATTATATTAAAATTTAGAAAAACCGATAATGGATCAGGTTCAGCATTCATATGGAATCCGACTCTTATTGTTGATGGAACTGATATTTTGAATGGGAAAACTAAGGCAGCCGAGAGCAATTCTTTAACACTAACTGGTATATCAACTCCTCATCACATGAATACATCGCCTACTAACTATAGTGATGTAGGATTCAGCAGTACTTCATTTTTCCATTATTTACACGCAACGAGTTATAGAAATTTGATATTCGAAATACCTGAAATACAAAATACTGCATATTCCCTAAACATATCGGTAAGTCATAATGATACGTTAAATTCATTAACAAAGAGTTTCAATATATTTATTACTGAAGAGATTGAATTGGATTTTAGTTTATCAAATACAAATATTTTGGAAAACATTTCCACCCGTCCCCAATATAGCTGGGACTTCAGAACAAATACCTCAGATAATATAATGTATGATGATATAAGCAATTATATAGCAACATTATATAACAATCCAACAATAGACAGCGTAGATGGTGTATTAACTGGAGGGTATGGGTCTTCTAATAGCAACGGACAATATGTTGATTTACAAGATTTTGCGTTTGGTGCACCTGAGTTCTCTATAGAAGTATATTTCAAATATGTATCTACGAGTTATTGGCAAAGGATCTTTGATATTGGAAATGGAACAGGTAATAGTAATATTGTATTGTATAGAAATTATAATAACCCGAATGAAATAATATTGATATTGCTCAATGGAACAAATACAATAATAGATTATGCGTCAGGAGTGATGAGTGGAACAAATTTACAAAACGGAGTTTATTACCATACATTTTTAACATTTTCCTCTGACACTATTAAAGTTTATATAGACAATTCATTGGTAAAAACGTTCACCGGTAATTATTCAACATTTTTAAATGCTACACGGACAAACGCATTGTTAGGCCGTTCGAACTGGCCAAATGATAATAATCAAGGTCAAATAAATTACAGATATTTCAGGGTGTATGATAAAACTTTATCTGAATCCAGTGTGCAATATTATTATAACAATAGAGATAATTTGGATTTTTTGCGAGGATTAGGTTTGGTGGGTGAGTTAACAGTAACGAGTATGCCAGGTTCATTGACGAATACTCAATCAGATTATTCTTATTCTCTTGGTGGAACAGACGCATCATTATTCACCATCGATGGAAATGTCTTAAAAAGCGCTCAAGTATTTGATACAAGCAGTAATTTAACAGGAGTTTTAAGCTTTTATTACAAAGGAAGAAAAACATATTCTAATGGAGTATTTCAAGTAAGTTGTATAGACTTGGATACCAATGCTGAAACAATTCTGGATGAGAATATAGTCGCAGTAGCAAACAATACATGGGTGTTAAAAACAATCTCTATTGACCGAGTTTTTACATCAAGTAATATTATATTAAAATTTAGAAAAACCGACAATGGAGCCGGTTCAGCATTCATATGGAATCCGACTCTTATGGTTGATGGAACTGATATTTTGGATGGGAAATCTAAGGCATCTGACAGCACATCTAAAACACTAACTGGCATATCAACTCCTCATCACATGGATACATCGCCTACTAACTATAGTGATGTAGGATTCAACAGTACTTCATTTTTCCATTATTTACACGCCACGAGTTATAGAGATTTGATATTCGAAATACCTGAAATACAAAATACTCCATATTCCCTAGACATATCGGTAAGTCATAATGAAACAGGGGACTCATCAACAAAGAGTTTCAATATATTCGTAATCAATATCGATTAATATACACTATTGTATATTGACCCATTGTCATAGTATAATTTCAATAAAGTAATTGTAATTATATTTGAATTTCGTCATTGGATATAATAAAATAGTTAGATGTTTCATTTTCCATTTTTCAAAGCTTCACGTACTTTCATCAGAATATAATCTGTTTGAGGTTCTTCTTTAGGAATCATTTTCATTAATTTCGCGTCTTTCGTCAACAATACTATTTCTTTCAAAACAATATTCTGCGAGAACTTGGCGAATACCGCCTTTTCGCGCTCTTCTGTATGTCTACCACCGTAAAAATCTGGGTCTATTTTCACATTGACCGGTCGTAAAAGAACCGATTTCTTTTTACCGGTCTTGGAACCTGCAATAATAGCCATCTCCACATCTTTATTGATTTTTTCGTCACCGCCATCCAGGGAAAATACATCGTAAAAATCAGGATGGGTCTTTTTAAATTTCGATGCTTGGTAGTAATGTTCTACCGTCGACCATTTCTTCCCATCCAATTCGAATGGTGCTTCAAAATAATCATCCAACATTTTCCGCCAATCCTTGTGTTTTTTCAAGTTGAGTTCCTTAAATACAGGCACTTTCTCGGCCTTGATTTTCTCGTTGTTTCCTTTCCCAGCTTTAGGAGTTGCCGCGGATTTGTTATAATAAGTGAAAATCACATCATCATCAAACAAATTATCGTGTTGCGAATCTTCTTCGTCGTCATCTTGCGTGGAACCCATATCGGGGTCTATACCCATTTTGGATTTCAAATTGCGGAAATCGGGAATGTTGTAATAAGGTCCGGCGTTTTTCTCCATACACTTGATTATGATGAGCATTTTCACATCATATGGTATCTCCGAAAATTTAAAGGTGTATTTACTTTTGTATGATATCAACCGGTAATGATTCTTTTCGTGGCTGACCATCACATAAAAATCGGGGTTGGAAATATTCGCCGTCTTGTCGTTTTCTTGTCCGCATCGCAACACGGAATTCAGGTCATTTTCGTTGAACTCATTCTCAGAGAAAATCACAAACTTAATGTTCAGCGATTTTTCTAATGTAGTGATTGCCCAAGTATCCGCCCAATATTTCGTTGTTTTGATTATTGCGCGGAAATCTTCCAGGTTATCCACTCCTTCCATGAATGCGAATTCTTCCAGCAACTCTTCATTGTTTCGTATTTCTTCTTGGCATTTCTTATATTTATCAACGATTACATCGGCGTCTTCCTTGATTTTCTGTCGTTGTTCTACTGTTTGAGCCTTTTCCATACGTTTCTTCAAATCCTTGTTTTCGACCTTCATTTGTTCGGTTTCTTTTTTCAAGCTGGTCCTTTCCACCATAGTTCCTACATAAATATTTCGGTATTGCTCGAATATTTCGTCTGTTGCTTCATTCGATAGAAGTGTGCGTAATTTTTCGATTGTTGTCTTATGCCCGATTTGCAGATACGCGATACGCAAAGCATCCAACAGACAATCTCCGTTTTTTATTGTTTCAACGATATCATAATTATTATTTTTCATAAATTTTTCGATGTACGTTGTTTTCGACGAATCTTTGAAATCTTTCTTCATATTTTTCGCGTCTTGCTGGTTTTCTTCTAAAATCATCGCAGGTGGTCGGATAGATTTATCGATTTCGAAAATGCCTTCTTTAAGGACTTTATTGGATTTTTCCATTTCTTTGGATTTGTCGATTTTATCCGAGTCTATGCGGAACATATCGTCGTCATCTGAATCGCCGGCCGCGTCGTCCCCTTCTTCCTCCGGTTTTTGTTTGAGATATTCTCGTTCTATATCAGCAATATGAGTCTGTTTGATGTCCACAGATAAACTATTGAAGAATTCGTAATCTGCGAAACTGTACAAAATAATGTCCCCCAAACGGTTCAAATCTAATACATCGTCGGTGTCCAAGAAGGTTTTTTGGCGGGACTTGGTGTCCCTTTGTTCCCCCTCATATTCGAAAGCGCCGATTTGTTTGAATACACGATTGTTGTGGATAATGTAAACCGGTAAATAATAATGGTTCTTCTTTGAAATCAACACACGTTCTTTTCCGACAGCTATCAAATATAATTTATCGTAAATCTCCGCCTTATATAATTGGGATTCATAATCCAAATCTTCATCTTCCAATAGTTTATTTTCATCATAATGGATATTTCTATTGACCGACATGTGTATATAGTATAACAGTATTTTTTATTTATGTTTGTATCAATTATACATATTTTCTTTTAACGCATTCTTAACCAACGCTTTTCATACAATATACTCTAACATCGTCCTGTATTTGAATATGGACCTTGTGGGGAGACCCGGTTTCTCTTTCATCTTGTATTTTCCTATTTGTTGAAGGTTTTCGAGGATTGGACTGTAGTGTTCTCCTTCGGTCTTGATCACACCAATGAATTCTTTGTCCAACAACAAAAACAGATTTTCGGTGAGTTCTTCGACTTCATTACTGCGTTCACTCAACTCAATATAATTCATTAACTTATCGATTATGTCTAATACAATAGTGGTGAATTCTGTGACGGTTAACAAATTTTGTTTTGTTAAATTCATACAGAATAATGCCTTCGATTTACGCAGGTCGTTTGACTTATTATATTCGCAAAATTTATCGTAATCGTCGTTTTGGTCCACATATTGTATTGTTTGATAACTGGCCTTATAATTTTCTACGAAGTGTTCGAGTTTACTGGTGTATAATACACTATTAGTTGTATTCTGTTGGATGTGTTTGTGTAACTTGGAGTAGATAACCGAAAAAAACTTGTTATTTCCCGAAATTTCAAAGATAATTGCCAGCAGTTTCTCATAGGTGGATTCGTCGTCTTTGAACGTCTCCAATACACTCATCACTTTTTCGCAAGTTATAACGAAATTATTTTCGGATAGCTTGTTCATAAAGGTGCGCAATGAGCTGGTCGACTCTTCCAACTCCGTCTTTTTCTCTTTGATAGGAGCGGATGGTATTCTATCTTTCCCCCAATTATCACCATAGTCCCTCTTCTTCTTTCGCGGTTTATCATAATGGTTAAAGTGAGATTGATTGTGCGAGGTCGTGTTTTGTTTATGATTCTGGAAGAGTGCATCCAGTTCTCCGATAATTTTCATTGTATTATCTGGTAATTCCCATTCGCATAGTGTATTACTAAATACGATATTGTCATAATCTTTCAAAGTATATACCAAAGTGGCCATTATCACAAAACACTATTACTATATAATATATTTTAATATTTATACTTTTTATGAATAATTATATTAAATTATATAAAAACGAGTTAAATATTTTTGGTTTATTTATATATATTTTTTTCTTGATGGAACAGGGTAATAATCAAGAAAAAGAAACGGAAGAAATTCCCGTATCCTATGAGGATTGGGATTCTATGAATTTAAAGGAAGATGTATTGCGTGGTATATATACAAACGGTTTTGAGAAGCCGAGCTATATTCAAAGTCAGTCAATCCCGGTCATCACTTCGGGAAAAGATACTATCGCCCAAGCTCAGTCTGGAATGGGGAAAACGGGGGCATTTTCAATCAGCATACTTCAGTCCATTGTTTTGGGAGAAAATCGAACTCAAGCGATTGTGCTATCTCCTACACACGAATTGGCGAAACAGACCTATGATGTTTTAATGAAATTGGGGTCCTATATGACAGGTTTGACCGTTAAATTGTTGATTGGTGGAACATCTATTCGAGAGGATATATCGTCTATAGAGAAGTCTCCTCCTCATATAGTGATTGGTTGCAGTGGACGTGTCTATGATATGATTTGTAGGAAAGCATTAAAAACAAGAAATTTGAAAATGATTATCTTGGATGAGGCCGACGAAATGCTTTCGAAGGGGTTCAAAGACCAAATATACGATATTTACCAATATATGCCGGAGAGCCTCCAAAGTGTGGTTATCAGTGCGACATTACCTCACGAGGTATTAGATATAACGACTAAATTTATGAGAGACCCCACCAAAATATTGATGAAAGTAGAGAAACTGAATTTGGACTGTATTGCCCAATATTATATTGCGATACAGGATGATTATATGAAGTATGACGTTTTAAAGGACTTGTATTCCTCGATAAGTGTTTCACAATCTATCATTTATTGTAATAGCGTGAACCGTGTAATGAACTTGTATGAAGCGATGCTGGGTGAAGGATTTTCGGTATGCTGTATTCATAGTTCCATGGATAAACAAGTGCGTCAAACCGAGTTTAAAAAGTTTAGGGATGGACATTATCGGGTTCTAATTTCCTCGGATATAACCGCCCGAGGTATTGATATACAACACGTCAGCACAGTAATAAATTTCGATATTCCCAAATCCCCATACACCTATTTACATCGTATCGGTCGTAGTGGTCGATGGGGTAGAAAAGGTATGGCGATAAACTTTATAACACTTCGCGATTTGAATACTATGAGAAAGTTGGAGGATTTTTACAAAATAACTATCAAGGAATTACCTAAAAACTTTGACTGTTAGGTTCTCGAATTTATAAAATGAATTTGTATAAAAAATAAGAAAATAAAAACTGGAAAAATATTTTGTGTATTCTATAGACAAAATATTTTTGGTCGATTCGAGAACCTCAACCAAATTCAAGTTCATACACGTATTATTCTTCGAAATCGTTAATTTCTTGTATGATTTCTTCTGGATAATTCATCGCCTTTAAGACTAATATTGCGCCTTGTATTTTGGAAATACCCTCACTTATTGTATATTCATATGTGATCTCATCGCTGGATTCATCGTGAACCGTATTCATTTTCATATTCTTTATCATAGGAGAACCATCCAATTTATCACAAATAGTTGTATAGTGAGTGGTCAATAAGAAATCCACGTTCTCAAATTTCGATAAATATAGTAAAAAGGAATAAGCGGACTTGGTTGCCTCCACAGGATTCGTCCCAGAATACAACTCGTCGAAAATACAAAAGTGCCTTTCGTTCGATTTGCTATTGGAAATTTGGTCGATGATATCTTTACACCGTCTGGACTCTGCTTGAAACAAACTATCACGACCAGATGTATCCGGAATATTCAAATACGAATGAATGTGTGTATATGGTTTTAACTTACATCTCTCGTAAAATCCCACACCGAATTGCTGTGTGAATATTATATTTAAAATAGTCGCCTTCAAATAAGTTGTCTTACCAGATGCGTTGGGTCCTGTTATGATCAAGTTATCTTTCAAAGTGCAATCATTCTTAATATTGTTTTGAGAACCTACATATGGTGGATAATACTGATTCTCAAATGTTGTGTGAGTTCGTTGCCTTTTCGTCGGTTTATCTTCATCAGAATCCTCTGGGTCGGTTTCATCGCCATCCTCAGAGTCGGTCTCATCGCCATCAACAAAGGTAGCATAGTGTAAATGATTGTGTATGAGATTCGCGCTAATCCCCTTCAGATTTTGGATGTATCCTTCAAACCCGAATGAGTATTTGAGAGCTTCTTCGAATTCTTTGTTCTCGTGAATCTCGTAGAAACATTGTAATAAATTGCCAATCTCGGTGATTTTCATAAAGCTGGGCTCAAATGGGTGAATATGTTTGATGATATCATACATATCTCGCAATTGACCTCTCTGTTTTACCATATTCAACTGAAATTCGGTATATGTGGGTTTGCCCTCTATCAAAACAGAAAATTCATCTATACTTTTCACCATATATTTCAAGTAACTTTGTAAATTCGTCAAATACTTGTTGACGTTATTGATGTTTTTGTAGAATCGAAGACACGCTAAATAATTATTGTACAAACTATACACATACAACATAGCAAGCATCAACAGATATATCAAATTCTGACTATTCATATTTTCCATATTTGTGAGAGCCTTTCCAATAAAATGGTGTTTGGCAATATCTTTGAGAACATTGAAATAGAGTGAAAACGAGATTGAAACACCTTGGATTTTCAGGATTAGAAAGGGCAACAGAAAAAATAGAAAGGGCAGTATAAAACTAAACACAGGGGATGCCATATTTATCAATGTAATACCTTGTAAAAAGGACGGCATCTTATTCAAATATCTTAAAGGCGAAAATTCTATGAAACTGTATCTATCCATAAAATTCTTATCTTCTTTCGCGGCTTTCCATATTTCCATTACTTCACTGTATGAAACATCGTAAGCCCCGCGAATTTCCTCCATTTTAGATTCGTATCCGGGAAAACTCCTTAAAATATCCTGACTCTCTTTCAAAAAAACGGTATTGTGTGTGAAATTCGTGGAAAGTTTCGGAATCATTTTTTGTGAAAATTCGTCGGTCGGTTTAACCAGATGGTCATACATACACAACGCTCCGGAACTGTCCTGGGATAAAGATATCATTTCTAAATCTTGCACAACAGATTCATTCAAATGGCAAATATCGCTTTTGTCTAAATATTCGATGGGCAAACGAAAGTTGGTTTCATTTGTAGGCTGTTCCTTCGGAACCTTATCCGAAGAAATGCCTATGAACATATTCATCAACGATGCCATTATTCACAACTTTTATACGTAATTATATATGTATAAAAGAATTATGTTTTACAGTCAATACGCATAGATTGGTTCTCGAATGGTTCTCAAATCTCTAAAAATATTTTGTCTATAGAATCAACAAAATATTTTTCCAGTTTTTATTTTCTTATTTTTTATACAAATTAAATTTATAAATTGGAGAACCCAAATGAATGGAACTTTGGTTTCATTTGTTTTTTGTTCGTTGTTTACTCCTTTCCTTGTGTTTCTTTAACTAGCTCCATAACCTTATCATAATAATCTTTGGAAATTTCGCATCCTCTAAACTTACGATTTGTTTCTTTACAGGCTAAGACGGTTGTTCCAGCCCCTAAGAATGTATCCAACACAGTATCTCCTTCATTACTGTGTTTTTTTATGAGGTCAATGAATAACGGTAGACTTTTTTGTGTTGGATGAAACCGATTTTTCCCACCCTGTAGCGGGTGCATATACAATCCATTATCATATTTACTATTAAATGTAGGTTTAGCGCCTTTTATGGCGACAAGTGCGATTTCTCTACAGTTGGTCAAATAATTAACGCTTGAATTCAAAGGTTGCGGGTTTGTTTTGACCCATTCAATGAATCTTATTTGTTTGAATTTGTTTGCTTCCAACAACCCTTTCAAATGCGAAATTTTCCATATATCGAAGAACATAATCATTGTTCCTCCTTTGCGTAGCTTTTGATAATATATTTGTATGAACCGATTCAGTTCTTCCAGAGTAAATTTCGAATCCCATTCACCGTAGTCTGTCTGGACACAATATTTTGTTCCGTAAATTGTTCCATATTTCATATATTTCTCCTTGTTATCGTCGTTGAGAATTCCATTCTTGGTTTTATGCGCTTCCCATTCTTCCTCGGTTTTCACTTGAGAAACACCATTCTCATTATTTCGTTGGACACTGTTGAACAGGGTGTTCATACCGGTTTCGCGTGAAATAATGTAGGGTGGGTCCGTCAATACCAAGTCAATTGAATTGTCTGGAATTTGTTTTAGATACTCGAATCCACAAGTATTATGAATCTCCATTGTTGATGATATTATATATAATGTGTTATTTCTAATCAATTCTTATAACATAATTATCTTCAATACGAACATCTAACAGAAGCCTTTGGAATCGATTATGGTAGAACCCCCCAAAAAGAACCGAAAAATTGATTGGACTCTGGAATAATATATAAGCCCTTTTCAAAGTGCTATAATGATGAACGACCAACTTATAAATGATGATAAATCAAATACCCTACAAAATAGAGGAACCGGAGCCGGAGGTGCTAACACGAACATAAAGGGGAAAACTTTCGAGGAAAAAACCAGTTTTGAACCATATATGTTGGAAAATGGTTTCATTCGCCACGAAAATACTCTGGTAAAAAAAGACGAACACGCAACAATTACCTATGTTTCACAAGGCAATTTGAAAAAAATAATGAAAGAGAAATACAAAAAGTCGTTGTTTCGTAATCCAGATGAAGCCTATATTATAGAATATACAAACGGCACTAAACCCACTATATTGATACTTGAAAAAAAGGCACAAAATGTAGCAGGCTCTGTCGATACAAAATTACTTGCTGGCCCTCTTTTCAGAGAAGAGTATGAAATTGCGTTGAACTACGAATTTTCCATAGTATATGCTTTTTGTGTAAGTTCCTTCTTACAAAACTACATTCAGTCAGATAAAGAAAAATGGATAATATTCAATAAACTTATGACCAACCATAATATCCCCATATTATTTGGAGATGATTCCAACTACTTTGAAAGTGTTAACTCTTGGATTGATCAACACACTAAAAACAATATTGTCTGATATACCTAACTAATTATATATGATAACTTCAGTAGTGACGGACTCTGGATTTTTCGAGTTGATTGCCCGTCTTGCAATGACTTCCTCGCAGTGGCAGTGTTTGAAATTATCCATAACTAAATCAACTTTAGCATTGCTCATAACAAATTTAATGCCGTCCATTTTTTTAATTTCATCAAACAGTTGTTTATGTGTTTCCAGCCCGAACCCGTCCACGTTGTATCCTACAAACGATTTACTATTTTCGGGAGCATATGGTGGGTCTAAATATATGAAATCCCCTTCGACGACATTTCGAAATGAATGACGAAAATCGTTGTGTATGAACTTCACATTTTTGATTAACTCGCTAATTGTATCTAAATCGGGTTTTGTTACGATTGTTGGGGTTGTTTTGTAATGTCCATATGGAACATTATATCCATTAGGACCTTCGCGGTACATTCCTCGAAAACACAGTTTATTTATAATCATAAACAACGCCGAACATTCTATTGTATTTTTATCCATTGTATTGAACTTGTGCCGCAAGTAATAGTAGTAACTTTCTTTCGAGGTTATTGCCTCGTCCAAACTGTTGGGCTTACGATTAATCTCGTTCCCTTGTATATTGTCATATGTCGTCATATATGTTGTGATGATGTCAAGTAATCCATTCTTATCTGTTTGTATATGTTTATACACGTTAATAAGAGCGAGATTAATGTCATACGCATATATCTGTTGTTTAATTGTTATCAAACTGTTTTTCTGGAGGGTCAACACCGCCAATAACACACTTCCTCCACCAAGAAAGAATTCGTGATAATTTTCCATATTCTTGGGTAACTTCGAAATGACTTCATTTATAATTTGAGTTTTACCGCCAACCCATTTGAGAAATGGTTTTTGAAATTTATATGTCGATGCCATCTTGTAAATAGTTTAGAGAAGTATTGTTTGTATTATTTCAAATCAATTTTTTATGTTTCTTGGTTCTCGAAGTGATCGAAAATATTTCGTGTATGAAAATCACTAAATATTTTTTAGAATTTTATTTTCTATTTTTTTCAACGAAATTATTTTTAGGAATTTGAGAACCTTTAGAGAACCCGAAATTTATGAATATATGTATATATGCCTAAAAATTCAAAAAAAAGAAATACAAGAAACCATAAAAGAAATACAAGAAACCATAAAAGAAATACAAGAAACCGTAAAAGAAACACAATAACCCGTAAAAGAAATACAAGAAAGAACTATAAAAGGAAATCGTTGAGAATCAAACGAAAACGGCAAAAGGGTGGTGGCCCCGATGAAGGTGTGTGGAATTCATTTTTAGATGCGGTAGGAATGATTCCTATTTATGCTAATGGTCCTGATGACCTTGGAAATGGTCCTGATGACCTTGGAAATGGTCCTGATGACCTTGGAAATGGTCCTGATGACCTTGGAAATGGTCCTACCAACTACTGTATATCCCTGCTAGATGAAAATAATGAGTTACCTTTTTTTAAGATACAAGCTTATAATAAAACACCTTTACATTATGCTATTGAGAGTGGCTCAAAAAAATTGATATACAAAGTTATTGAGACAATGAATACTTTTTTGAACAACAAAGTTCAAGAACATGTATATGACCAAGAGAGAGCAGATAACCGAAGAAAACTCTATATAAATATGATAGGCCCTAATGGTAGCCCATTAAATACAGTTATAGTCCATAGAAAGAAGTTTAAAACAAATGAAGTCCCGAACATCATAGAAACACTAAGAAATAATGGCGCGGATGTGAATGAATTGTTTGTAGAAAATCCGGATATATTTTCACCTCCTGATCCTGAAGACCCCGAAGAAAAACAGCTACCTACGCCTCCAGAAATTCTAGAGGCATTATTGATTCAAAATGGAAAATCAAGACCGTTTCCTGAAGCATATGTAAGATTTTTACAACGCAGCACACACAATAAATCATTCTTGGACATATTGTATGATCATGAAGAAGATGAAGTACCAACAACAGGTGTCCTGACAGGGGTTGACGACGAAGCATATTAGGTTTCTCGATTCGGTCGAAAATATTTCGTGTATGAAATCACAAAATATTTTTCAGAGTTTTTTATTTTCTATTTTTTTCAACAAAAATATTTTAGGAGTTTGAGAACCTTTAGAGAACCTGAAATGTATGAATATATAAATATATGTATATATGCCAAAAAAATCAAAAAAACGAAATACAGTATACCGTAAACGAAACACAAGAAAGAACTATAAAAGGAAATCGTTAAGGTTCAAGCGAAAACGACAGAAAGGTGGTGTCCCCGATCAATACAAATGTACAGACCTTTACCTCTCTTTTCGAAATAATGACGTAGAAGGTGCTATCAAATTACTAAAAGGAAATAATGAATTAGCTTTTTGTATGTACAAAGGAATATTTAAAACTCCTTTACATTATGCTGTTGAGAGTGGAAATATGGCGGTTATAGTTCAAGTGCTTGATTCAATGAATGATCATTTGACTGAAAAAGTAAAGATTCACGAATTTACCGAAGAATTTACCGAAGAATTTGCTAATAAATGCAGAACAAATTATATGAATATGATTCCTACAGGTGGTAGGAGCCCTTTATACACGTGTATAACAAAAATAAGAGAACCACGTATAATCATAGAAACACTAAGAAATAATGGCGCGGATGTGAATCAATTGTTTGAAGAAAATCATCATCTATTTTTACCACCTACACCTCAAGGAATTATCGCGAAACTATTGGAACCTTTGCCTGATGCAATAAATTTAAACGA
>Ga0209092_10001107_pt1 | contig 27029 bp, 54 predicted proteins | sample FraStrMetagenome_FD_187446 | JGI IMG/M metagenome (GOLD analysis project Ga0209092, IMG submission 187446) | Marine eukaryotic phytoplankton communities from Arctic Ocean - Fram Strait ARC3M Metagenome (SPAdes) (version 2) | ecosystem: Environmental > Aquatic > Marine > Oceanic | place: Fram...
TTAATAATCTCCGTAATTAAATCTTCAAACTGTTCTATCTTAGCAACTCTATTGGGCCATAAGATATACTCCTTTTCAGGATTCATTTTTAAATTTGTCAACAAAGGAAGTATAGAATTATAAAGCTTGTTTAATTTAGCTTCTAACTCATGTACAGTAGCTGAAGCTTCGGAAGCTTCTGATTTGACTGATTGTACGGCTTCAAGCTCGTTTTCATCAACGGCTGTAAATCCGAAATCAAAATCTAATAAATCACTCATTTGTTCTCCTTTACTGTTATTTATACAAGTAAAAAGGCTAACGAGTAATTAATTAATCGGTTTGATGATACTCTGGCATTTGATAAGTCAAAGTTAACTCATCGCCTGCTACTAAATCTTTAGCTGTTATTAGATAGAATTCCTCATCGCCATATAGATTTTTATAACAGACGTTAATACAAGAAGATGTCTCAGAGTGATTAGGAAATGACCCTAATGCAGTTCTTATCCACTCACCATTATATTTTAATCGCATTAGTCCAAGATTTGTATTAGCAGGAATATCTTTAACTGCAAACAAACCAAGGCCGTCGATCTCGCTTTGTTTAATAGTAACACAACTTGGTAATGGTCTCCAAGTATTTTTAAAGTTAATCTTCATAATATTCTATCTTCTTTTTTAAATCAGTTAGTAAATTTATAAGTTCTTCAATTTGATCGCAGTCACGTTCATCATTGGTATCTATTTCAACATTTATATTTATCTTCACAAGCCAATTAGACCCCAACCATGATTTGCTATTGCATTAGTTATAATGGCTAAGCAAGTTATCATATGCGTAAGCCACCAAACTGTTCTAATACCTGCTACAGTATTTGCTTGTCTATCAGTTTCACCAACCTTTTCTCCTAGACTCTTAGCCCAGATTCTCCACCACTTAGACATAACCACGCTTAGTTAATTCATTACGAATCTTCTGCTTCTTTTTTGGTTGTGTATTATTATTATCTAAAGCTTCTTTCAACTCATCAATTGAAGTTGATTGCATGTAATAGTTTTGTACCATGCCAGTTTTTTGATTCTTAACGCTATCTTTAAATTTGATTGGCATTAGATTTCTCCTGTAATATGCTTATATATTTCTTTCCATTTCCAATAACGTGGTATATCACCTTCATAATAAGCGTTATGATCGTGCGCTACGAGTATTGGATTAAGTCCAAATGATGCTCCAACTTCAGCATTTTCTGGTTTATCTTCGATCCACCAACATTCAGTTCCTTCGTATTTAGCCAAAGCTTCAGTCTTATCAGCACCACATGCTAGATAGACATAATCGTCAAACATACCTTTACCAAATAACAACTCAAGGTTTTGTGTTCTAAGTCTTTGTGCATATTTATTTATACTTAAAGATGTAACGCAATGGAATCTATAACCATGTAACATATTAAGTCGTTTCATGTAATAAACAGCATCTCTTAATGGTGGTAAGAAACCAATGGCTGCTGAATCATTAAACTCAGCTACTAGGTCATGACCATACTCTTTGGATATTCCAAATCTTTTACCAACGTTATATTGTTGATCATCAATCGTAGGGAATCCTTTGTGGTTCATCCATTGAGTAAATGAATACTCCCAGTCACATAAGACGCCATCGCAATCAACTAATATTATATTTTCTTTCATTTCTTTCATAAGTCCTTATCAATTTATAGGTATATTATATCATACTTTTAGTGCGTTGTAAACGTTTATTTCACCTATATTGAAAATATTTTTCTAACATATTGTACTTATCAACATACTCAGCCATTAAACCAAGCTCTTTTTCAAGAGTTTCCATTTGATCTGAATGCTCTCCAACTGATACTTGATTGCTCAAAATAATGTCTGCATTCATTTGATGCTTTGCTGCTTGAGCTTGCATATATGCCATAGATGTTTTTATCATATCTTGCCTAAAATTTCTCATTTATCTTCTCCTTTAAATTATATGTTATTAGTAACCGCCGCTCTTAAACCAGCCTTTACCTTTTAATTGAAACCCACCAGTAGTACTAGGAACCATAACCTTTTTAAGTTCATCCTTTTTACATTCTGGACAATTAACAAGTGGGTCATCACTCATACGCTGTATAATTTCAAACCCATGATCACATTGTTTGCACTTATAGTTATACGTTGGCATTAATTAATGTACTCCAATCTGTATCTTCGGGCATCATTTGAATTTGACCTTTGAATTTCTCGTTCTCTTTCAGTTGGTTGTAGATACCTCCAATGGCCATTGTCAAGCGATAACCTCCTTGATGGCACCAATATACAGAACCAGAACTACCGTAGAATCCATACAGATATGCCTGTTTTTCTACACCCGTGATACCACTGTTCATTCGCCAAGCATCACCATGTAGATAACCACCGCTCCATCCTGCGAGAACTTTGTAGAAAGGGAATGTGCCTTTGCCTTCTTTGATCTTTAGTACTACCCAGTTGTCTGGCGTATATTCACTCATTGTACAGCCTCTTCAAGCGCTTCAATGTATTTACGTAAGTCTTTAATTTCGCATTCAAGCCAGTTAATATATTCTTCAACTGGAGCTCGTTCACATAGAGTTTCGCAGCAAATTGATATCTGTTGCTTTGCTATCACTTCTAAGCTTTTAGAAATCCTCATTAATCCTCCAACCAACTATCGCTTTTAATACCAGCATTCCAATCACCAAATATTTCTGGTGCTAGTTTTCGTGCTTCTTCCATATGATACTCACCTGGGAAATGTTTAATAGCATAATACGCTTTAAGCCGTATTTCCTTAGGCACTCTAGGAGTTTTCTTAGGGTCCATTAATTCTACTAGGAACTCACGAGTATTTCTAATAGCATAGAATCTTTCGTTTGGCATAGTCATCTTCGTATTAACTCCTCAATCATGCATGCTTTATGCGTGGGGTTTACATTAAGTTTTAGTACTGCCTCAATATGATCAGTATCCATTTCAGCAATAGTTACATGTTTAAGTGGTTGATCACCATTGATGCCATACGTTCCCCACTTTAGAACAGACGCTTGAATAATATGTGGAGCGTCATCATAGAGGCATAAATCTACTTCATCACCATGCGCGCTACGACGAACATACTCTAACCCTCCATCGACCATATAAGTCTTACCATTGGCATCAGTATGTGTCTTATAATCGTGACGATGTGTCGATTCTAAGATCGTGCCGTCAGGAGTTTGCATGGCATTTTTAATTAAATTTTTCATTATTTATGTCCGAATAGTTTGCGTCTTCTATATTCGGCAATAGTTTCTATTAACTTTTTAGACCAGTTGTCACGATGTTCAATAAAGACTTGAGCACCCTCATCACCGGCAATTAAAGTAACTAATTGCGTAATTGGCATCCCTGTCCGTTCTTCCCACATAATAGCATATGCAGTTTCTTGTATGAAGTAACCTTCACACCAGTCTTTTTTCTTAGTCTTAGCTGAAGTCTTATAATCAATAATAGAATTTTTACCATCAAAGACTCCAACGCAATCTACTCTACCAGCAACACCTAGATGTTCTGAGTATAAAGCAGCCTCTTGGGCATAGACCTTGGTTAGTCGACTATCTAAGATTTCTTTTACTTCCATAAAGTTAGACTTTACAATAAGATTAGCATCTTTAAAATAGTCTTCTTCATTATCTACATATCTTTCTAATACAGAATGTACTGCTGTACCACGAGTAGAAGCCCTGCGGCCGATTTTATTAGCTTCTTCGGCTCCTACTCTTGCTCTCCATTCCCTGATGTGATCTTCACTTAGTATAGAAAGTACTGTAGTAATAGAAGGATACTTAATCCCATTAGGAGCAGCGTATTTTCGCCCAGCATCAGTAGTCTTTGCGACCAAATCTTTGTAGCCAAGATCAATTGGTTCATGTTCGAAGTTTCCTTTATTCATACTTGTTTGCGCCATGGACGTCTAGAGCCATCTTGAGGCCTGCCCGTTTGAGCCATTTCTGACTTATAGCCATTAATGGTAAAATTTAGTTTATAGGGATCAATACCAGAAGTATTTTCGATAGCTCGATGAACTGCAGCTAATTCCAAATCGCGCTCAGGCTTATTGGACTTTAGCTTCTCTTTATGTACTATGCCATATAGTTCATAGAGTTTAAAGTGCGATAAAGGTTTAATTAGATTTCGAGCTTCTGCATCGTAATCTCGTGATTCATTTTTATCTTCATGTCGCCATCTACTCATAATGTAGTTCCTTTCTTTATCATTTAATATAGGTATATTATATCATAGTTTTGGGATTGTGTAAACATTTATTTTACTATTTCTTAGATCATTTAGTTATAAGCTTAATCTAATTCCCCTCGTTCAATCATTTCTTTAGTCATAATGAAATCCCTTACAAAGCCAGATCTTACAATGTCTTCCCACTTGAATTCAATATGATCAAATGCACGCATATTTTTAATGATATTGATGAAATAACTAATACCATTTTGATCACCCTTACGAGTAAAGTCTGATTGATAGTAATCACCAGCCATTATAAATCTACAATCTTCGCCGAGTCTTGTTATAACTGAGCAAAGTTCGTGATAGGTACAGTTTTGAGATTCATCAATAATAACAATTGCATTTTTAAGAGTAATACCACGAATAAACGATGTTGTGAGAAACTCAACGCTGTTAGTAGCAATTACTTTACCCCAAGCTTCTTGATCTTCGAATAGATCATTAACAATTGCTTTATATGGAGCTGTGTAAGCGTCTTCTTTTTCTTCTTGAGTTCCAGGAAGAAATCCCATGTCTCTTGTGGGAACTGCAGAACGTACAATAATAACCTTTTCATATTCTTTATTAAACACAGCTTCTAATGCGAGATATAGAGATATGAAAGTCTTACCAGTACCAGCTGAACCATCTAAGCATAGATGATTACCACTAGCAAAAGATTCGAATGCTAGTTTTTGATTCTGAGTTAATGGATCAAGCTTTACTAAATGCTCTAGTTTTAAACGTAATGGTTTTTTATTCATTTTGTATTGATATTCCCTCTATCAGCTGGTGGCATTCCACTTTGAATTCTTGATTGGACTTCTTTCCATCCTTCGCCTGCTTTGTTTAAAACAGATCCACCGGTTTCTCCAATAATCTTTGGAGCTGAAAGTACCTGTTGAATGTTTTTATCTTTAACGTATTCTTGCATGTCAGCAATAGACATCATTTTTGTATATACTTCGCCAGAAGTTAAATCTCTAAAATCATATAATGGCATTAAACCACTCCGGTTGTTTACGATTAGTCCAACACATGTTAAACTTTTCTTGTTTTGTTTGATAAAAATTTCTATAGGATTGTACCGCGTTTGTTCCACCTAACTCAGTAACAACGCATTCTGGATTAGATCCCATAGCTAGCTTATATGGAGTTTTACCTTGTTTTATATTAACAGGTAGCTTTTTAAGAGCTTCTCTCAACTTAGTATCTGTCGAATGAATTTTCCCATACCTATATGTATACTCATCGCATAGTGCAATAAAATGCTCGTAATGCCAAGTATAATTACAACAGCCTTCGCGAGTCCAAATAGTTGATGGGTGATTAAAATGACATGCCTTATATAGAATATCTTCTCTTTCATCGGCAAGTTTAAAGTATTGTAGCATAGAACCAGATTTAGATGGTCTACGTTCCATAACGCCATCTATCATTCTATGAACTGTTGATAACATTTGAGCTGATTCAACAATCATTTTTACTACATGTTTGTCACATTGTGACTGTGCTGCTATCACTGGATCATCATCTAAAACAAATATATTCATAACGAGTCTTCTATTATTTAATATAGGTATATTATATCATACTTCTTAGCAAATGTAAACCCCTCAGTGAAACTAATTTTACATTTTTTCACTGAGGGGAATAATCAATGCGCCTTGCTAATTGCCTCCATATCATCTAGGAAATGATTTAAATGCGCGATTTTCTTCTCCATCTTGTACGCTAACACATCCTTTCCTTTCTTCATTAATTTACGTTGATAGTATAATGCCTCGTTTCGATCCTTCTTAAGGCGTTCAATTTGAATATAACTCATAAGCAATCTCCGGGTTAAGTTAATTGAATTGACTATCATGATATAGATTTTTTTGTAGTATGATTCTCCTATTTTTTGATTAAGTTTGGAAACGCGCCTTTAATCATAGCCTTAGTGACATATTTGAGTTTGATATTTTTATCTTTGGCTTCACAGAATAACACAGCGTCGTCCGGGTGAATTGATTCTAATAAATCGATAAATATTGTTTCTCTTTTAAATTGATTAAGCTTTGGTGTTGCGGCTTGTACAAAATTTCTAAACTTAGGATATTCAAATCTAAGTTGTTTTGGTAACTTTTCGCCAGAAACATCGAACTTCTTAAATGGTGGTTCACCATCTGGTAATGATAACGAGACTGCTTCATCGAAGTTGATACGTAATATATCCCTAAGAGCTGTACAGTCTTGTTCTTGAAGGTAAGCAACTCTCTTGCCTTTAGTTCCTAGTTTGTTAGCGGTTTTTAACACTTCGCTAATAAGTGGTTTTGTTGCTGGTTTAGCCATTGTAAAATTCCTCTACACATTCAATCAATAGATTGCATCGTTTTTTAATAAGATAGTTTAATACTTTCATCTTCATTGGAAGCTTTTGTTCCATAAATGTATTTATAATATTTTCTCGGTGGACATCAGGTATCTCTTCAAGATCAATAAGAGTTTTGTTTCTTTGATAGTTTCTATACTCATCCTGAGTCATTATTTCTTTTAGATTATCAGAGTTTTCAGCCCAATGCTCAATCTTTTTCTTAGTTATTGGAGATTGGCGAATACTTTCCATAATAGCATTATCCGGAGATAGGATATTAGGAATGCCATCACCCTTATCACCACGACAAATATGATCAAACTTATAAGTCCTAGGATTCTTATCAACTACCATTTTCTTTTGAATTGGAGAATATTGCTTAACATTGTTATATTTGTGAAGTTGGATAAAGTCTTTATCCGATGAGATAATCATCACTGGTTCATGTTGACCAAACTCTTGAGTGTTCATAGTAAGAGTGCCAATAACATCATCAGCTTCGCATCCATCTAAGTGGATTACTTTGTATGGAAAGTTTTCTTTTAACTCTTCACGTACTAGATTTAAGATTCTAAAGATCTCTCCCCAGTCTTGGTCTGACTCTTTACGATTCTTTTTACGCATTCCTTTATATTCAGGAAAGTAATCTTTACGCCAGTATCCAGAACCATCAGCACAAATAACCATTTGACCGTATTCTTTTCGATACTTCTTATTATACATACGGATACTGTTTAGTATCATATGTCTTATCATATCTTCATCATTTAGCTTTTGTACTATAATATTAGATAGCGCTATTTGGCTATAGTCAAGTAAAATCATTCAATTGCACCCATTAGTTTTTCATATAAATTATCGAAATCGTCTTGTAAAAAATGACGAGCTCCGCCATACCGCATTAACATTGAAGATACCATGTTCATAATAACAAACATATCACGTTGTTCAGCCATTTCTTCATCTCTAAAATCTAGATCATCAAACAAACTATAGTCATTTAGCAAAACTTCTTCTAATACAAGAAGGCATGTTTGTGCTGCTTCCTGACAATCATTAACGTATTCTTCATGCTCGCTTTGCGCTTCAGCATATTCATCGTCTATTGCTGCTTGACGAATATGTGTTGGAAACTTTATCACTTTACTCATATATTATCCTTATTTAATAGATATATTATAACATACTTTTAGGCATTTGTAAAGGTTTATTTTAAAAAACTTTTCACTGCATTACCACCTAGCTTAATCTGAATGATACCATTATAGTATTCGTCAGTTAATAATACTCCCCTATCAAACTGTTCCTTTGCTTCCATGTATGAACATTCACCCTTAGTCTTACAGAAGTGCAATATCTCTCTATAGAATCCATCATCTCCTATCTTTTCATGATGCTCTTGAAGATGCTTATTAGAACCCCAGTACTTCTGCCAATCAGATTCAACTAGAGTCTTCTTTCGGCGTTTTCTTGTCTTGGTTATTCCCAGAGTCTTCTGACTCCAGAAAAACTTTTTTCCAACGTATTTCTGGGATGTTGCTAGATTCGTTATCAGATATACAAAACCGTAAACGTCTTTGTGATTGAAGTCTTCTGGCGGTAGCCATTCTGAACCTTGATAGTGCCATGTCATTACTCGTCGTTAAAGTCTAGTTCTTCTAGAGCTTCATCCTGTTCTTCACCACAATGTGGACAGAATAAAACTATCTCGTCTTCCTGGTGCCCAATTATACTTCTATTATAACAAACTTCACAGTTAACCACTGATCGCTTCATATGTTATCCTATGTTTTTAAATTGATCCCAACCGCCAATAGATACACCATCAACTTTTATTTGTGGAAATGTACGTGCTGTTGGAAATTGCTCAAATAGCTCTTCCCGAGTGAAATCCTTTCCTAGCTTTTTATATGTAAAATCCATATTAAGCTTTTGAGCTCTCTTAAGCGCAAAATCGCAATATGGACATTCGTCTTTTCCAAATATTTCTACCATCATAAACTTAATCCTTTTAATGCATTACTATCTATATCTTGTTTAACTCCACCAATTACATAAGAGCTGATTTCAGTTTCTTGGGGAGCAACTTGTACGTTACCGCCACCAATCCACTTTTCAGTCCATGGTAATGGGTTAGCCTGAGGAACTACATAAGGACATGGTAATCCAATAGATCTCATTCTTTTACAACCAATCCATTCAATATAATTAGCTAAGATCTTTTCATTAAGACCAATCATAGAACCATTTTGAAACAAATAACTAGCCCATTCTTTTTCTTGGTTAATTACTTCTTCATATAATGCAATTGACTGTGGTTCCATTTCTTTTGCGATCTTTTCAAAATCTTTATCTTCTTTCTTAAGAAGCTTTAGCATAGTTGTAGTTGAAGCTAAGTGAACGTTCTCATCTCGAGCAATCAACTTAATAATCTTTGCGTTACCTTCCATCTTTTTAAGTTCAGCGAATGCCCAAGAACATGCAAAAGAGACATAGAATCTAACACCTTCTAAAGCGTTAGCGCTCATCATAGCCATCCAAATAGCGCGCTTATGATCCATTTTGTTTGTTGGACCACGATTACAATCAATAAGATCATCATAGTATTTAGCAATAGACTTACCGCAATCCATAATATTCTTTTGATTTAATAGATCATCAAATACAAAAGATGGATCAGGATAGATATTACGAATAATATGCGTGTATGATCTACTATGAATTGTTTCAGAGAATGACCAAGTTTCAATCCAGTTCTCTACTTCAGGTAAAGACACAATAGGAAGGAATGCTAAGTTTGGAGCACGACCTTGAACGCTATCAAGTAAAATTTGTCGCTTAAGATTACTTGTAAAAATATGCTGCTCGTTTTCAGTAAGCGACATAAAGTCTTTTTTATCTTTTGATACATCTACCTCTTCAGGTCTCCAAAAGAATCCTAGTTGTTTATCTGTTATTTTATCCATTTGTGGATATTTCACTTCATCATATCTTTGAATATCAACCGCCTCATCGAGAAACATCATTTTTTCTAAGTGCGATTTTTTATTCTTCTTCAATACTGCCATTAATTTTTTCCTTATATTTTACAGCTTTCGCAGTCGTCTTCTTCGTATTGTGGACTTTCACCATCGTATGTATGGTTTGTTTGTTCATCAACTATTTCTCCAGCACCATCAAAGGTGTTAAAGTAGTAAAGTTGCTTTAAACCATATTTGTAAGCTGTTACTAAGTCAGTCATCATTATAGACATAGGGATCTTATTGTCTTCGAAGTGTTCTGGATTATAAGATGTATTTACACTAATGCCTTGATCTATGTACTTTTGAAGAATCGCACAGATTTTAAGATAACCATCAGGAGACTTTTGATCCCATAATAGGTCATACTTATTTTTAAGATGGTGGTAACCAGGAACTACCTGAGCCATTACTCCATCCTTTGACTGCTTGTAACTAACTAATGCACGAGGTGGTTCAATACCATTCGTACTATTAGAGATTTGAGCGCTTGTTTCTGCTGGCATAAGTGCCATGAGTGTAGAATTACGAGTACCTGTTTCTTTGAGTTTCTCTCGAAGCTCGTTCCACGGTAGTCTTTCTGTATGCTCTATTAAATTATTTAGCTCTCTTTTATATGTATCAATTGGCAATACTCCATCGGCATATTTTGTGTGATTTTTCAAAGGAATTTCACCTTTTTCACTTGCTAATTGCTGAGAGGCTTTAATTAAGTAATATGACCATGCTTCAGCATATTCATCTACTATTTCAAATGCACCTTCATCATATTTAAGACCACGTTTAGCTAGGAAGTATGCTAAGTTGATAATACCTATACCAAGTGGTCTACGATTCATAGTGCCCCGTTCTGCTGCGCGTACAGGGTAAGACTGATAATCAAGCAGCTCATCCAAAGCACGGACAGAAAGATCACAATACTTTTCAAATTCTGAGGGCTCATTGATTAGACCCCAATTGATTGCTGATAATGTACATAACGAGATTTCTCCTTCTTCAGGACTATCTGATAGTGGGCTTGTTGGTAGATCAATTTCACAACATAGGTTACTCATACGAACTGGAGCAACTTTAGGTTTAAACGCGCCATGTTCATTTGCATGATCTACATTCATGATATAGATTCTACCGGTATCTTTACGTTGTTGAATAAGAGTAGAGAATACTTCAGTTGCTGGCAATGTCTTCTTGCGAATAGAACGAGTCTTTTCATACTTTTCGTATAGAGTTTTAAACTTATCTTGATCATCAAAGAAAGACTCATACAAACCAGGTACATCACTTGGACAAAAGAATGTAATATCACCATTAGTTAACAGACGTTCATACATCAGTTTATTAACTTGAAATGCATAGTCCATATGACGTACGCGATTTTCTTCAATGCCTTTATTGTTTTTAAGTACAACTAGATCTTCAAATTCGTAATGCCACATTGGTAGATATACAGTAGCAGCTCCACCACGAACACCGCCTTGAGAACAAGACTTTACAGCAGCTTGAAAATACTTTAAAAATGGAATTAAACCAGTATGAACTACTGAGCCATCGCCAACTCTAGAGCCTTCAGCTCGAATAGAGCCAGCTCCAATACCAATACCAGCTTTCTTACTAATATATTTTACTATTGAGGTGGCAGTAGCATTAATAGAATCGAGACTGTCACCAGATTCGATAAGCACACAGCTTGAAAACTGACGGGTTGGAGTGCGTACACCTGCCATAATCGGCGTAGGTAACGAAATATAGAACTGAGAGATAGCATCGTAATAATCCTTAACGTATTTTAGTCGAGTTTCTTTAGGGTATTTTCCAAACAGAGTAGCTGAAATCATCATATACAATATTTGAGGTGTCTCATAATGAACTTTAGTCTTTCGATCTTGAACTAAATACTTGCCTCTAAACTGTTCCATACCAGCAAAGGTGAATGTATCATCCCTATCGTGTTTAATTGAAGCATCTAGTTCTAATAGTTCTTCGCGGGTATATTCCTGCATAATTGCGCCATCGTAAACTCCACGATCTACGTTATCAATTACGATATCGACTAATGATTTAGGTGTATATTGGCCATAGACTTCTTTACGAAGCTTATAAGATATTAACCGAGCTGCAACATATTGATAGTTTGGTGTATGCTCTGAGATTAATTCTGCTGCTGATTTAATAAGAAGTTCGTGAATATCATACGCTGGAATCTTATCGTATAATTGTATATTTGCTTTAATTTCTATTTCGGAGACTGAAACTCCGGAGATTTCAGCAGTAGCCCATTCTAAAACTTTGTGTACTTTTTCTAAATCAAAGTCTTGCGATGTGCCGTTGCGCTTAGTTACGTGCATCGTCATAAGTGGTTGTCCATCATTCATAGTTTATTAATTAGTAATAGTATATATTATAACATAAAACCTAAGCTTTGTAAACGTTTATTTTACTTTATTTTGGTTTGCTTAAATGTTTTGCAATTTGTCGGGCGTGTACTTCGTACAAAGTAAGCATGTCTTCTTCAATAGAGTCTAGTCTATCTATCATTGGTTGATAGTCGTCAAAACCATCTAAACCACATTTATGATGCGCCATGCTTTCTAGTATATCAAGTCTATCAGCAATAAGAGGATATTGCTTTCTAAACTTTGCGTCCTTTTTAGCTAACTCTAAATCGTACTTTATGGCAAGATATTGCATAAACGTATCTACTTTCTTTTGAAACCAGATACCTACAGTAGTACCTTCAAACCATTTGTAGAATGAACTACCAATGATTGAAGATAATATTGATTTAAGCGAAAGTACTATTAGCCAATTCATGTCACTTCTCCGTTTTAGCTAGCTTTTTAATAGCTTTAACATAGTTAGGCATTCCATGGTCTACAACACCATCAAAGAATGTCCATCTTTTCCATGACTGAATAACACCGTAAAAGAAATCAGACCAAGTTGGCTTTAAAGCCTTATCGCCAAATCTATCAAAGTAAATCATAGTACCGTGATGTCTAAATCCTAGCCATGCTGGTGGGATTCTACATACGATATCGTTATTATTCATAAATCTATAATGATCACATTTTACATTTTTGATGAATCGTTTACCTCCGACTCTTGGCGATCCGAATGTGAAGAGTTCTTGAGGTTCATAACGTGTGGCACTAATAGTAGCCATAGCAGCACCCAGACTATGCCCAGTAAAATATACATCTTTTCTTACCTTTAGTTGGTCATTATGTTCTAGTTCTTTTACAATATCCATCCATACATCGTCGACTTCTTCTTGGAAACCTCCATGGACTTTACCTCCAGCTACTGCTGAATTTTTAATAACTTTAAGATCAGCCATAACATCGTTGAGTCTGTTTGGTTCTGTTCCTCTAAATGCAAACCATAGATCATTTCTATCTTTTGCTACTAGTACTTCTGCACCGTCTCTGCTAATAATTTTACCTGAACCAAATCCTAATTTTTTACAAGCTGTATCGGCTGGCTTAGGGTTCATATATGCGATTGCTGATAGCTTTGCTGCTACTTCTGCCCTTTCCCATACTGTCATATCGTCTTTCATTCTACTCATCTTTTTTCTCCACTTTAATTTCCACTGCTCCAGCATCTTCGTCGCCTATTGTTACGTTTCTATAATAAACTATTACTTCACCGAGTTGATTAATATATCTTTTAATCTCTTGTGTATTATAAGCCATTAACTCATAATCGGCAACGCTCATAGCAACAAATACTGTATCGCCTCCGTGCATTTTTTTAATATCATCAATAAACTTATCAAAGTATGTATATCCTTCAGGGTATAGATCTTCTCTACCAAGCTTACAATCAGACTTGCCTTCTTCGTTCTTTAAACAATTTTCAATGATTTTAGTGTCTGAAACTACGTACCACTTAGGTTCTTTTAAGTTTAAAGATCTTGGTAATACTGGTTGTACAATATCAATCTTAATTGGTTTAGTTATTATTTCGACTTCACGAGGTGGTTGTTGTAATAGACTACATCCACTAATCATTAAGAGAGCTAATACGATTGCTATCTGCTTCGATACCATCAAACACCTCCTTTGTTGCATTATTAATTCGTGTTTCCATCAATCCAGGTCTAGCGCTTGCGAGCTTAGCAATGTTATGCCTACGGAATATATCCATATATTCAGACATTTGAGTTTCGTATTGCTGATTTTGTACTTGAAGACCTCTAAGAGAATTAGAAGTCTTTTCCAAGTTACTTTGAATTGCCTCGATCGCGGCCTTTTGTTCTTGATCTCTAAGATCTTGAGCTAGAATAACCTTTGTTTGTTCTTCCAGCTTGTTCTTCATTGGTACAACAGAAAATTGGTAATACATCATACCAGTAAAACCCATAGCAACAATAATTCCAATCAATATTTTACTCATATAATTTTAACCTATATTAGAAGTCTGCTACACCTTAGTAATCTTAAATGAATCTGCTGATGCAGCTTTAAGAGCAGGATCTTTCCATAACTTCATAGCTTTATTAATTGCTTCAAAACCAGAACGAGCTTTAACAACTTGCTTATCGCCTTTCTTAAGCTTATTAACTGGTTTCTGAACAGTCACTGTCCAAGTTGACATAGCTTCTCTTATTTCTTTAAATGTTTTCATTTTTTGCTTCCTTTTTTGCTTCGGCTGCCTTGCGCCTAGCTACTATTCTTTCTACGAATTTACGACCTGCTTTGGTTCTACCATCGTATAGATCTTTCTTTTTCTTTTTCTTAACAGCATCCGCTGGCATAGTTACACCACCCGATGCTACTGAATTTGCTGCTGCGTCTTCCCACATATCTTTAAATGTTTTCATCGTTTTAAATCCACACTAGTTACTAGTATTTTTTGTTTAGTTAAAACGTGTTCTACTTGGTATACGTTTAAACCGAATATATTACCATAGGCTTCTGTAAAATCAATAGCCTTTACCTTAGTATTTATACTAGCAATCACTTCACCGGTGTTTGGAGACGCAATATCTTGAATTAATGTATATGTTCCGGGTGATAACCTATTATTCTTATCAAACCATGAAGCGCTTTCTGATATATCGCCTCCGGTAAAGTCTTCAATATCCTCAAATACTTTATCTAAGATTTCTTTGATCTCGTCATCAGTAAGACCTGTATTTTCTTTAATCAAAAATAAAGCTGATGCATACGATGCCAGTTTAGTTTGACCAAACGGTAACTTATTAAGTAGACGTTTTACATTAAATACTAGTCTATGAAAAACCGTGTATGCTGATTTTTCCTGTGGAGTTTTTCGATCTTTAGCTTTCTTAAGAATCTTACCACTATCATCGATAATGCCTAGTTCATATGCATCGGTCTTATCCCAAGACGAGACTAATAACTTTAGAAACCTAAAGGCATAGAATAAATCAGCTGTTCTTGAGACTACGCTCATTAAAGTTTCCTCAGTTTATCTATTATGACTTGGTCTAATGGTATTTCTACCTTAGCATCTTCCGGAAGATAATTCAGGAAGATTAAAAAAGTCTTTAGCATTGAATGATGTTCTGGTTCTACTTTAAACCACATCATTCTGTTAGCTGCTTCAATACCAAAAACGTTATATAAGACAATAATGTGGTTCAATATGAGCCTTTCTTGCAAGTCATCATATTGTTCATATCGTCTAAGTAATCGTTTTAGATACTTAAATCTTGTTAAATCTTCTTTAAACTCTTCAACGTCACAACACTCAGGATTATTGTAATGTTGTGACGCAAAGAGCTCAAAGTTTCTACTAGTTAGTTTGTCAAATAATTTCATCATATATTATATATAACTAGTCCTCTTCGTTGTCTGCCTCGTAACCAGCATCGACGTAATCAAAGAATTCTTTCTTCTTATCGCCTTCTAGTTCACCCGGTGATTTAACACCAAACTTCTTAAGAGCTTTGTTAAAGAATGCTTTGTACTTAGCTTTATCTTCTAAAAGAGTATTCATAGCATGAGCATCGTCTAATACAGCTTCGCTTACTTCTTCATTAGCTAGTTGTAATGCAGCTGCTACTTCTTTCTCTTTAGACAAACCTTTCTTCATTTTTTCGATTTTTTTAACAGCATTAGTCATATTACCACTCATCTTAAGAGCAATATCTACAGCTTTCTTAACAAGTTTCTTATCAACAGCTTCGTCAAGATCTTCTGTAAGAGCATCAATGAGTTTTTGGACAGAAATCTTTTTCTTAGGATCCAAAGCTCCACTAACAACAGTTTTATCAACATCAACTAAATCAGCTCCGTCGAAATAAACCTTTGACTTCTTAGTTGCTTTCTTAAGAAACTTAGATAACTTCATCTGAGGAATAGAAGCAGCCATAGCTTTAGGATCTACCTTAGCAGCAACTTCATCAATTGATTCTTCTTTAACTACAGAACCATCTTCTTTTTCGCCAGACTTCTTAACTTTATGCTTGCCTTTAAACTCTTTTTCGCCTTTAGCTTTAGGCTCAGCCACTTCATCAACTTCTGGCTTGTCATGGGTATAACCCTTCTTAGCAAGAGCTTTATGTTCAGCTTCGTCTTTAGCCACTTCTTTTTCACCAGTCTTTGGATCAAACATATCGTGTGGATATTTTGCTTCTTCTTTTACTTTACCTTCAATTACATCGCGAACAGAATCAGCAACGCTTGCGATAATATCGTCTTCATATTTTTTCATATCTTTCTCCTATTTTATGAAAAGCATTCCTGTGATAGCTGTTGCGGCTGATGCCATTACTATCCAGAATAGTTTATTAATTATATTTACAGTCGCTTGGTTTTCCCGCACGACTTGATCTAACTTATCAACTCTATTTATAAGAGTTAATAGTTGTTCTCCTTGTTGCTTGCCAAATTCAGCCATTGTAGCAATCTTTTCCTCAGCACGTGCAAGGGATATAATAGCGTCGCAAAGTTTATCGATCTTCTCTTCGATTCTATCTAATCGTGCTGATTGAGCCGCACGTTGTTCGTTAGCTGTTTCCATATTTTACAACCCTACATTTTAACGGTGTAACACCCTTGATTAGTCTATGGTATTCATGATTTTTAACGTCAAACACCATACCTTTTTTTAAAAGCCAGGGTAAACATTTCTGTAATTGAAACTGCCAACCTTCGCCTTCTAATATTTCTATCTCTCTGTCTTCAAAGTCTCTGTGCCAAACGAATTCAGCGTCTTCGCACATTGGGTCAAAGATTCTTACCTCTCCATCTTCCCAATACGGTTTACCAAAAGTAAGATCCACCACCTTTAAGCCCCAAGTCTTTAGCATACTTCGGGAGGCGACACGCCCAATAGCCTGCTTTCATTTTGTCAGTCTTAGTATCACAGTTGTGACGAGATGCAAAGTTTCTTGCAGCATCTCTATCTCCAATCTTTGATGTAAGACCACCCTTTTCGTCGCCAAATTCTATTTTCTTTACGTTTCCAGTCTTAGGATTTTTAACGTAAACAACGTATTTCTTTTTACCACTAGATCGCTTGGGTTTATTTAACTCAGGATCTCCAGCTTCGTCGATTTCGATCATAGGCTGTTCTAAAGGAACTTGAACGCCTTCGTACAAACCAAACCTTTCTTCAATATGTTCTAAAAAATTATGCATGTCTTTAAATCCCATGGTCATCTATCCATCGCTGAACTTCTTTCTTAGCTATACCAACATTTTTATATCCTGTAATCGGATGTCTTGGTGTATGACCGCTTTTATCAAATATTGTAGGCAGTACTTTCTGACTCCCGTCTTTATTAAACTTCATAGAATCCATACCGGACAAACGAATCTCAAACTTACCATCTGAAGTTACATGCTTGAATACTTTTTTATTGCCAGCGCCGTATCCATCTGGAACCTTCTTCCATTTGATCTTAGCTTCAGTAATATATTCTTTAAACCCGTACATTAGTTACCCTTTATAGTTCTTACAATTTTACTAATTATCATTTTAAGAGCTGCTTGGTATGCAAATCCGTATCCCCACAACCAATGGAACGTGTGGTTTTTTTCTATTTCTTTTTTACCACCAAACTTTCTAGTCCAGTTATCTACAAACTCGCCTTTATATCTCAATATGGCATGTGATACTTTTGTTTTACTTGGTCCTACTAAACATATACCAGCTTGATGAGTAATTAATAACCACCACATTTTAAGATGACTTTCTCCAGCCAATCTCCAAAGGATAGATAACGCATAGTCTTCGCAATCTCCTACAAACTTACCTTCAGCGTCTTCTGAATAGATAATCTTCCAAGAATCAGCAGCGCCGAATTGTTCTTTATCGGTTCTATACTTCCACTTTGCTGTAAACGATGATACTATTTTATCTCTTGCTTTTATTTCATCTCTATTCATTTCTTTTGTCCTTTTATCCAACGTTGAGCTATGGCGTTTTCAGGAGCTTTATCAGCCCAAGTTTTTATTCTTTTAAACGCCCCAATCGTCTGACTATCAATGTCAGAGCCTTTAGAGTTATCAACTATTAATAATCTATTTCTAAATAATCCTTGAAATTTACCAATATTCTTTTGAACATCTTTCCACATTTTAGTAACTAAACTGTCTTCTAAAGATCGAGGTCTTAACTTGTTTCTTTCTAATGCAGTTTCTAAATCTGTATTAACAAATATCATATGAACAGCATAGCCAATTTCTCTTAACATATCAACTTGCTTTTTAATCTTAGCATAGTCCTTACCAGTACCATCAATAACAATACCCATTCTACCTTGAAGAGCAAAGTTCATTTTCTTACCAGTAATAGCTTTTGCTTTAGCTCTTACAGCTTGACCTTGAGCTGATGCAATATCTTCTGGAGAAGCAGTAAGTCCTGCTTTCTTTAATCCCTTTTCAAAAGCATCATCAGAATTAATTAATCTAAAACCTAATGCTTGTAAAGCTGTTTTACCTACAACAAATGATTTACCAGAACCTGGGCCACCTGCTAAGAATACAGCTTTAAAAATAGAAGGATCGTTTACGCCTTCCATAAGTTCTAAATGTTCTTTAAAATTATCCATTATTTTTTAATATCGTATCTAAATGATTTATCTTTAGCTTGGCCTTTCTTTGTAATACCATAGCCAGCCATTTGAGCTAGTGTTTGTAACTTAGGCCAGTTTTTTTCAGATTTCTTTTGGCGTCTAGCTTTAAACATATCATCTTTAATCTTTTTAAATAAAGTATCAAGTATATCCATATCATCCATTACAAGAGGAGACTCATCAATGGAGTCTTCTTTAGCATACTTAGCTTTAAGTCTATCTAGCTCAGCTTTACGATCTTTAGCTCTCTTATCTAGATCAACACCTTTACCTTTTAAGCGTTTAGTTAATCTTGATGCTGCTGATTTTGCTTCTTGTATTTCTTTGAATGTTTTCATCAACTTCCCCTTACCTTTGCGGCAAGATCTTTATCAGCTTTACCCCATGTTCCAGATGATTTAGTTGTGAATGAGTTAACTCGAGCTAATCCCCACTGAGTTGGATTTGTTCCTGGTCTATGACTTGTTTTCCAAGCAGCATAACCACGATCAAATACTTTCTTTAGGATACCATAAGGCATGCCTGATTTTTCAGCTTTCTTTTTAAGTGCTGATTTAGCATCATCTTCTTCCAATGATTGTGAAAAACTTTTCATTTCGCCAAACTTCTTTTTAAAATTCTTAGTGTGTTGGCTTTCAGGAGCATTAGGTCTTTCTTTATCGTGAGCTGCTTTTTCTTTAGAATCCATATCAGTATATTTCTTTTCATCTAATAGTTCAACAGCATCTAACCAGACTCTCTTCTTCCAGTCGCCAAATTCAACTACTAGGAAGTTAGTACCACATCTTTGAATAACACCAATTTGATTTGATTCTTTTAGCACAACTTCGTCGCCTTCTTTAAAAAGATCACCTGTTATAAACTGTTCTCTTTTTTCTGATACCGTTTCTAGTTCAACGTGCTTTCGATGCATGTGAGATTCTTTTAGACCCATGCCCTTTCTAATAGTATTAAATAATGACTTTGAATCTTTATAGCCTTTAGGCATTCCTTTTGTAAAATTTTCTAAATCGTTATCTGAAGCATATGCTCTTAGTTTAGACGCAGACATACCTTCAACGCCTTCAGCATCTGGATCTCTTTCTCCAGCTGAAACGACTTTAATACCATTTTCGAAGTTATAGAAACCATGTCTAGAATCGACACCGTTATATTTATTGAGAAGAGTATCAAACTCTTTAACTCTATCTGATCCTGCAACCATAGTTACTGAGGTATAACCTTGGTCATATAATTTAGTAGCAATGTCCATAACGTGTCTAACATCGCTATCAGCCATTACGCTACGCGCATGTTTTGGAAACATTTTACGTAAGAATTTTATCTTTTCTTTAAACGATAAAGGATTTTTCTTAGCATCTTGTGATTTTGAACCATATATACGATATGGATTACTACCAGCCGTTTTCTTTAGCTTGTCAAAAAGTTTCTCATGGCCTGAAGTTGGTGGATTAAATCTACCAAAGACGAAATAGACTTCGCCTTTAGCTTCAGTTAAATAGTCGCTAAAACTTTTAATTTCCATATTATTTGTCTTTACCTTTGCTCTTCAATTTAGCTCTATCAGCTTTCTTAATTGCTGGTAGTAACTTTTTAGCAATCTTTGCAATTGCTCCTTTTTTAGATGCTAATCTCTTTTCAATACCAGCTCTGCCAGCAAATGATAGATCACCTTTCTTTTTATTCTTAAGTATTTTTTGTATCATGATATCACGAGCTTTTTTCGTGGCACGACCTTTGAGTTTTTCGGGAGATGCTAATTTTCTTGCTGCTTTCTTTTTACCTAGAGCAATTTTAGCTTTGTTTTTTCTGAAACTAGCTTTCATCTTCATTCTATGTTGAAGTGTCATTGCTTCAGAAGTATCAACAGAGTCTTCAGATAGATCTGCTTCGTGTTCTTTAAACGTTTTCATGTTTATCCTCGGTTCCATTTAGTTAGGATTATCCCAACCTTTAATAATGTCTTTGCTAAAGTTGTTAGTAGAAAATTCTAGTCTATCAACAAGTTTAACTGCTCCACCTTCCATACGATCTATAGCAACAAAACCTTCAGGGTTGGTTACTTTAAATCCGGATTTAGTCTTAACAAAAGTACCAATTTTGTTTAAACCATTTAGTTTATTTATAATAATTAATTTGCTATCTACTACTAAATTTTGTAAATCAAACACATTCTGTAAGTTTTTTATATTAGACTTGTCAAAAAATGCAAGTAATTGATCTCTTTTAGCAATCTGAGTATCTTTACCCTTTTGACTACTTCGCTTGTCAATCTCTTTTTGATAACGATCTTGAACAAACATAATAAGACCAGTAGCATGCTTCTTAGTGTCTGTGATTCTTTGACCTTCTCTGACTTTCCTATTGTTATACACATTAATAACAAGGTTTAGTTCTTTGTTTGATTCTAACTCTTTAAGAGTAGATCCAGATATTTTTTTAAATAACTTACCAGCGGCTGAAAGTTTACTATTAAGTAATTCAGTATCCTTTTTAGTTAACGTAGCAGTTCCTGATAGATCAGATAAAGTAGCATCGACCATCCAAACATCTTTTGAAGCTTTTAATTTTGGTACAATTTCTCTACCAAATTCAGCTCTCATTGTTTCAAATGTTGCTCCACTATATATTGTATGCCATACTATACCAATCTTAGCTCGGCCAATCTCTTTAGCCAAATTAGATCCAGTTGGAACAGCATAAGCAATTGTATTAGGATGAAAAACTATATGCTTAACTCCATTTATGCTTTCTGTTTTAAGATCAGCATTATCAAACATAAAGTCACCTTGAATCACGCCTTTTACACCAAGTGGCTTAATGTAATCAAAGGCCATTTTCAACTTTTTAGCTAAATCTCCAGAAGTATCAGCATCGATATCAGCATGAGACTTATAGATCTTTGGATTAGCATTAAAGATACCTTTCTTTGCTACAAAGAATTGTCCATCAGATGGATCTTCTCCAGCAAATACAGCGGGAGCACCGTCCCATTTTACGGTAACGTCTACTGCAGATTTTGCATTACCGGAAAGCATATCTCTTAGCGACCTTAGCGCGAGAATAGCTTGGCGTGCTCCCTTAACACCACCATCAAGAATTAAATCTTCAATATGAATCATATGAGTATTCTTTCCGGATGCTTCAGCCAATTGTGTTTTAAAGCCTTTCATTATTCATATACCTTTACGTAAGCGCTTGAATCTTCAGATTTAGATCCAGCATAATTAATAATTTTAGTTAGCCATCGATTGGCCTTTGTTCCAGTGTTTTTGTCAACGTTGTATACAACATATAGACATGCTAATTTAGAACCAACCCAATAGACATCCTTTTGAGATAGTTCTTTTGCAAAGTTTTCAAACGTATCGTTATTATAGAAATTACTATATAGTTCAAAGAATATAGTAACTGATCTTTTATCACCCTTGACTATTTTCTTTGCTAGCTGATTGATTTTACCATTGTCTGGTATTTTCTTTCTAAATACGAGTTTCATAGCATCTGACATAATACCATAACCAGCACCGCCGCCTCTAGCAGTTTTAAGAGCAATTTCTCCTTTGATCGCTCCACCGGCTGAACCAGCTCTTAATTCAAACTTACCTTCATCAAAGATAATTGTAGCACCTTTGTTTGACCAAAATGTTCCACGCTTTTCGCCTTGAAGTAGTATCTTAAGTAGTTTGTGATCATCAGTATCAGGTGGTAGTTTAATGTTATATTCTTTAGCTTTTGCTTTCTTTTTGACTAGCTTAAGGGATATACCAACCAATTGACGATCAACGAATGCTTGTAGTAATGATTTATTATAAGCAGTAATTGAACTTGTATCAAGAGATTTAAGATCAAATGATTTTTCTACTGCCCAGAAGTCACCTGGATTCCACTTATCATCTTTAACTGGTTTTTGATCTGAATTTTTATATGCTACGTTTTTAAATGCGTAAACAGTATTCATTAACTTACTGTTTCTATGGAATGTTTGAGACTTATTAATATAACCTTCTTTAACTAAGATCTTAGCAGACTCATATGATGAGTGGAACCAACCATCTTCCACACTTAATATATCCTCATATGAGGCATCAACATAGACTCTTTTATATGCAGCTTTAAGAATATCTTCTTGCATAAAGAAGTCTTCTTCTTGCATACCATTATCAAGCATTGCCTGACATATAACGCATTGATGACTTTCAGTAATCTTGGTATTAAGAGTTCCACCGCCAGCACCACCGCCGCCACCGAATACTTTACTCTTACCAAGATCTGATGAACTAATAGTTTTACCATTGCCATGAAGATTAAATGGCTTTCCTAGCTTTTTAAATATTTCAATTTGAGCTAAAGCATCTTCAATTTCAGTAACTTTAAAAACACCGCCTTTTGCTAGTTCAAGTGGTACTTCGTCTCTGACAAGTCGAGCCAAAATGTCAATACGAGCTTCACCAGTATTAGCATTGGGTTTTTTCATTTGAGCTGGCGAGAGTTTAACGCCTTCACGAATTGGTTCTAAAGTAGATAAAAAGCTTTTCATAATAGTATTAACCTTTGTTATTAAATATACATTTATTATAACACATATATTAGAAAATGTACAATACTATTTATAATATTTTTATTCTTACTTTGGGTCGTATAGCTTGTTCGGCCAAACGTTGTCGTCTTTATCTACGATTATTATTTCAAGGTACTCAAGCGAATCAATCATTTTAGCTCCACCTTCTTTGAGTCCAATAATATATGAAGTGTATCCTACACCTATCATACCAAGCATTAATATTGCTAGTTCCATTAAACAAATTCCTCGGTTCGTTCTATTGCTGCTATATAGCCTTTAGATTTCATAGAATTTCTAAATTGAATAGCATCTTCTTCGACGGCAAATAGGTATTTATGCATTGGATCGTCATCGCCTTTGGAGAATAGCACAATCCAATATTCTAAAGCTTTCATTCTGTAACCTCTAACCATTCGAATTGACCGTACTGAGGATTAAATTGAGCGCACGATGTTTGTGCTGCATCAAGACGCCAAGAGTTTTGTACTGCAGTTGATCCAGCCAAACTTCCGGCTAAGAATGCAAAAGCAGAAATGCATAGACATGCAACTTTAGGATTGTACATATTCAGACCCCATATATTTTTCAACTGGTTTAAGTTCAATAAACTTTCTACGTGACTTTGAAAAGCCTTTCATAGGTTTACTAAACTCTTTATACTGCTTAGATGTTGTTGATCTAAAGCCAACACAATGACCTTGTTCATTTAGAATATACGTGTGATTTAAAACCTTATGACCACAATCATCCCAATTAGTAACTTCTTTAAAGGCTCTTAGCATTAGCAATACTCTCTAGATAATGTATGGATATAAACATCTAGCCTTTCAGCATGACGAATTGGAAGTGTTGAATCATAAGCTCTTGGTGAACGACCATCAGCGATTGCATGTACTGTACGAGCTCCACGTGGCATTATACTAACTCTATATCTCGGTAGCTTCTGTGGTTCTACATCAGACCAACCTGAATCATATCGGTATTGCTGAGACATTTCAGTTTGTTTAGCCATTTTGTTAATGCACTTTACAGATTTTCTAACCTGTTCAACTAAAAACATATCGTTTACGGAATTAACATCCGCTGTAAATTGATAACTATCTGATCTATTCATTTTATACTCCATGGGTCATATGGTCATAAGAATCTTCGCATTCATCAAGTCGATCACCGCATACGCAGGTTATAGATTCTTCAAGAGTTGGTGCTCCAACTATATCTCTTACCTGTTCTTCAGTAAGAGTTTCTTTTATTAGGCTTTTGATAATTTGTTCTAGGTTCATAATATTCTCCTTAAATTCCTGTCCAACGAATTGACTCTGACTGGTAACTATCAAATATGTTACCTCTAGCAAAGTTAGTAGCCGGCTTGCTCCATCCAGCTGCCATTAGCATATCGCCAACTTTAAATGGTTCGTTTGTTTTGTTATCGATTGCTTTAGGAGCTTTTTTAACAATGAAACCAACGACTGAAGATCTAAGATCTCCATCATATTGACTTTCTTCTGTCTTAACAAGCTTGATAAAATTACGACCTTCTTCGAAGATGTAGTTAATTCCTTCCATTCTTTCATCAGCATAATCTTCTGGATTGTCTCCAGCGTATTCGCTTTTAGCGTAGAAGTCTCGAAGGTTGTTTTGCATGAGAGCTAGAAGGTTGTTTGTTTCAGTAATTAAGTCTTTCATAATGTAGTTCCTTTCTTTATCATTTAATATAGGTATATTATATCATAAAGAAAGGAGTTTGTAAACTGTTTTAGTGAAATTAATTCACTTTTTTTAGATCATTTAGTTATATGACATCGTCGAGAGGGAATATTTGGTATATAGCTTCTGCACATGCTTTAGCGATCTCTTGATGTTCTTTCTGAGTACCATTTGATGCTCGAAGCTGAATATAGTGAATCCAAGATCTTAATGTACCATTGACATACATACGAGACATTGTTAAACCTTCAGGAAGAATTGCTCTTGCCTGCTCTTTTGCGATACCAGCACTAATAGCCCATTCATAGGCATGCTTACAACGTTCAATAATGACCTCTTGATATGATTCCCATATATGATGAATAGAATCTTCCATAGGAATATCAACAGAGTTTTGACGATTCTTATCGTCTTGTAGTCGTGCTTCACGAGTTACAAAACTTAGATCTTGAGTTGGATCAGCGTATCGTTGACTAAACTCTTGAAACGAGAAAGATCGATGTCTAAGGATTTGTCGAGCAATATCCCTAGTAGTATCTACCTCCATACAAACACTAACCATCTCTAATGGAGACCAATGTTGATGTTTAATTAAGTAATTAACTAACTTTTCAGCGCTCGCTTCATTATTTTGGTTACTTGGGTTTGACACACGAGCACAGTATGCGACCATTTGTAACAAATCGTCTTTTAATTCGACTCCAATAGCTGGTTTACTATGAGAAATTACGCGAACATTAAACATTAATTAATCCTTTTTTTCGATCCAAAGTTGAACTTCACAAGCAATAAGTGTAGCACTTACTACCAACTGTACTGGGTCAAAAAGAACAAAGCCAGTAACAAGACCTACAAGGCCAATTGTAATACCAGTGCCAATAGCACCACGGGTTTTCATAAATTTACTTAACATATCGTTTCCTTATACTTTAAATTCTGCAAACGTGTCTTTAGCATCGTTATTGCCCCACGTCGCAATTGGTTTATCAGGGATGACCATATCAGACATAATGTCAGATTGAGCCGATTCTTCAACATCATATAACTTCATTCTAGCTCGATCAATGCCTATCACGAACCTTTTATATTTACTCACATCATTATAACGATTCTTTAACTGTTTTACCATTACTTGGTTTAACTCATCTAATTCTTCAGTAGCAATCAAAGCAAACATTAAATCAGCAGTAGCAGGTAAACCAAATGACTCAGAAGTATCTTCAAGTCCAACATCAGTATTTCCAAAACCAGATCTTGTTGTTTGAGTTGCTGTCATAACTGGAACATCAAACTCAATAGCCAAACCACGTAGTTCTTCAGCAATAGCTTTAATATACGTGTAACTATTTATACTCCCACCCATGGCCTTCATACGAGATGATGAACAAATATTGAGATAATCAATATAGATCATATCAGGAATAAACTTTTTCTTCATCTTCATTTCATTTAACAATGCTCTAAAGTGACCAGAGTGAGCGCTACCGGTAGGATACTGTTTAATGATTAGTTTACCAATAGTACCAGTTGCGATCTTTTGAATCTTTTTAGAAAAGACATCTTTAGATAATGTTTCAAGCTGTTGGATTGGTAAATCCATAAGATTAGCATCAATACGTTCAGCGATCTTTTCTTCAGCCATTTCCATTGTAATGTATAATACGTTTTTGCCTTGTTGTAAAACAGAAGCTGCATTATGACACATAAACAATGATTTACCCACACCAGTACCAGCAAGACAAACATTTAACGTTTTATTTGGAATACCACCTTTAGTAATCTTATTAAAGTAATCAAGATCGAACGGTATCTTTTCTTCAACGTTATTATAGAATTCAAAACGACCATCAGCATCATCAATATAATCATGACCAATTTGTTGATCAAATGAAACACCAAGGGCTGTTGAAAGAATATCAGGAATAGAGCCTTCGCTTCTATTCTCGTCCTTACCATCAATGATTTGAATAGAATCCATAATTGCTAGATAAACAGCTCTATCTTTACACCACTTTTCTGTTTCAACAATAAGATATTCAGTATCTAAATCAGTCTTTA
>Ga0209092_10001108_pt1 | contig 27015 bp, 35 predicted proteins | sample FraStrMetagenome_FD_187446 | JGI IMG/M metagenome (GOLD analysis project Ga0209092, IMG submission 187446) | Marine eukaryotic phytoplankton communities from Arctic Ocean - Fram Strait ARC3M Metagenome (SPAdes) (version 2) | ecosystem: Environmental > Aquatic > Marine > Oceanic | place: Fram...
ACGTCACTCTCAAGCCCCAGTCCGATCCAACCGCCTCCCACGTGGTACATGGATACACTGAAGACCAGATCACAACAATGCGACAAGGATTCCCTCAGCACTGGAACGGAGAGCAAATTGCACAAATTGAACTCAAAGATGCTCAAGGAGTAACTTACGAGTTAGATCAAGCAGAACGCTTCAATGCATTTGGCTTTAACAAGTTCAAAGGATGGACTTGCAACGCAGGATATCAAGGATGTGTTATACGTGAGAACGAAGTCAAGCGTAGCTACAGTTGCCACGATGAGCCCTTAGGCACGTTAGACGGCGGATTTGAGCTCTTTAAGGCACCACGCAAGTGTATTACTCCTAGTTGTGTAAGTAGTGCTGATAGCAAAATACCAAAGGTAAAATATGAAAATTGATATACAAGACGTATTATTTTGGATGGATGCTATTCGCAACAGCGATGATAGATATCGCACACTTGAAAGTTTTTGGAAAGGGCAAATAAACAGTAAAGTATGGCTAGCAACCGAGTTATATAAAACAATATCCAAAACAAAGAAGAATAATATAGTTATATACGGTGGTTGGAACGGAGTGCTGGCAAGTATACTGTTTAACAGTCGCCTACCGTTAAACAGCATTACAAGCGTGGATATAGACCCTGTGTGCGAAGATATAGCAAACACAGTAAACAAGCGTTATGAAATGAAAGGCAAGTTTAGTGCTGTAACAGCAGACATGTGTGAATATACAAAATCTGCAGATGTAGTTATAAACACTAGTTGTGAGCATATTTCACAAGAACAATACGAACAATGGTTAGACAATCAACCAGACGATGCACTATTTGTTGTACAGAGCAATAACTATTTTGCACACGATGAACATATACGTTGTGCAATAGATGCAGATGACTTTATGCGTATGAGTAAACTTAAACCGTTTTGGCGCGGTGAATTTGAAACTCCTAAGTATACTCGTTATATGATAATAGGTAAAAAGAAAAATGTTTAGCTTTAGTGATTTAAAAGATATACACTTAGAAATTACAAATCGCTGCCAAGCAAGTTGTCCAATGTGTAGTAGAAACTATCACGGCGGTCTTGAAAATCCTCTCATTAAAAACAATGACTGGACATTAGAAGATTTTAAAAAGATAATATCAATAGATGTACTTGAACAAATAAATGGTTTTTACTTTTGTGGAAACTTTGGTGATCCTATTATCAATGACGAATTAATTGAGATGGTAGAATATGCCGCAACAATTAATCCTAAATTAAATATTAGAATACACACAAACGGAAGTGCAAGAAATATAGACTGGTGGACACGACTTGCAACAGTATTGCCGGATACACATAACGTTATTTTTGCCATTGACGGATTAGAAGATACACATAAGCTCTATCGAATAGGAACAAGCTACAGAAAGATATTACAAAATGCAAAAGCATTTATTGATGCAGGTGGAACAGCAGAATGGTGTTTTATAAAATTTAAACACAACGAGCATCAAGTAGAACAAGCACAGGACATTGCAAAACAACTAGGCTTTAGCTTATTTGTTGAAAAGAATAGCAGCAGATTTATCGGTACTCCTAAATTTCCTGTATACAACAAGACTGGAGAAACTACACATTACTTAGAAGCACCTAGTAATAGTGATGTTACATTTATTACAGAAGACACAGTTAAAAATTATAAAGATATATTAAGTAATTCAAAAATAGACTGTTATGTATTACAAACTAAAGAAGTATATATTGATGCATATAAAAATATATTTCCCTGTTGCTTCTTAGCAAGCACACCATACAACTATGCAAAACCAAATGACATTACAACTACGGTAAGAACACACATGCACGAACAGTATTTAGACTTAATAGAAAAATTAGGAAATACTAATGCACTTGAAAATACGTTACAACAAGTAATTGATTCACTTCCTTGGCAAACTGTGTGGAAAAACTATTGGGGCGACGACATGTTAATTACATGCGCAAGAACTTGTGGTCGATCAAAAGAATTGCCTAAGCCCAAGGATCAATTTATTAAAGTAATAGGATTAAACAATGAGTGAAAACTGGTGGTATAATAATAAAGATAGTGAACTAGGTAAGTATCAGCGAAACATTGAAACTAGTTCAAATAGTCCTACATTCTGCGTTTTACCTTGGATACATTTTGCTACTAGGCCCAATGGTGATATGAGATTATGCTGTTCGTCAAATGCTAGTGGCGCAGGAGGAGACCATACTGTTGGTCTTGTCAAAATGGAAAACGGTAAAGCAGCTAACTTTGGCAAAGATACACCTATGGAAGCATGGAATAATGAATACATGAAAAGTGTAAGGACGACTATGCTTGATGGCAAAATACCTGCAAGTTGTGCAAAGTGTTTTCAAGAAGAAAAGGTGGGCGTAGTAAGTAAGCGTATATGGGAAACAGAAACTTGGCGTCGAGATGACGACGGCGTAGATATTCCATACTTAATTGAGCAAACACAAGCAGACGGAACAGTACCGGAAGAATTAGTTTACTTAGATCTGCGACTAGGCCATACGTGTAATATTAAATGCGTAATGTGTAGTCCACACGATAGTTCAAAGTGGGTAGCAGATCATAAAAAACTTATTCCTGTATTACAAGATCCGGAAGTTAAAAGGCAAATGCAATTTGACAGAAGTACATTTAACAATAAGTGGCATGAAAAAGATACATTCTGGGAAGAAATGTATGCACAAATACCTAATCTAAAACAAGTGTACTTTGCAGGCGGCGAGCCTTTAATGATTAAAGAACACAAGATGTTTATTGAAGAAATATTACGTCAAGGATATCAAGATAAAATACTTCTACGTTATAACTCTAATGGATTATTAGTTGACGAAGATCTAATTGAAATGTGGAGCAAGTTTAAAAAAGTAAAGTTTGCTATTAGTATGGATGCTAGTCACGGACGTGACGAATATATACGCTTTCCTACAGACTTTGAAACTGTAGAAAAAACTCTACATATGCTTGACAACACGCCTGATAACATACAAACAAGTTTAGCAACAGCAATACAAATATTCAATGTAAAGCACTTGCCTGACTTTATGAAATGGAAACTTGAAAGTGGATTTAAAAAGCTAAATGTTGGTACAGTTCCGGGTGGTGTACAAATGGGCGGCGGCTTAGTTAATATGCACTTACTGTACATTCCAACGTTCCTTAGTATTCAAATACTACCAGAACACGACAAGCAAGAAGTTAAAGAACGCTTTATGGACTTCAAAGATTACTTGTGGAACAATTACAGACAAGACGATGATTTTTGGAAGCATAATCCGTATGGATGGAAACGTTGGGAAGCTGTAATGAATCATATGAATGCACAAGACAACAGTCATTTACTTCCGGGCTTTAAAGAATACACAAACAAACTTGATGCAATACGTAACCTAAATGCAGCAAAAGTATTTCCTGAACTTGCACACTTGTTATGATCAACCGCATTGAAAACAATCAAGATCTAGATTTAGTTCGTATTGAATATATGCCAGGTAACGTCTGCAACCATAAGTGTCATTATTGTTTTCCAGGAAGTAATGAAGGTAATTATATTTGGCCTGATGTTGAAGTAGTAAAAAGGAATTTGTCTCATTTACTTACACATTATGAAAATAATGGCAAACCTAAAAGTAACTTATATATTGTAGGAGGCGAACCTACACTGTGGAAAGGCTTAGAGGAATTATGCCAATACCTAAAAGCAAATCATAATATTATTATAGAAATGAGTACAAATGGTACACGTAAAAAAATCTGGTGGAAAAATAATGCAAAAAACTTTGATCATGTTGAAGTCAGTGTACACAGAGAGTTTGCTAACTTAGATCATCTTATTGAGGTATGCGACACACTGTATGACTTAGGAGTGTTTGTTAATGCTGATGTTTTAATAGATCCAGATGCTTGGGATCAGTGTATAGATAATGTTGAATATTTGAAAACAAATTCTAAAAATAAATGGCCGATTATTGCAAAAGTAGTTCACTTCAACGGTAAACATAGATATAACGATACACAACTAGAATATTTTAAAGAAGTAATTAAACAATACCCTACACAAGAATGGTTTGAAACAACAACTAAAAAGCCTCTTAGAGAAGTTAAAATACACACCGACGATAATATTATTGTTGTAAACAATGACAACTATCTAATAGCAAATGGATTAAATAATTTTCAAGGCTGGACTTGTAACTTAGGTGTAGATTTTATAAAAATATTTCCAGATGGAAGAATTACAGGAAACTGTCAACAGAAGTTATTTGGTAATCTACACAATAATGATTTTACACAAACATATAGTCCTATAATTGAACCATTAATATGTAATAGACAACTATGTGTATGTAGTGAAGAAACGGTAGTAGCAAAACATGCCTGACTTTGATATATTAGAACCTTTAGATAATCTATACTTTTCAGTAGAATGGGAAACTACTTTAAAATGTAATCTAGACTGTAGTTACTGTGGTAAAGATGGACATGATAACACTAAACCTCATCCTAGTTTAGATGATAGTTTAAAAACACTAGACTTTATGTTTGATTACTTAGACCTACAAATGAAAGATAAACCGCAATACTTTCAACAGCATGTTAATTTAAATATATTTGGCGGGGAAAGTTTATTTCACCCTAATATTATAGAAATATTAGATTATGCAAATAAAAAAAGAAATGCGGCATCTTGGCAAATGCATATAAGCACAATTACTAATGCAGCAGTTGGCCCAAATCTTTGGAAAAAGATAGTAGATAAAATAGATTATTTTACTGTTAGTTTCCATGTAGAAAGTTTAGATAAACAAAAAGATCAAATAAAACAAAATTTATTATATCTACAAAATAAAGAAAAAAAGTTTCACGTTAGTGTTATGATGCACCCTAAGTATTGGGATGATTGTATTAACATTGTAGAATGGTGTAAAACTAATAATATGGCTTGTACTCCGAGACAAATAGACCACCACTGGTTAGATCGAAGATTTATATATAATGACAAGCAATCATCTTTTTTAACCGGAGAAGAACCTATTAGAATAGTAGATAAAATAGGAAAGGCATTAACTAGTGGTATAAAGTTAACACCACCTGGCCGATCTTGTTGTAGTAATCAAAATATGTGTACTAACAAATGTGATACAGTTAATTATGTGCAAAATAACTTTAAAGGATGGCATTGTAGTGTAGATAAATTCTTTTTATATATTAGACAGACAACCGGCGAAGTTTTTACAAACAAAGATTGTAAAATGAATCATGAAGGGAAAGTTGGTCCTATTGGTTATTTAAACGACACTCAATCTATTATTAATAATCTAAAAAAAGGAACACCTACTATTATATGTAAAAAGTCTGCGTGTTGGTGCGGGCTGTGTGCTCCTAAAGCAAGTAACAAAACGGATTATACCACAATAATGGAAAAATATAAGAGATAAAAACTGTTAAACGTGTTCTTTAAATATAAGTTCCCATTCAGAAGCTTCTTTGGCCTTAGGTATACACATACCACATCCGCAACGTGCATTAGGGCAAATCATTGGAGTGTCTAATTGAATTTCGTCTAGCATTTGTTTAGTATTTGACAAGTTACCAATTGCACCTATAGTTCCGTCTTTACGTGCTTGACATGTTTGATGATGATATACTTCGCCAGTTTCTTGGTCAATGTGTAAAAAGAACCAGTCAACCATGCAGTGCCAACCTTTAAATTTATTTTCAACTAATTTAACTGGTTGCCAGTTATCTTCAACTAGTCCTTCTAAGCATCTTCCGCCACAACACTTACGACCCATTTCTTCGCCTTCAGCAGGACGTTGGGCTTTTTCAGTTATACCAATGTCTTTCCAAAACCAGTCTACTTGATCAGCACTATATTCGTGACTTGTTCTTCGCATAATGCCGTCACTATCTTTAAACCATCCAGCTTGGGTTTCATTGCCGTCGCCTAATGGAACAGCATTATATTTAATATTATAGAGTTTACAAAATTCAACTATCTCTTTTGCTTCCTCAAAATAATCTACATGCATCATTACATTCATTTGTAGCCAGACATGTTTAAGTTCTTTTACTAGTAATATATTATCAAGCACTCTTTGTTTTAGCATAGGATCAGCTTCAGCATGCCAGCTAATAGTAATTCCGTCTATGTATTTTGCTATTCGATCTATATGCTTCTTTGGCCAAGTACCGTTAGTAGTTAAACCTACATTGTAACCTTCATAGGTTTTTATATGTTTTACAATATCCCAAAACTGTGGATTAACTGTAGGTTCACCACCTGTAAAATCTATATTAACGTGTTGTTGATTTTTTTTATGTAAGTTGTACTTTGTAGTCCATTCCTGTATAAAGCTGAATGTATTTTTCATTGAATCTAACGATGCGTGTTTACTTGTATTATTATGTCTACTTGCTAGACAATATGTACAATCGTAGTTACATCGTCTTCCTAAATCCCATGTAACCATCATTGGTTCTGGATTAATTAAATTAATTGCGGTTGTTGTCGTTATCATTCGTTTATAACCTTTGTAAGAGGAATATCGGCAACACAAGTACACCATTTGCGTGTACATATAATTGGATCTAAAGGTTGTTCAAATGTGCCATTATAAATATTTCCTAAACTTCCGCCCACTCTACATGTGGCGCGATGAACTTCTCCATCCCAGTTGATCATTAAACTTTCTAGACCAGCGTTACACTTCCATCCTTCGAACTGATTTAACTTGTGTTTGATAATATCGTTAGCATGTATTTTAGTTTCTTCGTCTACTACACAGTTTGCTTTTACAGTTGCCGTTTTACTTAAGATCCATTCTAAGTCTTTTTCTTTATACCGCATATCGTCAAACCAATCGCGATCATCTGCTTCGGTCCATCGTATACGTCTGCACACATAAGGTATATTATGTCCTTCTAATAATATAGCAGCAGCTTTTACATCGTCCATATATTCATGATGACACATTAGATTAACTTGGAACAGCGTATCTTTACTTTCCATATCTAATAGCTGTGTATACCTTAGAACATTTTCTGATGCTCTCATAGAATGTTCGTTATCAAAATGTAAACTAAACACCCATTGATCAACAGGTTGTTTTACATACCATTCGGGATGTCTTAGTCCGTTGGTTGTAACACTCAGCCATTGTAGTCGCTTACTTGCACATTCTAATATATCATTAATCTTAGGATGTACAGTAGGTTCACCACCAGTTAAACTTAATCGAATAGGTTTGTTTATTTGCTCTAGTTCATAAATGGTGTTAACCATAACGTCTAAATCAGTGTGTGGCGAAAAGTTATCATGTATTTCTGCAGGACAGTATGCACAATCTAAATTACAGCGTTTCCCAATGTTCCATTCAACATGGATACTATCTTGATGTCCCCAGCGACTTTCTACTTTAAACATATTGTTTAAACTCTGGGTTAGCTAATAAAAAATCTTGTCCCCGGGTTTTATCTAAACGTTTGTTAAATTCAATACAGTCTTGCCAGTGTGTGGGGTGCATATCTTTTGCTTGTAAGAAATTGATATTATCCTGTATTTGTTGTAGAGTAACCTGTTTGATAATGTCGTTTTCTTTTACTAGTTTATAGTCTAATACCTTAGTCTTCATTTGTTCTAAGCGGTTAACAACTTTTGTTTTGAGTAATTGTGGTATAACCTGCGCACTAAGAGCCATTGGATAGTTTACTCTATGCGAATAAAATATAATACCCATTTCTTCTAAAAAGTATTCAATAACTTCGTCAATTTGCATAATGTTATTTGCTTGTACAGTAAATGCACCTACAACCCTGCTTACATTAGGAAAGCTCTTAAATATTTTTACATTTTTTTCTATTTCACTAAACTTGCCGTTGCCTCTAATGTATTCATATGTGTCGTATATACCGTCTATGCTTACGTTTACAGCAATGCTTTTAAACTTAGGCCAATAGTCGTGTATAGTTCGCCCGCCTTTAATACCTAGTGTAGTACCGTTTGTAGCGTATTTTAATTCTATATTCTCACCGTACTGTGCAAGTTTGTCTAGTATCTTATAGTGGTATGGATCCATTAACGGCTCACCGCCTGCAAACTCTACACGTCTAAAGAACGGTAGTAGTTTTTCAAAACTTGACCACCAGTTATCTGAGTTGTCAAATGGTCCAATATATTGTCCTGGCTTGTCTACTAGTGCATCGACTGTTGGTATTAGATAGTTGTTTTCTTTTTTGTAAAATTCAGTAACTTGATCCCAATCTTTCCAGCTTGTACTGTCCAAAGGATTGCACATACGACACTTTAAATTACACAAGTTATTGAGCTTAATTTCCATTGTAGGAAACTCAAAAGGCATGCTGTAATCGTCGTCTAAAGCGTCTAATGCATCAGGGTACAAGTTGACCCTAGCTTCCGGTATTACCCCCGCTGTATGACGCTGTCGTAAGCTCTGTACACCCTGATCTTCAAGGTCAAAGCACGGTTTACATACATCAGGACGTTCGTCATTTAGTACTTGTCTGCGTACTTCTTTCATAGCATTGTTATTCCATGCTTCTTCCAAAGTTTCTTTTTGTATCCATCCAATAGGCTGACTACGACAGCATACTTTGATAGCACCATCTTCTCTTGTAGCTAATCCTGTAAATGGATGCATACAAAATGTGCAACTATTTGACTTTGCCAAGAGCCCACTCCCTTTCTTTACACCAAAAGCAGTTTCCACACTCCGGAACATTGTCACCTGGTTTATATGTTTTATAATTCAATCCTTCAAACTCTCCTTCACAACTTCGAGTAGTATCTAATAAATCTGTAATGTTGTGATTATAATATTGTTGTATGATCCAGTCTTTTTTAGTATACACGAAAGGATGACAAATGTCAATACCATTATGTACAAAATGTGGCTCAATGTGTCCATAGTCACGTTCTTCAACTTTGCCCGGAATATCAACATCTGGATTCATATTTACACCTGCATAAAGCGCATCTAAGTTGTACTTGTGTGCAATATACTCGTTGTGCGAGCGTAGTATAATTCTGTTGCCTGACTTCATTTTTCCATATTCGTCTTTGATAAGATATTCTGTAGGTTCCTCTAATTCAGGCGGAACTAAATTCTTATGTACATAAAACATATGATCAAAGTTATTTTTAAACCATGCAATTACATTGTCGGCAACGTCTTCTTGCCAAGGTCTTGTTTTCCAGCAACGTATTTGTGTATTAAAATGTATTTCTATAGTTGTACTTACATTTTTACATATTAAGTAAGTGAGTAATGCACTGTCAGCACCACCACTTAAACTAATTCCAATACGTTTCCAATCTTTATTAATATTTAACAATGTATTATATCCTCAAACCAATGACAGTTATTGTATTTAATTTTTGTATTTTCAATTTTTTGAATTGCTAGTTTAATATCTTGATTACTATATTGTAAGTGTGTCATAGGATATTCTGATAGTATTGTACTAGTACATAATAATGTATCATCTTTCATAAACTTTGTTATTTTGTCAGTGTTTTTTATTAAATCTATGTGTATAAATGATATGTTAGTATTTTCGCGCCAAGTGTTCCATAACGGAAAAAAATTCTGTACTGTATCAGTTTTAAGTGAATTAGAAAATATTAAGTCTGATTCTATAATAGGCTCGAGTAAAATATCTTTATCTTTACACCAATCCAAAACAAACGTCTCGTAATTGTTTCCGTCCCAATTTGCATACAGATGTTTTTTAAATTCAATATTATAAAAATTTGTATCATAGAATACTAATGTATTGCTACCTGCATTTAATGCTGTCATTTCTCCTAGAAATCCAGTTGCCGGAGATATCACAGTGTCTATATTTGAAAACATAGGAGAGTTTTCAAAGTGCCAAACGTTTAGAACTTTAAATTCCAATAAGTCATTGATTAATTCAATAAACAATTCTTGTGCATTATCTAATCCTTCTATAATTTTTAGACTCTTAAGAGCATCTTCAAACCTATCAGTATTTTGAAGAGGATAACAATATCCTCGAGCTGGCAAATGCATACGTAGTCTGTTAGGAGGATATCGCCAATTTTCGTCCCAGTTACTAACACTAAAATTGTTTTCTAAACATTGTTCGATTATCTTAGTACCAAATTTGTCGTGTCTTGTTACAATATTATCTTCCATTGTAACGTATAAAGGAGCCCAGCCGCCGTGCATATCTTCAACACTCCGGCGTAAGTATTTGCCTTTAGCATATCCTTCATTAAAATTTAAATTTTTAAATGCAGATGTTCTTAATATAAAAAATTGTTCGTGAAAGTGTGGAGTTGTCTCATCGTCTTTTTGTAGTAAATGTGCCATTAGCCCTATATTAGACGGAATGTTATGTATGCTATTCCATATATGATCCGGCTCTAATATCACAGTGCCTGCAGTTGCTACTATGATTAACTCTGTTTTATCTAAATATTTTTCAATATCGTAATACGAATCTACAACTTCAATGGGGTAACCGTCATTATTGGTGATACTAATGAACGATTTAGTTATCTGCATCATTTTATCATTTAACCAAGCACTATTAGAAAAGCTCGGTACTAAAACGAAAATCGCCTTGTGCATTTTGATCCTCCATTGCTTGATTCATTATTGATTTCCATTCATCTGTTGAATCGTAGTGGTGTACTATTAGATGATATCGATCTTGATTACTATCATTCTTTACAGAGTGTGTATAACTAATATTTACAGCATAAGCATCTCCAGGTAAAAAGTTTAAAGTACCTTCTTCCCAGTGCCATACACATTCTTTAGGATTTGATATTGCAAAGTTTACAGCACCTAGTACTTTATGATCAGTATCAGTATGTGGCTCAATATATCCTCCCGGCTCAAGCAACATAAAACGAACTCGAGCATAATGGTTACTAGGATACACTTGTTCTAACCATTTTTTTGTAACAGGACAAGAATCAGCTATTTCTGTCCATTGCATATCACTTACAGCATCTTGGCAAGAATCGTAATATTCAGCCCATGCATACGGTTCTTTACTAGACTTGCCTATAATAGGAAGGCTATACCAACCTTTGGTTTTGTAAGTACTTCTGTATTCTATAAATTTATCTTTTAGTGCAGAAGCTTCTTTTAAAATTTCTTCATGTGGAAATGGAATATTTAATTTTAAACACTTAGCATTACTAAAAAAATATTCACGACCTATGTCCATCGTTCGTGCCTTTCTAAATTTTCAATGAATTTATCAGCGTGTATTTGCCATACTGTTTGATCAGTATGTCTATAATGTATGTCTTTGATTTTTTCAACAATGCCTAATTTAGCAAGTGTAGGAAAGTAATAGCTGTGTACTAATCTTTGGCTAGCAACAGTACTTGAATTACTTGTAGCATACATATTACCGTGTCCTGCCCATTTAATACATTGTGGAAGTAAAAATTGATCTGTTAAATTTTGATGTTCGGCAACTAACTTTTTAGGAGTAATAAGGCCTTTGTCCTTGCGGGACTCTGCAAATGTGCATACTCTAGTAAGTATTCTATAACTGTTTGGTCCCATAACATCGTCAAAACTGTGTGCTGCACAACTACCAACAGCACGATTGTTTTCGTATAATATCCAAACTTGCCATTCACGTTCGTTATTAAAGCAATCAATCATTGCTTTTTGACTACTGTTATTAACAAATCCTCTACTAGTTGCTTCTGCATAAAACTCAGTTAGATCAAGTTGAGGGGTCCACTCTACTAGATTAAACATAAATTTCTTTAGCCTTTTCCATTACATCATCTCTAAAGTTTGTTTTAAAACTATCAAATGCTAACAATTGTATTTTTTGATGTTGAGTCGGCGCATCAACGTCAATGCCATTTGCTTGCATTTTAGGAAATAAGTCTGCTTGTCTATCTTCACTAATGTGGCTCATTACACTACGTAAACTTATATCGTCATCACTTGAATCGTATGTAAAGAAATAATTCATACTTTTGAGTTTACCGTCTACAATAAAATAACTTGAAGGGTGCAAACTATATTTGGTTAATCCTAAGTCTTTGTGTGCTTGTATAATTTCAAGCATCTGTGTATCCCAATCTGGTAAAACTTTCGAATAATCTGTACCAACACATCCAGCAAGTTCCCACATGTCAGGCCCGTCTATTTCTAAGTAGACTTTCCTAAACTCGTAGTCAATTTTAAATGCTGGTACGTGTTGCGGATACTCCTCACGCATTAGTCTAAGATACTTTATTTCACGTTCAAACTTTTCATCCATTAAGTCTGCATCAACAACTTGATTATGTCCTCCGTGGTATCCTTCATCGTTGTAATACCATTGACAAAACTTTCGTTTGTCGTCACTAATAAGGCTAGTGTAGATAAGATTGTTTCTACACAGTCCTTTTTCAGGTACATTGTTGTAATAATAGTCATAATGATTCTGCATACTATTACTTACCGATAAGTATATATATGATTAAAGGAATTGGCGGGAAGCCCTATATAAACTTAGACCCTTACTTAGATATAGATGGATTTAAACAAATGCATCCTGAAATTTGTAAAGGATTTGCACTTGCACGTGACTATGCAAAAGAAGGCACCTGGATGGCCCCTGGATTTGATTGGAAAGATGCTAGTTATATAATGAACTGGAAACCAATCTATAAAGCATGGGAAGAATATCAAGAACTAGATGATACTAATCCTATCAAGATTGAAGGTAATAAAATATTACCTAAAGATTTTGGTGATTACAAACAGCGTAATATCTTTACACGCTATCTTAAAACTACATTGGGAGCAAACGATCCGTACATATATTACTTTTTATGGAATGAAGGTGACTGGAATCAACGTAGTGCTGAACGTCAAAAAACAGAAGAAGCAATGTACTTTCCAGGAGTAGTTAATTGGGTTGAAAACTTACAAACACAAGGAATTATTGATCGTATTGGCAGAGTTATATTTTTTCACTGTGACCATAATGGTCGAGCATTTGAACATAGAGACTTAGACGCAGATAATGGAGTACACGATGATAATCAATATAGTCCGCACAATGATGAATTTATACATATACGATATCGCACAAAGAGAGGATTCTATGTTTGGGATCCCGAGAGCGAAAATAAACACTACATAAACTGTAATGCAGCATTTTGGAATGACCAAGATTGGCACGGTGGTGAAAGTAGTGAAGAAGTAGAATATGGATTACGTATTGACTGTAAATTTACATCTGAGTTTAGAAAAACACTTGGTATAGATTATTTAGATACGTACTAACCCCAAATATTAAATAGATACTTAGGTTCTAATCCTGCGTTAGCTCCAGCATGCCAGCTCTTTCTATCTGGCCATTGATATACATTTCCTTGTGCTTCGTTATAAAAACACTTATCTTCTACAATAAATGTATGTCCAGGTTTAGGAATATCAATATGACAGTGATATCTTTTCATATCACCTGTAGAATTTAACGTAGCTTCGTCGTCTGTAATATCCCAATGCCATGGAGCAATATCACCAGGTTCTACTTTACTAATCCAGCAATTTATATAAGACGTCATTCCTGTAAATGCCATAAATTTATCAACTACTTCTTTTGAAAACTGTTGCCCTGGAAAAAACATACCCCAACTAGCATTGCCGCCTTCTGCTTTAAATTTATATCCTGCATCTCTAATAGGCTGAACAACCTCATCTACGCCTTCTACTTCATGTCCTACATCATGTCTAGGCCCTATATAGGCAGGCGACACGTTATTAATTTCGAGTATAACAGTATTCCAGTCAATAACATCATTACAATTTCCTATAAATTTAATCATTTAATGCTCCTCCGGGCCAGTCACCTATATTATTTTTTAATGTGTAATTATATGCATAGTCAACATCTAGATAACCGTTTTTAAATATAAATCTATCTTTGTTGTTTATAACACTTTTAAGAATCTTTTCTGATATCTTGTCTTCTTTTGGTATACATGCATGTAAATCCATGATGTGCATTTTATCTTCCTTTATGTAAAATGTATGCGGATAAGCATTAATTTTATAAACATCTATACTTTCTAAATCTTTTAATATATCTTTAATTTGCTGTCGCCAATCACTAGGTAATTCTTTGTTATAATGTAGCATATTATTAATATTCGTATTATACCATTTGAAAGTTATTTGCATTGTTTTAGCATCTACACTTATAATTTCAGGAGCATATGATTTATGACTTACTAATCCTATTCCTCTTAGTTCCATATCAAACCAATATTTTTCATGAAAAGACATTACAAAGATATCATCATTATAATAACCATTATACATTGGAGTAGGTGTACACGCATATCCGTCTATATATTTTTTAAATTGTACTAGGTTATTCATATGTAAGCTCAAAGTTTTCTGGCATTATTTTCTTAATATGGATTAATTCTTCATGAGTAGTATTAAAACTTACAATGTTATTATTTACACTGAACGAATTTATACAGTTGCGTTTGTTTGCTCGATTAAGCCATGGACTTAGTGTTTGATCAAATTGATATCTGCCGTCGACACCTTGCACACGTATTTTTATATTAATACTATTTTGTATATCGGCGTTTGTTAATAATTTTCTTACAACTAGTTGATATCTTGTGCTGTCACTAAAATTTACAGCACTGTGCAATATTCCAGCATCCATGCTATACCACAATCCTAATTGAGTTGTATGAAATGTTTTATTTTCTAAGTCAACTAGATAGTTTAAACCTTCTCCTAATGCTAGATGCCATCGGTCGTCAATATCTGCATGTGCGGTATAACACTTCTCTATATCTAATTTAATGATGCGAGCTTCACCAATAACAGTTTGATTTAAACTATTAAGCAGTTGTTCCCAAGGGGTGTTTTTAAACTGTGGTTTAATAACCCATGGATCATAAAAAAATGATCCAGTGGGTTCGTTTAAACTAGTTTTGAAATCGTTTGTATCAAAGCTGTCAATAGCTGCTTTAATAAGAGAAATACTTACGGTACAATTAGTGTTTACGATCATAAAAGTATTTATAATCGTGGTTTAGTAACTAATTATAAATTGATTAGAATAAATCAGTCCAAGCTGTGCCGTTGTAGCATTGCAATTTATTTGTTGCTGTAAGGTATATAATCATGCCTGCTGACGGTGTTGGTATTGCAGCATCTCTAGCGGCAATGTCAGCATAAGGTGTAGCTTTAAATGTAGGCACTTCAAATGTGCCTCTAGAATCTAAACTACCGTATGTGCTATAGTTTCCGTCATGATCGTGTAACGTAAACAGCAATTTTCCTGGTAATGTATTAGTACCTGTAACTGTATCAATTTGTGTACTAATAAGTGTTTTTGTTTGTTCTACAGAACCATCCCATGCTACGCCGTTAAATGATCCAATTAAGTCGCCTACTACTACTGTTAGCGGAGCACCTTTAACACCTTTTGCACCTACTACAGACATGAATGCCATATCTTCGTCACTACTTGATACACCATACTTATATTGTAAAAATTGATTACCTTCAAAAATTACAGTATTTTCAAGTGATGAAGTAATAGTATTACTTTCTAGTGTTAGTGTTCCGTTACCAATTTTAAACTGATCAGCATCAACAAATATAGTAGTAGAATCATCACTAAGCACTGAACCAGTAAGATCGCCTTGTAAGTTAGTTGCTGTTAACGTATCTGTAGTTGAATTATAAATTGTACTACTATTAGCTTCGTTAACAATATTTCCTTGTAGTGCAATTGACTCTACAGTAAGTTGTTGATCAATAGTTGCGCCACCTGTGTATACATGTTGCCATTGACGGTTTTCAGTACCTAATGTATATGCTTGTGTTTGTGCTGGACGTAAACTAGAGTTAATAACTCCGCCTACTGTAATACTATCATCGTCTGCATCACCTAAACCAATGTTACCAGTTGCTGTAATAGTGCCATCAATGTTAATATTGCCAGTGCCAGTAATATTATTGCTGTTAAGATCTAAATCACCACCTAGTTGTGGAGTAAGGTCGTTAACTAAGTTATTCTCTATTGGCCCAACTAATATGCCACCAACAGCGGCACCATCACCTACATAAAGTTTTTTGGTGTCTGTTGCATATATTAATTCACCCTGTAATGGGGTTAAAAGCTGTCTTTCAGCTTCAGTGCCTCGTCTTAATCTTAAAGCCATGTAAGTACTCCTGGTATCGTTCTTATAATGTATTTATGCCAAACACAAAAAGTTACTTTCGTTTCTTCATAAATGTACGTGTACGAGCTTGTATATCTTTCTTTAATCGCACAGTATCTAGCCTAAAATCTACATTATCAATAGCATCATCATATTGCCGAAACAATTCTTCTAATGTAGATTCAACATTTTCGTCTGCTGTTTGCCGTTTAGATTTTGCAATATCTATCTCCCAAATTTTACCATCTTTAAAAGATACAAGAACTGAATGAAGATATTCTAATGGAACAACTTCAATGTCTATATCTCTAAAGACTTCGGGCCAATGGTCAATTACTTCAACTGGCAAGCGAGATTCGGGAGGCGCTTTTTTAGGCACCCGACTTGGAAGTCTTCTTCTTGGCTGTTGCTTTTTTAGTTGGCACTAGCTCTTCTGCTTGTCGACGTAGTGCAGCAGCCTCTTTACTAAGTCTGTCAGCTTGTGATCTATACTGTGCTGCAATCTGATCATCTGATAATACACCGTCTTGTGGTGCTTGTAGTGTTTCAACTTGTGCTTCTGACTTTGGCTCAGGAATTTCATTAACTGAAGCTACTGATTGTGTTTGTGATGTCTTATCTTTAACGGCCAGGTCGTCAACACTAACACCTTTTTGCTGTGCAATTATTACATTAAGTTCATTTAACATAATTTTTGTTTTATGATCTGGTGTCATTTCAACATCTTTAGTTAACACTTTAACCATCTTACCTGTTTTGTGCAAACGTGCAAGCATATTACTACCATCAGATAGTCTTGATCTTGCCATTACATCAGCAAGTTCTTCAGCTGTCTGGCCACTATTAGATTCTACTAATTTCATTAGCGAGTCGTGGTCTGCTGCTTCTAAATTTTCTGTTGTTACTACAATAGCACTGTCGCTATCGCCTGGAACAGTTCTGTATGCAACTATTACTTTTCTTTGATTGTTAGCCATTCGGCCTACGTGTTTAAGCATTGCCATTATTATTCTCCTGCTGACTCTGCAGCTTCAGGTGCGCCTTCAGGCTGTGCTTGCTGTTGCGCTTGAACTGCATTAAGAAATGATTCTAATTTATTGTAAACTTGTCCAATAGTAACCATTTCGTTTGGTTTAAAAGCACCGCGTTGACTTGCAACATCGATGATACTCTTTAAAGCACCAAGGTCATTAATTGTTAATTCCTGTGCTGGCGCTTCTTGATTTGTATTTTCTTCGCTCATTGTATACTCCTATAATTTTATATGATGTGCGTTACTATATTTACTAGTATTTCAAATGTGGACACGCCAAAGTGAAATAAGATAGTTCTTTAGGATCTTCAAATCCTACTTTAATACAAGTAGTAATTTGATTACCGGTGTTTTGATTTTTGATAGACAATGCTTTACCTACATAGTATCGACCTTTTAAGTGTTCAACAATCCATTTTGATAAAGCGTCTTCAATGTTATATGTCATGGGTATAACAATAAACTCAAAGTGCGCTGCTGGCACTTTGAGCTTTCTTAAATTAAAAAAATTTAATGCGTTAGGTTCCTTTAGCTTCAATGCATTACCTCATAATGTGCTGTTTGACCAAATGGTGCTTGTAAGCTCTTGTCATGATGTGAGTGAATAACAAATACTGTGTCACAGTAGTCTTCGTCACCCCAGCTATCCCATGCATAGCCATCTGTAAACATTAAGAACTTCTTAGGCTGTATATCATGTTCTTTCATGTATTTCCAGTTAGCCATAAAGTCAGTACCGCCGCCACCAATGATTTCGTATTCGGTAATCTCACGACCATCTTCTGCTGAGAAGTCATCTTCGCCATACACTTCTGTATCAAAGCACCAAATTTTAATATTGTAGTCTTTGTACTCATCCATAATGCCTTTGACTTCGCCTAAGAAATCTTCAGCTTGTGCATTGCCTATTGAACCACTCATGTCAATAGCAATACAAATATCAATTGTTTGATCAAAGTTCATACCAGGCAATATTGCTCCGCTCATTTGTCCTTTACGTGATGGACGGCTAAACGTGTAATCACTTTTAATAGTTGATTGAATCTGTTGCTGTAACAGTTCACGCCAGTTCATTTTAGGCTCTGTTAACTGTTTAATCATACGTTGCACACCTGCAGGAGTATTTCCTGCACCTGCACTTTGTGCGGCGTTAATAGTAGCTTCTTTAATTTCGTCTTTAATCTTTTTAATTTCGTCTTTAGAAAATTTAGGCTTAGTTTTACTAATGCCGTTTCCGTTTACGTCCTTGTCCTCGCCAGCATCTCCACCATTGCCGTCGGATTCATCTCCGTCCATGTCAAGATGTTCGTCTAGCATCTCGCCCATTTCTTCAAGTTGTTTCATAAACTCTTCGCCGTTCTTCTTTGCTTCTTCAAACAAATCATCGTATACAGCTTCTGAAGTCCATTCTTCATACTTAAAGTCTTGATAGCAATCTACAATGCTAGGAATATCACCAATACGATCACGTACTAGTGTATTGTTTACAATGTAATCAGCGGCAATATTGTAAAGTTTAGGATTACGATCACCTCTTCGACCTAAGTGATCAAATACCATATGTAAAATTTCGTGCGCAATAACAAACTCAATTTCTTTGTTAGTCATTGCATTAAAGAATTGTGTATTGTAATATAAGTTACGACCATCTACAGCGGCTGTGGGTAACCATTCATCTGCCGCTAGGATCTTTAAGCGTGTAGCCATGTTACCAAAGAAAGGATGTCGTAGTAGCAAACCTACTCGTGCAACAATGATACGATCGTATACTTCTACACGCATATCATCTAGTTGCTCAGGTGTAATAGTTGGATCAGGTTGCCAATTTTTTAATGTACTTGCTGTCTTTTCTGTAGACATTTGCATTGCTACATACTGTGGTAAAAAATCTAACATATTGCGCCTCTCATTGTTTTAACTTATGTATTTATTATAACACATTTACACTAGATGTCAAGAGAAAAGTGAGCTCCGAAGAGCCCACTTTTTATACATTTATGCCTGTTGAGCAGCATTAATATACTTGCCATAACGTTCGTGGAATTCATCAAAGCACTCCACTTCGTCTGGGTCAATGGGTAATTGGTACTGTGTTAGTGCGAGCTTAATGCCCATAACAACTAATTCAGTATCAAAGTTATCCATTGAAAAGCGCAGGAAGTTGTTAACTTTGTCATCAAACTTCTTATCGTTAGCGTCTGATGCTTCTTTTAACTCGTAGCAAAGAGACACAGTCAAGGAATACATAGCACTGATTTCTTTTGTCTTCATCTCCTTTACTTTTCCTGCTAAGATTTCAGTTGGATTAGGCATGCTCGACGCAACCTTGCGATGAGCCATAAACTTGACAGCCAAGCCTTCACCAACTGCACCACTAACTAAGTCAGTAGTAGTGTTTTCATCCAATTCGTCTTCTAGCAATTCACTTACAAACGACCAGCTACGTGGTGTTGCAAATGAACGACTTGGTGACTTTGGATCGAAATCATATAAGTCTTTCTTACTAAAAGTAAGGAAGCCTACAACATCTTTGTGTATGTTGTTGTTTATGCTCCACTGGAACCAATCGTCAAAGTTAACGGCAAGTTCTAAGTGGATGAAGCGATTAGCTAACGGAGCAGGCATACGATATGTAACACCCTTGTCAGCTTCGCGGTTACCAGCTGCAACAATCATTACGTTGTCTGGTAATTTGTATTGTCCTACACGACGATTAAGAATAAGTTGGTATGCTGCGGCTTGTACACTTGGTGCCGCTGAGTTCATTTCGTCTAAGAACAATGTAATGTGATCGAACTGTGCCGCAAACTCTTCGCTTGGAAGTTCGCTAGGCGCACCCCAAACCATTGTACCTGAGTTGCTGTCGAAGTACGGAATACCTTTAATATCTGTAGGTTCCCAAAGCGACAAGCGGATGTCGATTAAATGTGAATTAGAAAAGCTATCGCTAATCTGTCTTACGATGTCAGACTTACCAATACCCGGAGGTCCCCAAAGGAAGATCGGACGCTTCTTTTTAAGAGCGTGTTTAATCGAAGCCTTTGCTCCGTTTGGGCTAACCGTACGTGTTGCTGTATCCATCATAGTGTATTCCTCTTATATGTTATCAGTGCTAATTTCTAACTTTATATATACAGTATACACTAATTACAGCAGATGTCAACCACTATTTTTAATTATTTTGTCTTTTCATTGCCTTTGTTAATCCATATTTGCGTATATCACCTGAGAAAAGGTGTAGCTCTAATGCTTTCTTTTCTTCTGTTACAGTTATACTTCTCGAGCCCATATAGTACGGACAAGTAATAAATTTATCTAAGAAGATAATAGTTTGTGTGGTTATATGAAAGTCTTTTGGATACGGCACATCGTATGTAGATAGTTGTAAATCTTCTACAATAACACGAAGTCCTTCATCAGTTAGGCGTAATCCGCCTTCGTCCTTTGCACGAGTATTTTGCCACCACTGAGGCATGTATTCCTTGAGAGTAGCTTGAGTGACAGCTATATTCAAATTCTTTAAGAAGATCTTTGTATACGTGTCTTTCCAGTTCATTGTTCTTCAAGTACTAATTCGCCTTGAGTTAACTTCATAACAGTAAACTCGTCGCAATTAAACATTTCATTTAGTTTTGATGCAAGATTGTGTGCATGTCCGGGATTGGAGAAACTTACTTTTTTATACTTTGGCCCAGGATAGTTTGTGAGTGCATTTGCACTTTTTAGGTTAAAAGGTTTACCTTGATAGAACACCGCCCAAATTGCCTCAGCCAGGAGCACTTGCTCACTCTTATAGGTCTTCTTATCAATGTTTTCTAATAACACGGTTGGTTTAGGTCTGCTCATACGTAATTCCTTTAATTAACTACGTATATATTTATCTCTTTTTAGTTATATATGCACTTAACTAATAGCAACACCAGCCGGTAATAATGTATTTTGTTTCTGTAGGAGCAGGTACTCCGTGATGATAGTGTGTCCAACCAGCAGGCCAAATAACAGTAAGTCCGGCATTACTAGGCGTAACAACATCTTGTTGAGTAAACATAGTTCCACCACCGTCTTCAATAGTAGTAAGGTATGTCATATAAGATAAGTGTCGTTGTGCGTGTTCAGGATATCCGTCATTTTCACAGTGTGCTACACTGTACGCATCATTAGGTTTGTATACTTGAATTCTCGGCCTAGTAAATCCCCAGGGCTTGATATGTTGTACTGACTTAGGATATTTGTGTGTATAGTGCTGTATGGTATCAATAAGTTGTTCGCAATATTCTTCACATAAGTCATTGTCAAACTCACCTAGGTCAGCCCATGAATATTGTCTAGGCTCGTCATGAGAAAAACTAGTCAAATCATGGTCGTATTTGTCAACTATACGCTGACAAAGGTTAGTACTAGTATACCAACCTCCTATAAAATCATTAGTTAAAAGCTCATGTTCTACCAACTTTGGCCGCCATCTAGTTGTACTTGTACAACATTATCTTCTTCTGCTTTCTTTATTAGCAGGGCCTCTAAGTCGCCGTTTAAGCGTGTCATTACTTCGCCTAGTGTAAAAGCTAGTCTTTTAGCTGTTTGAATATCTATTTTAAGTTCTCTTGTATTAGAGGCATCAGCACCTTTTACAGCATTAATAAATTGTTGTATTGGTAATGTGTTTAATTGATTATCTTCCATGGTGTTTCCTTTATTGTATAAAAAACATTTGATTTAGTCTGTGTAAGTCGTCTACATATTTTCCCGGCTTCATGTAGGGATGATGATATAACCGTGAACTGTATAAAATAAATCTATTGTATTTCATTTCTGCTAGATACTCTAATTTCCAGTCTCCGACACTATCTGTTACAAACTCGTTATGCGGCTCGGTATCAGTAACTGACTTACGTAGCTCGCTTCCGTTTCCTGTAAACTTGTTATTAAAAGAATAAAAGCCAGTACCGCCTTCGCACTCTTCCGGTGTGTTTAAAAATACAGTACCTGCAAATGCATTTGGATCAATATGATCAACATGTGGTACTCTTGCTTTGACCCATTGGTCCTGCATAACATTAACTATAAATGTTGCGTTTGCTAGTTTTTCATTAAGATATTGTTCGGGCATCTTACTCCAAGTACTAGGCCATACTTCTTTAATCAAATGATCAAACACTGGACCAAAGTGTGCTAGTGAGAATATTGAATCTATTCTACCACCTGGAAAGTTATTCACTAATGATGCCGAATTAAAACATGGTGGTATATCTAATGCTAGTTGTCTAACAGCATCAGGGTTAGCATATAAGTCGTCTATTATTACTATAGGCCATTCACCAACTGAGCCTAATCTAGTTACAGACATTTTTAGATCAGGATTAAGTTTAAATGTTTCTAACTCATCTATGATCTTTTTATGCATTTAGTACCTCTGGAATAAATTTAGTTGCTATAAGTTTGTGTGCTTCTACATTGTAATGCACTTCGTCTTGTAGCATAGTAGCTATATCTATATTTAAGTTATCTTTAATCCATGTTTCTGCTGATGTAGTAAACAACTTTGTTTGCGTTAATGGCACAAACGATTCTAATATATTAGGTAATTCTACATGGTCATTTATACGCCATATGTATACTGGAATGTCTAACGTTTTACACATACTATCAATAAGTGCAATATCCTTACAATATTGTTCGTATACTAAATGAGTTAATACTTGATGATGTACTACAGTATTATAATACTCTTGGGTATCTCCGGGCCAAACCTTTGGTATCCAGTGTTGTGGCCACTTTTGATTTCCACTAGCTAAGTTTGCGCCATTAAACTTAACTTTGTCACTCCATTCGACTATGCTATAATCTATAGTAGAAAAATCAGTGTGTAGTACAAAGTTTTCCTGTTCTTCGTGTGTCGCTAAAAAATAGTCATTAGGTAGTTGGGTAAATCCAAGTTCGTTTGAATGTCCCATTTTCCATCGATCCCAGTGTGTTGTTTGTATTACTACTTTGTCAATATCTATATATTTTCTAAACATACTAGATATCCATCGAGGATATACTGAGTTAGGAGCGCCAGGATCAGCATAAACTACACAAGGTGCAATCTCTTGTGAATAGATTCTTCCGTAACAGTTATCTGAACCAAAGTAAGGTTCGTCTATTTTATGTGCCCAGTAGCCAGCCGAATGGCTGTCGCCAACAAATAAAGTTCTACCTGGCATTTGCGCGACTCAGCTGCTGACGCATTTCTAAATCGGTTTTGAACGGACCTTCAGTTTCATAACGTTCAACAGTAATAAGTTTAGGGCAAAAACTCTTTACCCAACCCTTGTCAAACCTAATGATAAAATAACCTGCACAGTACAAGCTCTTAGACTTTTTGCTTTTTGTAAATAATGCAAGACGTTGCTTAACATCGAACATTGGATTATACGGAGCGCAACTAGTGCTAAATCCGTAAATTTCAAATTCTTTAGGCTTGCTGTCGACTGTCTCTATTGGAGACCAAGTAATGTCGGCATTTAAATTTTTAGTTAGTGCTTTGATATTTTTATAAAACCTAGTACCTGTATTATTTGAAGAATACATTAACTGACTGTCATCGCCGATACTTAGTGTAGCAACCTTTTCGCCCTCGCTTTCAACAATCCAAAACTTGTTCTTTAATATTTCTTTTGCACTTAATTTCTCTGTCATATTATGCTCCTTGATATTTTGCTTGCAAAGGTGGCGCAAAGTATTGTGCCTGGTCAGCAACTCGTTGCATGTCCCACTTTGCACAGAACTTCATAAGACGCATGCCAACTTGTGTAATGTCTTTAGGTTCTACTTCTGCAATAGTTGTATTAATTATGTCTCTAATGTCTGCAGGTTGTGCTGACAAGTCACACAACACAACATTGCGATTATAGTCATCTAGCACACGATGCTCTGTGCCATTATGATCAGTCCAACGCTGTAGCATCATGTTGTTCCAGTTGTAACCTTTTGTAGTCTTATCTTCGTATGCTTCAATAAGACCTACTTTGTTCTTAGTACCTTTCTTACGTACACCAGGGTAAGCACTAAACACGTTATCACTAGTGTCACCACGCATACACTTCTCAAACAACATAAAGTCAGGTAGCGGTGCAGGCTTAGGCTCTTTAGTCTTCTTATCAATTACACGATCGCCTTTGTCTGTAAAGTAACCTTCGTGTGTAATTGTAGTGTTACTAACACCATTGTACTGTTTACAGTTAGGTGCAATCAATTGTGCAAAGTCACCGTCAGTACTAATAACAACATGATTGTCATTAGGATGTGCTTGTACCCACCCAGCAATAAGATCATCTGCTTCTAGTTGCGGATGACGCATCACTGTACAGTTAGTTTTTTCTGTAACAAAGTTTTTAAACTCGTCAAAGATCTCCCAAAACGCTGTATCTTCTTCTTGCTCACGTTGTGTAAGTGCATCACGAGCAACTTGCCTATTACGCTTGTAAGGCTCATAATAGTCCTTACGCCAGCTACGACCTTCTAAGCAAAATACAACATGTGTACCGTCAAAGTCTTGCCAAGCCTTCTTAATACTGTTTAATGTAATGTGTAGTGCCATACCTACTTTAGTATCTAAGTCGCCACGTACAACGTGCCGAGCTCTAAAGAAAGTGTTTGCTGTGTCTACAAGAATGTAAGTTGCCATATTATGAACACCCCGATATACATAATGAGAACAAGTCGCCATTCTGTACGAATGCAACAAGTAGTGTAATGCCTAAAATTTCTAACATAGTTCTGCCTTTGTATAATTTATAGTACTATTATAACACCAGATCTGGCTTGTGTCAATCATTAACTTACTTCACTTTTGCCCTTATCAATAGGCACAACATTAATATATCCTGCACCTCTTGATGTATCCATACCTTCTTCGTCTAACATATTATATACAATATCTCTAAACCAACGGTCTACAATTTCTTCTTCAGGATCGGCTTCTTCTCCGTATCCATTTCGAATTAGATCTTTGATAAAGTACTTGTTCCAATCGAGTTCAAAGAATCCATTTCGAATGTTATCTTTGTTTACTTGCATATCAAGTACATTAACCCAAGGTTGCTTCTTCTTAGTAGCATAAGCCTTCGGGTCTTTTTTCTGCAAGACTTCTAAAGAATCTTGTTCGACACGTGCCTTTTCTTTAGCAATGCGTGCCTCCTCTTTATCAAGTCCTGTTAATTTTTTTAAAAAGTTTTTCATATTAGTCCTTTTTCTCTTAACTTTTCATCAAGAGGTTTGTTAATAGTAGCTTTCATTGCTTTTTCGTGTTGTGCATTTTTATATTCTCTCAATTTATCAAGTTCCCCAGGCATTTCCGAATAATGAGATGTGGAGTCTTGGAGTAAATCTCCATCCTCTTTCCATACACGCTTCTGCGACATCTTTAACATTGAGGGAATATTCTTCAGAGCGTCCGCCCATTGGCATAAGATATACCGGACATTCCACCCCGGCACTTCTGTAAGCGTCCACAGCTTTTGTAACTTCGTCAAAGTCGTCATTAGTAGCCACAACAAACTTAAGATAAAGTTCACTACCAGTAACACTGTTATACTCACTAGCAATATTAGGTTTAATAGCAGTCTCCCAAGGTTCTCCTGAGACACTAAGTTTTGGGGAACAGCTCCAAGTGACCTCAAGTCTGTCGCTATTATTGAGATAGTCTCGGAGACCGTCGTGTAAGTGTTGTGTAGTATTTGTTTCAAATGTAACATTTTTTAAGTCCTGCATTCTTGGATGCTCGAATAGTTCAACGTACAATCGCTGCCACGCTAACAAAGGTTCGCCACCTGTCATAATTAAATGGATATCCTGTCCGTTATCCATTGTCCACTTACCTTCTGGAGTAAGTGATAGCAAATGTTCGACTACTTCATCAACTTCTGCTTGTTTGTTAAAGTCTTTAAACTCTGGATAGATACTTGCGTATGTATCACAGCCTGTATGTATAATAGGCAAGTCATTAAACTCTTTTGTAGTTTTATGCACATCATTTGCAATTAAGTCAGCAACTTCTTGATTGTGTATAATACCCTGTTTTTGTTTCTCGTCACGCATTGGCTCGTTCTTTAAGCCAAAGTTCATACAACGAAAGTTACAACCGAATGTACGTAAGAATACACTAGGTACTCCTACAAACTTGCCTTCGCCTTGTACGCTATAAAACGCTTCTGAATATCTAAGTTTCATTAGCAGCTAAACTCCTGTTGTAGTTTGATGTTGTCAAAGAACTCTTTCTTTGTACCTGCATCATGTTTAAATGCACCTTTAAGTACAGTTGTTTGTGTAAGACTACTGTGTGCCATAATGCCTCTGTTCTCACAACACCCGTGTGTTGCTTGAATATACACACCTAAGTGTTCTGCATCTGTTGCCGCTTGAATCTCACGTGCAATATCATTTGCAAGTTCTTCTTGTAGTGTTCCACGTCTAGCACACCATTGCGCAATACGTGTGTACTTGCTTAGACCAATTAATTTGTCTGCGGCAATAATACCAATGTATGCAATACCTACTACTGGCTGGTGATGATGCGAACACATACTCTTTAGTTCCGAACGCACAACTAACATACCTTCATAACGATCATCGCTGTCGTTTGGAAATGCAGTTGCACTAGGTGCCGCATCATAACGTCCTGCCATAATCTCATTGTAGTACATTTTAGCAAGGCGATGTGCTGTGCCTTTGC